>Ga0316203_1000017_pt1 | contig 376214 bp, 324 predicted proteins | sample 6monrhotite_MG_FD_204940 | JGI IMG/M metagenome (GOLD analysis project Ga0316203, IMG submission 204940) | Microbial mat bacterial communities from mineral coupon in-situ incubated in ocean water Damariscotta River, Maine, United States -... | ecosystem: Environmental > Aquatic > Marine >... | reverse complement strand
CAATAATTGAAACTAAAAACGATTCTTATCGGTTTAAAGAAAGTCAAAAAAAGACTAAAAAATAAAACTAGGGGGTGGGTCAATTTTGCGTGCTAATGGTGGATCAATTTTAGTTGCTAATTGACACATTAGAGTTTGATGAGTAAACAACGTGGCAGCTTTTTCCTGATTTTTTGGCATTATACATTGCTACATCAGCATCAATAATCGCCTTTTCTGTGGCAATACTTTGTAATCCAAATAATTTGATGCCAATACTTGCGGTAATTGTTAGTGGTATGTTGTTATAAAAAATAGGTGCCTTTAATTGGTTAGTTAATTGGTTGGCAATTTTTTCTGCTTCAGCAATTGCGATTTTTTCATTGTCGCCTAAATGGTTAATGATAATTATAAATTCATCGCCTCCTAAACGTCCTGCAATATCGTCAATACGTAATCGAGATTTTAAACGTTTAGCTACTTCAATTAAAACAACATCACCTGCATTGTGCCCATAGCTATCATTTATTTCTTTAAAACCGTCCAAATCAAGTATAAATATTGCACCGTGTAGTTTAGTTCTTGAAGAGCTAGCAATAAATATTTCTAGTTGTTCGATCGCCGCACGCCGATTGGGTAACTGTGTTAAATGGTCGGTAAGGGCTAAGTGCGTGAGTTGTGATTGATAATCGTCTTTAGCTCTAACAAATGGTTTGATCACCAAAATTAAAATTAGGGGGGTAGATAACACGGTCAAAGTTAGAATATCGAGTAGGGCACTTTCAAAGGTATTTAAGTATATTTCACTGTTACTTAACACCAACATAATAATGAATTCAACCGTAGCAACAATAGCAGCAATGCGAAGCACAACTTGACGGTTTGAAAGTGTATTCATATCAACTGCTCTTATACTTTTTAATATGTTTAACTATTTATGTTTGTTGAGTTTACTGAAATTTTCAATAATTCCAAGTAATGTATTATCTAAATAGTTAATTGTGATAATAAAGATGATAATTAACTAACTTTTTAGTGTTTTTTATTGTCTATAGGGGTTAATTAATAACCCATTCTGAGCTATGCTTGCCCTTTAACGTTCTGGACTTTTCAGCTTTATTTATTTGTTCAGATAAATAAGTAAAAATTCCACTTTCTTGATTAAGGTAATTAGCGCCATGTTTGGTAATTTACAGGCACAGCCTGCCGATCCTATTTTAGGATTATTGGCTAAATACAAAGAAGATACTAATCCTAAAAAAATTGATTTAGGTGTTGGTGTTTATAAAAATGAAGCAGGTCATACTGCGATTTTAGATTGTGTTAAAAAAGCTGAGAAATTTCGATTAGATACCGAAGATACTAAAGTATATCTCGGCCCCACTGGTTCATCTTTATTCAATGAAAAAATGACTAATTTGATTTTTAACCCAGATCATAAAGTTATTAATGAAAATCGTGTACGAACGGTTTCAGCTCCGGGTGGAACGGGTGCTTTACGTGCTGCCGCTGAATTTATTAAAGCATGTAAAGCTAACACAACTATTTGGGTAAGTAACCCTACCTGGGCTAATCATACTGGTTTATTTCAAGCCGCAGGTTTAACGGTTAAAACCTATCCTTACTACGATTATGAAAACAAAACTCTTGATTTTGAAGGGATGTTAACAGCACTTAAAGAAGTCGCTAGCGATGATGTTGTGTTATTGCACGCTTGTTGTCATAACCCAAGTGGTATGGATTTAAATGTTGAACAATGGCAGCAGGTTGCTGAGGTTGCTAAAAGCGTTGGTTTTACGCCCTTAATTGATATGGCTTATCAAGGTTTTGGACAAGGGTTAAATGAAGATGCATACGGTTTACGTTTAATGGCAAGCAGCGTTAACGAAATGATTGTTTGTAGTTCTTGTTCTAAAAATTTTGGTTTATATCGTGAGCGTATAGGCGCTTGTTCAATTATTGGTGAGAGTGCATTAAGTACTGAGATTGCTTTTTCTGTTTTATTAAGCACTGTGCGAGTGCTTTGGTCTATGCCACCAGCACATGGTGCCGCGATTGTTGAAACAATTTTAAATTCAGACGAATTGACCGCACAATGGCATGCTGAATTAAAAGAAATGCGTGATCGCATTAATGGTAACCGTCAAGTAATCGTTGATAAACTCATTGAAAATGGTGTAACTCGCGATTTTAGTTTTATTACTAATCAAAGTGGCATGTTCTCGTTCTTAGGCATTACTCCGGAGCAAGTACAGCGTTTACAAACTGAATTTAGCATTTATATGGTGGGTTCTAGCCGAATGAGTATTGCTGGTATTGCAAAATCTAATATCGACTATTTAGCACAATCTATTGCGAAAGTGTTGTAATCATTATATTTAATTAATATTTTTGTAAAACAAAAAAGGGATCTCAGTAGATCCCTTTTTACGTTTATAAGCTAGCGCTGTCGGATCACACCTTCTTGCATGGTTGAAGCAACTAGCTCACCCTGACGATTAAAAATTTGGCCTTTCACTAATCCTCGTCCATTACTCGCGCTCGGGCTTTGCATGGAATATAATAACCAATCATCAAAACGAAATGGGCGATGAAACCACATTGCATGATCTATGGTCGCAATTTGAAAATTAGGTTGCCAATGACTCACACCATGTGGGAATAATGCGGTAGGTAAAAAATGAAAATCGGAAGTATAGGCAAGCATATACATATGAATTCTTAAATCATCGGGTAATTCACCATTTGCTTTGATCCACATATTACACACAGGATCGGCAGGTTGCGGCTTGTACCAGTTATAGGCTTCAATTGGACGGAGTTCTATTGGTTTTTCAGCTAAAAATTGATCTTTAATATTGTCTGGGAAATACTGCTGATGTGCTTTAATAAAATCACTATAAGAGGCCACTTCTTCTGGTGGTGGTACATCTGGCATAGTATCTTGGTGCTCAAAGCCGAGCTCAGGATATTGAAATGAGGCGGTCATATAAAAAATAGCTTGACCATTTTGTATGGCTTGTACACGCCGAGTGCTAAAACTTTTCCCGTCACGTATTTTCTCAACTTCATAAACTACTGGTTTGGTCGCATCACCGGGACGTAAAAAATAAGAATGTAATGAATGCACTAAACGATCTTCTTCTACTGTTTCTTTTGCAGCAGAAAGTGCTTGTCCCATAACCTGACCACCAAACAAGGCCCTAAAACCGAGATCTTGGCTTTGGCCTCGATAAATCCCTTGTTCAATAACTTCCAATTTTAATAAAGCGAGTAACTCATCTAATACTTGACTCATACAACACCAATTAGTTTTTTTGATTAGTGTTTATTATACGTAATGGGAGAAAAAACACCTAGTTAATTGGTTTGAATCTAATGGAGGTCAAAACTCAGCTTCTGCTTTAAACTGCATTAACTCGTGAGTGCCAGGGTGCTTAAATGCTAATAATTGAGCATGAAGATGTAAACGATTTGATTTTTTACCATATAAGTCATCACCAACAATAGGGGTGTTTAAACCGAGAATATGTGCACAATGGACCCGCAATTGATGCGTTCTACCGGTTTTAGGTGTTAAAGCAACTTTTGTTTGAGTGCCTTGCTGTTCGATTACTTGCCAATATGTTTGCGCTGCTTTTCCGTATTTATAACAAACCCGTTGCCTTGGCCTATCATCTAAATCACCACGTAATGGTAAATTTATTGCACCTTGTGGTTCGGTTAATATCCCATCCAATAAGGCAACATAACGCTTTGTTACACTTCGGTTAATAAACTGCCGTTGCAAATATTTATTAGCATCCTTAGTTAATGCTATAACCATTAAGCCCGAAGTTGACATATCGAGTCGATGAACAATTAATGGCCCCTCAGCAGAAGGAAATGCAGCTTTCATTCGTTCATAAACCGAATCTGTAATATTTTTACCGGGTACGGATAAAAATTCTGCAGGTTTGTTAATTACCACGATGAATTCATCTTGGTAAATAATACCTAACTTTTTACCAATGGCAGGATTAATTAAAAGAGGGTTATCATCCATCTCAATTGAATCGAGCATGTGCTGTAAAATAGGTTTACATTTACCTAAACAAGAAGGGTAAAAATTTTTGTGTTGCCTCACTTCAGATTTTGGTGAAGCACCCCACCAGAATTCAGCCATGGCTAATGGCTTCATGTTGGATAAAAAAGCGTAATGTAATAATTTGGGGGCAGCGCATTCTCCTGCACCAGCAGGGGGCTGTTGCGTTTTAGATGAAATAAAAATTTCTTGAAGACTTTTTTCCTCACCATGACTATTTAAAAAACGGTATTGTTCAAAAATCTTTTGTTGTAAAGCAGCGGATAAAATTTTTCGTTGATTTTTTAATTCATTAACTTCATCAGTTAATCGTTTTAAGGGAGCGCTGAACCCATTAGTTTGATTTGTAAAATGCAGTTTTAAAGCTTTTAATTTATTTTTTTCGGCAATACTTTCTTTTGCTAATTGCTCTTTTAAAAGGGCATTTTCTTGAGCTTTATTTTGGGATACAACACTTTTTTCAAAAGTGTCTCTAAGCAATTTTCGTTTTTTACGTTGAATAATTATTTCATCTTGAAGCGTTGATATTTGGTGCTTTGCTTCAATTGATAATATTTCTAGTAAGTTCTTTAATTTTTCTATTTCAGGGTTGTTTTCTTTGTTTAATATTTGCGCATTAATGTTGTTTATATGAGTTTGTTCGTTAGTAAAAAAACATTCTTTGGATAATATATCAAAAACGGGTGGGACGAAGTGAGGCAAAATATTTTGATTCGCTAACTTTCCTGAGAATGCTGATAAATATCCTACATTTCCGTTTGAATCTTGCACTATTAAAACACCAAACATTTTTCCAATTGAATTATCATTTACGTTGACTAAACCAAAGTCGTGTTGCCATTGCTTTTGTGTTGTTAAATGTTGCTGTAATTGTTCAGTAGCTAATAAGCAAAGAGGGTGTGGTTCATAATAGAAAGGAAAAGTAAATTTTGTCGGTAAATCAATAGAGTTGATAGATTGATTAAAGGAAGTAAAACATTGTTTAGATACGTACATAATCACATCAGATATAAAAATTATATTTCATAAAACTAAAATGCATTTTAACTTTATGTTTTAATAAAAACACTTAATATATTTTAGTCTATAAATCAGTTTGTTATGAAAATTGTGAATGTGTATTATTATCACAAAAGTATAAAAAAGTACTTTATAAGGATTACACATACACATTTAAATGAAACGCTTTAATAAATCATGTACTTTAATAAGTAAAATAATGATAATTTATGTTGAAATATTCATCAAGTTACGTTACTTTGTTAGGATATAAGTTGAACAATATTTCTTTGATAGTATAAAATCAATGAGTACTCGACTTAAGATGTTTAATTATATTGAGAATTTTATGTTAGCTGTATCATCGAGAGAAGTTTTGTTAGAAAGAAGACATTATAATGCTGAAAAAGCAGCTTTGTGGGATAGACTTTCACTAGCTCAAAAGTTTGCGGCTAATAGCTTAAACCAATTTGGTTATGATTTGGCCTTTATCCGAAATAGTAATATTGGCTGTACTGCAATTTTATTATGTGATGGTGAAAGTGCAACTATTTCAAGCGATGGGGAAATTGATACTTCACCCGCAATTACTGTTCGCAATTAACAAGTAATATAGTTACTCTCCGTTTTTATTTTTATATTTACACACCAAGATCAATAATTAAGCGAGTAGTCTAACTCGCTTTTGCTATAGACTTTTCGTTATCACTCTCATCTTTATTGCAATTATTTTCATATTTCATAAGTAAATTTTCCACTAATGTTAGATAGCCATTTAACGTATTACTACTCCACATCCGCTTTATTTTAGTATCTTGCTTAGCAATTAATCTTGAGAATTGATTGTAAGATTGTGGATCACCACTGTCGTAACATTTTTTTGTATATACTGATAAATGCCCTTTACCTTTTAAACAAGCTCTGAATATTGCAGCGTAGTTATTGATTAAAGGTGCGAGAATGCCTAATTCTTCATAAATTGCATCTTCTTTATTCAACGATTCTTTTATTAACTGAAAGCGAATTTTTGCAAATTCTTCTTGTCTGCTGGCAACCAATATTAACGACTCCAACAAGGCTTTATTTTCTTTGCGCTGATTACGATTTTCAGATTTTACTTTGTCAATTTCACGCTGTAATTTTTCAACACGGAAATAAAAGTAGATCGTTAATAAAATAAATAGAACGGTGATTGCGATAAGAAAGATCATAAATATTAAGCTCGTCAAACGGTTTTATCGTCAATGATATAAAAAATGAATCCAAAAAATGTTTATTATTTCATTAAATCATCCAGTTGCGACAAGAAAGCAAAGGGGTCTATATCTTGTATATTTGGCGTTTTTGAAATAATTTTAATAATAACAGAAAATTCACCAAGGTTGGCATATATTCTTGCGTTTAGTTCCGCTGTTATTTTCTCAATAGTCTCAGTGATTTCGCTTTTCGTTTGGTGGGGAAATATAAGCAAATACCCTCCGTTACTTATTTTTCCTGCATGTTCAAATTCATTAATGTTATTGTTTATAGTGTTGGCAATATTATTTTCTATTTCTTTCATAACTCTTTTATTAAATAAAAAAGATAACTCTTCCCAATTGGTAATAGAAATTAGGGAGATGGTTATTGGGTAATTATATTTTCGTGCTTTCTTATAATTTAAGTGATAGTTTTTTTTTGTAATTATTGGAGGGGATAAATATTCTTTAGGTTGTTCTAATTCAATGTAGTCTGCATGAAACAAGTAATTTCTATGTTTTAGCCAGAGTATGATAGTAACAATAATTAACGAAATAACGATAAAAACTAAAATTAAAATAATACTGCGTAAAAATTGATTTTTTTGCGCAAATTCAGAGTATACGGTTCCATTTTTTGAAAATTTCAAGGCTAATTCTTTACTTTTCTTTTTGCTATGTTTTATTTCTTGAGGGAGCTTTTCAATGTTTGATTTTTTTTGTGTAAATTGTTTCTTCAATAGTAGATATTTATTTAACAATTTTAATGCTTGATGTTCATTTTCTTGTTGTTGGTAGTCGTCTGAAAGCATTTTATATAGTTCTATTTGATCTTGCGATAATTGAATGTTTTTTGCTAAAATTTCTGCTTTTTTTAATATTTGTGATGCAAAAAAATTCCTATTTGTATAACGTGCCGCTTTAGCTAAGGCGATGAGGTTGCTTAGATAAACTTTTGATAAATTTTTGCCTTTTAATAATTTCTCTGCCTTGATCAGAGAATTATAAGCTTCTGTATATTGGCGTTGTTTTAATAAAGTTTGACCTATGCCTAATTCAGCATAAGCTAGAATAATAGGAAAAGATTTTTTCTCAGCATTTTTTTTAACCTGCCAAAAAGCATTGTAGGCATCATCATATTTTTCTAATTTTAAGTAAGCAGATGCTAGATTATAATAAGTTTTTTCAATGCCTTGCTGGTTAGTTGAATTAAATTGGAGTTTTAATAACTTTAAATGCAAGGTTATCGATGTATCAAAATCACCCAAACTTTGATTCGCAATCGCTAATGTTTGAAGCAGTTTAATTTGGTTGCTCAGACTGGGGTTTTTTTTAAGTAACTCGTCAATCATTTGCATTTTTTGGTAACCTTCGGGATACTTACCGATTAATGCAAAAGCGGTAGCCTGATAAGCGAGCGCATTTAATAGGGCAGGAATGTTTTGTTCTTTTTTTGCTAAAGCTATTACAGTGTTTGCTGCAACGATCTCTTCTGTATATTTTCCTTGTATATTATAGCCTTCGACAATTTTTAGTAATAAATTTAGTTTAATTGATGGGCTGATGGGACCTTGAGCCAATCCGTCTTGTGAAAACTGAAATGCACGAGCACTATCGCCTTTATCCATAGCATTATCAGCCAATAAGGAGAACGCTTTAGCTAAAGTATTACTACTGTATCTGCTTCTATTTTTAATGATTTCCGTAATTGTTGAAATAAGTTTACTGCGAGTAATGTTTTGATTTTTATTGTTATAAAATTGATCAATTAAGCTAATATTGTCGCTGATATATTGGTTGCCAATAACAGTTTGACTGGCTATTACCGTCTTACTATTAAAGAAAAGTACAATGAATATTCCCAATAAAACGTTTTTAGACATTTAAATGTAATTCCTTTTTATATATATATTAAGTAGTTATCGAAAATTCCGCTATTAAAATAATATTTATGTTTACAATTTTTTTTCTCTTATTATAATTACTAGTGAGCTGCTAATGCTCGATAAAGGCAAATCTAATGAAAGTTAGAGACGCAAAGTTACCGGTCTAAGGGGAAACCTATGATAGCGGAACTGCCAAATTTAGATATAGTGGGGGCTTGTCTTAATTTTTCAGTAAACTATCGTTTTCCTTTCGGTTATCTTTGCGTGCTTTTCCTTTTTCCTTTCTACCGTTAAATTTTATTTTTTATACGTTGCTCAACAATATATTTATTTATCACTTTTTCTAACATTGATAATGGCATAGATCCATTTTTTAATAGTTGATCATGAAAATCCCGAAGATCGAAGTTTTCACCTAAAGCCAATTCTGTTTGTTTACGTAAACGCTTTATAGTGAGTTCTCCAATTTTATAAGATAATGCTTGTCCTGGCCAAGAAATATAGCGGTCTATCTCTGTTTTAACATTATGTAATGATAATGCTGTGTTGTTAGCAAGATATGACATAGCTTTTTTTCTACTCCAACCTTTTGCATGCATGCCGGTATCAACAACTAAGCGGCAAGCTCGCCACATTTCATAAGTTAAACGGCCAAACTCTTGATAGTCGTTTTCATATATTTTAGCTTCTATACCTAAATATTCTGCATACAAACCCCAACCCTCACCAAAGGCTGAAATATAAGTGTTATTGCGAAATTCCGGCACATTTTTCATTTCACGTGCAAGTGATCCTTGTAAATGATGGCCAGGTACTGCTTCGTGCAAAGTTAAGGCAGGTAAAACATATAAAGGGCGACGATCTAAGCGGTAGGTATTAACCCAATAACTACCGGCTTGATCGTCTCTTGAAGGACCAGAATAACGACCCGTTGTATATTTAGGTGCAATATTTGCGGGTACAGGATCTACACCATAAGGCGTTCTTGGTAAGGTTTTAAACAAAGAAGGAAGTTTACCATCCATTTTTTTAGCGATATACGAGGCTTCTTTTAACAGTTCTTTTGGGGTTTTAGCATAAAACTTAGGATCTGTTCGCAGAAAATTAATAAATTCAGCAAAATCACCTTTAAATTTAACTTTTTTAATAATAGCCAGCATTTGTGCACGGATTCTAGCCACTTCGGATAAACCTAATTGGTGTACTTCGTCAACCGTCATAGTTAGGGTGGTATAGTGGTTTACACGGTTTAGATAATATGCCTCTCCATTGGGTAATGAACTGGCCGCGATGTTTTTTCTAGCATTTGGTTGATAACGATTAACCATATAATCAAAATATTTTTGGTAACTTGGTATTACTTTATTCGTTAACACTTTTTGAGCCTGTTTTTGTAAATCGGTTTTTACTTTAGCCGATAAGTGCATTGGCATATTTTTAAACGGAGTGTAATAGCTACTTTGTGTTACGTCGTCTTTGATAAAGGCTTTAATCGACTCTTCAAAGCCAATTAACACTACTTGCGGTTGTGTTATTCCTGTTTCTATTCCCTTATCCATCCATGCCATTTGTTGATCAAAATATCTAGGTAACGCGTTTAAACGGGCAAGATAATCTTGGAAATCTTGCTCGTTGTGCATTTTTACCATTGAACTGATTGATGATATCCATACATGAAAGCCTGATTCTGCGGTAAGCGGCATAAAATGTTCTTTGTTGAGGTAACTATCAAGTTCATTTTTTAAACTGTAACTCAGTACAGCATAGTTAATCTGTTCGCTGGTACTAAGATCATTCGTTTTCACTGTTTGTAGCTGTTGATAAATCAACGTTAATTTTTGATAGTTTAATAATAATTTTTGAGGCGATAAATCGGGTAATTTAGCATTATTGCCAGCTATCTTAGGATCATTAAAAGGACTTGATGATTTTCTAAAATTTGCTTCATTTTGTATAATTTTTTCAAGCTGTATATGCGCAGACAAAGTGGGTTTATATGATGTGTTACTACACGAAATTAACAATAATGTACAAAATAGACCAATTAAACTTTTTATCATGATGATTCCTTTTTCTATTACTCTAACAAAATTGTTATATATAATAAAATAATTGCTTTAAAGGCTAGATGTTTACTGCATTTTACTAGACAATAGAAATTATCTGGTTAATTCTTTTCGCCTTTTAATATTTAATAAAAATTAAGAAAATAATAAAAATATAGTTAACTTTTTTAACTAATGATCGCTTATCTAGGATGCAAGTATGAAGTACAACGATTCCATAAAACAAGCTAATAAAAAAATGTCCTTATCTGTAGATCTCTTGCAGCAATGGCATTTGCCTGCAATCCCCATTAATTTTGCCGTTAGTTATGCTTATATTAGTAAAAATAATAAATTACTTACTTTAGCCATTGATCAGCATTTGCAATCAAATAAGCGTTTTGACGAGTTTTTTATGAATGAAATGTATAAGCAATATATTTTAGGTGAAAGTGCTTTTCGTGAAGACATAATTACTGATCTTGATGATATGCTAGACGTTGTTCATAAGGGCTCCCAATCATCAGTCAACTCAATGACCAGCTTTATTGAAAAGCTTGATTCAAATGTAAAATCTATTGAATCAAATAACGTGCAGCAACGTCAAAGGGGATTAAACCAATTAAAAGATGCTGCGCGAAAAATTCAATATCAGCAGCAGTTATTGGCAAGCCAACTGTTAGATTCTAAAAAGCAATCAACTTCATTACGTAAAGAATTAAACAATGTGCGTGACAAACTGTTTATTGATCCACTAACCGGTTTATATAATCGTAAAGCAATGAATCAACATGTTGATACGTGGTTTAAAGATGATCCTGAAAAGCAGGTTGCTGCAATTGTTATTAATGTTGACGATTTTGATGGTTTCAATCAACGATTTGGGCAGTTAATTAGCAATGTAGTGTTATCTAAAGTGGCGCAAAAAGTGAGTAGTTATGTTGATGACAGTGGTTTTCCAGTAAGAACTGCTGGCGATGAATTTTTTATATTATTGCCCGATATGCATACAAATATTGCAAGAGAAATTGCCAGTAAAATTCAACAAGGCGTTGATAAACTGCGTTTTAGAAGTACTAAAACTGGAGTGAGCTTGCCAAAATTAAATATGTCTTTTGCGATAAGTGAAATGAATATCCAAGAGAGTGTTGAAAGGTTTATACATCGTTCAAGAAAGTTGATTTTACCAACGATGAGAGTTGAAGAAGCAGTACTTTCAGTTTAATACCAATCTTACAAACTAAGTGATCATTTCTACTGGTTAAAACCACCAATAACCGCGTTATTTATTTTATAATTAACGCTGCATGGATGCAGCTTATTAGACAATGCAGGAGCATATTGTCCTGAACAACTAGTTATTAAAATAAATGCCTTGTTTTTGATAGTTTTTCCTGCGTATAAAGTAGATCACTTAATTAATAAAATTGGTATAAATACACTTAAATGAAGATGCATTCTTAGCAAGATAATTTCAGTGAAAATAATGTGAAAAAAAACCTGACAGTTAAAGTCAGGTTTTAATTTTTAAGATGTTATCTGTATATTACTGAGCTACTAGGTAGCTAGAAATACTATTTATTACGACGACGTAGTTGGAAACCTAAAAGACCTAATCCCATTATTGCTAATGTTGAAGGCTCTGGCACATTATTTACTACAACGTTGATTGAAGCAGTTGTAACACCAGCAGGTGCGAAGTTTAGACCAGCCCAATCAACATTGTTAGCAAAAGTAGTGAATGATACGGTATTACTACCCGTACCAATACTAGCCGCAGTTAAATCAGCTTGAGACATATGACGAACAGCATATTTACCATATATATTAGATGAATAATTTGTTGCTAAGATGCCTGCATCTAAGCCAAGCGCATTCCATGTTGCATCACATGAGCCGGTAAAAGTACCTAGGCCATTACAATCAGCTAAGTCAACCACACTACCCGCATCAAAGCCAAATTGTACGCCATTAAGTACAATACCTGCAGGATTAGCTATAAAATTATCTTGTGTTGAACTTAAGAAATTGTGATAACTTAAACCATAAAAATCAACAGTACCATCGGTATTGGCATTCCAGCCAATATACCAAACATGTGCTTGTGCGCTTAAACTGGTTGCTAATAACAAAGCAGCAGCGGTAAGTATTTTAACAAATTTTCTCATTTTTATTTCCCTTGAGTTGAATTACTGAATTTCTATTTTTAAAAACATTTCGTAATAAAAGATAGCAATAACGATGCCATTAATTAAGTTGTTGATTTTATTGTATTAATTTTTGATTCGTAATTTTTGTGTAAAATAATCTGACAGTTACTGGTGTGATTTTATTAATGAGGGGAGTTTGCTCTTCTCATCAATGGTTTAAGTTCATATACTATTGCCAATGACTAAAGGAATAAAACAAATGAAAAGAGTTTTTTGCGCGATACTTTTAATTACAATTGTTAGTGCTTGTAGTAAACCGTCGACAAATGAATATTTAACGCGGGCTAAAACGGCTATTATTAATAAAGATATTGACTCAGCCATTATTGATTTAAAAAATACGATTCGCAGTTCACCTGATGTTGGCGAGGCAAGATTTTTATTAGGGCAATTGTATTTGCAAAAACGTCAGTATCAATTAGCCGAAAAAGAGTTAAATAGAGCCTTGTCATTAAATTATGCTGTTGATAAAGTTTTACCTTTATTATCAAAGTCTTATCATAAAAGTGGCGCGGATGTGGCGTTAACAAAATTAAAGTACAAGCAAAAAGGCTTAAAACCTTCTCAAGCGGCTGAAATTACTTATTATAAATTGAAGTCACTTATTAATTTAAAGCAAAAAATTAAAGCAAAAGAATTAATTGAAGAAATTCGAGGTATTGAAACTAATTCACCATATAAAAGTCTTTCACAAGTATTATCGTTTGTTAATGACGGTAATATAGCAATAGCATTACAGCAACTGGAGATACTTTCACAAAAAAATAAGCAACACGGCGAAACGTTAAAATTAAAAGCTGAGTTGTTATTAACAAACCATCAAAACAAAGAAGCTTTAACGGTATTACGTGATTATTATGCACTATTTCCGAATGACGAAGAAAATGCTTTTCGTTTTGCCCATTTATTAATTTCACAAGAGCAAAGTAAAGAAGCCGAACCTATTGTTGATAAGTTGTTAGCACAATTTGCCGGAAATCCATTACTTAATCAGCTTAAGTCTGTAACAAGATTTGATGCTAAAGATTATCAACAAGCGTTAGCATATAGCGAAAAAGCTATTCAACAAACGCCAGAATTAACACAATTGCGGTTAATTGCTGGCTACAGTGCTTATTATTTAAAAGACTATGAAAAGACAAATCAGCATTTGTCGTTAATTGTTGGTGAATTACCACCCTCTCATCCGGCATTAAGAATATTAGCCGCAAGTCAGTTGGCATTAGGTTTAAGTACACAGGCAAATGATACTTTAACACGCTTAGACGTTATAAATGATCAAGATGCGTTATTGTTTAGTTCAGTTGGCATTGCTTTATCAAAACAAGGAGAGTTTGTTAAAGCAAAAAAAGTATTAGCTAAAACTACCGAAATAAGCGAATCACCAGAGGCAATCGCGCAATTAGGTGTATTAAAGTTAAGCTTGAATGATCGCTCTGGTATTCAAAATATTGAGCAGGCACTTAACACCAACAAAACTGAAGAAAATCAGCAGTATCAAGAAACACTCGCAACCGCATATTTAAGCACCAAGCAATATCAAAAAGCATTAAAATTAACCGAGCAGTGGTTGCATGATGATCCTAAAAATATACAGGCTTATTTATTAAAAGCGATTGTATTTAAAAAGCAGCAAAAATTATACGATGCTAAAAAAGTTTATCAACAAGCACTTAAAATAGATCCGAGTAATTATCAGTTAAAAGTAAATCTTATTGATGTTAACTATCTACAAGGCAATATTAAACAGGCCCGACTCAGTTATCAGCAATTACTCAATGATAACCCGCAATTAATTACGGCATGGTTAGGGCTGTATAAAATAGCTACAGAACAAAAACAAACTGCTGAATTAGTTGAACGGCTACAAAATACAGTTAACACACACCCTGAAAATACCCAACTGACTTTGCTTTTAGCAAAGTTGCAGTTATTTAAAGGCGATTTTAAAGGTGCGAATGAAACGTTAGCGTCATTATCAATTAAAACTAATATGCCTGCTGCTTATTGGCCTTTAATGGCTGAAGTGTATATAAAGCAAAAAGATTTTGAAGACGCTTCAAAACACTATAAAAAATGGTTAGCAATAGAGCCTCATAATAGGCAAGCTATTTTAGGTTCGTTAATCTTATTTGATATGAGCCGTAAATATCAAGAAGCATTAAAATTAGTGGGATCATATATCGAGCGGGTGGGTACTGATAATATTATGCAGCTATTAGATAGCCATTTTTTAGCTGTTACAGGGGATTTTAAAAATGCACAAGCGAGACTTGATGAATTACCTCTAGAGATTCAAAACTCATCTATAGGCCAAGAAGTCATGGGTGAGGTTGCGATTAATAATAATAATTTACTTAAAGCATTGAATCATTTGTTATTTGCATATAAAGAAAGGCCTACAACAAGAAATACTCGTCTTATTGCGATGAGTTATGCAAAAACAGGACAATTGCCCAAAGCCTATCAATTTTTATTGGCGCACAGTAAGAAACATCCAAAAGATACGGATAGTATGTTGCTATTAGCAAATCAACAGTTATCTATGGATAAAAATATAGCAATTACGACTTATGAACAAATTTTAACAATAACCCCTAAAAACTTAATTGCGTTAAATAATTTGTCTTATTTATATTTTGAAAAGGGAAAATTTAAAATTGCACAGCAAAAAGCAAAGGAAGCACTTAAATACCAAGCGAATAATGTATATGTTTTAGATACCTTAGCGCAAATATTAATGGCTCAAAAAGAATATGCGCAAGCCTTAAAATATTTAGAAAAAGCAGTTGTTACTGATACAGATAATGTTGATGAAGAAGTTTATCTAAATTATATTGAAGTATTATTACATTTAGATAAGAAATTATTGGCGAAAAGGCAAATAGCAAAACGTCAGTTTAAATTAGCCTCGTCACAAGACAAAATAGCTGAGTTTACAAAGCAATATCAATTATAAAAATCTTAGGTAAACAACTTAAGTAAACAACTTAGCAATAAATTGTTGAGTTGTTTTGCTGAATAAACGCGTTATATCATTCCGCATAAAGAAATGGCACGTAGAACGACATGGCCTCATTAGAATAAACAAAATTTGTGCAGGTATCATAGTGCCCATGTATTTCCAAAGGGTGAGCAATACCAATTCTATTAATTTATTCGCAGCTCAGAGCTGCATTAGCGAGCTCAGAACAAGCAAAATTAATTTTGATCATGGGTAAACAAAACGACTACGGAATTGGCATTTATATTTACTTTATTTTTTGGTTTGTATTGTTATCGCCTTGAAAGACAGTTGTACAATTTCGCCCATTACTTTTAGCTAAATAAAGTGCTTGATCGGCTTTAATAATTAAACTATCGCCATCGTCGCCATGGTTAGGATAAATCGCAACACCAATAGACATTGTAATAGCATCAAGTGTTTTACTTTGACTGTGTATCGATAATTTGCCAATTTTCTCTCTAAGTTTTTCAGCAAGTATAAACGCATCGCCTAATAGCGTATCTGGGCAGATTATACAAAATTCTTCACCACCGTAACGGCAAGGTACGTCTTCCAATCTTAAGTTTTCTCTAAATTTTTCAGCTACTTGTGCTAAAATTAAATCGCCAGTATGATGACCAAATTTATCATTAAACGCTTTAAAATGATCTAAATCTATCATCAGAACGGCCACATAACTCTTTTGTCGATTAGCACGATGTAATGCTTTATCAAGCGTTTCTAACATATAACGACGGTTATATAAGCCCGTTAACGGATCTCTAATTGCTTGATCTCGTAATTGATTTTTTAGTTGAACATTGGCAAGCGCATTATTAATGGGTTTAACTAGTTGATCTATTAAACTTTTAATGTTTTCTGTTAATTTTTGTTGTTGATTAATGAAAAAAATTCTGCCAAAACTATAATGTTCTAAAGATAGATTTACACCATAGCAATGTTCGATAAATTTATCACAGTTATGGCATTGAGCTTCAATACATCCAATCGGAGAGCAGTCTAAATCAAAAGATATTTGTTCTTTTATTTGTGAGGTATAAACACGAGAACCTCGCGGCCAATTATTGCCCCACTGCGCAACGTTTTCTAATTCTTTTAAAGGTGGTTTAGTAATATACAGTGCGCCACTATATCCTGGTAACAGCTTTGGTAAAATGTTAGATAACACAATACCAGCGTCAACAATACTCGTTGCGTTATTAATCATAGTAGTCATTGTTTGTATTAGAGTCAGCTCTTTTGTACGGTTGATAATTTGGTTCTCTAAGTCTTTTCTTTCATCAGTAACTGCTTTTTTAATTAATCGTAAAGCGACAGAGCCAAAAATAAACATCGCTAAAATTGTGGCTAAAAGAATTACAGCAAATCCTTTACGTATATCTGCAATTACTTGATTAAAGGGTTTTTCAGGTAGGGCTATTCGAGCGATATATCCGCTATCTATATCAAAACGTGCAAAATAAACTAATTTTTGATGAGAAGTGGTACTTAAGCGATGGGCAATGCCAACATTATTTGCTATTGATGAAATTATTTCAGGGCGATTATTTAATTTGTGTTTGTCACTTAACGTTAAAATTTGTGCAAATGTTAATGTTGAATCACCGAGTAAGGTACCGTCATAAGCAGTAAAGCTTACTCGAGCATTACTGGCTTTTGCAATTCTGTCAGCGAGTAAATCAAAAGCGGGATCTATTTTTTGACCAATAAAAGATACCTTTGCTAATTTTAGTGAAGAAAGAGCAAACGAAGACAAAGTTTGTAAACGTTGTTCAAACTTTTTTTGCAAAGTAATATTTACTTGGTATTCTAAATAGAATAACCCTAAAGAAAAAATCACTGTTAGTGCTATAACAGGTATTGATATAACTTTATGGTGTAACTTCATAAGATTAAATTTTTATTTATCAAAATTATTATTTTTTTTGAGGCAACTTTCCCAAATTAAGTATAGACGTTATTCAAATTTTGCTTGGTTTTTTTTAGTTTGAAGAGAGAAGTGCTAGGGTTTTAGCCAAATACTTAATACGAGTCCAAATATTGGGGCATTATGATCCTATTTCTAGATTTTTTTTGATTTACTTCATTAATCAATTGGTTTTCATAAAAAAGCAAGGACAGTTGATTATTTTTTACCTATAATCAAGCGGCGTTATTTAATTATCAAGAGAGATTGAAACTATGAAAAAAATTGTGATAGCTCTAGCTACTACTGTATTAATGGCATCACCTGCTTTTGCTGGTGATGCTGCCGCTGGTAAAGCAAAATCTGCTATGTGTGCTGCTTGCCACGGAGCCTCCGGTGTTTCAGCATTGCCAATGTATCCGAATCTTGCTGGTCAAAAAGAAGCTTATATTATTAAACAGCTTAAAGATTTTAAGGCTGGTACTCGTAAAGATCCAGTAATGAGTTCTATGGCGGCACCTTTATCGGATGAAGATGTTGTTAATCTTGCTGCTTATTTTTCTAGCTTAAAATAAAAATTTTAGTTTACTCAAGTTTAGTATAAAAAATACCAAGCACTGCCAAGCAGTGCTTTTTATTTATTTGACAAATATCTCGCGATTGCTTGTAAAAATGGTTGTCCATAGCGAGCCAGTTTTATATCGCCAATGCCACTAATAGCCAACAGTTGTTGATTGTTTTGGGGTTTTATCTTAGCTAATTCTGATAAAGTAGCATCATTAAAAATAATAAAAGGCGCTATATCTTCAGCGTCAGCAATTGCTTTGCGTAATGCTCTTAATTCAGCGAAAAGTGCACGATCGTAATTTTTATCACCTTGCCCTTGTCGCCAATAACTTGCTTGTTGTAATCTTGGTGTTGCTAACATTAATGGCTCTTCGCCTTTTAAAATAGGTCGTGATGCACTGGTTAGACATAGTGCCGATTGCTGTGCAATATCTTGCTGTAAAAAACCTAAGTGGATTAATTGTCGAATAATAGCGAACCAATAACTTGGCATTTCATCTTTACCAATACCAAAAGTCGATACTTTATGGTGTTCAAACTGCTTAACTTTTGCACTAGCTTCACCTCTCAGTACATCAATTAAATGATTTATATCACCTTGCTGTTTTATTCTATAAACACATGAAAGTACTTTTTGTGCAGCTTGCGTGGCATCAAACTGTCGAGGAGGATCAAGGCAAATGTCACAGTTACCACATTTATTTTGAGTATATTGAGCAAAATAATTTAGCAGTACTTGACGACGGCAAATTTGAGTGTCGGCAAAACCTATCATGGCCTGAAATCGTTGTAATTCTACATTAACACGTTTTTCGTTTTCGCCATCGCTGATGCGTTTTTTAATACGTTCGCCATCTGTTTGATCATATAAAAAAAGTGCTTCGGCAGATAGACCGTCGCGACCTGCTCGGCCGATTTCTTGATAATACGATTCTAACGTGTGTGGCGGTTGAAAATGAATAACAAAACGAATGTTTGGTTTATCAATACCTAAGCCAAAAGCGACAGTTGCGACAACAATATTGATATTGTCTTTAGCAAAGGCTTCTTGCACATAATTTCGAATTTCTGGTTCTAATCCAGCATGATAGGCGGCGCAATTAATGCCTTTTTCTGCGAGTAATTTCGTTAAATGATCTACCTGCCAACGGCTATTACAATAAACTATTCCACAGTCATTTTTACGTTGTTTAATATAACGAAAAACTTGTTGTTCGCCTTGATATTTATCGGCAAGTGTTAAACGAATGTTGGGGCGGTCAAAACTATCTAATAAAATATAAGGGTCACGTAAATCTAACTGCATCAATATATCTTTACGCGTAGTAACGTCGGCCGTTGCAGTTAAAGCAATCACTGGAACGTGGGGAAAATGATGGCGCAATTGATTTAATTGGGTATAAGCAGGACGAAAATCGTGTCCCCATTGAGAAATACAATGGGCTTCATCAATGGCAAAGGCGCTTATTTGCAAGCTTGCTAAGCCTTGTAAAAAATAATAATTGAGCAAACGCTCGGGTGCCACATATAAAAGCTTTAATTCTCTCTGCGCAAGCTTTTGAAAAATAATGTTTATTTCTGACTGTTCTAAACTCGAATTAATAAAAGCAGCAGCAATGCCTTGTCTCGTTAGGGCATCTACTTGATCTTTCATTAGCGCAATTAATGGTGATACAACAATAGTGATCCCCGGAAAAATAGTAGCGGGCAACTGATAACACAAAGATTTTCCGCCACCAGTGGGCATTAAAACTAAGCAATCTTTGTTTTGTAATAAGTTTTCCATTACTTCAAGCTGACCCGATCTAAAAGATTGATAGCCAAAATAATGTTTTAAAGCCTGTTGTAAGGGCTGCTGAAAATTTAGTGGGGTAGAAGTGATCAACAAATGTTCTCAAATTTTATGCTTGTGAATATTTTAACTCAGTAGCACATAAGAACAGAGAATTATTTCTTCATAAAACAAAAAAACTAGGCTACCATCAAAACACATCCGACCAGAACGAGGATTTATAATGAATACAAAAATGACTAAATTAATGATTATAGAAAAAGTAAGTGAAATGTGGTCGCAAGTACCGTTTAATAACTTACTGGGTATTTACATCACAAAATTTGATCATCAGGAAACTGAAGTGAGGTTTAAATGGCAAGAGAAGTTGATTGGAAATCATGTTCAAAAAATTCTTCATGGTGGTGTAACGGCAACAGCACTTGATTTTGCGGGTGGTGTAGTCGCAGCAGCGAATATAATTGAAACTAGTGATAGTTTAGATTTAGAAAAACTATCAACGAGCCTAAGTAAATTAGGCACGATTGATTTACGTACAGATTTTCTTCGTCCTGGTCGTGGTGAAGAATTTATTACTACCGCACGTCTTATTCGTAGTGGCAGTAAAGTCGCGGTAGCTCGCATGGAAATGCATAATGAAAAAGGTGAGCATATAGCTTTTGGTACCGGGACTTATATGGTTGGTTAATGCTTTTGTGCTACCCTAGCGGCTCTCAAATATAACACGTTGTGGTTATTTCATGAACGATTCAGACTCCCAAACACGAACAGGTGTAATCAACGCCATTAGCTCTTACGTGATGTGGGGCTTTGCACCACTATATTTCAAGTTATTAGCAGGGATAGATGCCAGCGAAATTTTAATTCATCGTGTGATTTGGTCTTGTTTACTGTTAACCCTTATTGTTGTTTTTACCAAAAAATGGCGATTTGCCCAAAGTATTTTAAAGCAACCTAAATTAATCGCTAAATTATTGGTTACGGCAACTGTCCTCGCAATCAATTGGTTTTTATTTATTTGGGCAATAAATAATGATCATTTACTTGATGCGAGCTTAGGTTATTTTATTAACCCTTTATTTAGCGTTGCTTTAGGTGTTGTTTTTTTAGGCGAGCGCTTAAGAGTATGGCAAAAATTTGCAGTATTACTTGCCGTAACTGCGGTACTTATTCAGCTCGTTATTTTAGGTTCGTTACCAATAATATCTTTAGCCTTGGCAGGAACTTTTGGAACTTATGGGTTATTACGTAAAAAAATGGCCGTTGATTCATTTGTCGGTTTATTATTTGAGTCTGCGCTTATGGTACCTATTGCCGTTATTTATTGGTGGTTTTTTACTAATAGTGCAAGTAGTAACATGATTAACAATACGGTTAATTTAAATATTATTTTAATTATGGCGGGTATTGTAACCACAGCTCCTTTATTATGTTTTACAGCTGCGGCGAAGCGTTTAACGTTATCGGCGTTAGGATTTTTTCAGTATATAGGACCGAGTATCATGTTTGTTTTAGCGACTTTTTTATATCACGAGCCTTTAGCTATGACAAAACTTGCAACGTTTGCTTTGATTTGGTTGGCGTTGATTATATTTAGTTTAGATTCACTGAACGCGTTAAAACGAGCCAAAAATAATAAGTAACCTTAAATACTTTGAGGAAGGGTAATAATAAATGTTGCACCTGAACCAGGTTCGCTAATGATATTTATATTACCTTTGAGTTTTTGGTTGATAATATTATAGACAATATTCATACCTAAACCAGTATTACCTTTACCACGTTTTGTCGTGAAAAACGGTTCAAAAATATTTTTTAGTACTTCCTCTGTCATACCAACACCATTGTCTTTATAAATGATTTTGGCAGCCCAAGGTGCTGAGGCTGTGAGTTCTTTATTATGTGTTACAGTTATCGAGATTTCACCTGTGTCTCTATCTTCAAAGCCATGTTTAATCGAGTTATTGACAAGATTGGTGAGCACTTGGGCAAATGCACCTGGCAAGGTTGTTATTTGAAGGTGTGTATCTCCTATAAAAGTATAATTGACATGATGTTTTTTTATTTCTACTGATAAAGCCATCATAACTTCTTCAATGTATTCGACTATGTTAAGTTCTCTTTTATCATCAACTATTTGATCGGCAGCAACTTGTTTAAAATTAGCGAGTAGTATGCGAACTCTTTCTAATGCTTTATCTGACATGGTTAATGATTGTTCAATTTTTTCAATATGTTTTGCCATCCGAGATTTACTTAAACAACCATCACTAATTTTTTGTTTTATTTCATTTGTATCATCAATAACTAAGCTATTTGAGGTAATAGCAATACTTAACGGGGTATTAATTTCATGAGCAACACCTGCGACTAACCCACCTAATGAAGCCATTTTTTCGGATTGTATAAGTTGCTCTTGAGTGTCTTCTAAATAGGATAAGGTTTTAGCGAGTTTGTTAGTGGTTTTTTTGTTTTTGATGAAAAAGAATACCAATAGCAAAGAGACTAATACGGCAATGGTGATTAAAATTGTGGTGATTAAAATATAGGCTTGTTGAGAATTGATCGTTTGGTTGCGATTAAGTAATTCTTGGTCTTGTTGTTCTAGTTGAATTTTATGATCTTCTAGTTGTTTGTTTTGTTTATCGAGAATTATCTTATTTTCCGCAACACGCTTTAGCATTTGTTGATTTTTTTGTTCTTTTTCAGCCAGTACTTGTTGTTGTTTGGTTAGTTTTTGTTCGGTTTTTTTAAAGCGCGTTGAAACGTTCTTCAATTTTGTATTTTGCTCAATAAGTAATGCTTGTTTTTGGCTAACATCTGTTTTTAATTTTTCTAATTCAAGTTTTTGTTTTGTAGTTTCTTTTATGCTTTGGCTTAGTTGTTGTTTAGATTGTTTTAATAGCTCTTTGGAGCTTTCTAATTGTTTTTTTTGCGAAGATAAACGGGCTCTTAGTTCCACATCTTGTTGTCTTGTTTGTTGCATTGCCAATTCTGTTTCGCGATAAAGCGTGGCAACATCAAGCTCAGTACCACCAAGCAATAATAATTCCGCAGACATTGTTAATTTTTCATAAACAATATTAGATTTATTAACTTCAAAAGAAATTACAGCAGAATCTTTGTTATGCACTAAGTTGATCATTACATCATGTTTTTGTTGACTACCATCAGAAATAAGTAAAGTTTCAGAGGCTCGAATTTTATTCGCAATAACGTGAAGATCTTTATTATATTTTTCACTAATATAAACAATGTCAGCGGATTTTATGTCTTTTATAGAAGCAGCAAATATTAAATTAATGGGTTTGTTTTTAATGATTTTTTGGCTAAGTGCCGAAGATAAAAAATTATAAAAGCTTCGATCTTTATAAATAATGAAACGGTAATCCGTTTTCGTAGATTCATTAGGCCAGCTTATATTCTTAATAAAATTAATCATATAAGCGGCTTTAATGCGATTACTATCAAGTTGTTGTGCATTCACACTCAAGTTGATACTTAAAAATAGAATAGCAAAAAAAATAATTAAATTATTGAGTTTAAATAACTTATTATACATTTTTTGTTAATCCTTCTTAAATCTAATAACTTAGAGCATAAAAGTAGTTGAGCAAAAAGTCCAAGATTACTTGACGTTATCAAAGGTATGATTGAAAAATAATTTAATAACATGCTTTTACCACTGCCAATAGAGTGATAGTTTAATTTCTCTTGCGGGCTGTGCTATTTTGGCATTATAAAAACTTTGACTACCTACCCAAACATTATTATTGAACGTTGAATTATCATTACTGGCACTGGCACTTCGCATACCGGGGTGAAAATACCTTTCATTAAATAAATTAGTAACGTCTAAGGCTATTTTTACTTGTGGGGTCCATTGATAATTAATATTGGCATCTAACGTTATGTAATTTTTAATGGTACGAGTTTTATTACTACTAATAGTGTTGCGATCACCATAATAACGGCCCCGTAAATTAATTTGCCATTGCTTTGTTAGGGTAATGTAACTGCCAAAATGCACTGTTCTGTTTGCTACATCTGTATCTTTATGCCAAATAAGAATATCGTTTAAATCTGATGTTTGTTCCTTTGTATTTAACCAAGTATAAGCAGCCCAAAAAGACAAATTTGTTAAATTTTGTACTAGTGGTTGATACTTCAATCGCACATCACCACCAGTTGTTACCCCGTTACCTGAATTAATTGCAGCATTATCAGTTGTATTAAATAAATTTGAACTATGCATACGATATATATTACTTGATAGTAATAATTCATCTAACTTGTAATTGATATTAAACTCCCACGTGTTGGCATTGCGTGGTTTTAGATTAGGATCGCTACCAGAGCCTTTCCAGCCACCGTACAACAAACGAGCAGATGGTTCTTGATAGGCTTCCCCGTAAAATAGTTTTAAAGTGGTTTTATCTAATTGTCCTACCCAACCTGCTCGAATGGTTGTTTCTGTACCAAAAACAGAATGATGGTCTCGGCGTATGCCTAAATGTAATTTCTGATTAATGGCATTATTAAAGTTGGGTAAATTGTAACGAGATAATAGATAAACATTACGTTGCGTTGTTTTTTTATGATTATTGGGCACAGTATCGTGTGTTGGCGGCAGTGGTAATTGGTAACTAGCATCAATCAAATTTGGCGGTAAAGATGCACCATAATTAATGTTATAGGCTTTTTGCAAACGTTTAAATTCTAATTCAGCACCCGCAAGTACACTCCAGTTTTTATTGACTTGCCAAGTTAATTCTCCTGAAGCGGAATTACTATTATTGTTTGATTGCCAATAACTGGCATCAAGTAATCGTTGCTGTTGGTTATTTTCAGTGCTGGTTGTATACCCTTCAATAAAAAGTGAGTCATTGTCAATATTACTACTTCGATAACGCAAAAAGGTTTTTAATGATAAATATTCAGTTAAATCAAACTGTTGTCTATAGTGCGCTGAATATTCAGTTTCACTCCATAAACCTGCATTCGGCAATGAATGGTCGAAGGTGTAAATTAACCCATAACCAGTAGCAAGTTGATAATATTGCAAAGTAAACTCAGCTTTATTATGTATTAAACTGGCATTAAGTGCTTTATTGTAATGTGGTGATTGAAGATCTGAAAAGCTATCAACGAAGCTCCCCCAAATATCTTTGTTTTTTAAAAGACTCGGATTTGTCCATTGATAACTTGCCGCATTAGTAAAATCTACATCGCCATGATCATAGCGACCGCTAAGTGTGAATTGAGTAGTTGACCATTTTTTTTGATAGTTAAAGTCAAGCACTTGATTATTGTGTTCACCGGCCTGGATAAAACCATTAAACCCCTCTTTTTCTTTATTAGTAATAACATTAATAATACCAACAACGGCATCATTACCATAGGCAACGGAGGCGGCACCATGCACTATCTCGATATATTTGATATTCGACAACGGAAACGTTGCCATAACCTCTGTTTCATTATTATAAAGGTGATTAAATTTAACGCCGTCAATCAAAATTAAATAAGAACTACCAATAGTATGACGAATGCCACGCCATATAGTATTGAAATAATTATCTCCATATCCTCGTGTTATTTGTACACCAGCAATGTCATCAAAAATATAACTTAAATCTTTATAGCCACGTCGTTGAATATCATGTTGAGTAATAATTTCGACAAAAGCAGGGCTTTCATCAAGTGTTTCTTCTTTTTTCGATGCGGTGCTGACTTTTATTTTTAGTAAATCGCGTAATGATAAATCGAATATTGAGGGGCTATCTTTGGCAAAAGTAATGGGTGACAAAATACAAACAGCGCAGCAGATAAAAGTAGAAAAAAACAAACAAAATTTCTCTTTATATTGCAAAATTTTTCCTTAAGAAAACCGTTAGTTTGATTACAACTTGTCAACAAAGCATAAAGTTGTGTACATAAATAGTCGGCCATTTAATAATGAGTATATTGTTTTATACCAACTAAGTGATCATTTCTACTGTGTATAAAGTAGGGCGCTTAATTAATGCAATTAGCATTACTCTATTGGCTTTTAATGAACTAGAACTATGTAAAGTTTAGCTAATATAAAAAGTATTGCTGAGTTATTGTTTAAAATTATCGATTTAATATAAAACATTTTTATCTAAATTAATAATTTTATTAACACCTGTTAACGCCATTGCAATATTAATTTCATTGTTAACAATTTTTAATATATTTGAGACACCTTGTTCACCTTCTGCGGCCAGTGCGTAAGCCCAAGCTCGGCCCAATAAGCAAGCATCTGCACCTAAAGCTAAGGCTTTTACTACATCAAGACCACTTCGAATTCCGCCATCTATAAATACTTTACACTGTTGATTAACGGCTTTAGTTATTTCGGGTAGTACATTCAATGTTGCGGGCACACCGTCTAATTGTCTGCCGCCATGATTAGAAACAACAATTGCATCTGCTCCCAATTTAACTGCTTGTTTAGCGTCATCAGTATCCATAATGCCTTTAATAACCAAATTACCTTGCCAATTTTCGCGGATCCACGTTAAATCTTGCCATGTCATACTGGCATCAAATTGGTTATCTACCCAAGCTTTAAAATCGTTGAGTGAATGAGCATTAGGTACCGCCTCAGTTAAATTACCAAAAACTAGTGGTTGACCTTTTATTGCTACGTTCCATAACCAATGTGGGTGACGAGCAATATCAATTCCGCGTTTTAATGAACCCCATAAACGGGTATTACTACTTAAACCATTACGAACATCTCGATAACGTTCACCAAGTACGGGTAAATCAACCGTTAAAACTAAGGTTTTACAGCCCGCTTGTTTTGCTTTCTCTAATAATTTTATCGCATAGTTGCGATCACGAATCACATAAAGTTGAAACCAAAATTCTCCTTTGCTTTGTTGCTGCAATTCTTCAATACTGCAAATACTGACTGTTGATAAACAAAATGGAATATTATGATTATGTGCTGCTTTTAATGCTTGTACTTCCCCACGACGCGCATAACTTCCCGCTAATCCTACTGGCGATAAAATAACCGGCATAGCGAGCTTATTACCAAAAAGTTCAATACTGGTGTCAATATTGGAAACGTCACGTAAAATACGTTGTTTTAATTGAATTTTGTCAAAGGCGGTAACGTTGGCATTTAGGGTTACTTCTTGATATGAGCCACCGTCAATATAATCAAATAATTGTCGGGGTAAACGTTTTTCAGCCAAGCGACGGTAATCGTTAATGCTTGCTGGGGCAATATTAAGGCTTTTTGTCATTAATCAAACGCCTAATCGAGTTCATTAAAATAATTTATTTAAAAGTTCTAGGAAGAAAGGCTCTTTTTTCTTTATCGCTTTTCTCGGCAAGTTGTCTTTGCACAGCAATACGCTGATTCTTTCCCAACAGCACCTTTATTTGATAGTAGCTTTCACGCCACAACATCATTCCAGCGCTCGACCACCAACTTTTGCGGAATAACTTTTTAATCGCAGCGTTTGCATCAGGTGAATTTTCAATAAGTTGCTCCGCTAAAGTTTGCGCAGCGGCTAAAGGATTATCAACCAGATGAGTAACTAAGCCATATTCTTTGGCTTGTACGCCCGTAATTTGCTTAGCAGACATGGCAAGTTCAAGCGCAATATCTTGTTTAAGTAGTGTTTTAAACGCCACAGTGCCGCCCATGTCAGGAATAATTCCCCAACGGTTTTCCAAAATAGCCCAGCTACTTGTTTTTGTTGTCAAGCGAATATCGGCGCCCAATGCTATTTGTAAACCGCCTCCCCAGCAACGCCCCTGAACAGCGGCAATAACAGGAAAAGGTAAAGTTCCCCAACCCGTAGTGACACGTTGAGCTAAATTTGATTGGCTTGGCCACCATTTAAAGAGTAATTTAAACCCATTAAAAGCCGATGTCAGCGTTGACTTAACATCTATACCGCTGCAAAAATCCTCACCTTCACCCGTTAAAATAAGTGCCCGAATAGCTTTATCATGTCGTACTTTTTTAATGATTTTATCTATGGCTGTAAACATCTCCATATCAATAGCATTGTGTTTACCTGCTCGGTTAAGAGTTACCGTAGCAATATTGTTGGTGATAGATAATAGAACGCGTTGTGACATAACTTACTCTTGTTTGGTCGTACCAGTTGGCGTGAGCATAACAAAAAACGCGGTAATTACATTTCGCGCTTTTTATATTTGTTGAACCTAAAGAAAAATATCGGTGGTACTAATCTTCTTCCATCCCGCTAATACAAAGTTGGTTTCGGCCATTATCTTTAGCGTGATACAAGGCATTATCAGCCTCGTTAAGTTGTTTAGGTAAAAGTTCGTTACTATTGAGTACTGCACCAATACTTACCGAGATTGAAATTTCTTGATCGCCGATAGGGATCATCGAAACGGCTAAATCACGACGAAAATCTTCAAATTTTCCGTATAATTGATCTTCGTCTAAACCTGGCAGTAACACGGCAAACTCTTCGCCGCCCAAACGAGCAATTAAACCGCTACCAAAGTGTTTACGCATATAAAGAGCTAATACTTTTAATGCTTGGTCGCCCGCTTCATGACCGTAATGGTCGTTGATTTTTTTAAAATGATCGATGTCGATCATCGCCAAGCCATATGAAATATTTCGTTTGCTGTAACCATTAATTCGACCTTGTGCTTCATTGAAAAAAGCACGTCGGTTTAATAGGTCAGTTAAATAATCAGTATTCGCAGCAATTTGTAATTGCGCAACATTATTTAAGCTTTCAATATTTTGGGTAATGCGGCAATAGAACTCTTCCGGACAAAAGGGTTTACGTAAAAAATCATCGGCACCATTTTTAATAAAACGGGCTGAATGAATACCATTCTCTGCCCCTGAAATACCAATAACCGATAATTGTTCGCGTGAGTATTTTTTGCGAATTTCATTTGTTAATTCAATACCATCCATTTTAGGCATTTCTAAATCGGTGATCACCATTTTTATTTTAGGATTTTTATTTAACGTTTCTAAAGCTTCTACGCCATTTTTTGCAATAAAAACAGTGAAATTTCGGCGTTTAAGTAGTTCAACCACATGGTTGCGCGCAGAAGAAGAATCATCAACGACTAAAATACTATTTCCCTTGTTAGTTTTTTGCCATTGTAAGATACGCTTTAAATATAAAAAGGCTTGGCTGTTTTCTTTTGGAATATAATCTATTACTGCTTGCGATAATATTTTCTGTCGAGTAACGTCATCCATCTTCCCTGTTAAAACTACGCTAGGAATGCCATGCGAAAGCACACATGGTATTGCTTCGCCATCAAGAGCATCCGGTAATGAATAATCGATAGTGGCAGCAAAAAAATCGCTGTCTCCTTGTAGTATCTCCTCAACCTGCGCCAAGCTCGTCGCAATAGTTACTTCATACTGTAAAGAACGAGCAATTTGTTTAATAACGGTGGCAATAGGTTTGCTGTCTTCAACTACTAATAAACGTTCAGCCATTTTAGCTCCTAACTTTTTAATTGTTTTGTGGTATGTGACTTAAATAGCGCTTAAGCGGGCGTACGATACAACCAACCACTTGCTACCAACATCATCAAAATTTATTTGAATACGGCTTTGTGCGCCGCTTCCTTCGTAATTTATTACGGTGCCTTCACCAAATTTACTGTGATTAACACGTTGTCCTAAATTATAGCCGCTTTCATCAAATTTTTCATGGCTCGCACTAGAGAAAAATTGCTCGCTGGGCACCGGGGCTTGTACTTGACTGCGTAAACGAATTTCTTCCGTGCAATCTTTGGGTAATTCTTTTAAAAAGCGGCTAGGACGATGGTATTTTTGTTGTCCATATAAACGACGAGTTTCAGCATGACATAAATAGAGTTTTTCCATTGCTCTGGTCATGCCTACGTAGCATAAGCGGCGTTCTTCTTCTAATCGACCTTGTTCTTCGTTTGATTGCTGACTCGGAAACATGCCTTCTTCAAGCCCAGCAATAAACACTAATGGAAATTCTAGACCTTTTGCTGAATGCATGGTCATTAACTGTACTGCTGATTCAAATTCGTCAGCTTGTGCGTCGCCGGCTTCTAGTGCTGCATGAGTTAAAAAGGCTATAAGTGGCTCTTGTTCGTCTTCAATTTCAGGGTCAACCGTAAAGGTTTGGCAAGCGGAAACAAGTTCATTTAAGTTTTCTATTCGGGCGGCAGCTTTTTCTCCTTTTTCTGTTTCGTACATTGCTTTTAAGCCACTGTGCTGAATAACAAAATTAACTTGCTGATCTAAATCTAGGTGATGGCTATCATCTTCAAGTTGATCAATTAAGGTAATAAAACTGCCTACGGCTTTAGTGCCGCGCCCTGTAAATTCTTGTTCGCTAAGCAGCATTTTGCAGGCTTGCCACAAAGGGATTTCTAAATTTTTTGCTGCTGAACGCATTAACGAAATACTTTGATCGCCGATACCACGCGTTGGTTTATTTACGACTCGTTCAAAAGCAGCGTCATCATTTCGATTGGCAATTAAACGCATATAGGCAAGTGCATCTTTCACTTCTAAACGTTCAAAAAAGCGTTGCCCTCCATAAATTCGATAAGGCAAATGTGCTATTCGTAAGGCTTCTTCTAATACGCGAGATTGGGCATTACTACGATATAAAATGGCAATATCATCTAAACTATGGCCTTTTGAGTTTTCGCCTGATTGCCATTGTTCAATTTTGTTCGCAATAAAACGCGCTTCGTCAAGTTCATTAAAGGCGGCGTAAACTGATATTTTTTCGCCCGCCGCATCATCGGTCCATAATTCTTTACCCATACGATTACTATTATTAGCAATAAGTTGATTGGCAGCATTAAGAATATTGCCAGTAGAGCGGTAGTTTTGTTCTAAACGTATGGTTTTTGCATCACTAAAATCGTTTAAAAAACGCTGAATATTTTCAATTTTAGCGCCACGCCATCCGTAAATAGATTGGTCATCATCACCAACAATCATAACGTTACCATTTTGCTGGCCTAAAATATTAAGCCAAGCATATTGAATGGCATTGGTGTCTTGAAATTCGTCTACCAAAATACGACCAAAACGCTGTTGGTAGTGTTCAAGTAATATGGGGTTATTCAGCCACAATTCGTGGGCACGGAGCAGCAACTCAGCAAAATCAACTAAACCTGAACGATCACAGGTTTGTTGATAATTTTGATAAATATCGACAAACGTTTGCTCTGTTTGATCATAATGACATTCAATATGTTGAGGACGTAATCCTTCGTCTTTTTTGCCGTTGATATACCATTGTGCTTGTTTGGCTGGCCAACGTTTTTCGTCTAAATTAAGTGAGCGAATAATGCGTTTGATTAAACGCAATTGATCGTCTGAATCGAGTACTTGAAAGCTTTGTGGCAATTTAGCTTCTTGAAAGTGCATACGTAGCAAACGATGTGCTAATCCGTGGAAAGTGCCTATCCACATGCCATGAATGCCACCGCCAATTGTTTTTTCAACACGGGCACGCATTTCAGCGGCGGCTTTATTGGTAAAAGTCACCGCTAAAATACTGTGGGGAGATACTTGTTCAACCTTAATTAACCAAGCGATGCGATGCACTAATACACGTGTTTTACCACTACCAGCACCAGCCAGTATTAACATGTTTTGTGGTTGTGCACCCACAGCTTCACGCTGTTTGTCGTTTAAGCCGTCAAGTAATTGTGAAACATCCATAAAATATAAACCAATAAACTAAAAAATTAATGAAAGTAATGTAGAATTTTGTCAGTCGTCAGGTAACATTTAACAGATCCTGACCTTGGTCAAGATGACCAGTTTACCTGACTGGCTACAATGCTAGTGTCATCCTGAACTTGTTTCAGGATCTGTTGAAAGAAAACCTAGAGCAAATACAGTAAATTATCCAATGCTGATAACTCAACATGCGGTATTACTGAAATAGGTTTCCCAACCTTATAACGATTTATCCACGCGGCCTGACAACCCGCTTGTAATGCACCTACAATATCTGAATTCCCACAATCACCGATGTGTAGTAATTGTGATGGTTTAATCTGTAAATATTGACAAGCGCGATTAAACATTTCGCTGTCAGGTTTACATTTAATACCATTGCCGGGATTGTAAATTTTCTTAAACAAGGCCGTTAAGCCTAATTTTTCAACATTTACATTGCCATTGGTAATGGCTACCAACGGAAATTTAGTCGCCAACTTTTCTAATAAATTCTTACTCGCTTTAGGTAATGTAAAATCACTGCGATAATGAGTAAAATGCTCAAAGGCAGCCTGCGCTTTTTGTTGCGCTTGCGTATCTGAATAACCTAGTGCTTTAATTGCTAATACGTAATTACGCAATCTAAGTGCGGTAACATCATGAATTAATTGTGGTTGTTCACGTAACGCTTGGCGACGAAATTGTCGCCAATATTGCCGACATGCTTGCTCGCCTTGCAGTGATGTTTGTGGGAAATGTTGGCTAAAATATGTAAGCATTTCCTGTTCAGCATTGAGCATGATCGGACGATTTGAATACAGCGTATCGTCAAGGTCAAAGCTTAAAGCAGTAAATGGTTTTAGACGACGATAAAATTTCATCCTAAATGTTTACACTAAGCGTGAAATTAATTTTGCGACTAATTTACGAAATTGCCCTAACAACAAAGTATCCATACGAGGGTCAAAGTGTTCAGCGTCTTGACTACTGATCGCGATAAAACCTAATGTTTCACCATTATTTTTTAAGCTAACTAAAACTGCCGATCCTGTGCCCGATGAGGCAAATATTTCGTTATCATGAAAAAGTAAAGCAAGCTCACTTTTTTGCATCCTCCCAAAGTAATAATCACTGTCGCTTAAACGATTAATTAAAATGTCATGACAGTCGTTTTGAATAATGCTTTTGTGGTCATTATCAATAGACTCTGCAAACCAAATTTTAAAATCAGCGAGTGATAATAGTTGGGTGGTAGTTTGGTGCAGACAGGTAAGCAATTGGTCTAGTGATTTACATTCAATAAGTTGCAGATATAAATCACTATATACGGTAAATAATTGCTCATTATTATTTGCGACGGCAAGTAATTGAGTGATTTCTTCTTCTAATAGATGCATTTTTTCACGCAAATTTTGTTGCTGTCGCTCAACTAATGAAACTGAACCGCGTTGAGTATTGTTAATACGTAAACTCGCTAAAAGTTCAGGATTACGATTGAAAAAATCGGGATTGTCTTGTAAATAAGCGCTAATCATTTCATCGCTTAAAGGTAATTCATCAGGCTGCATAACATTGCAATTGATGAATTTTTTGTCTGAATCGTCGTTCACATTGATACTCATATATGCATTTGTCCATCGAACACATGTTCAGCCGGACCGGTCATTTTTACTGGGTTACCGGGACCTTTCCAGAAAATACGTAATTTTCCACCAGGTAATTCTACAGTAACTTGTTTTGCTAGTTTTTTTTGTATTTGGCCGATAACTACCGCTGCACAAGCGCCACTACCGCACGCGAGGGTTTCGCCAGTGCCTCGTTCATATACTCTCAGGCGAATATGTTCAGGAGTGACTACCTCCATAAAGCCAACATTCACTTGTTCGGGAAAGCGTTCATGATGGGATAATTCTTCACCTAACTGTTCAACAGGGGCATCGGCTACAGAATCAATCGTAATGATACAATGAGGATTTCCCATTGAAACTACACCACATAATACGGTTTCATTGGCTGCGCGTAAAATATAGGTTCCTTCAATTTTTTGTGCGGTAAAGGGTATTTGTGCGGGCTCTAATTGTGGTACTGGCATATTCACGGTAACTCGACCGTCGCGCTCAACAAATAGTGACATATTCCCTGAAGTTGTTGAAACACGTATTTTGTTTTTGCTGGTGAGGTTTTTCATTCGAACAAAACGAGCAAAACAGCGTGCACCGTTACCACATTGACTCACTTCACTACCGTCGGCATTATAGATACGATAATGAAAATCGAGATCAGGATCGTAAGGCGGTTCAACCACTAAAAGTTGATCAAAACCGATGCCAAAGTTGCGATCAGCAAGTTGCATTATTTTTTCTTTAGATAGGAAAATGTTTTGAGTGACGTTATCTAACATCATAAAATCATTGCCTAAGCCGTGCATTTTAGAAAAATTCATTAACATTGTTATTATTTCTTAGCCAGTATTTCAATGGTTATTTTTAAGGTAGTAGACTTTCGCCTTGCCATAATTGTGTAATGGTTTCCCGTTGCCGTATAACATGCACATTATCGCCATCGACGAGCAACTCGGCAGCACGAGGGCGGCTATTATAATTAGAACTCATGCTAAAGCCATAGGCACCACTGGATCGAATCGCTAATAAATCGCCTGATTTTATGGCTAATGAGCGATTTTTACCTAAAAAGTCACCAGTTTCGCAAACTGGTCCAACAATGTCGTAGGTTTTTTCAAGGGTGTTTTGTTGTTCTACAGGAATAATAGCCTGCCATGCTTGATATAAAGACGGACGAATTAAGTCATTCATTGCAGCGTCAACAATAGCAAAATTTTTGTCTTGATTAGTTTTTAAAAACTCAACTTCGGTGACTAAAATACCCGCATTAGCCATAATTGCGCGACCGGGTTCATAAACCAGTGTGATATTGCGATTTTGCATTTTTTCAGCAATAGCGGCAGCATAAGCGTCGGGATGAGGCGGTTTTTCATCGTTATAACAAACGCCTAACCCTCCACCAACATCGATATGACTTAACAGGATATTTTGTTGAGCTAATTTATCCACTAAAACCAAAACACGATCTAGGGCATCTAAAAACGGTGTCAGTTCGGTCAACTGTGAACCAATATGGCAATCGATGCCTTTAATTTCAACATTTTCTAAGTTGTTAGCTTCAAAATATAATTGTTCAGCATCATCAATACTGATACCAAATTTATTTTCTTTTAGCCCTGTAGAAATATAAGGATGAGTGCCTGCATCAACATCTGGATTAACTCTTAAAGAAATTGGCGCAATTTTACCTGATTTTTCAGCAACTTGATTAATACGTATGAGCTCGGCGGCAGATTCAACATTAAAGCAGTAAATATTATGCTCAAGTGCGAAAGCGATTTCAGACGATTTTTTACCAACGCCTGAAAATACTACTTTTTTCGGATCGCCACCCGCAGCAATAACCCGCGCTAATTCACCTTGAGAGACAATATCAAAGCCAGAGCCTAGGCGAGCAAGAATATTTAGAATGGCGATATTACTGTTGGCCTTTACCGCATAACAAATTAGATGAGGTAAACTTCCCGCTGCTTTGTCAAAAGCATGCCAGTGGCGTTCAATAGTCGCACGAGAATAAATATATAAAGGCGTTTGGTGTTGTTGTGCCAAAGAGCTAACCGAGCATGCTTCGGCAAATAAACTGTTATTTTTATAGTTAAAATAATCCACTATGCTGGCACCTGATCTACTTTTTTATCGTTGTTTTGCTCAGAAGCTGGTTGGTTCGAGGGAGATTTTTCAGGTGTTCGGTAAAGAGGACCTTTTAAACCACAACCCGAAATGGACCCACTTAACGCTAAAATGATCAAAAAAACACTTTTTTTGTGGAAAAATTTAAGCATTCTGAACATATTGCAACACTTATTGATTGAAATTAATTTTATTAACATCATAGTCGTTTTATAATCTCGGGTATACTTGTTAGTTAGGCTAATTTAGACAGAAAACCTATTTAGGATAAAAAATGAACGATAGCCAATACAATATCATTAGCGACGAACTGTTATTGAATATAGAAGAAGCCGTTGAAGCATGCGGTGAAGATATAGATTTTGAAGGTGTTAGTGGCTTATTAACACTTACGTTTAAAAATAAAACAAAAATCATCATTAATAAACAAGCACCTTTGCATGAAATTTGGGTGGCGACAAAATTTAATGGTCATCATTTTGTGCATCAAGAAGATGTATGGCAAGACAAACGCAGTGGTGAGGAATTTTGGCAATTTATGTCAGCAGCGGTTAGCAAACAAGCTGAAACTGAAATAACGTTAACAAACAACCTATAAATGAAGCATTAATCGATTTAATTATCGTAAGAAATTATTATGACAACAGCAACGAAAGCATCTTCACCAATAGTACGTATCGCTACACGAAAAAGTGCTTTAGCGTTATGGCAAGCAGAATATGTAAAAGCACAATTAGAACATTATCATCAAGGTATTCAGGTTGAACTAGTACCGATGACAACAAAAGGTGATATTATTTTAGATACACCTTTAGCTAAAGTTGGAGGTAAAGGTTTATTTGTAAAAGAACTTGAAGTGGCAATGTTAGAAAATCGTGCCGATATTGCTGTGCATTCAATGAAAGATGTGCCCGTTGAATTTCCTGAAGGTTTAGGGCTTGAAGTTATTTGTCCACGTGAAGACCCTCGAGACGCCTTTGTTTCTAATACTATTTCCTGTTTTTCAGAATTACCGACAGGGGCAATTGTGGGAACATCAAGCTTACGTCGTCAATGTCAAATTAAAGCACTGCGACCAGATTTAGAGATTAGAGATTTACGTGGCAATGTAAATACTCGATTGAAAAAGCTCGATAATGGTGATTACGATGCCATTATTTTAGCGGCAGCCGGTCTTTTACGTTTAGAAATGCCAGAGCGAATTCAAGAATATATTGCCCCTGAAATGATGCTGCCAGCAAACGGACAAGGTGCGGTAGGTATAGAATGCCGTAACAATGATCAAACAATAAAAGCACTTTTAGCGCCATTAGAAGATAAAACTACTCGTTATAGGGTTTTAGCCGAACGCGCGATGAATCGTGCTTTAGAAGGTGGTTGCCAAGTACCCATTGGTAGTTATGCCGTAGTTGACGGAAATAATTTGCATTTACGTGGTTTAGTTGGCGCCGTAGATGGCAGTGAAATTATTCAAGCTGAACTTAAAGGTACTATAGATCAAGGTGAACAATTAGGTGAAAAGCTTGCCGAAATGTTATTAGCTCAAGGTGCCGATAAAATATTACAAAAAGTTTACGCAGATAATAAATAATACTCATTTTATTCATTAAGCGAGTTACATGACTAAACCAGCAGCGATGTTACAAATATTGAATACGCGACCTTTACCACAAGGTAAAGTGTTAGCCGATAAATTAACGCTGTCAGGCTATCATGCAATATCACAACCGTTGTTTACGTTACAAGCCAACACTAACAACGCTGAAATTAGCGACTTACTTGTTTCGAGCAAGGCACACATTTTTATCTTTGTGAGTGTTGCCGCCGTTGAATTTGCCCATCAAGCTAAAGCATTGTTTACGTGGCAAATAGCGGAGCAAGCAATATTTATAGCGGTTGGTCAAAGTACAGCCACAGCATTACTTAACTGTGGTATTAATCATGTTATTACACCTACTAAAGAAAATAGCGAAGGTGTTTTAGCGATAGCTGAGTTATCTTCAGTTGCAGAACAAGCCATTATTATTGTGCGCGGCGATCCTGGTCGCGAATTATTAGCGCAGCAATTAAATAAACGACAAGCAAAGGTACATTATTTGTCGAGTTACACAAAATATTGGCTCCCAATAACAGGTAACGAATTGGCCGAACAGTGGCAAAAACAAGTAATAACTTGTATTGTCGTAACTAGCGTGGCATTACTCGAAAATACGGTAAAGTTATTAACGACTTGTTTCAATAAAAACATTGAACAGTTTAATTGTTACTGGTTGGTTGCTAGCCAGCGTATCGCTGAAAGCGCAGAACTATTGAACATTAAAAATATTATTATTGCCGATGGCGCTACTGATACAGCGATATTGTCGGCGATTACAGGTTTAGAAAAACAGCTCTTAGGACAAAATGATGACAACGAATGAAGAAAAAACGAGTGATCACAACACTGAAAGTCCACAAAAAGGTTCTGAACAATTAAAAGCTGATGCGTTACGCGCTATCGCCATGCAAAAAAGTAATGAAAAAGCAGCAGGTAAAACTGTTCATCAATCAGAAAAAATAACGAATAAAGTAGATAAAACGTCAGTGGCAATGAACGCGACACAAAAAATATCCAAAACGGCGATAATCGCTTTATTGCTTTCTTTAACCGCTGGTGTGGCGGTTGCTGGCTTATACTACTGGCAAGAACAGCAAAGAATTCAATTTGAACAACGTTTTACGCGCGAAATTACGCAAACGATCGAGCATAATAATTTACAAAACAAAGCGAATAGTCAAGGTGAATTAAAAACCTTGCTAGCCACGCAGCAACAGCAATTACGTACAGATGTTAATCAAACGATTACTACCGCAAAAATGGCTCAACAAGAAAAATTTTTACAATTAGAAGAACAACTTCAACAAATAACACAGCGTCAACCCAGTGATTGGTTGGTGCATGAAAGTGAATATTTGATTCGAGTCGCATTACGTTCTTTATGGTTAGAAAAAGATGCCACTGCGGCTATTGGTTTATTAAATGATGCTGATCAACGGTTAAGCGAATTAAATAATCCACAATACTTGCCTGTTCGCCAAGCAATTAATCAAGATATAGAGCAATTGCAACTACTTCCTAAGTTAACAACTGACAATACGATTTTGGCTCTGATGGGGTTGAATCAACAAGTGAATAGTTTACCGTTTACTAAAATTGAAGCAATTGATAGCAAAGCACAGCAACAAGCCTTTGCGCTTTCAGATAATGCTGCGGATTGGCGTGAAAACTTAGCGAAGTCTTGGCAGAAATTTCTTGATAATTTTATTACGATTAGGCGTCGAGATGGTAATGTGGAAGCATTGATGTCGCCGAAGCATCAACAAAACTTAAGAGAAAATTTGAGTTTGAAATTACAATTAGCGCAATGGGCTGCCAGTCAGGCCAAAGCTCAATTGTTTAAGCAAACACTCAGTGATATTCAGTTATGGCATCAACAATATTTTGATATGGATAATTTGGTTAACCAGAAGTTTAATCAACGTATTGGTGAATTAAAAAACAGCACGGTCGCGGTAAATTATCCTAGTACTTTGTTATCGCTAAGTGCAATTCAAACCAGCGTAAATAATCAAAAAAGTGCGTTACCGCCAACCGAAAAACAAATCAAAGTAGCACAACCTCAAGATGTCAAAGTAAAAAATGAACAAGTGAAAGACGTTACTTTAACAAAAGATGAAGGCGGCGCATTATAATGATAAAGATCATTCTTGTTACCATATTATTTTTTTTCGTCATAGCCATTAGCCCCTTTTTGATTGACGAGAAAGGCTATATTTTAATTGCGATGGGAAATTTAACGATTGAGTCGACAGTGGTCACTGCGGTAATGATGTTGGTGCTGTCATTTTTGGGTTTGTTTTTATTGCTCAAAGTATTGCGCGGTGGCTTAAAGTTTGGCTCATTTACGTGGAATAAATTAGTTTTTGCTAATCGCCGTAAAGCGCTACGTGAATTTAATCAAGGTATTGCCGCCTATTTATTAAAAGATTACCCGCAGGCAGAACAGTTGATGGCTAAGTGTGCTGAAGCCTCAGGACAGCCTAAGTTAGCTTGGTTAGTAGCGGCTTCTGCGGCAAGCAAACAAAGTGATAATCTTAATGCGCCAAGTAATAGCGCCCATTATTTAAAGCTTATTAGCGAAAGTAACGAACACGAAAAATCGGTTAATTTAGAAACTGTACTTATTAACGTTGATTTATTTATGCAGCACAAAGCATATCATCAAGCACGTGAAGTTATCGACGATAATCATAAACTTATTGGCCATGATGCGCGCTTACTGTCGTTAGAAATTAACTTATGTATTGTTGAGCAACGTTACCAAACCGCTGCAGATTATTTGGTGAGCGCACGTAAACAAAAAACAATTACTGCACGAACTATCTCTGCTTGGGAAGCTGTTATTTTTAAAGCGTTGTTTAATGAAAAAATTATAAAATTTGATAAAAACAACTTACACGATTATTGGCAGGGATTAGCGAAAAAAGTAAGACAAAGTGAAGCGGTATTATTGGCTTATTGCGAAATATTAGCGGCCAATCAATTAATTGAGCCCTTAAATAAACTATTACTACCAACCCTTAAAAAAGAGTCAAGTATTGAGTTTTTAAAGAAAATTCGTTTATTGCCAATCAAAAAAGCAGATGAATTAGTCGCGGTAGTGCAAAAGCAATTACAAAAACAGCCTGAAAGTGCTAAATGGCTAAGTACGCTTGGCCATTTAGCTTGCGCAAGCGAACAATGGAATATGGCCGATAAAGCGTTTAATGCCCTATTAAAGTTAGCAGACTCGTCATACGACCAACAAGATTTACTTGCCTATGCTAATTCGCAACAACAACAAGGTAATTATCAACGGGCGAATGAATTATTAATGAAAATACCGCGTTAGGAACTGTATTATGAAAAGTGAAAATTTCAATGAAGAATGTTTACAACAATTCGAAGAGTACTTTTCTAATATTAAAACGCATCACATTGATAATAAAGAATTAAAAAGTAGGATCCAAGGTTTTGTGAGGGCAGGAGAGTTTTTAGGCGTTATTACGCGTGAACAAGCTATGGCGATTATGGAAAAAGCGCATTTAAACATTTTTAATATGACGATTCATGCAAGAAAAGAAAGAAAACACCTTATAAAATCAGTATTAGTTGATAATAATCGTGACTTTTTTGATATTCCCGCAATTCATCGAAAAATTAATTAGTATTAGGTATAGCAATATGCGCTGGATGTGAACTTATTCTTGATAGCCAAGTTTGTATTGCCGGGTAATCCGTTAAAGAAAATCCACCTTCGTTGGCAACGTGGGTATAGGCATATAGGCTAATATCGGCGATAGTATATTCATCACCAATTAAATAGGGCGTATGTTGTAATTGCTGCTCCATTACGGCTAACGCTTTATGACCACCGATTTGTTTTTGTTGATACTCAGTTAAGCGATCGGTTGGTAAACCTAAATATTTGTTGATAAAACGCGCTACCGCAATATAAGGCTCGTGACTATATTGTTCAAAAAATTGCCATTGTAAAACTTTAGCACGCTTAAACGTATCATCAGGCAAGTAAGCTGTATTTTGGGCGAGATAATTTAAAATTGCATTTGATTCAGATAATACTTCATGGTTTTCTAGAACCAACAAGGGAATTTTACCATTAGGGTTTAAGGCTAAAAATTCAGCTTGTTGCGTTTCTTTAGCTAGAATATCAACCTTAATCCAATGATGATCTATAGCTAACAAATTTAGTAATAATTTTACTTTGTAGCAATTACCCGATTGTAAGTCACCGTAAATTTTAATCATTGTTAACTATCTTCCCATAAAGAATTATTAAATAAACGCAAACGCGTCAGCGTACATGTGTTCAACCAAGCCACCATGTTCAATAAAATCGGTGCGTACTTTACCGATCATATCGAAGCGTCCCGCTAAATAAATATCATAAGGTTCAAGGCTAACAATATCGTTCATAACCACTTCATGAACTAAACCTGTTTCGTATTGCCAATTATCGTCGGCATTTTCTACCACAGGAATAAAATTAGCATGCGGCAAGCTATCAACTAACGCTTGAGTTTGGGTTAACTCGTAACAAGCGTTTGGTTCGCGTAAGCCCCAAAAAACCATAATGTGACGATGTGTTTGTTGCTCAGCTAAATATTCAAGCATCGATTTAACGTAAGAAAATCCTGTGCCGCCTGCAATTAATAATAATGGTCGTTCACTTTCGGTGCGTAAAAAGGCCTGCCCGAAAGGGAGTTCTATTTGTACTGTGGTTGTGCTTTTTAAACGTTCTATTACTTGCATTGGATAACTATCGGCAGCAAATGCACCTATTTGTAATTCAAGGTGATCACAGCTTGGTGAGCTAGCAATAGAAAACGGACGTTTATCTTCTGCGCTCATGATAAAATTTAGATATTGTCCCGGTAAAAAATCAACTTTTTTCTCAGGTCTTAAAATAACTTTATAGACATGCTCTGTTAACGGGCTAATCGACTCTACTTGGCAAGTAATTGCACTCATTTATAAACCTTAATTATGTAATCTTGTCTAGATCCTGACCTTCGTCAGGATGACATTTGTATATCAGGATGACATTTGTATATCAGGATGACATTTGTATATCAGGATGACATTTGTATATCAGGATGACATTCGTATATTAGAATGTCATCCTTAAAAATGACGTTACAGATATTTTATAAAATATCTAATTTATCCCATAATTCATTAACTTGTTGTTTTACTTCCTCATCCATCACGATCGGCTCACCCCATTCTCGGGTAGTTTCACCTTGCCATTTGTTGGTGGCATCTAAACCCATTTTAGAACCTAAGCCCGAAACTGGCGAAGCAAAATCTAAATAATCAATGGGAGTATTTTCTATTAATACTGTATCACGCGATGGATCCATACGCGTGGTCATTGCCCAAATCACGTCTTTCCACTCACGAGCGTTAATATCGTCATCACAGACAATGACAAATTTAGTGTACATAAATTGACGTAAAAACGACCAAACCCCCATCATCACCCGTTTTGCATGACCTGGATATTGCTTTTTAATGGTCACTATTGCTAAACGATAAGAACAACCTTCAGGCGGTAAATAAAAATCAACAATTTCTGGAAATTGCTTTTGTAACAATGGGATAAAAACTTCATTAAGCGCTACGCCGAGAACTGCGGGTTCATCAGGCGGGCGACCGGTATAAGTGCTGTGATAAATTGGATCTTTACGCATGGTAATATGCGTTACGGTGAACACAGGAAAATTATCAACTTCATTATAATAACCTGTATGATCACCATAAGGGCCTTCGGGGGAAAGCTCTTCTGGATCAATATAACCTTCTAGTACTATTTCAGCTGTTGCGGGTACTTCTAAATCGTTACTAATACATTTTGCTACTTCGGTTTTACTACCGCGTAATAAGCCAGCAAAAGCATATTCTGATAAAGAGTCTGGCACAGGCGTTACTGCACCTAAAATAGTGGCTGGATCAGCACCTAATGCAACAGAAACGGGATATTTTTCACCGGGATTTGTTTTTTTGAATTCTTGAAAATCTAATGCACCGCCGCGATGAGAAAGCCAGCGCATAATCACTTTATTTTTACCTAATAATTGCTGACGATAAATACCTAAGTTTTGTCGCGTTTTATGGGGGCCTTTAGTGATTGTTAATCCCCAAGTAATTAAAGGTGCAACATCGCCAGGCCAACAACTTTGAATGGGTAATTGCGTTAAGTCTACCTCATCACCAGTAATAATAATTTGCTGACACAGGGCTTTTTTAATCACTTTAACCGGCATATTTAATACTTGTTTATACAGCGGCAGTTTATCTAATGCATCACGAAAACCTTTTGGTGGCTCTGGTTCTTTTAATGCGGCTAATAATTTACCTACTTCACGTAATGCGCCGACATTGTCTTGTCCCATTGCTAGTGCAACACGCTCAGGAGTACCAAATAAATTGGTTAACACGGGAATATTACTTTTTTCACCTGAAGCATTTACGGGATGTTCAAACAATAATGCAGGGCCAGCAGCACGTAGTGTGCGATCGCTGATTTCGGTCATCATTAAATGAGTTGAAATAGGTTGGCTAATGCGTTTCAATTGACCAATTTTCTCTAACTGAGCAATAAAATCTCGAAGATCACTGTATTTCATAGTTATTGTAATCGAAGGGGTTATCGATATGTTTTAATGAGAATTTGGATGATTATAACCTGCAACAACGACAAAGGCATAATTTATCGAGACAATTACTGATTGTTCGATGTGTTTTTAATCTTTTTAAAGGCCGCTTGAATACGTTTTATGAGTCCTTTATCTGTTTTTTTGTTCGTCGCTAAATACAGCTCTACCTGTAAATCTTTTAACGGAAACAATGGTTTAATTTGGCTACAATCTAATTTTTGTTTTTTACAACTTTTATAAAAATAGATATCACCGCCCGTGGCTAAATCAACCCGTTTACTAAGTAACATTTTTATCCCTTGTTCATTGCGATTTACAAGGTGAAAATTAGTTAATTTATTATTAGACAAATAATGATGGATCGCACTTTCTCGACCTAATGCTAGACGAAAATTATTCACTGTTTCGAGTGAGTCGGTAGGTTTTAATTTGGTGTCAGCAAAACCATATAAATAATAGTTGATTTGTTGTATTGAACCTAACCATGAAAACAATTTTTCGCGTTCGTGGGTTCTGGCAATAGAGTATATAAGTACATTAGGCTTTAGCAGTGCGGTCTTATAAATTCTCGCCCAGGGTTGCATTTTAATTTGGTATTTTATATTTGCTTCTTTCAATACTTTTTCGACTAATGCGGTTGCAGAACCGACAATCTTTCCATTTTCTTGATATTGTATTGGGTAGGCTTTTTCGGTGAGCACTTCAAGAATTAATTCTTTTGCGAGTAGTGATTTAGTGAAAAAACAAATATTAATAAACAATAAAATTTCAAAAAAAACTTCTCAATAATCTAGAGTGTGATCGATTATATCAAAATTTGAACAGAGGAGGTTATAACTTTATTTTCTTTAATGTGCTGTAACGTGCATTACTGTTAAGTGGGGTGAGAGGTTTATTAAAGGCAGCAAAATAATTGTATTAAAAACAATAGTCTCACTAAGTCAGTATAAAGGCTGAATCAGTGAGACTATATACAACAAATTTATTTACGTTTCATTGAATCAAAAAACTCATTATTAGTTTTGGTCATGGCTAAGTTATCGATCATAAATTCCATCGCATCTATTTCACCCATATCATGGACAATTTTACGTAAAATCCACATTTTTTGTAATTCGTCTGGTTTAGTCAGCAATTCTTCACGACGAGTACCACTGCGGTTAAAGTGAATGGCAGGGAAAACACGTTTTTCTGCGATTTTACGAGAAAGGTGTAATTCCATATTACCAGTTCCTTTAAATTCTTCGTAAATAACTTCATCCATTTTAGAGCCTGTTTCAACTAAGGTAGTAGCAATAATCGTTAAACTTCCACCTTCTTCAATATTACGAGCAGCACCAAAAAAACGTTTAGGGCGATGTAAAGCATTGGCGTCAACACCACCAGTCAGTATTTTACCCGAAGATGGGATAACGGTGTTGTAGGCGCGTGCTAAACGGGTAATTGAATCCAATAAAATAACAACGTCTTTTTTATGTTCAACCAAGCTTTTGGCTTTCTCAATTACCATTTCAGCTACTTGCACGTGACGACTTGCAGGTTCATCAAAAGTAGAAGCAATTACTTCACCTTTAACCAAACGTTGCATTTCAGTAACTTCTTCAGGACGTTCATCAATCAGTAAAACCATTAATACGCATTCAGGATGGTTATAGGCAATACTTTGCGCAATATTTTGCAGTAATAATGTTTTACCTGCTTTGGGTGGTGCAACAATCAATCCGCGTTGACCTTTACCAATGGGGGCAGCTAAATCTAAAACACGTGCGGTAATATCTTCGGTAGAACCATTACCACGTTCCATAATTAAACGTTCATTAGGATGGATAGGAGTTAAGTTTTCAAATAAAATTTTATTGCGCGAATTTTCAGGTTTGTCGAAGTTAACTTCACTCACTTTTAATAGTGCAAAGTAACGTTCACTATCTTTTGGAGGTCTTATTTTTCCGTGTATTGAATCACCAGTACGCATACTAAAGCGTCGTATTTGGCTTGGTGAAACATAAATGTCGTCAGGACCCGCTAAATATGAACAGTCAGGAGAACGTAAGAAGCCGAATCCATCTTGAAGAATTTCGAGGACACCGCCACCAAAAATGTCTTCACCGCTTTTCGCGTGAGCTTTTAAAATAGCGAAAATAATTTCCTGTTTTCGCATACGAGCCAAGTGATCAAGTTTCATTGATTCTGCAAGGCTTAAGAGTTCATTGATAGATTTGTCTTTTAATTCGGTAAGATTCATAGTGGGGTTCTTTACTATTTAATAGGGATTTTTGTTGCCAATTAGGCGGTATAAGTTAGTTTAATTTTATTTATATTTGGATTTTTTTAGGGATAAGATCGAAAGTACGTCTTTATTGGAAAGTAAAGTTAGCATTAAATAACAAAATTAGCAAAAAAAAGTTGATTAAAGCCCATAATATCAACTCAGGTGAGTATACGGGCTTCAAACAATTATTATTTATTGATTTAATTTAAAGGTTGTTATCAATAAATTCTTTTAACTGCGTTTTAGATAGTGCGCCTACTTTAGTGTCAGCGATAGCACCGTCTTTAAATAATAATAAAGTAGGAATGCCACGAATACCATATTTAGGTGGTGTTGCTGAATTTTGGTCAATATTTAATTTTCCGATGATTAATTTACCATCGTATTCTTCGGCAATATCGTTGAGCAATGGTGCAATCATTTTGCATGGTCCACACCATTCAGCCCAAAAATCTACTAAAACTAGACCAGAAGCATTGATAACATCAGCATCAAAACTATCATCACTTAACTGAACAATCTTATCGCTCATTTCTCTCTCCATTGATGTCGGCATATTTGCCATTTAATAATAAATTGAATTGAAAAAATTATATACCCAAATAACTCTCGGATATAGTATTCATTAACGGTTTTCAGTTTTTTCATAAACCTGTTAAGCTACGCCCATGAAAAAAACACATTTAACAGAAACCAAATTCACCGATCTTGCACTTAACCCGCAAGTAGTGACCGGTTTGGAAGCTATGGGCTTTCAATATTGCACCGCTATCCAAGAAAAATCATTACCTGTATTGCTTGAGGGCAAAGATATTGCTGGTCAAGCACAAACAGGTGAAGGTAAAACTATTGCCTTTTTAGCGGCCACCTTTCATCGTTTGTTATTAAACGACAAACCAAATAATCAGCCACGTGCTTTGATCATGGCACCAACCCGAGAGCTTGCTATTCAAATTCATCGTGATGCGATTGAAATGGCAAAAAGTACCGGATTGCGCCTTGGTCTTGTATATGGGGGTGAAGGTTATGAAAGTCAACGCCAAGAATTAGTTGAAGGCATTGATATTTTAATTGGAACCTGTGGCCGCTTAATTGATTATTATAAACAGGGTATATATCAACTCACTGAAATTGATGTGGTTGTCTTAGATGAAGCCGATAGGATGTTTGATCTTGGCTTTATTAAAGACATTCGTTACATGTTCAACAAAATGCCACCAGCAACACAACGCTTAAGTATGCTTTTTTCGGCAACCTTGTCTTTTCGAGTTAAAGAACTTGCGTTTGAACACATGAATGATCCAGTTAGTGTTGAAATTGAACCTGAACAAAAAACCAATCTCCGTATTAGTGAAGAATTATTTTATCCTTCAAATATTGATAAAATGGCATTATTACAAACACTTATTGAAAATGATTGGCCAGAGAAAGCCATTATTTTTGCCAATACAAAACATAGCTGTGAAAATATTCACGCACATTTAGAAGCGGATCAACTCCGTGTTGGTTTATTAACCGGTGATGTTCCACAGAAAAAACGTTTAAGAATATTAGAGCAATTTACTATTGGTGAATTAGATATTTTAGTTGCCACCGATGTTGCAGCTCGTGGCTTACATATTCCGAGTGTAACTCATGTATTTAATTATGACCTGCCTGATGATTGTGAAGATTACGTTCATCGTATAGGTCGAACTGGGCGTGCAGGTGAAACTGGGCATGCTATTAGCTTTGCTTGTGAAGGATATGTTTTTAATCTGCCAGCCATTGAAACGTATATTGAACATACATTACCCGTATCAAATTATGATCCTGATAGTTTATTGACAGATTTACCTAAGCCAATGCCTCGTCAGCGCAGACATAAACCTAATAATAGTGGGCAAAATAGAAATCGTAACAGTAACAGTAATTATCGCGGCAATCGTAATTAGTAAACTATAACAATAAGGCTGATTTAAGGATTTGGCTGATAAATGAGTAATATAACAACGGTGAGTGATGCACCACAAAACAATAATAATGTTTATGCAATTATTGACTTAGGGTCAAATAGTTTTCATTTGTTAGTTACTCAATTATTAACAAAAAATACTTTTTCCAATATTAATAAGGTAAAGCGCAAAGTTCGCTTAGCAGCGGGACTGGATAATGAGAATAATCTCAGTGAACAAGCTATTAAAAGTGGCCTTGACTGTTTATCTCTTTTTGCTAAATACCTTATTAATATCCCGATAGAAAATATTAGTATTGTTGCTACAGCAACTTTGCGCATTGCAAATAATAGAGATTCTTTTCTTATTGCGGCCAATAAAATTTTACCTAAACAGATAAACTTATTAAGTGGTGAGGAAGAAGCGAAAACAATTTTTTTAGGGGCGACTTATCTTAATATTGAACATTCTCAACAATTAGTGATCGATATTGGCGGTGCAAGTACAGAGTTAATTGTTGGTGAAAATTTTAAGGCAAGCAAAGCTGTTAGCTTAAATTTAGGTTGTGTAAGTTTTAAGCAAAAATATTTTATTGATGGAGAAATAAATCATAAAAATTTCACCACAGCGATTAACGCAGCAACCGCCATTATTGAACCTATAGTAAATGAATTTAAAGCCTTGAGTTGGCAATCAGTTGTTGGTAGTTCGGGTACCATGCAAGCCTTAGCTGAGATATTAAGACATCGAGAGCAAGACTTAGCAATCACCAAGCCATTTTTAGATGAAATTAAAGAAACCTTAATAACATTTCAGCACTTTGATGCTGTTAACTTTGATGGCTTAAGAGCTGACCGAGCTCCTGTATTAGCGAGTGGTTTGGCTATTCTAATTGCATTATTTGATACATTAAATATCGATACTTTAGCTTTATCAAAAGGCGCATTGCGTGAAGGCTTACTATTTAATCTGCTCAATACGAAATAAAATAGTAAGCAATAGCATATAAAATAATTCACAATGGCTATGTTCCCTTTAGTTGTTGCTAAATATATAATTGGTTGATTTTAAATCACTTTGTAGGTCGCTGCTTACGTTACAAGGATGTAATTTATTAGACAATGCAGGAGCATATTGTCCTGCCGCGACAAGGTAAGCTTATTATGCTTTGTTGTGCATAGTTTCACTCGTGACAACCTACAATAAATTTTATTTAGCAACAGTTGTGTACAACATAGCTTTCAGAATCAGTAAAACATTAGCCTGATCAGTGAGAACAGCAAGCCTCTATTTTTTGATAATTAAATTACTTTTCTTCCTTTAACCAGCGCGCTACGGTTTTAGCAAAATACGTTAAAATACCATCTGCACCTGCACGTTTAAATGCCAACAACCCCTCCATAATACAAGGTTTTTCAGTTAACCAGCCATTTTGAATAGCAGCCATGTGCATGGCATATTCACCACTGACTTGATAGGCATAAGTGGGCACTTTAAAAGTATCTTTAACTTGGCGCACCACGTCTAAATAAGGCATACCAGGTTTTATCATAACCATATCAGCGCCCTCATGAATATCTTGTGCAACTTCATGTAAGGCTTCATTACCATTGGCAGGATCCATTTGGTAAGAATATTTATTGCCGCCTTTAATATTACTTGCAGAGCCAACCGCATCACGGAAAGGCCCATAATAATTCGACGCATATTTGGCTGAGTAAGCTAAAATCCGTGTGTTTACATAACCATTTTCTTCAAGTATTTTACGGATAGCACTCACACGACCATCCATCATATCTGATGGCGCAACAATATCAGCACCTGCTTGCGCGTGTGAAAGTGCTTGTTTAGCTAAAATTTCTTTTGTTGTTTCATTAAGTACATAACCCACTTCACCTGCTTTATTGTCATCACTTTCGCTTAAGATTCCATCTTGACCATGCGTAGTAAAAGGATCTAACGCTACATCGGTGATAACACCTAGTTGGGGGAATTTAGCTTTTAAAGCTCGTACTGTGCGCTGCGCTAACCCTTCAGGATTATAAGCTTCTTCAGCCAGTAATGATTTTTTGTCCATTGGCGTAACAGGAAAAATGGCAAGAGCAGGAATACCTAAATCAACTAATTCTTGGGCTTCTTCTAACAACAAATCAATACTTTTACGCTCGATTCCTGGCATTGAGGCTATCGCTTCACGTTGATTTTCTCCTTCGAGAACAAAAACAGGATAAATTAAATCATTTACCGTTAATTGGTTTTCAGCCATTAAGCGACGACTAAAATCATCTTTACGCATTCTACGCAGGCGGCGGGCTGGATATTGACCAAAAGTATTGCTCATTACTTACTCCAAAAAATTTTAAAATTATTTATAAATCTTCAATGGCAAATTGCCATGTTTGGTTACGTCCTTTTTCTTTTGCTTGATAGAGTGCTTTATCAGCGGCAGCAAAAATTTGCTCAGGACCAATATCGTCTTGTTGTTGGTAAGTACTAACACCGCAGCTAATATTAAGTTGCAAGGTTATTTCGTCATACACAAAATTTACTTGGCTAACTTTTTGACGTAAATTTTCAGCAAACTCTATGGCACCAATGGTATCAGTATCCGGTAATATTAAACAAAACTCCTCACCACCATATCGACAACCAATATCGGTACTACGCTTTAAACTTGACTTAATTAGTTTGGCTATTTGTTGTAAACAATAATCACCCGCTTGATGGCCGTAGGTGTCATTAACTTTTTTAAAGTGATCAATGTCAATTAACACTAAGCTTAATTGAGTTAAATTACGTTTACTGCGACGAAACTCAGCGAGAATTTTTTGATCGTAAAAACGGCGGTTATTTAAACCTGTTAATTCATCAAGGGTGTTTTTTCTAGCAAGTTCTTGATTTGCTTCTTCTAATTCTTGTAATGCGATATTTAACTCTAAAGTTCGTTCTTGTACATGCTGTTCTAATAATTCTTGGCTTTCTTTTTGTAAATTAAGTAATTCGTTTTTAGAATTTTTAGAATTTACCGCACTTTCAAGGGCTTGTCGTTGAGCCAATTCTTTATCCAGTGATTCAAAAAACTTTTGTCGGCTGAGTAAAAAGCTTATTAATAAACCGTTTAACCAAAAAGCAGCAAACAAGATACTTTGATGATAGGCAATAAAATTTATTTCAAACCATGTTGACTCAATAATAATTACAGTAAGAAATATTAATTGTAATATAGACGTAAATGCAAGCAGAGATCCCAAGCGATTATTCTTTTGAATCAAACAATATGAAACTGTAATTACAATCAAGCTAGTAGCGGTATATATGAAGAGGCTAATTAGATTGTTTTCGGCAATATTCAGCAGAAAACTTAAAGGGATATACAAGAATACTAACCAACAGAAATAGCGAATAAAACGGGTTAATTTAACTTCTATTTGGTTAAGATTAAAAAGTTCAATAGTAAACCAGAGATAAAATATAGATGCTAGCGCATTAAGAATAGGTAAATCGACACCACGTAGTTCAGGCATTTGGGGTAATAAGTACAAGAGATTATATCCCAGTAAAACAGTAAGTAGCATTGCACGAGTTATAAAGTAACCTGTTAATAACAGTGTACTTTTAAGGCCACTTGCAAAAAAACTGAGCATCTCAATTAAGGCTAAACAAACAATACCGCCAATGGCAATGCCAGAAATAAATTGTAGTGTTCGGTTAGTATCAACAAAATTTTTGTTGTTATTAATATGCACAACAAAGTTAACATTATGATCCGCTACAACGTAAAGAAAAAGTTTAGTATTTGAGTTCGAAGGAATATTGACTTGGCTAACCCGAAAATTATTACTATTTAATTTAAGCAATAAATCTTGAGGCTCAAGCGAGTTTGTTTGACTATAAAGTTGCATCTCTGCAATCATAGGATTGTTGAGAATGGAAATATAAACCGACTTGTTTATTTCCGAGCTATTAGCGACTTCAATAAAATACCAATTGCCTTGTGGGGCTGCTGACGCTGCAAATATTTTATTTTGTACTCGTTGCCATTGTGCTGGCTTTAACTGGGCTATATCGGTTAAAGAAATATTTTTTTTCTGCTCAGCAGGTATTTTCCAATAATCATCAACCAATTGATTTGTTTTTAAATTTTCAAGATTATATACGGGTAGCGCGGCTGCATAATGGCTTATAAGAAATAAAAATAGGGATAGACATTTCATCATAATTTAATCGGTTTCCGTTACTGAAAAATTAAAAACATGATCAGCATTTATAATACTTTGTGTGATGATTTGTTCTTTGCTGTAATTAGAGTTATTCGCTATTTCGTCTACAATATAGGTTAAAAAACTCGGTTCATTACGATTACTTTTAGGTCGAGGTTTTATCGTTCTGGGTAACAAATATGGAGCATCGGTTTCTATAAGTAAGCGATTTAAAGGGATATCAACAATTAAGTCTCTCAATCCTTTGCCACGTCGTTCATCACAAACCCAACCCGTTATGCCAATATACATTCCTGCTTGTAAGCATAGTGTTAACTCGTTTTTATCACCAGTAAAGCAATGCGCTACCATTGCTGGCACTTTATCAAAATATGGCGTGAGTAAATCAAACCATAGTTTAAAGGCATCTCTTTGATGCAAAAATAGCGGCATGTTGAGTTTAGATGCAAGAGCTATCTGTGCTTTAAAAACTGAAATTTGATTGGTTTGAGTTGAAAAATTGCGATTGAAATCTAAACCACATTCGCCGATGGCTTTTACATTTTTTTGCATCGCTAATTTGGATAAGTCGTTAATAAAATTATCAGTAACATTGTCGGCATCATGAGGGTGGACTCCGACGGTAGCAAATAGCATATTTGGATTTATTTTACATAAGTTAACGGCTTGCTCACTTTCAACAATATTGGTTCCTGTGACCAAGAGTTTATTAACACCCGACTGTTTAGCTCGATAGAGCACTTGTTCGAGATCGTCAGAAAAACGAGAGTTAGTTAAATTTACACCAATATCAATCACAATTTTTATCGTTATTTTTAATTTATTGTTTAGTTGCTATAGTTGTCGCTTGTGAGCGCTAATACATTTATTTTATTCTTTTGGCTCGCACACTACGTTTACTGTTTTTTTTCTTTATAGAAAATGAATTAAATACGCCACGCTTAATTACTACAATATCACCCGCTTTAAATTTAATTAAACTATTAGCTTCTGTGGCATACCATACTTGGTCGTTATCAAAAATAAGATGCCAATTTTTACGTATACTCAGTGTAGCTGATTTTACAATAAATTCGACTTGTTTAAGGGATAATTCTTGCTGCTTTAATTTATCTTCTTGCCCAAAATCAGTGGAAGATTGTGTGGGTAATGAGCTGTTGATGGTATTAATTTTATTGATTTTAGTTATATCTTTAGTCGCTATAACTGAGTTGTCGGCTAGTTTTCGGCTAACTTTATGCTTTACTTTTATAACTAAGTTATCGAAACAAGCAAGTCGTTCCATTTGATCGCTTTGTTCTGCACATTTTAAAAGTGCCACATCATGCACAACGTTATTCGCAAATGCGCTATTCGATAGCAAAAGTATGTTTAATAACGTAAATAAAGCAATCGATTTAAATAAAACATTATTGATATTAGTCATTAATAACCTCAGAGTTCACCAGTATCTTCATCGTTATTTTGGGTATAAAAAGAGGCAACAATAACCCCTAGTTCAAACAATAATAACATAGGTATGGCAAGCAACGTTTGTGAAATGATATCTGGCGGTGTTAATAACATACCTAGTACAAAAGCACCCACCACTACATAAGGGCGTTTTGTTTTTAAACTTTCAGGGGTTGTTACTCCAGTCCAACACATTAATACAATCGCAACTGGAATTTCAAATGCGGCACCAAAAGCAAAAAATAGTTTAAGTACAAAATCTAAATAACTACTGATATCCGTAGCTATGGTAACTCCTTCTGGGGCGACCGATGAGAAAAAAGCAAAAACAATCGGAAATACACCATAATAAGCAAAGGCTATACCTGAATAAAATAAAGCTGTACTACCAAACATTAACGGCGCAATTAAGCGTTTTTCTTTACGGTACAATCCAGGCGCTACAAAGCCCCATATTTGATATAAAATGAACGGCATAGCTAAGAAGAATGACAGTACTAAGGTTAATTTAAAGGGAGCAAAAAAAGGAGAGGCAACATCAGTAGCAATCATTTGAGAGCCTACTGGCATTGTTGCTAATAAGGGTTGCGCTAAATATTGATAAATATCTTGAGCAAAGGCAATTAAAGAGCAAAAAATGACAATAACGCTTAATACAATGCGTAATAATCGCGTGCGCAATTCTAACAAGTGATCAAATAAAGTATATGATTGGTTAGTTGTTGTCATTCAGTTAGCTTTGACTCAGTAGTTTTTGCATCGTCTGGTGATATTGTTTCGGGCGTAGAAATTTCACTTTGGTTGGTAACATTACTATCCTTAGGTTTTTTGTTTTGGTAAGGACGAGTAACCATTGCGGCGGCTTCTTGTAAGGATTTTACTGAACTTGAAATTTCAGAGTTCAAATTTTCCATGTTTTGCTGTTCCGCTTGTTTTAAATTATTGTGTAGTTCATGAATACGCAACTCTTCTTGTAATTCTGTTTTTACACTATTACTAAATTGACGAGCACCAGAAATCCAACCTCGCACGGTTCTAATTGCCACAGGCAAGCGTTCAGGACCTAATACAACTAAACCAATAATTGAAATTAGGACAATTTCCCAAAAGCCGATATCAAACATGTATTAAGCCTGCTCTTTCTCAGCAGATTTTTTTTCAGGTTCAATAGTCGTTTTTTCTGCAGAGGTAGAGGTATTATCGTCTAAGGACGTATTAGTTTTTTCATTATCTTCACTCACGGCTTTTTTAAAGCCTTTTATAGCACCACCTAAATCGCTGCCAATACCTCGCAATTTTTTAGTACCAAATAATAAAATTACAATAACTGCGACAATTAAAAGTTGCACAACACCGATATTACCCATAAATTTCTCCTATAATTCTAATAACAGTTATTATAAGGTTTCACTAACAAAAAGCACTATATTGCTTTACTTTATTTGAGATAAAACAATTTTAAGGGGAAATTAATGTTGATAGTGTTTCGTTTTTTTTTTATTTTAAGTATATCAATTTTATTGAATGCTCCTGTTTTTGCACAGATAAATTCTGAACAGACAGCAAAAACAGTAGAAAAAAAGCAAAGCGAAGATATTCAAGTTTCTTTGCCAGTAAAAAGTAAGAAACCTTCTACCCCTGAAAGCTCGGATAATGATTGGGTTAATATTCTTCATGATCAAATTAGTGATTCGGTTTATCAATCGGCATTTTGGTTTGATAGTTTTTTTTCAGTTGATGATAATGGATTTAAAAGTCCAAAAACGAATGCGCGTATTCGTTTGGGGTGGCTTCCTAAACGAACCAACTTGTCAGAAATTGAAACACGTTTTCGTATTAAATTAACATTACCAAACTTACAAAATAGAGTTGATGTAATATTCTCGGATGATAGTGATGACAACCTTTCTGATTTGCCCTTAGAAAATGTAGATTCACAACAAGCTTTTAATAAAGACTCTTTTAGTGCATCCGTAAGATACGTCAACCATAAAGATGTGAACAAATATACAGGAACTCGAATAGGCTTTTCGGCGGGCGATTTATTTGTGCGTTTACGTCATAACCGCCGTTTTTCTTGGCATGATGTTCATGGTGTAAAAATAGAACCTGCTTTATATTACTTCGTAAAGGATGGTTTAGGCGCAAGGTTGTTGCTGGAATATAATTATCAAAGTAATCACGATGATCAATATCGCATAAATTACAGTATTAGAGCCTCAGAATCATTTAAAGGGCAAGAGTGGAGATATGGGCTTTATTATTTAAAGCAGTTAGATAGTCAACGAGCCGCAGCTCTTGGTTTGGTAACTAATGGTAAACATGGCAGTGAGCAGGGAAGTTTTGTTGATAAATACAAACTCAGTTATCGGTATCGTTTTAATGCGCTTAAAACGTGGTTGTTTTTCGAAGTGGAGCCCTTCGTCGAGTGGGGAAAAGAAAATAACTTTAGTACTGACCCCGGTGTTGCCTTACGTATAGAGGGCTTTTTTCAAAAAAAATAACCTTCTATCTATATAATTTATAAGCAAATAACTCTAACTGATATTCGTGTTTTAAGCGCAGTTAATCACCGCATTCTTCATTATTGCCTTATTGATTTTTTTGGGGTGATTAATAAAATAGCCTTGACCAAACTCACAACCAGCCGCTTGTACTTTCGCAAGCATTTCCTGACTTTCTATACCTTCGGCTACAAGACGATAGCCAAATTTTTCACCTAAAACACTTAGTGCTTTTATTAAGGATAGATTTTTATCACTACTGTTAAGTGAACGTATAAAACTGCGATCTAATTTTATAAATTCAAACGGGTAGTCATGTAAAAAATTCATTGATGATATGCCCGCACCATAATCGTCTAATGCTAATTTAACACCACTCGATTTTAGTTTTCTTAAGCTTTTTAGTGATTGTTCTGGTTGTTGGCAAAAAGCTAATTCGTCAAATTCTATAATTAAGCGTTCTGGTTGCTCGGTGTTTTTCCCAATTAAAGAAATTAAATCATTCAATTGATGAATTTGGTTTAAGTGTCGCCCAGATAAATTAACGGAAATGAAAGTGTTTTTATACTTTTCATCTTGTTGCCATAATTCTAATTGTTGACACACTTGTTTAATAACCCAGTTTTCAATTTCTAAAATCATCCCGGTTTCTTCAGCCATAGTTAAAAATTGACTTGGTGTGAGTAAGCCTTTCTTTGGGTGATTCCATCGAAGTAAAGCTTCAAAACCAATGGTTGAAGTTTTAGATAAATCCAAAATGTTTTGATAATGCAGTTCAAACTGTTGTTGTTTAATGGCAATGCGAAGTTCTTGCTCTAAGGTCATGCTGGCTAGTAATTGCTCGCGCATACTGCTGTCAAAAAATACATATCGGCCTCGACCGAGACTTTTTGCTTGATACATGGCCGCATCAGCATCACGCAATATTTCATCAGCATCCTTGTATTGATTGTGACAATTACTTATGCCGATACTTGCACTTGAATAAACAGTGTGACCATTTAAATCAAAGGGTTTTTCAACTTCAATAGTAATACGAGTGGCAATTTCTTCAATATCATCTCGGCTTTGTAATGAATCGAGTAAAATAACAAATTCATCACCACCTAAGCGGGCTAAAATATCGTTGTCTCTGATACATTTTTGTAAACGATGTGCTATTTCAATTAAAAATAAATCACCAGTATGATGCCCTAAGGTATCATTAATGACCTTAAAACGATCTAAATCGATAAATAACACAGCAGATTTATGTTTGGGATAACGCTTTAAGTGACGTAAAGCATAAGTTAAGCGGTCAATTAACATTGCTCTATTTGGTAACTTGGTTAACGCATCATGATGAGCATCATGGTACAGACGCTCTTCAGCTTTTCGCCTTTCTTCAATTTGCATGCGTAAATTTGAATTGCTCGCTTGTAATGCTTGAGTTCGTTCGGTAATTAAAGCTTCTAACTCATCGTTGGCGCTTTTGCGCCTTACTTGTTCAGCCTTTCGCTCTATTGCTGAAGCAATATGTTGACTAATAAAACGCAATAATTTTAAATCAGAATTTTCAAAAGTATCATTATGTGAAAAGTCTTGAATGGCCAAAACGCCTGATATTTTACCGTCAATATGTAAAGGAACACCAAGATATGCATCAGGGGTGGCGACACCGTTATTAATATAATTACTATTTAACGGCTGTGTATGTAGCTTGTCATCATGAGTGAGTGTTGTAACTTCGTTGTGCTTAACTAAAATAGGTTTGGCAATGTCGAGAACTAATAGAGCAAGCCCCTTGTTTGCACAACAAAATTGAGAAAGAATAATATCTTCTTCTACGTAAAAGGGAAATTCAATATCTTTGTTATTATTCGTTAAAAGCGCTACATAAAAGCTATTAGCATTAATGAGTTGTTTTATTTCTTGGTGTAGTTTTTGATAAAAAGAGTCTAAATCTAACGAGCTAGCAGTAAGCTCTGAAATCGCCAATAAAGCACATTGTAACTTTTCACTTTTTTGACGCTCAATAATTTCTCGTTGTAGTTTTTGATTTGCTTCTTGTAGCTTTTGAGTTCGGTTTTGAATGCTGCTCTCTAACAATTCTCTACTTTGTACCCGATCAATTGCGGTCACCAAATGGCTGCCAATAAATTCTAATAATTCGCTATTTTTTTGATTGAAAATTTGTTTTTTATAGCTTTGTAGCGCTAATACGCCAATGGTTTGTTTACCACGCTTTAGAGGCACACCAAGCCAATCTTCGAACTCTGAGCCATGTAAAATAATGTCGCCAGACTGAGCTAAGTTTTTTCGGTGGTTGGCATTACAGTGCATCGTTTTTTGTTGGTTGTAAACATGACCGACTAAGCTTTCAAGCCAATTTTGATGTGTTAAACGATTAAGGATGTCACGTTCTTGCACATTATGATTATACGCAAGAGTTAACTTTTCAGATGAAAATGAGCCGTTTTGTTGAGCTAACACAATGCAAAAGCTATCGGCAACAAATAATGATTTGATTACAGATTCTAAAGCAGGGTAAAATTTTTGCATATCAGTAATTTTGCTCGCCAATTCTGACAATTGCAGCAAACTTGATTGCATGGTTTTAACATGGCGGTATTTTTTTAAAAGTAATTTTATTTTAGGTAAGTGTTTGTTAGCTATACTGCTAGCTTTATTAACACTATCACCATTTTTCCTTGGTTCCATCAAGGTGCCCATATTTAATTATTAGTATTATTTTTATACAGCCAGTCTACCAAAAAAAGGATTTATTTGGCTAGTTATATTTCTATTTATAAAGTATTAATGATTATAAATAAGCACTAAAAAACCGACCTAAATAAGTCGGTTTTAATATATGCTTGTATTTTAGTGTACACCTCAATAATCGGTCATTGCACCTTTAAGTTTATTCAAGGCATTTTTTTCTAATTGTCTAACGCGCTCAGCTGAAATTTGATATTTACTCGCCAATTCTTGTAGCGTTGCTTTATCATCAGTTAACCAACGTGTTTGAATAATATCTTTACTACGTTCATCTAAGTTAACCAGTGCTGCCGATAATTGGCGTTGACCATGATCTTCCCTATTGGAATTTTCAACTAAAGCAGAAAGATCGGATTGTTTGTCTTCAAGGTATTGTGCAGGCGAAAAGCTGCCAACACTACTATCATCATCATCGCTTGATAACTCAAAAGCTTGATCTTGATTACTCAAGCGTGATTCCATTTCCATAACGTCTTTTACACTAACACCTAATGTATTAGCTACATTGGAAACTTCATCTTTACTAAACCAACCTAAACGTTTTTTATTTTTTCTTAAATTAAAAAATAATTTACGTTGTGCTTTAGTCGTCGCAACCTTAACTATGCGCCAGTTGCGTAGTACATACTCATGGATCTCAGCTTTGATCCAATGCACGGCAAACGATACTAAACGAACGCCAACTTCAGGGTTAAAGCGTTTAACGGCTTTCATTAACCCAACATTACCTTCTTGGATAAGGTCGGCTTGCGGTAATCCATAGCCTGAATAACCTTTGGCCACATGAATGACAAAGCGCAAATGCGACATGATTAATTCTTGGGCAGAGCTCAAATCGTCATCATTATATAAACGGGTTGCTAATTCTTGTTCACGCTCAGCAGTTAACATAGGAATGCTATAAGCCGATTGAACGTACGACTCTATACTTCCACTTTGTGGGATTGTTAATGCCATTGATTGCACAGATTTACTCATGAAATACCTCCGTTTTATAACTATACCTTTCATTAAAGCTTCGCGATGTTAGCACAATTAGTAGCTCAAAATAAAGAAAAAAGCGCTTTAATTTGTTGCATTATGTAACAAACTCGTTGATGAGACCGTGAAGAGCTTTGCTATATTTCAACGATATAAATAGAATTGTAATACAGGTCAGATAATTAGAGGAAATGGCAAATTAATCGGTGGTGGGTTCAATGAGTCTAATATGTTGACGAACAGAAATATAACTGCCAACTAAACCTAAAACAATGGCAACTAAAATTAACCATAAGCTTTCACTAAATGTTAAACCTTGTAAAACAAAATTGCTGTTATAAAGATCAGTAAGATTGTTTATCGCCCCAGTTAAATAGTATGCTAATAGTGTTTCGGCAATAGCGGCAAAAATGCCGCCAAATATACCGTACCACATGCCTGAATATAAAAAGGGGCGTTGAATAAATTGATCGGTGGCACCAACTAGTTTCATCACCGCAATAGCATCTTTTTGATTTAATATAGCTAAGCGGATTGTGTTACCAATAATTAATACTACCGATAAACATAATAAAAATGCCAAACTGATCACAATATCTTGAATTAATTTTGCCATCGCTTCTAGGCGAGTAAGCCATTCTAAATCAAGTTTACCCTGAGCCACTTCATGTTGTTTTTCTAGTTTAGCGAGTAATTTTTTTGCTGTGTTTGCTTGGCCTGCTCGCTTTGTTGGTGTTACTAATATAGTTGCAGGTAACGGGTTTTTATCAATATAGTCTAAAGCTTGTCCAAAGCCAGACAACACTTTAAATTCAGTTAATGCTTGCTCTGCAGAAATATATTTTACTTTGGCAATTTCAGGAAAAAGGCGAAGTTTTTGTAATAAATTTTGCGCATTCTTTTCTGAAGTAGATAACTTTAAAAATAACGTAATTTCAGACGCTGAGTGCCATTGTTGGGTAATTTTTTCGGCATTTTTAACAAATAAATGCAGTGTGGTTGGCAAGGTTAAACTAATACCCAGCACTAAAATGGTCATAACAGACGCAACAGGGGTTCGCCATAAATCGCCTAAACTACCTATTGCTTGTTGTAAATGACGTATTGGAATTGCCAATATTCGTTGTTTTAGGCTAACGTCTGCCTCTGAGTTTGATGGACTAAACATGTTCGTTGTCCACTGTTGTTGGTTTTAATAAACCGTCGGTGATCATGCTACCTTGTTTTAACGTTAAGGTTCTATATCTCATTCGTGCGATTAACCCTAAATCATGAGTGGCAATTAATATTGTGGTGCCAAGCGCGTTTAATTCTTCAAACAAGCGAATAATATCGAGGGATAATTTGGGGTCTAAATTACCGGTTGGTTCATCAGCTAAAATAATGGCAGGTTTATTAACAATAGCGCGAGCAATACCGACTCGTTGTTGTTCTCCACCAGAAAGCATTTTAGGATAGCAACGTAATTTATTGGTGAGGTGAACTTTATCTAATGCCGCAGCAACTCGCTTGTTAACCTCTTTGGTATTATAACCTTCAATAATTAAGGGTAAGGCGACATTATCGTAGATGGTACGATCCATCAATAAATTATGGTTTTGGAATATCATCCCAATACCTCGACGTATGTAGGGTATTTGTTGGTACTTAATTTGAGATAAATCGGTGTTGTTTATAAAAATTTTTCCCGAAGAGGATTTTTCCATCAGGCTGATCAGTTTTAATAAGGTACTTTTACCCGCGCCAGAATGACCTGTTAAAAAGGCCATTTCACCAGCACCCAATGAAAAATTAACGTGTTTTAACGCTAAAAAGCCACCGGGATAAGTCTTATTTACATCATTAAAACGGATCATATTTATTAATTCTTATTTTTAGTAATCCAATTTTATTAAACATCATAAAATAAATGATTAGTGTTTATCAAATAGTGCTTCAATAAAATCGTCACCATCAAAAGGGCGCAAATCGTCAATGCCTTCACCAACGCCTAAATAACGTATAGGAATAGAAAATTTATCAGCAACAGCAAAGATAACTCCGCCTTTAGCTGTACCATCAAGCTTGGTTAAGGTGATCCCTGTTAAATTTACTGCTTCTGTAAATAATTTGGCTTGGCTTAACGCATTTTGTCCAGTGCCCGCATCTATTGTTAACATCACTTCATGTGGTGCTGAAGCATCAAGTTTTTTCATTACTCGGACCACTTTTTTAAGTTCTTCCATTAAGTGGCCTTTATTTTGTAATCTACCTGCGGTGTCAGCAATTAACACATCAACCCCTTTGGCTTTTGCTGAAGATATAGCATCAAAAATAACAGAGGCACTGTCAGACCCAGTTTGTTGTGCAACCACGGGAATATTATTTCGTTCGCCCCACACTTGTAATTGTTCTACTGCGGCGGCTCGGAATGTATCACCTGCGGCTAACATTACTGATTTACCTTGAGCTTGAAATTGTTTTGCCAGTTTACCTATGGTAGTGGTTTTACCAACGCCGTTTACACCCACCATTAAAATCACATAAGGGGAATTTTCTTCTGGTATTTCTAGTGGCTGGCATACCGGCTCAATAATTTTTCTTAATTCGTTTTTTAATAAATCATATAAGACTTCAGCATCTTTTAACTGACTTCGGTCAGCTGATTGGATTAATGTGTCGATTATTTTTTTTGTGGTATCAACCCCAACATCGGCAAGTAATAAGTGAGTTTCAAGCTCTTCGAAAAGCTCATCATCGATTTTTTTACCACGAAATAAATCAAAAATGCCGCCACCCAAATTTTGTCGAGTTTTCGTTAAGCTATTTTTTAAACGTGTAAAAAAACCTGATTTTTTTTCTGAACTAGAAGTTTGTGAAATAATTGCAGAGTTCTCATTGTTTCGATTGATGATGTCGGCGGTGTTATCATTTTCGTTTGTGTTTTCAATCGTTGTTTCAATAATGGAAGATGAAGGTGTATCGCTTACTCGCTCAAGGCTATTAATTTCTTCCACAATGTTTTTTTCTACAGGGTGTTCTTCTACATGAATTTGGGGCGCGGTAATATTTTCATTAGCATTATTTTCAGCAGCATCAACAACGTCGTTAGAAACTTCAGTTATTGTTTGCTTTTTCTCATTAATACTATCGGCTTGTTGTTCTTTTTTGATGTCTTTTTTGCTGTCTTTTTTCAGCCAAGAAAACAGCCCTTTTTTCTTTGTCATAAATAATTTTTCGCAAAAGCTAGTTGGTTAACGGATAATACCTATATAAAATTGTCGTTATACTATCACCTTATAGTTGGTAGACAAAACTAGTCTCATAGGTATAAAGCAAATAATGGTCGCACAAAGTAGAGTTAAATCAAATTTTAATGCAAAAAATATAGGGAGCATTCGTATTATTGCGGGTAAATATCGAGGCAGAAAACTCCCCGTAATTGATGCTGAAGGCTTAAGACCAACCACCGACAGAGTAAAAGAGACGTTATTTAATTGGTTAATGCCTTATATTAATGAGGCAACATGTTTAGATTGTTTTGCGGGCTCTGGCAGTTTAGGCTTTGAAGCTTTATCTCGAGGGGCAAAATACGTTACTTTTTTAGAATTAAATCAAAAAGTGGCACAACAATTAAAACAAAATATTGCGCTGGTCAACATAACATCGGCACAAGTGTTACAAACAGACAGCTTAAATTTTTTAAATAATACAAACAGTGATTTGAATAAAACTATTGATTTGGTGTTTCTTGATCCTCCTTTTAGAAAAGGCTTGTTAACTCAAATTGGTTCAAAATTAACGCAAGGATGGCTGGCTGACAATGCTTTAATTTATGTGGAATCAGAAGCTGAATTTAACACCAGCGAATTACCGGTAAATTGGCAATTGTTGAAAGAAAAAATTGCGGGACAAGTTGCTTATCGTTTGTATCAACACAAGTAAAAATATATTTGTTCAACTGAAAGAGATTTAATTTAGTAGAACAGGTTATTTATCTTACCTAAAAGGTGTACATTTGGCGTTTTGACTACTAAAGTAGTGTTATAAAATAATCACTTAACACCTACGTAAGCTTTCGGCCATATGAAATTACTTTTTACTATTATTATCTTAATTGGCGGTATTTTTATTACTGCAAAAGCACAAAATTTCGATGTTGCTGAGTTTTCAGTTGAGCCCTACACCAGTAAAATTCAACGAACAGGCAAACTGGCTTTTAAAAGAACCGTAAATTTATCTTTTAAAAGTGGTGGTTATTTAACCGAACTAACAGTTGATGAAGGCGATTATTTTAGTAAAGATCAATTATTAGCCCGCTTAGATATAGCTGAATTGATTGAAAATAAAAATGTTAAGTATGCGCAACTATTACAAGCTAAGCGCGAAGTAAAACGCATTAGTCAATTGATGAAAAACAAGTTAAGTTCGCAGCAACAACTTGATAATGCCAATACCTTAGTGGAAACTTCTCGAGCTGTTTACAAAGTGGCTTTTTATAATCTACAAAAAGCACAGATTGCTGCCCCCTTTGCGGGTGTTGTTTTAAAAAGGTTTACTGAATTAGGTGAGTTGCAGTCGCCAGGGCGTGACGTTTTGCAAGTGGCTGCGCTTAAAAATAACTGGATCATTAAAGTAGCGTTAACCGAGAATGAAGTAAGCCAGGTAAGATTAGAGCAATCGGTAGAAGTTCACTTAGCTAATATAGGTACGGTGACTGGTTTTATTAGTAAAATTCCTGCGCTGGCAAATAATCAAAGTAATCTTTTTACTGTTGAGGTATTGCTACCTGAGTTATCACGACAAAAAGGTGTTATTTCAGGTCAAATGGCTGAAGTAATTATTGACTTTATTGAACAAAAATCTGTTTATCGGGTACCCGTATCGGCTTTGGTTGCAGTTGATGATAACGGCAGAGCGCTTGTTGTTACACAATTATCAAATAGTGTTTTGAAACAACAAGCGTTTGATATTTATAAATTGGATAACCGATTTATCTATTTATTAGCAAATACGGATGATCAACCTATTCATCTAATCACCCAAGGTTGGCAAAATATTTCTTTTAATGAGCAGTCATTAAAAGAAAACTCGATTAATAATCTTTCAAAAAGTAAATAATTAATGTTGTTACCTAAAATCGCTATAAATAATGCCCAATTTACCATTACGATAGTTATTCTTATGGTTTTGGTTGGTATTGTTTCTTATTTTGATATGCCCCGTTCTGAAGATCCTCAATTCGATTTACCTATCACCCTAGTTGAAGTTGTTTATCCTGGCGCATCACCGCAAGATATTGAAACTTTAGTGGTAAACCCTCTAGAAGAAGAAATTTCTGAAATAGAGAATATTTTAAAAATAGAAACACAAGTTAAAAATGGTGGCGCTCGCATAACCACTGAATTTAAATATGGCGTTGATGCTGATGTCTCTTTTAACAAAATCAAGCAAGCCGTAAGTACCGTTAAATCAAGGTTACCGGATGGTGTACAAAAGTTATTAGTACTTAAAGCGACCCCTGTCGATGTAGCTATTATGCAGTTAGCTTTATGGAGTGAACCGCTAGATTATAAAACCACTGAATATTATGCCAAGCAGTTAGAAAAACGTTTAGAAGCAATACATGGTGTTAAACGGGCAAGTATTTGGGGCTACCCGCAACAAATAGTGAATATTGATTTAAATTTAGCCTTATTAAAACACCATAAAATTTCGGTAATTGAAGTAACGCGAGCATTACAAGGGCGAGCAATTAATATTACTCCTGGTTTTGTTGATGCGACAACCCGACGTTTTAACGTAAGTAGTAGCGGTAATTATCAACATATTAAAGACTTGTCTAATACGGTTATAAAATCAAGTGGTGATTTTATTTTGCGTTTAAAAGATATTGCTCATGTGGGATTTGGTAATTTAGAACCGAGCTATCTGGCCTATTATAATAAAAAACCAGTGATATTTTTAACGGTAGAGCAGAGCTTAGGTACCAATATTTTTTCATTAACAAAAAATATAGAGAAAGAAATTACAGCCTTTAAAGAAAACTTACCAACTAAAGTAAAAGTTGACTTGTTATTTAAACAAGCAGATAGCGTTGAAGTACGCGTTGATGGCTTTTTTAATAATTTATGGCAAGGACTGGTTGTTGTTGGTGTAATGTCGTTGTTGTTTTTAGGCATTAGAGAGGCTGTGGTGGTAATGGCGGCAATCCCATTATCGTTTTTAGTTGCGATAGGTTGGCTTGATTTTTCTGGTTTTGGTTTACAGCAAATGTCGATTGTTGGTTTGATCATCTCGCTCGGTTTGTTAGTAGATAATGCAATTGTTGTTACCGAAAGTATTCATCGAGAAAAACCTAAATATCCTAATTTAAGAGATGCCGCCGCCGCGGGTACAAGTAAAGTTGGTTGGGCGGTAACCAGTGGCACGGTAACTACCATGTTTGCTTTTTTGCCGATGTTAATGTTGCATAGTAATACTGGGGATTTCTTGCGCTCTATGCCCGTTACGGTAGTGTTAGTATTGTTTGCTTCACTAATTGTAGCGTTAACCGTTACGCCTATGTTAGCGAGTCGTTTTTTTACTTTTAAACCAAGTAAAGTAAAAACCTTACAGTATTATGCTAACTATTTCGCAGAGCATTGGTATGCTAATTGGTTGGTTAAGTTAATTAAACTACGCTTTATTGTGATCATTATTGCCATTATTAGTTTAATTGCAATGTTGTCGCTATTCACGCAAGTTGGCGTAAGTTTGTTCCCTAAAGCTGAAAAACCAATGTTAATGATTAACGTTGAAACACCAGCAAACTCGTCTTTGTCTCATACTAATGAAGTTATGCAGAAGATTGCTAGTTATGTTGAAAAGCAGGCTTTGGTCACCAAAGTAGCTTTGAATGTTGGTTCAGCAAATCCACGCATTTATTATAATGAAGTACCTAAACGTGGCGTAGAGAAATATGGACAATTGTTATTAGTACTAAAAGAATATGATGAAGCTAAAGTAACCACTTTAGTGAATAAGCTACGGGATAATTTTTCTCATTGGCAACAAGCCAAAATTGAAGTGAAGGAGTTTACTCAAGGCCCGGTAACAGATCAATCTATCGCAGTGCGATTAATCAGTGATTCGTTAGATGATTTGGAGATAGTGGCAAATGATCTTGCTGCTAAAATGAAAAATACTCAAGGTGTTATTAATATTGATAACCCAATCGGATTAGGCAATACCGAATTAGCGTTAAATATAGATTATGAAAAAGCAGGATTATCAAATATTGATATTAATACTTTAGATAATACCTTAAAAACAATACTTTCTGGCACTGCGGTGGGGCGTTATAGTGATAGTAATGGTGAAGATTATCCCATTGTTGTACGCAGTGGTTCTCCAACCATGGCAAGTTTAAACGATATTTATATTAACAATCGTTTAGGAGATGTTATACCTTTAAGTAACGTGGTGACTCCTCAATTAAAAAAAGGCCATGCAGACTTTTTTCACTATCAAAAGTTACGCATGGCAAAAGTTTCTGCTGATGTTAGTAAGGGATATTCAGTACCAACATTAACCGCTGAAATGGTTAGCTTTTTGGAAAATTACAAAATGCCACAAGGCGTTTATTATATTCTCGGTGGTGAGGAAGAAAATCGGCAAAAATCGTTTGGTGGCTTAGCTCAAATTTTATTGATCACCGCAATTGGCATTTTTGCGATTTTAGTACTGCAATTCAAATCATTTTTGCAGCCCATTATTATCTTTAGCTCTATCCCTTTTGCTATTGCAGGATCAGCTATTGGTTTATTCTTATTTCATTTATCTTTTTCGATGATGGCATTTATTGGTTTGATTAGCTTATTTGGCATTGTTGTAAACAACGCCATAATTTTAATTGATACCACTAATCAAAATTTACGTGACGGCAATAATAAACATGACGCTATTATCAACGCGAGCTCAACACGTTTTACACCGATATTACTCACTACCTTAACCACTATAGGCGGTTTATTACCGTTAACGTTTTTTGGTGGAAGTTTATGGCAACCATTGGGCGTTGTGATCATTTCAGGCTTGTGCGTTTCAGCGGTATCGAGTTTGCTGTTGGTGCCTGTATTGACTGATTTAATGACTAAAGTTAAGAAATAAAGAGCAATTATTTCTTAAATCATTATGCTAATCTAATGGTTATCATTTAAAAATAATAATATTGGTTCAAGATTTTGGAATTACTCGGTTTATCAGGTTATATACTCGCAAGTTTTGCCTACTTTATTTTTGTTTTGTTACTTTTTGCTGCACGTAATCGTACTTTATTAGGGCGTTTAGTTTTATTAGGTAGCTTAGCAAGTTTAGTAAGCTTTACATTAGGTGCATTCCAGTTAACACAGCACTTCTCTTTAACTAATATTCTTATTTTTGAAAATTTTAAACTACTCTTCTGGTCATTGCTGATTCTAACGACGCGCGAAAGCGTTCCTTCATTTAAAGCATTCTTTGTTAATAAAGTTGTTAAACAATATCTTATTATTTGGGTTTTATTGTCGAGTGTAAGTTGGCTAATCGCTTTATATATTGAAGATAACAGCAAATATTTATTTATGTTGTTTTTAGTACTTAATTTGTGGGCATTAGTGCAATTAGAACAGCTTTATCGTAATGCCGATCTTAAGTCTAAATGGGCTTTGTGGCCTATGGTTATTGCCCTTGGTGCCGTTTTTGTTTTTGATTTTATTCTGTTCGCTCAAGCCTCAATGTTGAATAAACTTGATTTCGATTTATGGTACGTTCGCTCATTAATTGGCGTTATTAGTGTTCCATTATTACTTATTAGTACTCGTCGAATGAAAGATTGGTCGGTAAATGTATTTATTTCCCGAGAAATGGTTTTTTATTCCTCTATGCTGATGATCTCTGGTTTGTATTTGCTTGTTATGGCGTTTGCTGGTTACATTATTAATTACCTAGGTGGTGAATGGGGTAGCAAAATTAGTATTGCCTTTTTAGTGATGGGTAGCATAGTACTGGCAGTATTATTGATGACTGAAAGGCTACGAAGAGAGGTAAAAGTCTTTATCACTAAACATTTTTTTGCAAATAAATATGAATATAAAGAAGAGTGGTTAAAATTAATTGAACAATTAGAGATCAGTCAAAGTGGGGATTATTATAAAACGGCACTGAATTGTATTTGTTCAACATTAAAAATTTCGCACGGCTTAATTATTAAAAAACAAAATTTAGGTCGTTACGGTATTTTATATAATGAAGGGATCATTGCCGATCAGCATTTGTTTTTTCAATTAGAAAATATTGATACATTTTGCCAAGAAAACAACTGGATAATTGATATACGTGAATATGATAAAGTTGAAAAAAGTTACCCTAAATTAACCATTGATAGTTCAGTATTTGTAAAACTTAATATTTCAATTATTGTTCCTATTATGATTGGCGAGCAGTTATATGGTTTTTTCCTGCTTTCTTCTCCACTTGAAGATAAAAAATTACTAAACTGGGAAGACCGCGATTTACTTTTAGCAATATCTAAACAATTAAGTCATTATCTTTCACTCAATGAGGCGAATGAAAAACTCGCGGAGGCTAAGCAATTTGATGCTTTTAATCGTATGTCTGCATTTTTAGTCCATGATTTAAAAAATGTACAAGCACAGCTAACGTTAATTAATAGTAACGCTAAAAAGCACCGTAATAATCCTGAATTTGTTGATGATGCCTTTGAAACAGTTGAGTCGGCTGCCTTGCGTTTAGAAAAAGTGTTAACGCAATTGCGGAATAAAACAGCGCTTGAGGCAAAGCATAAAAAAATAAATATAAAGAAATTATTAGAGAAAGTTGTGTTGCAGCGCAATATAGATAAACCACACGTTGAATTGTCATTTGATGAAGTGGTTGAAATGATCATTGAAGAAGAAACTTTTTCTTCTGTTATCAACCACCTAATTCAAAATGCACAAGAAGCGACAAGTGATGATGGATGGGTTAAGATTAAAGCATCGTACTTCAACGATAGCCTAAATGTCGCGATCACTGATAATGGTAGTGGTATGTCGAAAGATTTTATTAACAAACGCTTATTTAAAGCTTTTGATACCACTAAAGGTAATGCGGGAATGGGTATTGGCGTGTTTGAAGCAAAACAATACATTGAAAGCTTAGGCGGCACTATTCAGGTAACAAGTTTTGAAGGAAAAGGTACCACCTTTCACTTAACACTTCCTGATACAAAATGAACAATAACAATAGGTTTAAACAATAAATGGATAAGCTTTTAATCGTAGATGATGATTTAGGGATTCAAAAACAACTTAAATGGAGTTTTACTGACTATGACGTAGTACTGGCAGGAGATAGAGAAAGCGCTATTGCTGCAGTTCGCCGCCATGAGCCTAAAGTGGTTACCTTAGATTTAGGTTTACCCCCAGATGATACAAACGCCTCGGAAGGGTTAGCGGCATTAAAAGAGATTTTAAAAATTGCACCTTTTACTAAAGTAATTGTTATTACCGGTAATGATGATCGAACGAATGCATTAAAAGCGATAGAAATGGGCGCTTATGATTTTTATCAGAAACCTGTCGATTCTGATGTTATTAATATTATTGTATCGCGCGCCTTTAGTGTTGCTAATATCGAGCATGAAAACCGCAGTTTGAAATTAATCAATGGTACTGACAGTGGCATTATTGGCAGTAGTGAAGCTATTGGGCGTCTCCAATCAATGGTGCAGCGTATCGCTCCTACAGGGATCACAGCGTTATTGTTAGGAGAAAGTGGCACAGGTAAAGAAGTTACTGCTAGCGCCATACATAAACTGAGTGATCGCAATAAAAAGCCATTTATTGCAATTAACTGTGCATCAATACCTGAAACATTACTTGAAAGCGAATTATTTGGTTATGAAAAAGGTGCTTTTACAGGTGCCCATAAAACGACGAAAGGTAAAATTGAATGTGCTGAAGGTGGTACCTTATTTTTAGATGAAATAGGTGATATGCCCTTTAATTTGCAGGCAAAACTATTACGCTTTTTACAAGAAAAAGTCATCGAACGTTTGGGCGGAAGACAGGAAATTCCTGTTGATGTGCGTGTGGTTTGTGCAACGAATCAAAACCTTGAAGAAATGGTTGCCGACAAAACTTTTCGTGAAGATTTGTTTTACCGTGTAAGTGAAATAACGTTGAATATTCCCCCACTGAGAGACCGAGATGATGATGTGATTATTTTAGCGCGATACTTTTTGCAACAATATGCCGCAGAGTATAAACGCAATATTAAAAGTTTCTCTGAAGATGGCTTAAGCGCAATAAAAGCACATAAATGGCCTGGCAATATTCGAGAGTTACAAAATAAAGTAAAAAGTTCAGTTATTATGGCTACGGGTACTCAAGTAAACGCTGTTGATTTAGGTTTTTTTGATCATAATCAACCCAACTATGAGTTATCACTTAATTTACGGGCGATTAGAGAACAGGCCGAAACAATTGCTATTCAAAAGGCTTATGCGTTAACCGAAGGTCATATGTCTAAGACTGCCGAATTATTAGGTATTACTCGGCCGACACTTTATTCGTTGATTGAAAAGTATGCTTTAAATATTAACTAAAATAGACTTTTGGTCGGTCGCATGAATTGGTGTGCGACCTTAAGGTTCTTTAATATTTGTCTCAGCAAATTCACGATTTTTTTGTTTAAGCATCTTATCAACATATCGTGCCATTTTAACTTTTTGTTTGATCGTTGTATCTAACACTTCTTCAATTTCACGTAAAACTTCACGAATGTTTTCAACATTTTCTGATGAATTCACGACCACTTGTGTTGGTTCTATGTTTTTAAGTTGTTGTGCATTTAATGAACCTGTGAGTTCTATTTCCATTTCTTGAGCAACTTCGTTGATTGCATCACTGTTGATTACTTTCAATTCTTCTAAAAAAGCAAATAGTAATAACCTATCGACAAAAATATTTATTTTACGCGGGACTCCTAAAGTTTTTTGATGAATTAATTCAAAAGCATTATCTGAAAAAAGCGCATTGTTATTACAACCTGCTTGATGTAAACGATGTTGAATATATTCTTTAACTTCCTCACACGTTAAGGGCTTTAAATGTGCCGAAGCAATAATACGCTGGCGGAACTGCTCCATATTAGGTGCTTGAATAATCCCTTTGAGTTCTTCTTGTCCAAGTAAAAAGCTTTGAATTAGTGGTTTGTTATCCAATTGAAAATTCGAAAGCATACGTAATTCTTCAACGGTTTCTGCGGGTAAATTTTGAGCTTCATCTACTAATAGTAAAGCTCGTTTACCTTGTTTATGTAAATCAATGAGAAACTTTTCAATACTTTGTAATAACTCTGCTTTGCTATTACCTTCTACCGTGATACTAAATTCCGAAGCAACTAATTCGAGCAATTCTTGTGGGTTAAGTTTTGTTGTCACTAATTGAGCAGCAACAATGTTTGAATCACCCAAATTATTTAATAAATTACGGGCAATAGTAGTTTTCCCCGTACCAATAGGGCCCGTAATAACGATGAAGCCTTCCCCTTGGTCTAAACCATATTGAAGGTAAGAAAGAGCTCGCTGGTGATGATTAGAAGCGAAAAAAAAGCGCGGGTCTGGGCTTAACTGAAATGGACGTTCTGTAAAACCGTAATATTGTTCATACATAAGTTAAAATTCTTTGGTGATGTTAATTATGGCGCGGGTTTCGTTATAAGTTCGCGTGCTAACTGACGAGTTACGGTCAACATATTGAAATGTAATATTTGAAGACAATGAGCTTGCCAATTTACGAGAATAAGAGGTGGAGTATATTCGATAATAATCCTCTTGGGCACTATCATTAATATTATTTTTATCAAATTGTTGATGGCGATAAGTTAGTGAAACATTTAAATCACTTTTCCCACTAATTTTACGGATCATCACAAGGCTGGCATTTTCTCTTTTTTCGACTCTGTTTGTGGTTAAACTCTCTCTATTGTTACTATTCAAAGTTAGAGAAAAAGACGTGCGGGCTAACTTGAAATCAGATTTCCACGTAAGTATTTTATTGAGTGAGAATTCATTTCCAGCAACAAGCTCTTGATTGCTAATATTGATTAATTGAAAATCATCAAAATTAATATTTGAATTTGAACTGACAAAACAAGCTGAAATGTCGTCAGAGATTGGCGCATTAATTGGACACCAAAAGCTGCCTAAATCTACTTGTTTAAAAGTATTTCGATCAAATGCAGATACAGTTTCAGTATAAGAGATATTATTAGATAAACGTCTTATTTTATGTTTAAATTCAAGATGATAGGAGTTTCCAAAAAAGCGTTTATTATAACTTACATTAAGTGTTGTTCTAGTTGAGGGTTGCCAATTTATTGCTGTAGCAATGTAGTTGCTACTTTTTGTTTTATCGTCGCTATAATTATAGGAAAGATCAATATAAAAATGTGATGTTGCTATCCACCTTAATCCTGGTCCTATAGAGGAGGAGGATGTATTTCTGTTTCCAGATATACTCCCGGTTGCATTTTCATCATAAAAACGAATAAATGGATTAATTCCGTAAACGTTAATCATGCCGGCAAGCGCTTCAATATTATACATATCACCGCTTAAGTCGTTATTTTTTCTTTCGGTATAAGTACCAATAAGTTGCCACAATGATGAGCGTGCAGAAGTCCCATTATGAGCTCTAATTGAAGCGGTGTATCCTTGACTTTCACCTATGTTATCGTCTGCTTCCAATATTTGATACAAAAAGGAGGAATTAAAGATATAAACGCTATTATTTAGATTATATTCTATACCATATTGGTAATTTCTAGTTTCTACGGTATCCCCTGAAATAATATCGGCGAAACCATTATTTGCACTATTTCTGCTTTGATTGGCAATATTTACTTTGGCAATTAAAGCTGGGCCGCTAGTCCATAAATTGTAACGAGCATCAGAGTTTAAGGTGATAAAATTGTCATCAGAATTATGATCATGACTGTAGGAGGCAAGGGTGTTTTTCCCACTAAAGTTGAATTCGGCTAGTCTTGAATTGAAAGCTATATCAAGGCCAAAACGAGTTTGATTCACATAACTTTCTTTTTTATCAGTAGTTTTTAATTCAACATTATCACTGTAAGTTTCATCGAGGGTTAAATTAGGATTAAACGTCCACTCGCCAGCCGTTAATGGCAGAACCGTTGCTAAAGTGGTTGCCGTAATGACTAGCCTTGCATAAAAATGCTTATTTGGCTTGCGAGCCATATCCATAGTAACCATAAGCATCCTTTGTTGATTTTAAAGTCTTATTCATCACAAAGCCAATCGCTAAATCTTCATTTAGTTGGCGGGTTGCACGTTTTACATCGTCGATCTTAGTTTTAGATTCTTCAACAACTATAAGTGCCTGCCCCATTAAACTAGCCAATACAGGAGTTTCAGTGATCCCTAAAATAGGAGGGCAATCAAAAATCACTATTCTGTCATGGTAACGTTCAGCTAATTCTTTCGCTAACGCAGCCATTTTATCACTAGCAAGTAATTCATTGGTTAAATTGTGAGGCCTGCCAGCAGGTACAATTTTTAAGTTTTTAACATTAGTATTGTATATAATATCACCTAAAGAGTTAACCTCAGATAATAAATATTCAAGTAATCCGTCACGAGTATCAAAGCCTAATTCCCTATTTAAGCTTGGTCTTAATACATCTGCATCTATTAAGAGCACCGTTTTATCTTGTTCTAACGCAATGCTCAAGGCCAAATTAATTGATACAAAAGTCTTACCTTCATTTGGATTCGAACTAGTCACCATAATTAAATTGCTATGATCTAGGGTTTTTGAGCCACTACCAAAGGCATTGTTTAATAATTTACGCTTTATACCGCGAAACTCTTCTTGAGTTACACGTCGGCTCACGCCATCAAACATATAACCACGTTTAACCAGACTTTCTTCGTTTAATATAATATCGCTACAAGTTACATTTTTATCTGTCTTCGTTTCGATTGTGGCTTTTATATGTGTTTGTGCTTTTTGTATAGATGAAGTTTTAACGTCGTTATTATTTTCTACCACTTCATCATTATTTTCAGGAATTACTTCTGAATTCGCTAATTCTTCTTTAGCTTTTTGTTTAGCTAAAGCTTTTTCAATAATACTCATAATTAAAAGAACCTTTTTAATGGCGCTTGCAGTAAATCAGGAAATAAAAAATAGCTAATAAACATCATTAATATACCGAGTAGGATTAAATTAGATGCCATAAAAATATAGGTTTTCTTTTTATGCCATTTTTGTAAACTTAAATTTTCGTTTGCGGAAACCATGCCAAAAATTGGAATGCCAGTTGCTTTAGATAATTGCTTACTTGAGGTTACAACACTATTTAGTTGACTCATCAATAAAGATAGTCCCATCCCAACACCAAATCCAAAAAAAGTAACAGCTAAAAACAATAATATTCTTCTAGGCCCGGTTGGTTCTACAGCGATCCTAGGTGAATCTATGACCTTGAATTGAATTTTATTGGTCGTTTCATCTGCTTGTTGAGCTATCTGAGCGGTTTCTCTACGATTTAATAAATCTTCGTATTTACTTTTAGTAATACTGTATCCTCGATTCAAAGCAACTAATTCAGCCTCTATTTCGGGGATAGTGTGAATCCGATTTTCTAAATCAGTAACTTTAGCTTTATAGTTTTTAACCCTAACGCGTAAAGATGCGGCTTCTGTTTGTAACTGATTTACTTGAATTTTTATTTCTTGATAAACAGGGTTGATGTTTAAGGCGTTTAAGTTACTTGAATTTCCACTATTGTTTTCGGCAAGTGACTTGTAATAATTGTCTAGTTCTTTTAAGCGAGCTTTTTTCAACCCTTCGAGTAAGCGTTTAGTTTCAGTAACATCAGGGTGCTTTTCAGTATACCGCATTAATAAATTATCTAATTTAGCTTCTAATTGTATAATTCTTTCATCGTAAGAGGTTGATACGCTTGTTGCGTCTTTAATGTTATTTGATGTTGATTGTGATGGATTGTTATTGGTTATATCAAGCTGTGCTTTAGCCGAAGCAATACTAGTTTCAATTTCTTTAAGTTTCAATTGAGCCGTTTCTAATTTAGACTTTTGATCTCTTAGCCTGGCATAATAACCGCCTGCTTCACTTGGTAAAATATTACTATATTTTTGTTTGAAATTAGTCAACCGCGATTCTGCTTCTAGTAAGCGAGCTTCATAATCTTTTATTTGTGTATTTAAAAACTTTTGTGCTGAATCAGTATCTGTCCTATTTTCACCTAATGTGTTTTCAATAAAAACGGTGAGAACTGACTGAACAACATTGCGAGCTACTTCAGGATTTTTGTCTTCAAAGGTTATGGTATAAAGGTTTTCTTTATAACTTCCTCTTTTTTTAATAATTATATCTTCTTTTAATCGTTCAATAATTTTTTCATATTCTTTTGGTGTATTAGCTTGAACATCTAAATCAGCCATACGGATAATGCGTTCTAAATTGGGGCGCCCAAGTAATGTTTTCATTTTTAACCTAACTTGTTCGTTAGGGTTAACTGAAACAGTAAGTCCTTGCAATAAGGGATCTAATATAGACTGAGTGTCAGCATATATTCTAGCGTCAGACTGATATACGTCGTCTAACTGTGCAACAACAAACCAACCTAACGGACAGATAAGCCAAGTCGATATCATAATATAGCGACGTTTTATCCAAATTCCTTTGAGATAGTCAATTATCTGTTCAAGTATTTCTTGCATTCCCGACCTCTAAAACAGGGGTTAATATTAATCATTCAGATCCTGAAACAAGTTCAGGATGACATAGATAGCATCATGTTATCTTGTTTGGCATCATGCTCTTTTGTTTAGCGTCATGCTGACGAAGGTCAGTATCTCTAAGTGTTCACATCAATTTATTAAAACGAAACTGGTTAAAACCAAGCTTCAGGAATAATAATAATGTCGCCAGGTAACATGTCTACGTTCGCGCTAATTTCACCATCTTTTATTAAATCGGTAATGTATATGTTATATTGCTTTTGTTGACCATTTTCTATTCTTACTAAAACGGCATCATTGCCATCTGCAAATTCAGTTAAACCTCCTACACGAATCATCACATCAAGTAATGTCATATCTTGAGTGTAATTAATCGATTGCGGTTGTGTAGCTTCACCAATTACACGAATTTGTTCACTAAATGGACCAACAAAATTATTAACGGTTACAGTAACAACGGGATCGCGAAGGTATGTAGCGAGGATTTTTTCAATAGAGCGAGCTAATTCTGTGGGAGTTTTACCCGAAACAGGAATATCTTCAACTAAAGATGTTGTTATCATACCGTCAGGACGTACTACAAACGTGCCTGATACTTCAGGGTTACGCCAAACAAAAATATTTAATACATCGCCAGCGCCAATCAAATATTTGTATGATGCAACGTCAACCGTATTTGAAGAATGTATAGTTGCGCTGGGTAATGTTGGAGAGCTGCAGCTGATAACAAATTGAGTTATTAGGATTAATGCCACTATTTTGATTTTTTGGATAAAACGATTTTCCATGGTCTATTACCTTTTTTGACAGTAATTTTATTGTGAACACACTAAGTTACTAAATTCTATTTTATTTTAATACTATTTGCACCATCTTTCGTTTTTCTCGCTAGGTTATCCGAAATCATTGTTATTTAATTAGCCAATATATCCTACTTGTTTAAACCTTAAGTAGTCATTAGGTAGTAGCTAACGTTTAAGTATCTTCTATTACTTACTATACTATTTGAATATCTTTACATTAGTTAGAAAATCCATTCTAATATAACGTCATAAAAATGGATGCTAGCACCAAATATTTAAAATGTATGTCTTTAATTGCTGCGGCAAATTACTTATAGATAAATCGTATCCTCAAGTTACATTTTATCGCTCACTGATCTAATTATTAAAATAGGAAATTAAAAGCGCTAATGTCTAGTCCTAAGTTTCGAGATTTATCTTCAGCAAGCAAGTTAGTGGTCATTATTGAGTTAATGATATTTGCAGGATCATTATTTTTATCATTGTATTTAAATCGACAGTTTAATTTTATTCAACAACCTGAAATTCCACAGAATTTTCAATTTATTTATTCATTGATTTTTGCCCTAATGGTGCAATTATCTTCATTAGCGCTTGGCTTGTATAACTCAAAATTACGAGAAAATTTGCGTGGTGTTATCCGTCGAATGTTAGTGTCGGTAGCAATGGGTTTTTTTATATTTACAATTATTAACCCATTTTTTGGAGCTCATGCGTTAAAAATTGAATTAATTGCTATGTCATCGGTAAGTAGTTTTATTTTAGCGAGTTTTTTTCGTTGGTTTACACTTCAAATAGATTTTTTTGGATTAAACAAGAGTAATGTACTTGTTGTTGGGGCAGGAGAGCGAGCTGCTATAATTGAGCAGCGAATGCGTCGCGGTGTAGACAGGCAAGGTTTTTCTTTGCACGGCTTTATCGTTATGGAAGGTGATAAAGAGCACGGTGTGGTAAGAGAAAACCGTATATCACTAGACAGTTCATTAGTGAATTATGCTTTAGAAAATAATATTAATGAAATTGTTGTAGCTGCTGACGAACGCCGAAATAATTTACCTGTTGATGAATTGTTTGCTTGTAAAATTCGTGGTGTTGAAATTACTGAAATATTAGATTTTATTGAGCGAGAAACGGGGCAGATTGCAGTGAATTTAATTTACCCAAGTTGGGTGATTTACTCTAATGGCTTTGCCTCAAATAATTATTTAAGAAACGCATTAGATTGGATTTTTAATGCGACGATGGCCTTTTTCTTGTTTGTTTTTACTTGGCCTATTATGTTGATCACTGCCATATTAATAAAAATAGAAGACGGTTTGAGTGCCCCTGTATTTTATTCTCAAGAACGTGTTGGTTTAGATGGGCAAGCATTTAGTATTGTGAAATTTCGCAGTATGCGTATCGATGCTGAAAAAGATGGTGCAAAAATGGCCTCAAAAAATGATGATCGTACTACTAGCGTTGGCAAGCGTATTCGTAAATACCGAATAGACGAATTGCCTCAATTATATAATGTAATGCGCGGAGAAATGGGCTTTGTAGGCCCTCGCCCTGAACGTCCTGAATTTGTGCAAGGTTTAGTAAAAACAATCCCATATTATAATGAGCGACATAATGTAAAACCCGGTTTAACTGGTTGGGCACAGCTAAAATATCCTTACGGTGAAACAGATGCTGATTCATTAGAAAAGCTAAAATATGATTTATATTACATCAAACATCGTAGTTTTATGTTGGATTTATTGATTTTAATCCGTACTGTTGAAATTGTGCTATTTGGACAAGGCAGATAATGTGAATTTTCAATGCATCGATATACAAAAATTCTATGTATATCATTATTTTAACAACAGGCGGTATATGAATTTTTTCATTCAAGATATTAAACAAAAAAGACAAATTTTGATAAATGAAGGATATAAAGTTTCCTTTTTAAGAGCGCTTTTAAGCGATGGCTCCTCAGCGAATGCGTTATACCGTATGAGTTATTGGTTAGTACAATACAAACTTTCGCCTTTTGCTATTATTATTTTATGGCTAAACCGAGTAATTAATGGTTGTGTTATTGGTGCTTCAGCATGGTTTGATGCTGGATTTGTAATTATGCACCCTGTTGGCGTTGTTATTAACTCTAAAGTTAAAGGAGGAAAAAATATTATTGTTGAAAGCGGTGTCGTTATAGGTGATGAGAAAGGGCAAGCGCCTATTTTGGGGGATAATATTTTTGTTGGTGCAGGTGCTAAAATTATTGGTGGGATCACTATTGGTAGTAATGTTAAAATAGGGGCAAATGCTGTTGTTGTTAAAGATGTACCTGATAACGTAACCGTTGTTGGTATTCCCGCAAAAATTATAAATAAAGGAATATAGTAATGTTAATAATTTTTTGGCTGTCTATTACTTTATTGATCTATTCTTATTTTATTTATCCTCTTATATTAAAAATTTTCGTAACGCCTGAAAGTATCCCTCTAACTGCTCATTCAACCTTACCTAGTGTTGATATTATTATTGCTGCATACAATGAAGAGTCATGCATTAAAGAACGTATTGAGAATGCATTATCTCAGGATTATCAAGGGGAGTTTAAGATATTGGTAGCCTCTGATGGTAGTGAAGATACCACTGGTAATATTATTACCTCTTTTAATGAAACGCGTGTTCAAGCCTTTAATTTTGAGACAAATCGAGGAAAAATATCAGTACTAAATGATTTAGTTGCAAAATCTTCAGCTGATATTTTAGTTTTTACAGATGCGAATACAAAGTTTAATGTTGATGCTGTTAGCACTTTAGTCAATAGTTTTGCAGGGAATGTCGGAGCAGTTTCTGGGGAACTCATTCTAGAAACAGAAGATGGTAATCAAAATTTAGATGGTCTGTATTGGCGTTACGAACAGTTTTTGAAAAAATGCGAGTCCAAATTAGGTAGTTTGTTAGGAGCCAATGGTGCTATTTATGCAATATATAGAAAACTATACATACCGTTACCAACAGACACTATAGTGGATGACTTTTGTATTGTTATGAATGTAAAAAAACAAGGTTTTGATGTTCTTTATAACGACAATGCAATAGCTAAAGAAGAAGTTGCACCATCCTTAGAAGATGAATATGGCAGAAGAGTTCGCATTGGTATCGGTAATTATAAAGCTCTTGGGGCTAATCTTTGGGCTTTATCTCCAAGTAAAGGTCTACTTAGCTGGTGCTATTGGTCTCATAAAGTATTAAGGTGGTTCGCACCTCATTTTATGCTTTTGGCTTTATTGGCAAACTTTTATTTGCTTGATTCACCTTTTTATACTTATTTGTTTGTGATGCAACTTGTGTTTTATTTTATTGCATGGCAAGGACAAAAACGCATTAATAAAAATCAAGAAGTTAATAGTGTGGTAGCAATTGTTAGTTTTTTTGTTTCAATGAATGTTGCATTGGGGCAAGGATTTATACGGTTTTGTAAAGGGCATAAAAATGGCGGTTGGAAACGTACAGCAAGGCAAGGGAAATTGAAATAATGTTTGTTATGTTACTTGTATTTATACTTTTTGTGGTGTCACTTTTTTGGGTGGTTTTAAAAAAGAAAAATATGGATATATGGTTTTTTTCTTATATAAACCAAGTATTAAGTAGGCCCAAGGTAGAAGAACCTATTCATGTTTTATTTTGCTTTGTGGATCATTATGAACCTCAATGGCGTAATGACGATATAGAAATTGAAAGAGCTCGTGTAGACCGGTGGTACCAAGATTATCCTGCAATGGCTAAACAACATAAAGATGCTGATGGTTGTATGCCTAAACATTGTTTTTTTTATCCAGAAGAAGAATATCGTTATGAGCATTTAGCAAAGCTATCTGATATGTGTTATCACGAATTTGGTGAAATAGAAATTCACTTACATCACGATAATGACAATGCAGAAAATTTTACAAAAACAATTACAGATTTTGCAAAGCTTTTACATACTGAACATGGTGCATTACCCGTTCACCCTGAAACAAATCAAATACAATACGCATTTATTCATGGTAACTGGGCATTGGATAATTCACTCCCTAATGGTTATATGTGTGGAATAAATAATGAAATATCTCTTTTAAAACAAACTGGCTGTTATGTTGATATGACATTACCCTCATCACCCAGTCCAGCGCAAACAAGCAAGGTCAATGCTATTTATTATGCTACGGGTGTTGATGGTAAATGTAAAAGCCATGATAGTGGTATCGATGTTGAAGTAGGGAAGCCTGCATCTGGTGACCTTATGTTAATTCAAGGCCCCATTGGTATTAATTTTTCATGGAGAACTAAAAATGGTTTACCTCATATTGAAAATGCAGATGTGCGAAAAATGACACCACCACTTAAATCGCGAGTAGATCAATGGGTCAATTCACATATCCATGTTAAAGGTCGTCCTGAATGGGTTTTTATCAAGGTACACACACATGGCACTCAAGAACGTGATATGGAGACATTATTAGGCCAACCTCGCCATGATATGCATAGTTATCTTGAGTCTAAATATAATGATGGGAAAAAATATATATTACATTATGTTTCAGCGAGAGAAATGTATAACATTGCTAAGGCCGCAGAAGCTGGAGAAACAGGAAATCCGAATGAGTACCGTGACTATATATTAGCCAAACCTAGATTTAAGGCTCTTTAAAAAAGGAAAATGAATGCCTTATTTTATCCGTAAATTTTTTTATAAAATAATTAAAAAAACTGGATGTATTAATTACTATTGGAGAAATTTACCAAAAGGGGTGTATGCTTTTAATTTTCACAGAATAGGTGATAATCAATCGACACCCTTTGATCGCGCTATTTTTTCTTGTACAACACAAGCATTTGAAAAACATGTAATTGCCATTAAAAAAAATTTCACGGTTATCACAACGCTACAATTATCTGAGTTGATAAAGCAAGGTACTTATAACCACCAACGTTATGCCTTAATTACCTTTGATGATGGATATCTAGATAATTATACAGCAGCTTTTCCTATTTTAGTTAAGCATGAAGTACCGGGTGTTTTTTATTTAGTTACCGAATTTGTTAATTCCAATAAAGTTCCTTGGTGGGATGAAATAGCATACCTGCTTAGAAACTCTACGGGGCAGCTATATCAAGTCCCGATGACAGGTTTTAAACATTTACTAGATGAATTACACATAGATAAAATCATTCAACAAATTATGTTTGAGTTAAAAACACATAAGCAAATGAATATTTTTGAACTTCTTGAAGATGTTCGGTTAACATTTCCTAAGGCTTATTCGCTACTTCAAAATAGAAAAGATCAATTATTTATGGATTGGCCACAAGTAAGAAACATGTATGCGAATGGTATGGAAATTGGATCGCATACTGTGACTCACCATATTTTATCTCAACTTAAAGACGAACAGCAAAAAGACGAAATTATTTTATCGAAAAACATTATTGAGAAAGAAATTAATGGCAATATTAATTCAATCGCATATCCCGTAGGGAGATATTATTGTTATAACAATATGTCTCTAAAATATGCCGATTTGGCGGGTTATAATATTGGATTTAATAACGAACCAGGGCGCCATAGCGTTATAGAAAATAATTTCGACTTAAACCGTTATTGCGTTTCAAACAATGATATTAATTTTTTGAAAATTGACTGTTGCTCTTTATGAAAAACAACATATCCCAAGCGTTAATTTTAAGTGCTGGTCCGAATGGTTTAGGGGCAATAAGGAGTTTAAACTCTGCAGGAATTGAGGTAGATATTATTGCTATGGATTCGCAAGATGTTTCATTGCTTTCACGCCTCCCTCAATGTAAAAAATTTTTATCTAAACCGTTTCATCATGATGAACTATTAAAGTTACTTATTGAGTGGCCAGTTAAAAATATAGTGATTATTCCCACGTCAGATTTTTTTGTTGATTTTTTGCAAACTAATCAAAAAGTTTTATCAAAAAGTTTCAAGTTTATTTTACCGAGCGGTGATTTATCTTTAGGGTTAATTGACAAAAAAAAAGAAGTTGAAATTGTATCCAAATTTACCCATTTACCGAAAACAATTACAGAATTGCCGGATAATAGTGCTGAGTTATTGCTGAAAATATCATTACCGCTAATTATAAAACCTCGTTCAAATGAGTTAAATTACCTAAACAGAAAAAATATTCCTGTGTTTACAAAGGAGGAATTAGAGCAATTTTATCAAGAGTATTCTCAATATAAACAATACTGTATTGTACAAGAATTGATCGAAGGGACGGATGATAATCTTTGGGTCTGTAATTGTACTTTTAATAAAAATAGCGAATTAATTAACGCCTTTACCTTTCAACGATTGCAATTGACGCCTCCCCATTTTGGGGTTACTTGTTATGCTGAAAGCAAGGTAAATAAAGAGGTACTTAATCAAGTTGAAATACTTGGTAAAGGTTTAAATTATACGGGTCCAGCAATGGTTGAATTTAAATATGATATTCGTGATGGTTTATATAAATATATCGAAATAAACCCTCGATTAGGTTTGTGTAATTATTTTGATACAAGTTGCAATAAGAACAACGTTTATGCAACTTATTGCGTTGTCAATAATATAAATTTTAATGAACAACCGCAGAAAGAAAACCGAATGTTCCTAAGTTTATATGAAGATCTTTATTCACGATTTAAAGATGATCAACGTCCCTTGTCAGTGTTTAAAACATATTGGCATAACGCATTTAAGCTGCACACATTTATGTATTTTTCTTGGGTTGATCTGTGGCCAAGTTTCGTGATGACATCTAGACAAGCGTATAAAATAATAAAATCAGTAATTAATAAATTAAAGGCATAAAAATATGGATGGTTTTATCGTTACTTGTTGTAAGAATTCAGAAAATGAATTGATGAAACCTCATTCAATAAAGCCTATAACCCTTAATAAATTTACTTATTTTATCAAATCCAAAAATTGTCAAATAATTCATTTAGCCAATGATGAATTAATGATTATAGATGGTTATAACTTTCAGAATGATTTTTCAACTGTTGTTAGTGCAGTATGCAAAAATAAATTTTCATTACTCAATCAAATTGAAGGTCATTTTTCCGGCATCTATATTAACCAGCAAGGGATTATAGGCTTCAATGATCGTTATGGAGGAAAGACACTTTTTTGGCAAAAACATCAACATAATTTAATTATTAGTTCTCGTATATCCTTAATGCCGTACTATGATACATCGAATGATCCAAAAGGCGCATATGAAAGCGCATTGTATCGTTGGACAACGGGTGAACAGACTCTTTTAGCCAAAGTACATAAATTAATGGCACACCATAGCATTAAGCTAGATCCTGAGTTTCGCGAAACGACTCAATCACAATCATACTGGCAATTACCTCTACCCCAAATAGTCAATACAAGTATAGAAACAAAGATTGCACAAACGAAAACAATACTTACTAATCGCTTAAAAGAAGCAAGTCGACATCATAAAAAAGTGGCTATTTTTTTAAGTGGTGGTGTTGACTCATCAATTTTAGCAGCTTTAAGTAAAGATATTTTTGAAAAATGTTATCTCATTACACCAATATTTAAAGGGGAAGCGAACCCTGAACTGGCTACAGCAAAAGCTTTTGCCAAAACATTAAACCTAACACATCATTTTATAGAGATAGATCCTGAATTTTTAGAAGTTGATTTAAAACAACTTATTAAATTAAAGGGCGAACCATTACGCCATTATAGTTCATTAGCGATGATGGCAATGATGAAGGCTATTCCTCAAGAGTACGATGCTGTTATTTACGGTGAAGCCGCCGATACATTATTTGGTTCTAATGGAATTAAACGTATTTTAACTCATTATAACTGGAAGAAAAAAAGCCAGTTTATCCCGAATTTTATACTTACATTATTGGCTAAACTGACACCAACACGCGGTAATATTCTATTAAACGTAAATAAAAAGACTTTACGAGAATTAATTTTATCGGTAACTCAAATTAAATATTCACCAGAACAAAGAAAAATTATTGCTAGCTTATTTTTAAATGAAGAGTCTCAATTGGATCATTGGTTGTGGCAGGGAGATGTTAATAGTATTACCGCCCTTGAACTTCGTCATGCAGCCCAAGAACGAATCTTAAATAGTGATGCAGCTACACATTTTGCCGAAGCTGAAATGATCGCTGAAATTTACGGTAAACATATTATTTCACCTTTTTTTGCACCTGACATAATTACATTATCAACCACTATTACAAATCATGAATATTTTGGGACAACTTATGTTAAACCTATTTTAAGAGAACTTGCCTGTGAGTATTTTGATAGAGAATTGATATATCAAAAAAAGCATGGCTTTCCAGTGCCTTTTATTTCATGGCTTAATGGACCATTAAAGCACCTTGTTGAAGAAGTAAAGCAGGAGCGCCAACTCTTTAATGGTAGCCAGCTAGAACATTTAAATATAGAAGAAAATTTTGAAATAATCTGGTTGTTAATAAACTGGAAAATTATCCATCAACATTTTCAACAAAGCAAGATAGTTAGCAGACATGTCGATAATGATTTAGAGAAATTCTCATGATTGTTTTTTTTGGTAAACACGAAATTATTGAACAGTGGCGAAAAATTTTGCAGGGTGATATGGGGTATGCCTTTTGTCAGACATATGATGAGCTTTCTCATTACCCAAGTAAAAATACTACAATAGTTTATGTGCAGATCCATAGTCTCCCTTCTTTGCGTATTGCGGTGAAGTTAAAACTTAAAGGTTATACTATCTGTAAATGGTGGGCAGGTACGGATTGTCGATATTTGCATGATGCTAATCCTGCCATGAAATTCCTTTCCAAAATCATTTATCGACTTTGTATTTATCGAAATTTTTCAGCAGCACCGTGGTTGTCAGATAGATTAGAAAAATGTGGTTTACCTCCTTATTATTTGCATACCAGCACACCAGTATTTTTGTTAGATGAGACTTTTAATTTAAACGAAATTTGTGAAAAGAAAACAAAGCCTATTTCTGAAGTACTCATTTATAGTAATCCTGATAGGCACTGGATTTATAATACCGATATGATGCTCAAATTAGCAAATGAAACGCCCAATATAATGTTTACCTTTATTGGTGATACAACGGTTGATGTTGCTAATATCCCTAATGCTCGCTCGCTTGGTCACATATCACAAGATGAATTATTTGCTTTATATCGTACTAACCCCGTATTGTTACGTATTACTTCTCATGATGCACACGCGCGGATGGTGATTGAGGCAATGTATTTTGGCTTACAAGTTATTACTAATTGGCCTGCGCCTCATGCTATTCAATGTCATAATATTGAGGAAATTCAACGAATATTACAACGCAGTTTGGGTTTTAATAAATCAGGTTATGATTATGTTAGATCAGAATTAAACCTTGAAAAATGGAAAGTTAGATTACTTGAAGCTGTTAAATAATGTTAAGAATATTTAAAAATGATAACAAAGCAGATTTCTCTGAAAATAGTTCAAACCGTTCAAGAATTAGTAGCTATAGAAAACATATGGGAAACGCTACGTACTGATCTAGGCAATAGAAACTTATGTCTTAGTTGGTTATGGTGTAAAAATTGGTGTGATACGTTTTTACAGCCACAAGATAAATTAGCAATCCATTGTTATTTTAAACAGGGCAAGTTAGTTGCGATATTCCCCGTTTATCAAAAAAAAATAACATTGGGGTATCAATTGCGTTTTGTTGCTACAGGAGAAGACCAACAGGAAGAAATTTGTAGTGAATTTCAAGATTTTCTAATCCTTCCAGATTTAAAAAATGAGTTATTAATTCAGTTTTCAACGGCTATTAATATTATGCCGAGAATTATTTCGTTAGCATTTGATAATGTTTTACCGAATAGTATTGTTGATCACTGGTTTAATAATTATAGTCAATATTGGTACGCTAAAAAGATCCTTTTAGGACAACGCTATGTTTTTACTGTACCTTTAACACCTCCTTTATCAACTGATATTTTTAAAAGCAAAACAACGCAACGACAAGCTAGAAAGTATTTATCACTGGCTAATTGTTATTGTGAACATTTGAGCTCTAATCAATCCATTGATGCTATGTACACTGATTTGGTGAAATTACATAACAAAAGTTGGCATATGCGAGGAAAGCGCGGTGTTTTTGATAATGAGAGATTTCGCCAATTTCATTATAAATTTGCCCAACAAGCACACCATGACAATAAGTTGGTAATGTTTAAAATTGTACATAACAAACAAACTTTTGCTGTTTTTTACGGCATGTTGGATGGTAATGTTTTACATTATTATCAAAGTGGTATTTTAAGAGAAGATAATTTATTAGTCGCAGGAACTGCAATGCATTTTGAAGCATTACGCTATGCACAGCAGCATAACATTGTATATTATGACTTGATGAAAGGTAAGTTTGATAGCTATAAGCAAAGACTTGTCGCAGGTGAACAACACGTTCAAAATTTAGTAGCTTATAAAAAAATATACGCTTGGTTGCCTAAATATTGGCAGTTAAAAAATAAAATGGGTATTAAAAATGTTTAGAAGGAAAGTGATTTGTGCGCATTTTACATGTAGTTAGTAGTTTAAATGTTGGAGGCGCGGAGCGTTTTGTTATTGACTTGGCCGTAGAGCAAAAAAATAACCTGCAATATAGTGTTGGTATATTATCAATGGGAAAACCTGATGAACCATTAGAAGCCGAAGTGCAAAAGTATCAGCTTGAACTTTTTCATGGCACCAACCTGACATCAATTAGACAGTTATTAAAGCAGTTCGATATTGTACATGTACATAGTAGTTATTGCTTGCTTAGGGTTTTATTGGCATCGCTCTTTATTGATATTAAAATTGTTTATACGCGACATAATGAACGTGTACATCAAAGTTTTAAATGGCGAGTTATTTATTTATTGGCATACTATAAGTTACACAAAATGGTTTTTGTTGCAGAAAAAGCACGGCGAAATTATTTACAAAAATATCCACAGTTTAAACAAAAGTCGCTAACGATATTGAACGGTGTTTTACCAATGTCATCAGTAAAAAAAGAAAGTTCACTATTTAGATTGAGCCATGTGGGACGATTTGTGCCATTAAAAGCGCAACATTATTTAATTGAAGCTATTGCTAAATTATCGTTAGAAACACAAGGGAAAATATCAGTATCATTTTTCGGTACCGGTGAATGTTTACAATACAATCAAGAGTTAGCTCAGAATATAGTCCCGGAAGTAGAAATAAATTTTAGAGGATTTGTTACCGATCGAAATGATATTTATCAGAATACTGATGTATTAATTGTTACTTCAGAAACCGAGGGTTTATCATTGGCCATTCTAGAAGCTTTAGCAAGTGGTACACCAATAATAGCGTCTAATGTTGGCGGTAATTCAGAGTTAATTAAACATCAAAAAAATGGTCTATTATACGAATTTTCAGATAGTGATGCTTTAGCTCAATATATTCAATTGTTGATTGACAAGACAGAAACCTACCAATCTTTTAGTGAGAAGTGCGTATCGGTCTTCAATTCAGGATTTTCGATGCAAATATGCGCTCGAAAATATGCTAATGTTTATATATAGGCAGTTATTTAGTGTATTGTTTGGTTACTAACAACGTTATCTAAAAAAGTTAGATCAAGTTTGAGCTCTATAGCTTTTTCCTCTTATAATAAGGCGACAGTGAGTTAATATAATTAGCTTTATTATTAATAATATACTCGTGACCTATTTTAAAATGTAGTAATTAAATCTTAAAAGAATCTAAGTGCAAAATTTAAAACTAAACAAAACTTCAGTAACCCCCGTGCAAGAAACTAATGCTTCAGTTGGGTTCTTCTTCTTAGCTATTTACACTATTTTGGTTTATGTGCGCCCGCATGAATGGCCTATGTTTGCTATTGAATTTCCTATTCTAAGAATATTATTTATTATTGTTTTTGGTTTATATATTTTTGGTATTAAACCCAAAATTTGGAATGAACAAACTTGGCTCTTATTTGGTTTGCTATGTGTTGTTATTCTTGCAGAGTTTAGAGAATTTCGATTTTTTAGCAATTTTACAGTAGTTAATAGTTTTCTTTTTGCTAATCTTTTACCTTTTATACTTTATTCAGGTTATCTTCAGAGTCATTCTCGTCATCGTATTTTACTTTTTATATCTATTTGTTCATGTTTAGTTATGGTGCAACATTCTTATACTCAAGTTGTAGATCCGAATGGTGTGGGTTGGGCAGCATCATCGATTCCGAGGAGCGATAGCGATGTTTTGCAGGCGCGCTATGTAGGAATATTTAATGATCCGAACGACTTGGGAATGTTTTTAGTGATGAATATTCCTGTGGCGATGTACTTTTTTGTAAATACCAGTAGCTTTTTCAAGAAGGTATTTTATTTATCATCAGTATTTTTATTAACGTTGGGAATATATTGGACAAGTAGCCGTGGTAGTTTGGTTGGAGCACTCGTAGTTTTCTTTTCATTTTTCTATATTCGTTATGGCAAAATGAAATCTATACTGTTGGGATTACTCATGTCTCCTATAGCGTTATTTGCGATGACCAAGTTCAGATCTATTAGCTCTGAGGATAAAAGTGCAAATGAACGAATTCAAGCATGGTATGAAGGGGTGCAAATGTTTAAATACCGGCCTCTATTCGGCGTAGGTAAAGGAGAGTTTACCGAATACCATGTAAAAACTGCACATAACTCTTATGTATTAGTTATGGCTGAGCTTGGGACTGTAGGTTTTGTTTTATGGGTTTCCTTTATACTCCTTGCGTTTTATATGCTTAAGTCTATTCTCATGCTCGATGCAGAAAAAAGTAAGCAACCTGATTTGTTTAATAAAGAAAAGAGTTTAGCTTTATATACATTGGTTACTATGATTGGTTTTTGTGCAACCGCATTCTTTTTAAGTAGAGCTTATGTTTTGTTTTTTTATATCTTTGCGGCAATGAGTGCAAGTATATATATAAGAGCAAGTCTATTGCACTCGGAATTACCAATGAAAATCCCTGCTAAAGTTATTGGTAAATGTTTTGCACAAAGTTTGGTGGGTTTAGTTGTCTTATATTTTATTATTACTTTGTTATTAAATATCTAACGTAAAGTTTAAATTTTATACGGTGTTATTTGCTTGAATAACACCGTTTATAGGTGATAAGTCGTTACTTAATACTTTGAAAGTTGAATTTAAGCTGCTCGACATTTTTATGCCAGTTATAATTTTTTGACATATTTGTTATTAACTCTGCATCCCATTCATGATTTAAAGCTTTAGTTAACGCTTCAGCGACTTGAGCACCATCAATTTCTTTTGCCAGAAAACCATTTTTACCTTCTACGATAATTTCTGGAATACCACCAACAGCTGTAGCAACTGAAGGTACGCCAGCACTCATCGCTTCTAAAATCACATTAGGAACACCTTCTGCATGACTAGGTAATAGTAATAACTTTGATTGCTGTATAATTCTAGCTATTTCTTGATGGCTTTTTGAACCCACTAATAAAACTTTATCTGTAAGATTTAATTCATCAACTTTTTGCTGTAATTCTTTGTCCTCAGAGCCGCCGCCAATAGTGCCGCCACCAATATAAATTAATTTATATTCAGGAAATTTTTCAGCAATAAGGTCAAAACCTTCAAGTGCTTCATAAATACCTTTGCTTCTCTTTAAGTTACCAACAAAGACTATTTGATCCTTTTTCTCACCGTCACTAGGTTTAAATATATCGCTGTTAACACCATTATAAACAACCGCTGTTCTTTCTTTATTAACGCCGATATCAATTAATTTTTGTTGTAATGCTTTACTCACACAAAAAACTTTCACCGCTTTATTCGCGATCCATGCAATTTGTTTTCGCCTAGAGGCATAGTTACAGTGAATGTTTACATCACTGCCATGTACCTTTAAAAAAAACGGGACTTTAAAGATTTTAGATAATAAATAACCTGCAACACCATCTGGATATGACCAACAGGTTAATATAAGGTCAGGAGAAAACTTTTTAATCCAAGTATATGAATTAATGTATAAAGATAAAAACAATAAAAATCCATTAATTGGTGTGCCAATAATGGGTATATAAAACTGCCAAACATAGCGAATAGCTTTATTTGCGGAGGATCTGTTTTTAAACCATTCAGTAAATACAATAGGAACTAAAATACGCACATTGTATTCTTTAGCAAGTAAATCAGTTTGTATTTTGTTATAAATCCCTCTGTTAGGTGAGTTTGGTAATGGGTAAACATTTGTTATTACAAGTAAATTTTTATTTTTTTTAGTCATATATTGTACAATAAATTAATTTTTAAATGATATTAATGCATGATATTACAATTGATTGAACAAACAACTGAAAACTGCCATTGAGAAGCTAACAATTCACTATTTCGCCATGGAAAGCTATTAAGTTTAACAAAACCACGATCAATGCTAATACTGTAGTCACCTGGATTATTTATACCTAATTCAGCTAAGCTAAATGAAAGAAGTTTTGTGCCTTCTTGACGATCTCCCGGAATTAAGTCTATTTCCTTAATCAAATTAGCATTAATATCATAGACTTTGAAAAAGTAATTCTGAGTCCAAAGGTAGTTTGTTGTACTATCAAATTCAATTTGAATAAAATTATTCATAGAAATGTTAGATTGAGGAGCAGGGTAAATCTTCGAAATACCGTTTACTTTGGTTTGGAGCACCCCCCAAGTATTGACTAATTTAGTTTGAGAATTATCTGATACAGCAAAATACCACTGACTATTTTCGACTCTGCCACTTCGGTAAGGAGGTAAATTAAAACGCGCAAAACTAGCATCGATAACAATGTGATAAAGGCCTGCTTTGTTAATACCCAATTCAGCTAATGAGAAAGTTAATTTTTTTGTTCCTTCTTTACTGTTTCCTGGCAGTAAATCAATTGCAGCAATTTTTTTATTGTTTTCGTCAAATACTTGAAAAAATCGGTTATCCGTCCATTGGAAAAGCATTGGTTCTGTAAATTCAACTTCAATCGATTCGTTTAGATTGATATGTGTTAATGGAGCAGGGAATACTTGAGCAATACCGTCGACTGGTTGTGTGAAATTCCCCCATGTAGCCCTAGGCCAAGTGTTATAGTATCCAGATGAAATAATCACTTCATTGCTATTGTCATACGGAGTGGTGAGTGTGACGGAATCTTTTAAAGCGCCGATATTTTCGGGAATGTTAGTTGTATTTCTTTGGGTTTTTTTAGCTAAATCAGCATATTGAAATTTTATTAGGTGTGGTTCGAGATCATTAGTAACGGATAACGTGGAACTATGAATCGCGGAAGATTCGTTTCTTATTCTAAAATCATAATTTTGCCAGTCGCTAAAACCAACATCATCGCCTAATATAAGCTTGCCAATATTTTTATAACTACCTAAAAATTCTTTATTATCAGCGGCTACTATAGTACTTGCATTGATCCAGTTAGTTCCTGAAAGTGTTATATTCCCATTGCCAGATAACCAACTTAAATGAGTGTTTCCGTGTGAGTATATAATATTATTAGATGCTGCTACCGATTCCTCATTAGTATCCATTACAAAAATTGCAGTGCGCCATCTTAAAGGGAAGGTTTCATGAGAGGCATATATATCTAAGAAGATGGTGTTGTAGCTAAAATGAAGTGTTCCTTTGCGATACATATCATAAATTCCACTATCACCGCCATAATGAATCAAGCGAGATGCATAAGGTCTATTTTCATTGTTTGCTGCACTAATTATAATATTCCCATAAACCCAAGTATCATGAAAATTAGGCTCTTTGGTTAGAATGTTTGCACTATCTTCTGGATCAACCAAGTCGAGTGCATAGGCCCCCGCAAAAATCTTGTTGTAGCGAATAACCGTCCCAGAAGAGCGATCTTTTATGGCTGCACCTAAAGCATAAGGTCTTAACGAATTAAATAAATTATTTTGTATAGTTACATTGGCTGCTTGTGCGTAAATATTGTGTTGGCGATAGGAATCTGCAACCCCATTGTTTGAAAATACGTTACCTTCAATCGTAATATTTCGAGAAACGACTTCTTCACTTCCTTTTGAAAGTACAAAAAAGCCATTACCATTATCGATGAAGTGACAGTTCTTAACTAATAAACCATCAACTAAATTGACCCAAATACCTGCAGCACTTGCTACATAAGGTCTCTGTTTGCCATATTGGTCTATAAAAGAGTATTGATTAGATGCACCTGTTATCGTGATATTTTCAATAATTATGTTGGAGGGTTTGGTTCCCCATTTTTGATCTCTTGAGCGCTTGATTAAAATTAAGGCATTTGCTTCATCCCACTTAGCATCAAAAAAGCCCGATAAATTTTTTGGGGTTTTAGCATTAATACCAGATAATATAGGATATGTACCATTTAAGCCTTTTACACCGATGATACTAATAGGAGAATCAGGAGTCCCAACACCGTTTAAACCTATTTTATGGTTATAAGGAGTATTTCGGCCATAAATATAAACAGTATCGCCAGCCTTTAATGTTAACCAAGGAACTTCATCGAGCTCTTTTAAGTTTTGATCAGGACCTATGTTGTAATTTGTTGCTGTGCAATTTAAAGATAGGGTTAGTAAAAAAATACTAACTAGTTGGAAAATAAAAGCTTTCATGATAACACCTCATTTGAATAAAACATACAAATTAGGAATGCAGTTTGTCTGGGACATTATAGCAAAGAAAAACATGTTCTTCATAACCATTGTTGGTTAATTTGTGAACAGGTTCGTTGTTTGCTGTTCTTTATGAAATAAGTTAGTTGATATATAAGAATAAATTTTCCTTAGATTTATATCTTCTATACAGCGGTATTTTAGACTTGTATAATTTAAAGTGAAATGTCAAAAAGTAGGGATGTTATGTTAAAGATTTGTATTGTGGGAGCTGGGCAAATTGCTGAAGCTCACATTGAAGAAATTAAAAAAATTACAGAAACCAAAATTGTTGGTCTTTGTGATTTACGTGTATCACCAACTCAAGCGTTGGCAGATAAATATCAAATAAATAATTGTTATACCTCTGTCGATGAAATGTTGAAAATTGAGCAGCCAGACGTTGTGCATATTACTACGCCTCCAGGTTCACATTTTACTTTGGCATTAAAATCATTAAATGCTGGTAGCAGTGTTTACATTGAAAAACCTGTTACTTTAATAGCTAAAGAAACAGCTGAATTGATTGATCTTGCTAAAAGCAAGGGATTAAAATTGTGTTCAGGAACTCATCGATTAAAATCTACCGAAACTAAAAAAGTATTTGAAATGATTTCGAATACAGAGCATTTTGGTGAAATGATCCATATGGATGCGGTATTTGGTTATAATTTATCGGGAATTTTTGGTAAGTTAGTGACCACAAACCCTGATCATTGGATAGCAAAACTACCTGGACAACTTTTTCAAAATAATATATCTCATCCCATTGCAATGTTAGCTCCCTTTTTAAGTGATGATTTAGAAATTACCACGCTTGCTTATGATCGTAGTAAAAATGGTGTGGTGAATGATGAATTGAGAGTTCAAGTTTTAGATAAAAAAAATATGACAACTGCGTCGATATTGTTTACTTCGAATGCTAGGCCTGTTCAGTTTTTTGTTCGTTATTTTGGTTCCAAAACCACATTAAATCTTAATTTAACGGAGCATTATTGGATGGAAGACAGTGTTTCATCTTTTCCTGGAGGACTTGGTTTAAGTTTAAATATTAGAACACGAGCCAAACTATTGTCTAAACAATATTGGACTAACTTTAAAGCTTTTTGGTTGGGCAGAGAAACATTTTTTTCTGATATGAAAGAACTTTTCGAAACTTTCTACTTTTCTATAAATAATAACTCTAAAGAGCCAATTTTATACGAAGAAGTGCAAAGAACTTCTGATATTATTGATGTGATTTGCGAACAAATTAACAAACAAAAGGACAAATCATGAAAGTACTTGTAACTGGCTCTAATGGATTTTTAGGGATAGAAGTTGTTAAAGCACTTTTAAACTTAGATGAGAAAGTAGATTTAATTCGTTGTTTAGTGCGTTCTGGTAGTAATTTAAATGGACTTGATTTACTTGATGTTGAAGTATTTACGGGGAGTTTAAATAGCGAAAAAAACGTTAATGACTGTCTAGATGGTATTGATACTATTATTCATTTGGCTGCAGCTAAATCTGGTAGTGCTCTAGGTATGTTTAATGAGACTGTTGTGGCAACAGAAATATTATTTGATGCTATTAAACTGCGGAAAAATACGATTCAAAAGTTTGTTTTTATTAGTTCTTTTTCGGTTTATGGCACTTCCTTGTTGAGCAAAGGGGATATTGTTGACGAAAAAACGCCCATTGAACCATCGCCAGAATTACGTGATAGCTATGCATGGGTTAAGTATTATCAAGAAAAACTTTGTATTGAGCGTTGTCAAGAATTAGACATCAACCTTGTTATTCATCGGCCTGGTGTGATTTATGATAAGAACAATTTACTTTCGCCTCGAGTTGGTTTGGCTTTGCCAGGTATTCCTTTTTTTATTGTTATAGGTGGTGGTGCGAAGGTTCCGTTTGTACATGTTAAAAATTGTGCATACGCAATAGCGCTTTCATCTCAAAATGAGAATGCAAATGGTGAAATATTTAATTTGGTTGATGAAACACCCACTCAAAAAGAGTTTATTGCTCGTTATGAAAAGAAAAAAGGTAAAATACCTAAGAAACTTACTTTACCCTTATGGTTGTATTTAATTGGTTGTAAAGTGGCTGAAAAAATCCATCATATTTCTAAAGGCAATTTTCCAAATATATTCAACGCTTATCGAGCTAAAGGGATGTATACCCCTTTTGAATTTAGTAATGATAAAATTATTCAGTTACTCAATTGGCGTGCATTAACGTCAATTGATGAAACATTGAATGAAAAATAGTACGTTAGGATTGCCTTACAAAAGGTAAAATGGCATGTATTTGAATGTACCATTTTACCTTTTACGTTAATTGCCATGTATTGTGCGGTATTCTTCATGTTTTACTCCAAAGAATCCTGCAATTGTACCCACCGCGGAAGATAGTCGGAATAAGCCATCAACGATTACTTTTTTATTAAACGTTACTATTCCTAGCAATAAGTAACCAATGCCTCTTAGCGTTCTAACTCCAGATAGCGCTAAACAGTAAAAGATAGCTTTAAATAAGTTATCTTCAAATAAGTGACTTCGTGTGAAGCCGATCCCAGAACGAAATCCTCTCCGCATAAACCACTTAACAGTGGCACGAGATGCGGGGAACTCTTCAATAACAGGGCTGTTTGCATAACTAGCTTTATAACCCGCCTTATAACATTTTAAGGCAAAATGATAATCACTTGCTCCTGTCATTGCGAAACGTGAATCAAAAGCTGGTTGGATATTTTCAAGCACATGTCTACATATTAATAAATTATTTGTATAAAAAATGGTTATATCATCGCCTGTTTTTAGTTTGTTTTTACCATAGATTAAGTCTATAGCCCAAGGTGGGGTTCCTGTTTCACCAACGGAAATAATATGGCTAGTGACAACGTCTGAATTATATTTAATTTGATGGTTTAATAACTCTTGAGCCCAATTCTTGTGTTCTGGCCATTCATCATCATCAATAAATAATAAATACTGAGAATCTGTCATTAAAAATTCACTAACACATTTATTACGAGCAGCAACAATACCAGGTGTTTCCTCTGTTTGATAGATTACTGGAAAAGTAGAATTAGGTTGAATTTTGTCAACAACTTCTTTTGTTTTGGGATCACAGGCATTATCAACAACTAATATATTTAAAGCGAAATTTTCATCCACTTCTTGCTTAATTAAAGATTGTAATAGCCTATTTAACCAGATAGGTCGTCGACAAGTTATTATGGCTATGGTGACATTTTTTTTATTAGTATCTAACAAATTTGTTCTTCCAAATAATATTGCTGAAATAGAATGTTTATAAACAATAAACACCTTTTTAATTAAAGTCTACACTGTTCACGCTGAGTTAACTGTATATGTTATTGATATGGTATTTTCCCTGGTATTGGTCGTTCAAAAAAATAAGGGTTAAAAAGAGGATCGAACAACTTATGTTTAAATACACTTGGTTTTTTCGGAGAGGCTTTTCTTGAGGTAAGCAAAAGCATTGCTTCTAGAGTAATTCTGTTTTTATTATATAAAAAATTATATTGTTGTTCTGGAATATATTTATTATTTTTAATCACTATATTTTTGTATTGCTGGCTAAAATCATCGATAAGGCCATCATTCTTTGATATATATTCTTGAAATTTAGTTGAAAAAAAATTGTTCGTGATGTTAATAGTAGGATAACCGTTATGCCAATTTTGGGGGTCAATAGAATCCTTAACTAAGTTTACTGTACTGCCTTTTGCTAAAAAGATATTATTATTAATAGTCAATGAACGCATTTTACCTGTAATTCTATAGAGATAACTATTAAACATATCGTTAACGAGAATTATATTGGATGAAAAACGTGTAAACCCATCGGAAAATCCGGTGCCATCACCACCAACTCGAAAGCCGTATGTTTTATTTTTTAACGAAATAACATTACCTACAATATCATGATTAATTGGATTAATGGCTTCATATCCATCATACCCAACTAATTCAATTGCATATATTGATTGTTTATCGGTGTCATTTTCTATCCAATTGCCGTAAATTTCAGCTCGCTCTGCACGTGATTTTATTGCATTGCCCTTATTATGATGTAAAAAACTTCGTACTATTGAAAAAACACTTTGTGGAAACCTATCGCGATCTGTTGCCATATAAATGCCATGTTTCCAGTTGGTATTTTTTTGTTTTCCACCACTATCCGTCAGTTCTAATTGTGATATATGTAAGGACCCCGAGTTATTATCCGTGCCAAGAATACCATGTCCACAATGTCTAATTAATATTTTACTGAGTTCAATATAAGCAGATTCATGTCGATAACATATTCCTCCATTTTCAAGAATGATATTGTCAATTTTCCAATAATGTGAATTTCTTAATGAAAAAGTCCAATTAAAACGTTTAGTACCACCACTAATTATAGGTCTTTTACCTTTTACAGGAAAACCGTGTAGCATTATAGGAAGTTTTTTTGTACCAGAAATATTTTTGAAATCGACAGGTTCATATGTTGAATTACCTTCTAAAAAAATCTCATCTCCCGCAACAAGGTTTTTTTTAAGTTCTGCAAGTTGTTTCATAGCAAAAGAAGGGCCAACGTACCATTTTTTAGGTGGCCTTTCTCTATTTGTTGTTTGAACAGTCCAAGTAATTAGTCCCGTTCTCTGCAAAGGAAGGTCTTTATTGTCGCCTAAAATAATTACAGAGAAAGTTTTATTATAAGCAAATCTATTTGCTGTTGTAGTTATTAGTCTAATCTTGTCGTGGTTAAATAGTGTGACAGGAAATGTGGTAAATTTTCTATCATTAATTGAAATTTTTACATTGTCTTTACTCGTAAGTGTTACAGAGGAGGATATACCATTAAGTTTGATACAATTTGAGATAACATTATTACTTGGAGAAATGGATAGTGAGGTCTTAAAAGAGGATGGTTTGCGTTTTCCCCATTTAAAATCAATGTCTATTGTATGGCATTTCGTTTTTTGTGCTGCTAATACATTTGGTTGAATTAACACTCCAGAAGCCAATATATGACCCGAAATTATAATACCAAGTGCTTTTGCGTGCATTCTTCGAATAAATATAAACATATTGTGTTTATTACTTATTGGGAATTAAAGGAGTTAATACACCAATTCAAATATGATTTAACTGGTTTTATATGAATTTTTTTTCTCATCTGTTTCAATAAATATAACACCGAATCATCATAACCTTTTGTAATAAACAATAAGTTTAAATATATTATTATATAAAGAAAAGTACCGATTACAGCGGATATAATACCTGATAAATAATGATTTATAAGTAACGCAGGAATTATCGCAATTGACGATGCTAATAATATTCTTAGTATAGAGCCAAGTGGAATCATTTTATAATGTGATGGCTTTGCCAAGCCAGCATAACCCAATAATAAAATTATACTTAGAAGTCCATATGTGATTAAGGCGCCATTCAAACCAATAGCAGGTACAAAAATAACACTTAAGATAATTGCAATGATCAACAGTAGACTATGAAATTTAGCCATATCTATCTGTTTATCATTACTAATTAATACTAAGTTAGCACCTTGATTTAAAGTAAGAATGGTTTTAAAAACCATCATTAATTGTAACGGGATTGTCGCACCCAAATACCGTTCTCCAAATAAAGTTTCAATAATAACATCAGCATAGATAATAACAGGGAAAACAACGAGTAATGATAATGTTATTAAATAACGTTCTGCTTGCTCAATTTGAGACGAAACATTATTTGTTTGCACTGCTTCAGTTATTTTAGGTAAGAGTACTTCTTGATAAACACCTGGTACTAAAGTGATAGCTGCTGTAGATAAAACAAAAGCTATATTAAAGAAGCCAGCTTCAGAAAATAGTTGGTATTGCTCTAAAATCATAACTTGGCTTTGCCTAAAAATTAAAGTACCAATAAAAACTATTATTGTTGCTGAAATTGTTTGTTGAATGATTCTTTTTTTATGCAAATTAACAGTATTCTGTTCGTAATGATGATTTGGAAGTGATTGATTATAAAGTAAAGCACTAGCACCATAAGCGATACAAGAGCCACAATAGACAAGTATAAAACCTTCTAGTGTTGGTAAATAATAAGCAAATAATACTACAAGCAATATCTTGAAAGGGTTAGTCGTTAAGCTAGTTTTAGCAATAATATCAAATCGTTTCATGCCAGTATATATAGCCATTTTAAACATATAATCGGCTTTGATAATTGATGATATAAATAATGCAATAAACAACCATAAACTTAAATGTATCAGTTGAGGGTTAATGGAAAAAACAACCATGCTTACAAGACAAACTATTGCTATTCTAAAATATTGTATACGCCAAAAATAAGCTAAAATTGCGGGTAACTGATCAATGTTGTTTTTTTTAAACTCGGCTACAAACTTAGTGACATTAAGAGATAAACCAGAGTTAATACCGAGCGTGAATAACCCTGCTAACCAAATTAGACTCGAATAAATACCATAATCGTCAGTGCTTAAATTACGGGCTACAATCATAGACATAATTAATCCAATGAAGTACTCACTGTATAAATTAGCCGCGGCCATCATAGCTTGAATGGATGTTCTCATTTGTACTCTTAAATAATAAATAAATTTTAACTTGGGAGAGAGTATAGGCTATTAATCATTTGAGCAAACTTTACTATTTAGAATAAGATTAATTAACCTTTCAAAAGGAGAGGTTGCCTATGTGATAGTTACACAATTAGTTGTAAAAATTTCTGACAAAAAAAAACCGACTATTAGTCGGTTTTTAAAGTCAAATAAAAATTTAGCTATTGCGTTTTCTTTTTCCAGCGAAAGCTGAAGCAATTAAACCTAAACCAAATAATGCTATTGTAGTAGGCTCTGGTACAGTGCGAACTTTAAATTGCGCTAATAATTGGTTTGATTTTTTCTCTTGAGTTACAAAACCAAAACAAGCATCAGGTGCGTTTGAACAAGTATATCCTGCTGGCAATGTGGTTAAACCAGAAAGACGAGTAGTTACATAATATAATGTATCACTCCACCCAGCAATTGGCTGGCCTAAACCATCTAACATTACAAATGGTACTGTAAACTCAAGAAAGTCAGCGCCAACAACCGGAGTAATAGGTAAAGATGCTAAACCAGTGATTTCGAAAATATCACCACATCCATTAATATTATCACCTTGGTAATTAGCTTCGCCGTTTGGACATAAAGCATTATTACTGGTCTTATTAGGTGTTTCAAAAAAGTCAATACCAAATTGTAACTGTGGCGCAAAATAAGGTGCATTAGCTAGAGGATCTGCGTCACCAACATTTGACGTCCAAGTTGAAGGAGTTAATGTTAAGCCATCAAGTAATGACGCTGATGTTAATGCATCACCAACAATAATCCAGTTTTCATGTGTAATTGATGTACCATTTGCCCAGTTCCAGTCATTAGTAGCTAAATTTGCTGCTACAGGGCTATCAACATTTAGGCTACTTTGAGGATCGCCAGAAGTAAAACCATTTGCAGGTGTACCCCAAGCTAAATTTGTATTTAAAGCATCCTGATAGGCATCAGCATCAACATTGTTACCCGTAAATAAAATATTGTTTGCATCATCTGTTAAGGCTGCATTAGTACCTGTAGATGAATTGCCAGTAGCAGTAACATCATCTGTAGTAGTTGAAGTATTTGTAGTACCAGTCCATGTAGCGAAACCAGCTTGGTTGTTATAATTCCAGCTAGTTACTACGCCAGCATTTGCAGCACTTGTTAAAGTTGCAGCTAATACTGCAGCACATAATTTAAGTTTAGTATTCATGATCTTCCCTTTGGCTTATAAAGCTATATTACTGTATCTGACCTATGTAAAAGCAAAGTTTAAGCCATAATGATAATAACCTTGTTAATCAATAATTTATTTAACAATGTTATTTTTAATAAAAATAAATGTAAAAAATACTGACAATTTAAATTAAAAAGTCAGATAAGGAATGTTGTGTTTCTAAAAACTCTGTTTGGCAGCTATCTTTGCATTGTAAAGATAGCCATAATAATTTTGCTGAACTAATACCCTTTGTTGCATTTATTAGTCTCAATTTTTTATAGTTTTTAGATGAAGCCAAATATTTTTCGCCAGAAACCATGGTGTATCCCGTTAAAAAAATATGAGTCCCTTTCCTGATAATATTAAAACGCCAATTATTAAAATGTTTTACTGAGAGCAGTTCATATTGTTGAGGAATGGTATTATTTAAATAAAACGTAGGTTTACTATTGTCGTTGTGAGGATCAAACTCATAGCTAGTAATATTAATTCCATTAGCATCATATGAACATATTTGAGAATAATTAACTATTATTGGGGATACTATATCCTTGCCTTTCGCAATACAGTTATGCGAAGTGTATTTGATATTTTGAGTTTCTATTATTTTATCTTTAGAGAAGGTTGATATTAATAATATTAAGCTGAAGGTTATAATAACAGGCAAAAATGTTTTTTGGTCAAAAGTGGATATAACATGAGTTTCTTTTGTGCTTTCATTACTATCAACTAAATGTTGTCCATAATAAAATAAAGCAACCATATAAGGGATATATAAATACCAGCCAAACATATTGTGATTATGCATTAAATCACTTTCCATATTTGTGATATGCCCAATGATTACTAGCAATGCAATGCGAATCCAGTTAGTAAGTAATGCTCCAATAATCGCTATTAATAAAAAAGTTAGTCCATGAGTATACTTTTTTATATTAAGAAAAATAAATAACGATGAAATAGTTAATGACACAATTAAATACCGTAAACCACTGCATCCTCCAGCTATTTCAAATACCCCTTCAGGTATTGTTATGAGATTACCTTCAACAAATGTTGGCACATAAGTTAACGCCATGATTTGGGTAACAACATAAGTTGAAAGCTGTTGCAAATAAGGAGTGAAAAGTCCCCATATTGGAATTAGAAAAATTAAAAACGCGGTAGGAAATATTACACGTAGATTAGTTTCAAAGATTGAAGATATGGAGCTAATTAAAACTATGATAATAGCTATTCTAAATCCTATTGAAAATTGAGCAATATTAAAAATGAGTAATAGAGCGCAAGCAATAATTAATGAGAAAATAGCTAAATAGTTTATAGTTTTTCTGATCACTAACTGATTTGAAGTAAATAACAAATAATATAAGTACAAGCTAATTACAGGTATAAAAAATGCGTGTGAGTATGTTCCGTCATCGAAGCTATATTCCCAAATATTGAGAATAACAGGATATTGCGTTATAAAAATGATTAAATATATGAAAAATAATAAAATTACAGGTAAATATTTGTTCATATTTGTCTTTAAATTATTTGGCATTTTCAAATTTAGCTTTTAAAAGTTCTGCTTTGTCTACATTATTATTTAGTTTATATGCTTCAACTAAATGTAGGGCTATTGCTTTATCCCTCGATAAAATTGAATTTGCTTGTTCAAGTGACTTAATAGCACCAGTAATGTTATTTAGCTTTATTTGAATTAATCCGAGCGTATCTAAAATTTGAGGATTTTTAGGTTGAACTTTTATGGCTTTTAGCGCGTATTTTTCCGCTTTCTGATACTGTTTGTCATTATACAATACCCACGCTAAATTATTTAGTGCGACATAATCATTTTTGTTAAGACTAATCATCTCTTGATATTGCTTAATGGCATTTTGAGGTGATGAATTAATATATAGTTCAGTTAAGACGTTTTTATACAATTTATTGTCGGGATATTTTTTTAAACTGTTTTCTAAAAATGTAATTGCTTTATCTTCTTGGTTATTTTTTGTATATGCAGTGGCTAAATATAATCCCGTAAATGCATTGTTTTTTAACTTAATTGATTTGAGTAAATAATTAATAGCATCATCGTAGTTGTTTTTAGCTAATGCAAGTTGACCTTCAAGCCTTAAAATAAAAGGGTGCGCAGGATTTTGTTTAGCTAATAATGTTATTTTTTGATTAGCGATTTCAGGTTGGATGTTTGCCAATAAATAATAAGCTTCAAGTGAAAGTAATTGAAAATTATTTTTGAACAATGGTTGCTTTAACGCTTTTTCTATTGTGGTTAATGCTCTTTTGTATTCTTGTCGACGATCTAGCAGATCAATATACATAGTGTATGCTTTGATTTCTTGAGGCTGTGCTGTTTGCCATTGTTCAAATAAAGAGTCAATAACATCATTTTTGTTGGTTTTTATGTACGCATTAGATAATGCTAAAAAATATGCAGGAGGAAGTCTATTAAATTCATTTAGTTCCCGAAGTAATTCTATCGCTTTATCATTTTGATTTTTGCTTATATAACGACGAGCTAAAATTATCCTTGGCCAAATTGAGTTTGGCTTATTTGTTGTTAATAATTTTAATGTTTGTTCTAATTTTTCTTCTTCATGCAGGTTAATTGAGTTAGTGATCAATAAGCGATATGCTAAAGGGAATTCACTATTGTTATTTATTAGTTGTTCAAGTAATTGGCTCGATTCTTCAAATTTTTTATTGTCAGAAAGCACAACGGCTAAATTAAATAACGAGGTAGTATTTGTTTCGTCTAATGCTACTGCTTGCTTAAAATATGAACTCGCTAAATCAGTTTTATCTTTTTTTAGTGCGATATTGCCATTTAATATCAATGCAGAAATATTCTTAGGGTTGTTTTTTAACCATGCTTCCGCAATTTTAGTCGCATTATTGATTTTTCCCTGTTTTAAGTAACTCATTGCTAGGGCAATATTTGCTTCTTGCAAATTAGGATCTAACTTTAATGCTTGTTTTAAATCGTCGGTGGCTGAGTCATCATCAATAAAATTTTTATATATACCTTGTTTAGCCTTTATTTTTGCATCAAGGGGAGCAAGATTAACTGCCCTTGAAAACATTTCACTCGCCTCTTTAGTTTTTCTTTTTTTGGCTAACCCTATCCCTATATTTGCAAAGAGTTCAGCATCTGAAGCGTTAAGATTATCTAACTTGTTAATTGTTTTACTTAATTCTTCAGTATAACCAAGTTTTAATTGTAAAATAGCGAGCACTTTGTGTACTTGGTGGTCACTAGGTAAGTTAGAAGCAATACTTGTAAGTTTTGTATAAGATTGTTCATATTCTTTGAGATAAAAGCTACTAAGCCCACTTATCATTTTTGCTAAACCATTATTGGTTATTTGGAGCGTTTTGTCGGCAAATTCTTTTGATTTTTGATAGTGTTTATTGAGGTAACTCAATTGTGCCGCTAAAACGTTAACCGTAGGATTGTCAACGCCATCATTCAGCAATTCATCTACTATTTTTTGTGCATCTTTATATTCTCCCCCACGTATCAAATTATGAGCGATTAATGATTTGATACCAGAGTTGTGAGGATTAATTTTTGTATAAATCAAATAGGTTTGAGCAGATTCTAAATAATGTCCTTGATTGCTTAAAATACTACCTTTTAGTAATAGCGCGTCTTGCATTGCATTGTTTTTATTTAATATTATAGTTAGCAGTGATAATGCTTTTTCATAATTATTTTCGTAAGCTGCAATCAATGACTCTCCTAAAAGAGTGTATAAGGATTTATTATCAACTTTATTGGCTAATGCTATTTGTTTTTTAGCAAGTTCAATTTTATCTAACCTTAAAAAAGCTTGAGCCATGAGAAAATTTGCTTGTATTTTTTCATCATTAGAAATAAATTTTTGTTCTTCTAGTGTGGAAAGTACATTATCAAACTGGTTGGTCGCGATTTGAGATTTTGCTAGTTCGATAAAAACAAAAGGTTCTTTGTAGCCTGACATTATCGCTTTTTCAATTTCTTTTTGAGCATCTAAAAATTTATTTTCTTTGGCATATAAATGCCCTAATAAATATCGAGCCTCGCCTAATGAGTCATCATTTTTAATTACATTTTTTAACACGATTGCTGCACTAGCATTATCACCATTTTGAATATATGACTTTGCTTCGAGAATAAGTTCAGCATTATTTTTGGGCGTTGAACATGAAAATAAAAGGAATAAAAAGAATGACGTTATTAGTTTGGTATTGAATGCTTTCATGAAAGGTCCTTTGATCATCCCTGAGAGAATACTTTAATATAGTATTTATTGTTGTTATGAACATTACCAACCGAGCAAGCATAAAAAAAATTTATTCAGCCACTACTCGTTTAGCTATTTTAAACATAATTCTCGGGATTATTCCATAGTTACCGAAGGGACGCCAAGTTTTTACAAACTTATTTCTGTATGCATCAAAATGTAGCCCACGAGGAGCACATATTATCTCTCCTCTATTGAGTAATATTTTAAGTGCATAAGTTTCAGCGATACCAGCACATAAGTTAACAGCCATGGGCGTTGATGGCCCACGCTTTTCCTTAAAGCTAACGCGAGAAATATCAGCTAAATAAGATCGCTGTAACATTGCTGGTGATAAACCAATAAGAAATTGAATTAACTGGTCATCTTCTGTTTGTTTGTTTTCGAAGCGAAAGTATTGTTCAAAACTCATTTTTCCCGGCATAAAACATAAAAAAGCAGCTCCCATACCTAAGGGGGCAGCTGTTATTACAGGGATGTTTTTTTCATAACACTTTTTGAAAACGGTTTTTCGTGCAGATAAAGCAAAAAAATCTAAAGCATCAACGTATAAATCAACACCTTCTAAAAATTCATCGACGTTATGCTCAAATATACCATCAGGAAACGATTTGATATTAGCATTAGGATTAATATCCTTAGCCATGTGCTCCATTACATCCACTTTTTGCTGACCAATAGTTGACATAAAAGCGCCAGCTTGTCGATTAAAGTTATGTATTTCAAAATCATCAAAATCTGATATGTTAAAATTTTCAATACCTAAACGAGCTAACGTTAATAAATGCACACCACCCACACCACCAGCACCCGCTATGGCAATGCGTTTATTACGTAATAATTGCTGCTCATCCTCAGTAACCCATCCTATATTTCTAGAGAATGCTTTATTATAATCAAACATAGTATTTCCTTTAAATGAAGCAAGTTATGTATACATATACATTGTTGAAATGGCTAAGGAAAGTATAGGTGCTTAAAATACAAATGTGGAATTAATTTATCTAAAGCTCATAGGGAATAATGATGAGATTGATATTATTCGCGGCAAACTAAGAATAGTATAAGCTAAAGTTATTTTGTTTGCTTAAAACATTGGTTATGAATTGAACTGAGAAACTATAAATATAGTTTCTCAGTAACGGTAATGTTTTTGTTTTGTAACACCATTACATGTGCGATTAATAGAGTTAATTAATAATAACTTTAGATTGAATTATATGATTTATACCAATTAACAAACTTATTAATTCCTGTTTGAATGGTTGTTTCAGGTCGGTAATTAACATCAATAACAAGTTGTTCTACATCAGCGTAGGTATCAGGCACATCCCCAGGTTGCAAAGGTAATAGGTTTTTTTCTGCTTTTTTACCCAAGGCATTTTCTAACGTTTCAATATAATCAAGTAATTCCACAGGTGATTGATTACCAATGTTGTATACGCGCCATGGTGCTTTGCTTGTTCCAGGATCTGGCTGTAAACCCGACCAATCAGGGTTGCCTGTAGCCGTGTTGTCTAAAGTTCTAATTATGCCGTTAACAATATCGTCAATATAAGTAAAATCACGCTTATGTTTGCCATAATTAAATACATCAATAGGTTTTCCTTCTAATATAGCTTTAGTAAATAAAAAAAGTGCCATATCTGGACGACCCCAAGGGCCATAAACAGTAAAAAAGCGAAGACCAGTAGTCGGCAAATTATATAAATGGCTATAAGTGTGCGCCATCAATTCATTTGCTTTTTTACTTGCCGCATATAAAGACAAAGGATGATCAACATTATCGTGTACTGAAAATGGCATCGTTTCATTAGCGCCATATACAGAGCTAGATGAAGCATACGTTAAATGTTGTACTTTATTGTGGCGACAGCCTTCTAATATATTGGTAAAACCAACAATATTACTGTCTATATAGGCATGAGGGTTTTCAATAGAATAGCGAACACCAGCTTGGGCTGCTAAATGAACTACTTTATCAAATTTATGTTCAGCAAAAAGGGCCTCAACACCGCTTCTATCAGCAACATCCATTTTAATAAAAGTAAAGCGTCCCTTATTTAATTTTTCAGGATAAGGAAATTCTTTTTGCAAACTTCCATTTAAGTAATTATCAATGCGTTTTAATCTTGCGTGTTTTAAATTTACATCGTAGTAATCATTTAAGTTATCTAAACCAATAACTTCATCACCTCGAGCAAGTAAAAATAATGATACATGTGATCCTATAAAACCTGCGGCACCTGTTACTAAAATTTTCATAATTTTATTTCCATTGGTTAGTTAAGTTACAAACCAGTAATTTTTTATTATTTTTAATAAAAAGTGATTATAATCTTAAATCTGTTTCTCTAGCATCGAATAAATATTTTAAATCAAACACCAAAGCACCATCTTTACCATAGTCACGTATTTCACTTATTGATAACTGTTTGAATTCGTTATGGCTAACGGCAACAATAATTGCATCGTATTCATTGCGATTTGGAGTGGTTAATTCAATACCGTATTCATGTTTCACTACTTGCGCATCCGCCCATGGATCATATACATCAACTTTAGCACTGTAATCATGTAACTCTTCAACAATATCTATAACTCGTGTATTACGAACATCCGGACAATTTTCTTTAAAAGTAAACCCCATAATTAATACTTTGGCATCAACTATATGAATGCGCTTTTCAATCATTGCTTTAACTAAGCGTTTTACAACAAAATGGCCCATATCATCATTTATTCGGCGACCTGAGAGTATTACCTGTGGGTGATAGTTAAGTTGTTGTGCTTTATGAGTCAAGTAATAGGGATCAACACCTATACAATGCCCACCAACGAGACCAGGGCGGAAAGGTAAAAAATTCCATTTAGTACCAGCGGCTATCAATACCTCTTCTGTATCTATACCTACTTTAGAAAAAATAACTGCTAATTCATTGATTAGAGCAATGTTGACATCGCGTTGGGTATTTTCAATAACTTTTGCTGCTTCAGCAACTTTTATTGATGAGGCTTTATGAGTACCTGCAGTAATAATACTACCGTAAACTTGATCAACAAATTCTGCAATTTGTTCTGTAGAGCCTGAAGTGACTTTGAGAATGGTTTCTAATTTATGTTGTTTATCACCGGGATTGATGCGTTCAGGGCTGTAACCTGCAAAAAAATCTTGATTAAACACCATACCTGTATTTTTTTCTATTACTGGTATACAGACTTCTTCAGTGGCTCCAGGATAAACCGTTGATTCATATACAACAATATCACCTTTATTCATTACTTTAGCAATAGTTTCGCTGGCCTTAATTAAAGGCGTTAAATCAGGCTGTTTATATTCATCTATAGGCGTTGGGACAGTGACAATATAGAAATTACAGGATTTTAGATCTTCAACGTTACAACTAAAAGTGAGGTTTGTTGTTTCAGATAACTCATCGGATGTAACTTCAAGAGTGTTATCAATTCCGTTGTTAAGATCGTTAATACGGTTTTGATTAATATCAAAACCAAGCGTTGAATACTTTTTACCGAAAGAAACTGCAAGAGGTAATCCAACATAACCTAACCCTATAATACCAATTTTTAATGAAGCTAAACTTTGCATTCCGTGAGCTCTTATCTATTGAAATTTAAATTAGCTTCATTATGTCAATGTTGCCCCTATGTTGGCAATACTTATGCGAGGATTAACTACACCAATTTTGAATCATCAAGTTGACTACAAATATCACGAGATATTGAGTTATATAAACTTTTAAAACCAGGTGATAAGTTGTTCATAAAAATATGGGGATTTATATAGTATGGGGCTCGTAAACCATGGTATTCAATAGCATCCCCTAACTGAATAAAGTGAATACCCACAAATTTCATACTACGTGCTAGTCTTGGTTCCATCATCACGTAAACGTGTTTCATGCCACCTTCTATAGCCAATGTTGCTGCTGCCATGTATAAACCAATGGCTATAAAAGGAAAGCAACGAAGTTCTGTTTCAGAGTATGAGGTCTCGTGAATAGCACCTGTAGCTGAACCTTGAAATTGATCTGCTTTACGTCGACGAAAATCTGCTTTTACGGCAAGGCGAGATATTTCACAAATTTCTGCGCGTTTAAAATTACTTGGGTGTAACTCTTCATTCGTGATCGATTCGATACAAAATTTTTCAATGGGTAGTAATTCCTCTGCACAAGAAGACTTTACTAGGCGCACACAACTCGTAAAGTTATTACTAGGTTTGTGCTTGATCATCGCAAAAACAGATTGCGGATCAAATTCATCTCGTTCTTGGCCTTCTTCTTTTATTTCTTCGAAAGCGAGTTCTTCACAGTAAACATTATGACGAATACGAAAAACTTCATTTCGCAATGCTGGAGTCAATGCTGCTTGTGGTTGTAAAAATTGCGTGAAATGTTCAGCTATATTTTGGGCGGCACTATTTGCCTTAATGGAAATAACTTTTTTGGTTAAATCGCCGAGGAAAGGGGTATTTAATAATTTTTTACTCCAGCTCATCTTACTTTTTGCATCCTTAACTCTTAGCACCTGTCATTTAATGAATTTTAAGCATAGCATATAGTTGATTTATTGATTAAAGGCTTTTTACCTGATGCAATAAACTAAATGAATTATAGTCCTAAGCTAATTTTTTTTATAAATTTTTTTAAATTTTAATTGGTATCCTGCTTTATTTTAATAGGTACAACCTCTTTCGCGGTTTGATAACCTATTTGAAACAACGTTTCTTTACCTGCTATGTCCATAGAAAAGTCGACGGCAGAACTTTCTCCGGTGTTGACAATAATGGTATTGTGCCAAAAAGCATCGTTAATATATTCACGTGAAATGGTCGTCATAAAAGTGCGGATAAGTAGCGTTATATAATTGAAAATAGGGAAAAAACCATCTGTTTTTAAATCGACATATTCATGTTCACCTCTTAATCGAAAGCAAAGGACTGGTGTACTATCTTGAGCCCAATCTCGATGAAGCGCATCTTCAGATAAAATACTGCCATCTACCATTAAATGATCACCAAAACTTTTAAAACTAAACACAAGAGGGATCGACATTGAAAAGCGCACAGCCAACGATACTTTTACATTTGGTGTGTGTTCTTTATCAAAAATAACAGGGGAGCCTTTTTTTACATCGGTGGCAACGATATGGAGATTTTTATCTAGCTCAGCAAACGTTTTGCCATGTAATAATCGATCGATCCAGCGTTCAAAAACATCACCAGAACTCAACCCACCGTTGCGAATAAGTTTAAGCAATGAAAATTCACGAAATTGATTGTAATTAGTGTTTAAAGCGATATGCTTTATTTCTGGAATAGTTAATCCTGCCGCATATAAGCTACTGATAATGCTGCCACCTGAAACACCAACAATATGATCAAACTGAATATTAAATTCTTCAAGTGCTTTTAAAATACCAACGTGTGCTGGTAAGCGGGTACCACCACCAGCAAAAATAGGAACAATTTTATTATATTTAGATTCTGTCATTACTTGATCTATTTTTTAACGAATATCTATATTATGGTTAATAATCAGGAATTTCGCGACTTAATTGATCATAAAGTTTACGCTATAATGAAATGAATCAAATTTGGGGATCATAGCCAGTGTATAAAAATTTTATTGTTTTTTTTACGGCATTTTTTTTATTAGTTAATTTTAGTGTATTGGCTAATTTAGCCGACACACTTGAAAAAATTAAGCCGGCAATTGTTGGTGTCGGTATTCATACGCCGACAGGGCGTCCACAAAATGTTATTCAAGGATCTGGTTTTGTTATTGGTAATGGACACTATGTAATAACTAATCATCATGTATTACCTAAAGAGTTGGATGAAGAAAAACTGCAAGTAATGGCCGTTTTTATAGGGTCAGGTAAATCAGCTAAAGTACGATTGGCTGAAATTATTGATGTCGATGATTATCATGATTTAGCGATTTTAAAAATATCAGGGCAAGCCTTACCAACTATTAAATTAGCTAGTGACAGTTTTCAGCGTGAAGGCAGTTATGTTGGTTTTACAGGATTTCCTATTGGTTCAATTTTAGGACTTTATCCAGTAACACATCGCGGCATTATTTCAGCGATAACGCCAATGATTGTGCCTGTTGCTGATGCACGTCAAATTAGCGTTAAAATGCTTAAACGTATGCGTGATCCTTATATGGTATATCAATTAGATGCTACTGCGTATCCTGGTAACAGTGGAAGTGCAATGTATAATATTGATAATGGCGAAGTGATTGGCATTATCAATAAAGTTTTTGTACAAGAAACAAAAGAAGCTGTAATTGAGCATCCAAGTGGTATTTCTTATGCGATCCCAGTTAAATATTTACGTGCGTTATTAACTAAAAATAAAATTAGCTATTAATACCAATCTTACAAACTAAGTGATCATTTCTACTGGTTAAAACCACCAATAACCGCGTTATTTATTTTATAATTAACGCTGCATGGATGCAGCTTATTAGACAATGCAGACGTTACATGAATGTGATTTATTAGAGAATGCAGGATGCATATTCTCCTGAGCATATTGTCCTGAACAACTAGTTATTAAAATAAATGCCTTGTTTTTGATAGTTTTTCCTGCGTATAAAGTAGATCACTTAATTAATAAAATTGGTATAACTTAATCATTACCAACACTGGCTAATTGATCGGTTGTTGGTAATGGCATAGGTAATAATTGCGAAATTGCTACTAACTCAACGTTTTCAGTTACTAACAATGGTAGTAAATGCTTCAACGCTTTTACGGTTTCAGGGTGAGGGTGCGCAATAGCGATTGCGGTATTGCTACGACTATTTTGTGCTTGGCGAATTAACTGCATAAATTGTTGTTTTATATATTTTTCATCGAGTTGGTTATCGAGAAATACTGAACGATTTAATTCTGGTACGTCAAAGTAGCGAGCTACACGACCCGCTTTTGATCTTCTACTGGTTAAACTATCTAAAAATAAAACATTTTTCTCTTTTAAATAGCGCATTGTCCATGCCATGGGTTTGTATAATTGGGTGAGTTTACTGCCCATATGATTATTAATGCCTATGGCAAAAGGGATTTCATTAAATGAGCTTTTTAGGCTGGCACGGATTTTTTTTTCACTCATATCAACAGTTAACGCACCAGGACCAAGCTTCTTACCATTTTCAGCTTCCATAGGAATATGCAATAAAATATCGTGATCTTTTTGATGTGCTTGCTCAGCTAAAATTTTGCCAAAAGGTGTATGAGGTAATATAGAAAAGGTGAAATTACCAGGTAAATTTAGTGCCTCTTTGTCGGTTTTTCTATAGCCCATATCGTCAATAACAATGGCAATTCTGATTGTTTTTTGTGCACGAATGTGGTCATGATGAGCAATGCTTTTTGCCCAAGTTAAAGATGAGTATTGTATTAAAAGGAAGATCAGAATAAAGCGCACAATAAACTTTGTAATTATTATTTTTTGATGGCTCTAGGGTAACAGAAAATGATCTTGAAACAAGGCTTAATCAGGTTGTTTTTATACCAAGTAAATGAGGAGTGCTTTCCTTATTTACACCTATTGTTATTGGCACCATATTTTAGGATTAACGGCTTGCCCTTTATGACGAATTTCAAAATATAACCCAGCACGGCTTTGTCCTCCACTTTGACCAACGAGAGCAAGCGGCTCACCAGTTTCAACGCGATCACCGACATTTTTTAATAGTGCTTGGTTATGACCGTATAAGCTCATATATCCATCACCATGATCGATAACAATGACTAAGCCATAGCCGTTTAACCAATCAGAAAATAACACTTTACCGTTGTGGATAGATTTTATTTCTTGACCCGCAGAAGCGTTAATCAATACCCCTTTCCATTTTAATAAACCTTGCTTACGATTGCCGAAACGTTTAAATAAGCGTCCTTTGGTGGGCCAATTTAATTTGTGTTTCAACGAGCCTAAACCGTTTAAATTTACTGATTTTTGGTTTTGCTCTTGGCGTGAGAGTTTTTCTAATCGTGCTAATTCAATGGATAAGTTTTCTTCTTCTGATTTTAATTTATTGAGTTTTTGTTGATTGGTTAGTAATTGCTTACTAAGCTCTTTTAATGTGCTTTTACGTGTATTGCTCGAGTTGCTTAATTGTTGCTTTTGGTTGACTTGCTGTTGTTTTAGTTGGGTGAGCTTTTCTGTTTGCTGTTGTTGCTCCAAGGTTACTTGGGTAAGTAGCTTAACCGTTGCTTCAAATTTTGTTATTTCGTCTATTCTTGCTTGATTAAAATATTGATAATAACTTAACGTTCTTTGAACGCTAGCGGGCTTTTGTTGATTTAAAATTAATTTTAAATAATCGTGATTGCCACTTGAGTAGGCCGCACGTAATTGTTGAGCTAATAAATCTTGTTGCTGTATTTTTTGTTTTAATAATTGTACTTTTTGATGTGTTAATTGGTTAATTTTGTTTTGGCTTTTTACTAATTCGTTATCCGTAAAATTTACGGCTTTGGCGATTTCTGCAATCGCTAATTCGTCATTTTTTAACTGAGTTTCCAGTTTTTCTCGTTTTTTACTGGTGAGGGCTATATTCTTTTGTTGCGTTGCAATTTCTTGATGAACTTTATCTAAATTTTTACTTGTTTGTTGGCTTTTATCGGTTGTGTTGGTTTTACTTGTAGTGGTTTGTGTCGCATACGCTGGTGTGTAAAAAAAACTGACAGCAGTACATAAAATGTATGCTGCCAGATGGTTTTTAGTTTGATGTTGTTTAACGAACACAAAATTTCTCTTTGTTTTTCTTATTTATGAGCGACAGATAACCTACATTATTTAATGGATATTAGCGAGCTACCTGTCATTTCATCAGGTTGTTCCATACCCATTAAGGCTAATAAGGTTGGGGAAATATCACTTAATGCGCCAGTTTTTGCTGTTACCGCATCGCGGCCAACATAAATTAAGGGGACTGGTTCACAAGTATGGGCGGTATGCGCTTGACCTGTTGTAGCATTTAGCATTTGTTCTGCATTACCGTGATCAGCGGTAATTAAACATTCGCCACCCACTTTTTGTATTGCACTAATAACGCGGCCTATTGCAACATCTACCGCTTCACAGGCTTTGACTGCAGCATCAAATTTTCCCGTATGGCCAACCATATCACCATTAGGGTAATTACAAACAATAAAATCGTATTCTTGACTTTCAATTGCGGCAACTAACTTATCTGTTAGTAAGACAGAATTCATCTCTGGCTGTAAATCGTAAGTGGCAACTTGTGGAGAAGGGACTAAAATGCGTTGTTCTCCCTTAAACGTATCTTCTTTACCACCACTAAAAAAGAAGGTGACATGCGCGTATTTTTCGGTTTCAGAAATGCGTAATTGCGTTTTGTTATGTTTTTCTAACCATTCCCCCATTACGTTTATCAATGGTGTAGGTGGGAAGGCACAATGTGCTTTTATATCTGCAGCATATTCAGTGAGCATAACAAAATCACTTAATTTAGGAATTTTATTACGTTTAAAACCCTTAAAATCAGGTTCAGTAAAACAACGTGTAAATTGGCGAGCACGATCGGCACGAAAATTCATAAACACCATAGCATCGCCATCGTTTATTTCGATGGGCTGATTATTATCATCGAGTATTGCGCTAGCACCAACAAATTCATCATTTTCGTCGCGTTGATAAGCGGCATTAAGTGCATCAATAGCATTGCTATATTGGTAATTGCTTTTACCTGAAACCATAAGGTTATAAGCTTGTTCAACGCGATCCCAACGTTGATCTCTATCCATCGCATAATAACGACCAATTATTGAGGCAATCTGCCCATGACCGCTTGATTTATTTGGATATAAATCAATAAATTTTTGTTGGGCTTTAATTAATGATGCTTCTGCACTACGTGGCGCAGTATCACGACCATCTAAAAAGGCATGTAAATATACTTTTTGGGCTCCACGCTGCTGTGCTAATGCCATCATTGCAAAAATATGATCTTCATGGCTATGTACTCCACCGGGTGAAAGTAAACCAAAAATATGAACAGCTTTATTGTTGTCTATTGCTTTATCAACGGCAGAACATAAAGCAGTGTTAGTATTAAACTCATTATCATTAATTGCCTTAGTAATGCGGGTGAAATCTTGATAAACAATACGACCAGCGCCTAAATTAACATGGCCAACTTCAGAGTTGCCCATTTGCCCATCAGGTAAACCAACAGCCATACCTGAGGTTTCAATTAACATGTTAGGATAGTTTGTCATTAAACCATTGATTACAGGTGTTTTTGCATGATAAATAGCATTAGATTGATGATCCTTTCGGTATCCCCAACCATCTAAAATAATAAGAACCATTGGCTTTTTAACTAGCATTACTATATTCCATGTTGAATTTTATCGATAAAATAGAATCATATTGTACCCTTAATAGAGTAAAAATCGCTAGTATGCGCCTTATACTTTTCTACTATAAAAGCTAATCAGCGTGAATATCTGGTTATTCGTAAATAAGGCTATATACCCATTGTACTTCAAGGTGCAGTTTCAGGAACACAGAGCAGTATTTACTCTGTGTTCCCCGTAGGGGTGATTTTAAATAATTTTATACTGCGTTAGACGAATTTGAAATAGAATAACTATGGCTTCATTCCTCTTCCTGCCTAAAATGATTTTAATTTCAACTGAAAAGCTGCATCTTGAAGTGTAATGGGTATATAATATCGGCAATTTTTTTACCTAGATAATTGGCACTACTATGGAACAATACGTTACTTTTTTCTCTAATCATCCAATGCTCAGCGTGGCATGGTTAGCAATTGTTATTATGATTATTATAATAACGATAAAGATGAAAATGTCTCCGATTAAAATGATCAGTCCGCAAGAATTAACTTTTTTGGTTAATAAAGAGGAAGGCATTTTGATTGATATTCGAGATGAAAAAGAATTTAAAGCAAAACATATCATTGATGCCAAACACTTGGCGAAAGAAAAAATTAGTAATAATGATTTCTCAAACCTTGAAAATAGCAAAGATAAACCCATTATTGTTGTGTGTAATGCAGGCATTAGCGCGCAAAATGTTGCGACTCAAATGCTAAAAGTAGGTTTTACAAAAGTAAATGTGCTTAAAGGTGGTATTAGTGCTTGGTTAAGTGCTGGTTTGCCAGTAGTAAACAAGTAGGTGTAGCTGATGAGTAATATTGATATTTATACCACCACTTATTGTCCTTATTGTGTACGTGCAAAAGCGTTATTAACGCAAAAAGGTCAAACGTTTAATGAATTTAAAGTTGATCAAACACCCGCTTTACGTGCTGAAATGATGCAACGTAGTAATGGTGGCAGAACCGTACCGCAAATATTTATAGGCGCGGTTTATGTTGGCGGTTGTGATGAGCTTTATGCTTTAGAAGCAAGTAACCAACTTGATCCTTTATTCGCTGAATGAAAAGCGCAATAAAAAGTGCAATCTCTTAATAAAGAATAAACCGATAATTAATATTTTATAATGCTGATAACAGTATAATAAACAAACATAATAACAGGATAAATCCTATGTCTGACGAAATTCAAAACGACGCAGAAAATGCGGCAACTCAAGAACCACAAGCACAATTTGCGATTCAACGTGTTTATACTAAAGATGTTTCTTTTGAAACACCTAATTCACCTGCTATTTTTCAGAAAGATTGGAAACCAGAAGTTAAATTAGATTTAGATACGCGTTCAAATAAATTAGCTGATGACACTTATGAAGTTGTTTTAGCGGTAACAGTTACTGTATCGGTTGAAGAGCAAACAGCCTTCTTAGCTGAAGTACAACAAGCGGGTATTTTTACTATTGGCAATATGCCTGAAGCGCAATTAGCACACATGATCGGCGCTTTTTGTCCAAATACATTATTTCCTTATGCGCGTGAAACGGTCGCTAATTTAGTTAATAGAGGTTCATTCCCTCAATTAAATATTGCACCAGTAAACTTCGATGCTTTATTTGCTTCTTATGTGCAACAACGTGCAGCCGAGCAAGAAGCGGTTGCTGCACCTAGCGCAACTGAAACTCATTAGTTAATTGATAGCTAATTGGCTAATATTATCGATATGACTTCTGAAGATAAATTATCAGATAAAAAAGTTACCGTTTTGGGCGCTGGCTCATACGGTAGCGCGCTCGCTATTTGTTTGGCTCGAAATGGCCATCAAACCTTATTGTGGGGACGGAGCAGCGAGCATATTGATGATATGCAAACGAGTAAAAAAAATCAAAAGTACCTACCTGATATTGAGTTCCCAGCAAGTTTGTTGGTGACTAATGATTTAAATGAAGCATTGTCATTTAGTGATGTTATTTTAGTTGTTGTGCCAAGTCATGCTTTTGCTGGAATGTTGCAAGCGATAAAGCCTTATTTAACACCAAAAGCTAAAATTGTTTGGGCAACTAAAGGATTAGAACCAGACACTGGCCGATTATTACAAGAAGTTGCTCGTGAAATTCTTGGTAACGATATTCCTCTTGCCGTATTGTCGGGACCTACTTTTGCAAAAGAAATGGCGGCAGGATTACCTACTGCAATTTCTTTATCATCAACAGATAGTGCATTTGTCAGTGAATTTTCGGATTTACTTCATTGTGAAAAGTGTTTTCGTGTATACAGTAATACTGACTTTATTGGTGTACAACTTGGTGGTGCGGTTAAAAATGTTATAGCCATAGGAGCAGGAATAGCTGATGGAATAGGCTTTGGCGCAAATGCGAGAACAGCTTTAATTACGCGTGGATTAGCGGAAATGACTCGTCTTGGTATGCAACTAGGAGCAGATGCTGCAACTTTTATGGGAATGGCTGGACTAGGTGATTTGGTGTTAACCTGCACTGATGATCAATCGCGTAACCGCCGTTTTGGGTTAGCGTTAGGGCATGGAGTAAGTGTTGAACAAGCAATGGCTGATATTGGTCAAGTAGTTGAAGGTTATCGCAACACAAAAGACGTTTATTTGTTAGCTCAACGCATGAACGTTGAAATGCCAATTGTTGAGCAAGTATATCAAGTGTTATATCAACAAAAACCAGCTAAATTAGCCGCAGTTGATTTATTATCACGTAAACCTAAATTCGAATAGATTTACGCAAAAAAATAGAAATCTATACTGCGTTATTAAATTCTAATTGTCGCCACGCTTCATAAACTAATACTGAAACCGCATTAGATAAGTTCATGCTTCGGCTATCTTTAAGCATTGGAATACGAATTTTTTGTGCTTCAGGAATTTGATCGCGAACTACGTCAGGTAAACCATGCGTTTCAGAGCCAAATAATAAATAGTCACCAAGTTGATAAGTAGCATCGGCATAATAATTAGTGGCTTTGGTGGTAACAGCAAAAATTCTAGTGGGTTGCTCACTCGTTATAAAAGCATCAAAATTAGCATGGCGTTTTACACTTGCAAACTCGTGATAATCTAACCCTGCCCGTTTTAATTTAGTGTCTTCAAATGAAAAAGCCAATGGTTCAATGAGGTGCAAGCGAAATCCTGAATTAGCACAAAGACGAATAATTGCACCAGTATTTTGGGGGATTTTAGGTTCAAATAAAACAACATCTAACATAATTTAAGATCAACTCAGCTCAGTAATACGCATTAAATTAATTATCGATAAGTACCCAATTAATTAATTCACTTGGTATAATAGTAAAATGGGCTAGAGTATAGCAAATTGACTCATTATATAAAATGCGTCCTCACATAAGAGCGAAATTTTGTGTCTAAGAATGAAATAAAATCTTCAACAGTTAACCAGCATTATAATTTTTGGGTTAAATTTGCGGCTATTGCGGCGACTTCTACTGCGTTATTTTTAGTCGTTATTAAGTTGTTTGCTTGGTTTGAAACGGGTGCTAGCGCGATGTTGGCCTCAACGACAGATTCATTATTAGACTTATTTGCCTCTTTAATGAATGTTATAATTTTACGCTTTGCCTTAGCGCCAGCGGATAATGAACACAAATTTGGCCATGGTAAAGCAGAGAGTTTGGCAGGATTAACCCAATCAGCTTTTGTTTTAGGCTCTGCTATTTTACTGATCATCAACGGCATTGATCGTTTTATAACACCTAAACCGATCATGCAAACCAACATCGGCATTATTGTTACAATTATAGCCATATTTGCAACATTAGCGCTTGTTTTACTGCAAAAGAAAGTAATTAAAGCCACATCCTCAGTGGCAATTAGTGCTGATGCGATGCATTATCAATCTGATTTGATTTTAAATATTGGTGTGTTATTGGCGTTATATTTAAGCCAAGGTATCTGGTTAAAAGCGGATGGTTTATTTACCATTTTGGTGGGTTGTTACTTACTTTGGGGAGCCGGTAATATTATTTGGCAAAGTGTACAGCATCTAATGGATCACCAATTAACCGATGAAGAAGAACAGCAAATATTATCGATTGCTTTAAAAAATCCATTAGTTTTAGGTGTACATGATTTACGTACACGGCAAGCTGGACCGCAACGATTTGTACAATTTCATTTAGAGTTAGATGATAATTTATCGTTGTTTAAGGCGCATGCAATTGGCGAACTTATTGAAGAAGAAATTATGCAAAAGTTTTCGTCGTGTGAAGTTTTTATCCATCACGATCCCGTAAGTACTGTTGGAGACAGTGTTGATCGTACTGTTAACCTAGAGTAATGTTAGTGGTGCGAATTAAACCAATTTAATACACTAGATAAAGCCTTCTCTCGATATTTGTCGCTTTCAACAAACAATTCATGATAAGCGTCATCGATCACTACAGGTTTACCTTCAGGACAAGATTGTTTATTTAATTGGTGCAGCTGCATACAAAATTTATTTTGAGCTTGATTATCAACAATGCTATCGGCACCCGATTGAATAACTAATAAAGGCACTTTGATGAGTGCTAAATTAGCAAAAATATTGTCGGTGGTAAGCACCGCTTGTTGCAACCAATGTACTGTTACTCCGCCAAGTTGAATTTTAGACTCTGCCTGATATAAATCCATAAAACGCTGAAAACGTACTTGAGAATGACTTAATGGATTACCAATAAAGTCAGTTACTTGAAAGTCTTTCTGTCCAAAAAAGTACCATTGTTTTGTACTAAACCATTGGTTGATTTTATTACCACTTTTAATCACAGAATTACTCAGCCAGTTCGGTAAACCACCATTATTAAAAGCAATCATAGGTGATGAGAGCACTACAGCACTAAGTTGGTTAGGATATTTTTGTAAATAACGAACGGTAATAGCGCCACCCATTGAATGCGACAACAAATAAAGTGACGATTTTTGTGTACTTGTATTTTGTTGGCAATCTGGTTTAACAATCGATTCAATAAAATGATGTAAATCATCCGCATAATCGTCAAACTTATCGACATACCCTTTATTGGGATTACTTAACATTCGTTGGGATAAGCCTTGGCCACGATGATCAATGATGTAAATATTAAAACCTTTGAGAAAAAAGTCGTAACTTAACTCTTTATATTTTAAATAAGTTTCGCTGCGACCCGGAGCTATAATTAAACATTTTGTATGCTTTGGAGAATTGAAAGTGGCAAAACTAATTTTAACATTATTTACTCCTATAAAATGATTAAAGGTACCTTGTTGCCAAAAATTTTCAATACTTGAATTCAGCTCATTGAGATGATTTTCTTGGGTAAACATGACAGGTTGAGGCACGGCGAAGGCTCCAAAGCTAAAAGTAATGAATTGAAAAATAGTAAAAAAACAAACAATAGGTTTTAGTAAAGTCATTATATTTTAGGTAATTTAACCACAACGGTTAACCCTTTTTGTTTATTATTAAAAGCATTAATCTCACCATGGTGAGCTAAAATAGCTTGCTTGGCAATAGCTAAACCTAGCCCAGATCCACCAGTAGTTCGAGCACGGTCGTTTTGTACTCGATAAAAAGGTTTAAACAATTGTGCTATTGCGTCTTCAGGTACACCAGTACCACAATCGCTTATTTCAATATTAAGCGATTGTTTTTCTGATGTTAAATTAACGTATATTTCACTATTATTACTGCTGTACTTTACTGCATTGTTTAGAATATTACTTAACGCACTGGCTAATAATTGCTCGTCGCCATTGATCTTTATATGATCTTGCATTGAAAAGTGTATTTTAATCGCCTTCTCATCGGCAAGAAATTGTGCATCATTAATTAAATAATGAATTAACTGGTTTAGTGCAATTGGTTTACTTGTAAAAGTGGGTAAAGTATTTTCTAAACGTGAAAGAGCAATAACATTACCCAGCATATCGTCTAAACGGCCAACCTCAGTTTCACAACGCAATAAATATTTTTCTAGGTCGTTGGCAGAGTTAGCAGATTTATGTGCCAGTGCAATCGCTAACTGTAATCGTGTCATTGGTGAACGTAATTCATGGGATATATCAGCTAATAAACGTTGTTGTGCGCTAATTGAAGCTTCTAATTTTTCGGCCATTTGGTTAAAACTTTTAGCTAACTGTCCTAATTCATCATTTCGATGATCAAGCTTTTCTACGCGAGTGGTTAGATCGCCATTACCAAATTTATTGGCGGCTTTTTGAATGATTAGTAAAGGCTTGCTTGAATGTTTAGCTAAAAACCACAGTAAAATAAAACTGATCACTACAGGAATAGCAATACGCAACCATAAGGGAATAAATAGAAAGGGGGGCGGATGCTTGATTTTTGAGGAGATAAAAAGCTGATAATTCACCTCTTGAATTGTAATAATCAAAGGGCCAGTAAGTCTTATTTTTGCAAATTGTACCGTTGACGGTCTGCTTAATTTGTTAAGCGTAAAATCATTTTTAAGTAAATAATTTTCTACGGCACTATCCCTGTTATTTTTGTTAGAAAACACTTGATTATTTGAAGAGTTTTTAAGCCAAATGGTTCGTTCTTTAAATCGACTTTTATTCTGTTTTTGTAAAAAAAGTTTTAATGGTTCTTCTCGATGATAAGTATTATAACGAATCATGTTTTGGAGTTGCCGAATATCTCCGCGAAAAGCAGGGAGCACTTCATGTTGTTGTATTAAATTATCTTGAACAAACGGAGTATCGCTTAATTGTGTTGAAATAATATGTGTAGATAACACAGAAACGATAGCGATTAACCAAAACCAAAAAAACAATTTTGCTGCGATAGATGAAAAAATTCGTTGAAAAAAAACATTCATAAATACAATTACTTTTATTTTGCTTCACCAGATAAAAAGATATAGCCAGCGCTACGAATAGTTTTTAATTTATCCACGGGACTATACGCCAGTAACTTTCGTCGGATATTACTAACATGCATATCGATACTGCGATCAAATGGGGTTAGACGACGGTCTAATACTTTTTCAGAGAGCGTTTCTTTACTGACAATTTGTCCATGATGTTGCATTAGATGATGCAGTATTTGATACTCTGTGCCCGTTAAAACAACCGCTTGTTGATGACAAAAAACATCACGAGTACCGTGGTTTAATGTAACGTTATTAACACTTTCTACAGTGGTACTTAATGAATTATTTTGAGCAATATCAATACGTCGCAAAATGGCTTTAATACGCGCTAATAATTCACGATGATTATAAGGTTTAGCTAAATAATCATCGGCACCTAACTCTAAACCGAGCACACGATCTGCTTCATCACCTTTAGCGGTTAGCATTAAAATAGGCGTTTTATGCTGGCTTCCTAAAGCTTTTAATACTTCAAATCCGTTTAAGCCAGGCATCATTACATCAAGTAAAATTAAATCGAGATTATCGTCAAAGGCTCTAGCTAACCCAGAAACACCGTCAAAACAACACACTAAATCAAAACCTTCACTCGAAAGGTATTCACTAAGCAACTCGGCAAGTTCTTGATCGTCATCAATTAATAAAATACGTTTTTTTGAAGAGGTAGCCGCTTTCATACACTTAGAACCATAATTTATCTTAGTGTTAGTCTAACTTGGTTTGGCTATAAACTAAAAGTTGTTGTTGAAACTTTACACAACCTTTACGTTGGTTTGCGTTTCTTTGCATTGAAATCGTTATAGTTGATCTCGAATCTAAGCAAGACAAATAGGAATGATGATGAAATTACTTAATTTAACTAAAACTGTATTACTCGTAACCTCGTTAAGCGCGCTTTCACTTGCGGTTAGTGCTAACCCTGTAAACGGCGAAAGAGTTCACAAAACATATCAAGGTGAACATCAGCAAAATATTCACCAGAAAATGATGCATAAACGGTTCAAACATATGGCTAAAGAACTTGATTTAACCAAAGAGCAGCGTCAGCAAGTTAAAGAAATTTTTAATAATGCCAAAGAACAACGAGCAACTCATCAACCGATGATGAAAGTTTTTCACCAGTCAATGGAAACCTTACTCACCGCTTCAACCTTTGATGAACAGGCGATTTTAGCGCTTAAAGCTAATTATAAACCAACCTTTGATCAGCTGGCCTTAATTAAAGCAAAAAGTCGTTATGATATGTTCGCTTTATTAACTGAGGAACAAAAAGATAAATGGCGCTTGATGCAAGAAAAAAGAATGACACGTCATCCTGCGGAAGCAGAATAATTTAAATCATTGGCCATTTGAATAACATGTTTTTAGGTGGTTGAGGTAATTTAATTTTATTACACCTCATGCTAAGCGATGAGGTGTAATATTTTGAATTATAATAGCTTTTTTACTTTCTTTTTTAGTGCATTATCATCTGTGTTTTTTGCCACTAATTGATATAACTGTTTGGCTTTATTTGAGTCACCTTGTTTAGCAATTAAATTAGCGAGACGATATTGTGCCCACTCTTTGCTCGCAAGTTGATGTCCTTTAGGGGCTTGCTCGATAAATGTTGATAACGCAATTATACCATCGTCAATTTGTTTAGTACTCTCATCACTGGTTTTCCCCAATTGATAAAGCGCTTGAAATTTAACCGTTAATGCGTCGTTATCATTATTCATGTTTGAATTGTTAGCCGCTTCTTTAAAACTAGCTAATGCTTGCGAATAATTTTTTTGTTGTTGATAGATAAAACCTTTACTTAATAAAACTTCAGGATCATGTTGAAATTCTTCAGGTGTATTAGCAAGATGTAAAGCCAGTGTTTTTTTGTTTTTAGTAGCATTCAACACTTCACCCATGGCAATATAACCTTGTTTTCTGTCGAGTTTGTTGATTATTTTGGCATGTTGCATTGCAAGCTCTTCATCGCCACCAGCTATGCTTGGGGCGCCGAGGTAAAAACTGAGTAATGCTTGTTGGTATTCAATATTTGCAGGGGTTATCTCTACCGCTGTTCTAAAACCTTTTAAGCATTTTTTAGCGTAACCTAAGGCACTAAATATACTCGCGTTTTGGGCAATACTACCGTAAATTTTACCACTTAAATTTTGAACAAAAGCGTTTTTAGGCGCTAATTTCAATGCTTTTTTTATATACATCTCTGCATCGTCAAAATTATTTTGTTTCGCTGAAATTCGCGCTAAATAACTGAGTATTTCAACGGAACTTTTATTTTTATTCAGTAGTTCAGTGAATAGTTTTTTAGCTTGTGGTAATTTTTCTTGCGTGAATAACTGTTCAGCTTGCTGAAGAACACTAGGTGAAATAGTCGTTGTGGCATGCGCAGAAAAAAAGCTTAATACGCAGATTAAAGGAAGTGATTTTGAAAAATTATACATTATTAATCAACTGCTTTGTTGTAAGTAATGAAATTAAAACATAATACCTATACTTTTAATATAACAATATCTTTACAAGATATTTCAAAAATTTAACCATAGAGGGTTATTCTTACTACTTGGTTACTTGCTTAAAAGAAGCCGCAAATTTTTCAAATTCTAGTTGTGGCATAGGTTTAGCAAAATAATATCCCTGAAGAAAATCACAGCCAGCTTGGATTAATAATTTATGTTGCTCTTCAGTTTCGACACCTTCGGCAATAACTTGCATGCCAAGTTGATGCGCCATCACGACGATAGCTTGGCAAAGGGCTTGATCGTTTTTATCTGAAGCTAAATTATCAATAAAAGATTTATCAATTTTTAAATAATCAATATCAAATTTTTTCAAGTAAGAAAGTGAAGAATAGCCAGTACCAAAATCATCCATTGAGACGCTAATATTGTTGTCAGCAAGTAATTTTAATTGCTCATTAACAAAATTATTTGCGTCGAGTAATAGTCCTTCGGTAATTTCTAAATTTATATTTTGGCTACTGATCTGATGTTTTTTCAAAAAGGTTAACCATTGTTTAATAATATTGTCTTTATGAAGAAATTGAATAGGGGAAACATTAATAGAAAGCGAAAACCCTGCATCAATTGTTGTTTGCCATTGATGCATTTGTTTAGCTGCGGTTTTAAAAATCCAGTCACCCAGTTCAATAATTAACCCCGTTTCTTCGGCTAAAGGAATAAACTGATCAGGTGAAATAATCCCTTTTGTTGGATGTTGCCAACGAATTAATGCTTCTGCTTTTTTAATGCAATTACTCTGACTATTAACAATAGGTTGAAAGAACAAACTAAATTGCTGTTTTTTAATGGCTACGCGTAAATCATTCACTAAAGCTAAGCGGTTTTCGGCAGCATTTTGCATGGCTGAAGTAAAATAACAAAAACTATTCTTACCATTTTCTTTAGCTTGATACATGGCTTGATCAGCATGCTTAAGTAATACATCAACATTGTCACTATCATCTGGAAATACCGTAATACCAATACTTGCACTAATGTAAGCGACATGATCATTTAACGTTATAGGCGGTTGCAAATGTTCAATAATTTGTTGTGCTATTTGCTCCAAGGATCGCGCATTATTAACTTCAGTAATTACGATGGTAAATTCATCACCACCTAAACGTGCAAGAGTATCTGATTGTCGAATGCACTTTTGTATACGTTTGGTAACATCAATAAGGAGTAAGTCACCTTGGTCGTGTCCATAAGCGTCATTAATTTCTTTGAAATTATCTAAATCAATTAACATTACTGCCAATTTTTGTCGATCTCGGCGAGCACGTTTTGTTTCTTGTTTTAAGCGATCAAAAAACATCCGTCGGTTTGGTAGGCCGGTTAAACTGTCGAAGTTGGCTTGCTGCCAAATAATTTCTTGTGATTTTTTCTTTTCCGTAATATCAAAAAATAAGGCAATGCGTTTTTCCACATTTCCTTCTGGATCATAAATGGTGTTGATGGTCAGCCACTGAGCATAATAATGTCCGTCTTTATGTTTTCCCCACAATTCACCTTGCCATCGACCAATTTTTTTGAGAGTTTTTCTTTTTGTTTGGTAAAATGCATCATCATGTTTTTTTGAGTGGAGAATAAATCGATTTTTACCAACAATTTCGTTTTCACTGTAGCCGGTAATTTTAGTAAAAGCGGGATTTACCGCAAGAATAATGTCATCGCTATTAAATACCATGCTCGCTTCATTACTGTTTTCAAATACCAGAGAGGCCATTTTTAGTTGTTTCATGGTTTTGAAATGATTAATCGCAATTTCAGCCAAAATAGTTTGATGATTAATTGCGGCTAAATCTTCATTGGTTGGCGTTGCCGGTGTTTCATGATAAATAGCAAAGGTACCTAGTACATTGTCTTCACTATCAACAATCGGCTGTGACCAGCAAGCGGCTAAATTGGCTTTGGCGGCAAGGTCTTTAAAATTTGCCCAAAGCGGATCGGTTTGAATATTTTCTACAATAACGCGTTTTTTACGAAAGGCTGAAGTGCCGCAAGAGCCTACGCCTTCACCAATAGTTACGCCTTCAATGGCTTGCCGATAAAATTCAGGCAATTTAGGGCCTATACCGTTATATAAATGCTCTCCCGATTCATCAAGTAACAAAATAGAACAAATCATTTCAGGATTGTCTTGTTCTAATAATAAGATTATTTCATTTAGTATGGTATCTAGCGGTGCATTTTGAGCGGTTAATTGTAAAATTTTATTTTTAGTTTCAGCTTGATGTTGCAATGTTTTTTGTTGGTGAATGTCGCTCATTGTGCCAGATAATAATGTGGCTTCACCTTGTTTATTTCTAACCGCTTCGGCTTTGCAATGAAACCATTTATAAGTGCCTTTTTTGGTTATTAATCGTAGTTCTAAATCAAAAATAGCTTGTAGCTTTATATGAGCATCAATAGAAAGTGCAAATAGTTCTTTGTCATCTTCATGTAAGCGCGAATAAAAAATATTACTGTGTTCGGTTAATTCATTGGCTTGATAACCCAATAACTGTTGCCAGCGGGGAGAAACATAAGTGCTGTCGTTAACAATATCCCATTCCCATAAACCATCATTTGCGCCTTTTAAAACCCGCGCATAACGTGCTTCACTGTCTTTAAGTTGTTGCTGTTGAATGGTTTTTTCAGTGATGTCGGTAATGATAACCCGGCAGTGCTCATCACCTTTAGGTGCTGAAATATTAACAGTTACATGACGTAAATGAACACCGTCTCGCCATAGCGAAACATCGCAACTTTTTGCTGTGTTTTCAATAAAAGCAGATTCAAGCAGTGCTAAAAAAGTACTGCGATCTTGCTCGACTATGTATAAATTGAGGCGACTACCGACTTGATCTTCAATCGACTCGGCTAATAATTCTTTACCAGCATGATTGACATGAAGAATTTTACTTTGTCGATTTAAGGTGAAGTAACCAACCGGCGCAGAATCGAATAAATCGGTGTAGTTTTTTAAACTTTGTTCTGCCTGTTTGCGAGCTTGAAGTAATTGCTCATTCATGGTGCGCAATTCTTCAGTTGAGGTGGTTAACTCTTCATTGGTTGATTGCAATTCCTCGTTGGTCGACATGAGTTCTTCACTCGAGGTTTGCATTTCTTCTTTTGCTGTTTGCGTTTCATGTTGAGAATGGATCAAGCTTTTTTCTAAAAAACGTAATCGTAATTGATGTTGATCTTCCAATTCTTCATGGCTAAGTACAGGTAATACACTTTGAGTGGTAAAATGTTGAAAAGCAATTAACCATAAATGTTTAAGCTTTTGATGAGCAAAAGGTTCTATTAGAATGCGCAGGTATTTATGGTTAGACTCAGCCTTTGTATTTAACGTAACAATAACTTCGGTAGTCGATTTAGATTCTTGGGCTTTCAGAAAAGCTTCTAGCAGCGGAGTATGTATTGTATTTTTTACCATTGAATAAATCGTTAAATCAGCTTTACCTGGCATAGGTGTTACATAAGATGAAGTATCCCCAAAAATATTAAGAATTTGACCTTGGTAATTAACTAAAATAGCCGCAGGCGATAAGTTTTGCTGAACATGATCAACAAAATGTTGTTGTAATTCTATAGGTTTTTTCTTGGTCATTTTTACCTTCTGTGTAGCGGATAGCTTTTCAAAAGAATGTAGATTAGAGGGGAAGTAATCATCGGGTTCATCATTAACGAGTGTTTGCTTTTGGTATAAAGATACATTGTTTTTAGTTATTGTAAAATAAGGATTTAAATTATCAACCGATTCGGCCGTACCAAGTAACAGAAACCCTTTTGAGTTTAAACAATAATTGAATTTTTTAAATAATTGCTGGTGAATTGTTTGAGTCATATAAATCATGACATTTCGACAGCAAATTAAATCAAGTCGAGTAAAAGGTGGATCGCTTAATACGTTATGTGGAGCAAAAACAATCAGCTCTCGAATTTTAGGCTTAATTACATAGTTATTTTCTTGAAAATCGAAATAGCGATTTAATTGTTCTATGGTAAATTGATTGCTTATTTTTTGAGGATATTTACCTTTTCTTGCAAATTCAATCGCATATTGATTTAAATCAGTGGCAAATAATTGAATGTGTAATTTGTTGAATTTTTTATTGCTATTTTTTAAATCAAACAGTAAAAAAGCTAAACTAAATACTTCTTCGCCGCTAGCGCAACCTACAACCCAAGCACGAAAAGATTGTTTTTTGATACTTTTATTGAGTAGTGCTGGTAATACTTCTTTTTGCAGTAGTTGCCAAACTTCCTGATCACGAAAAAATTGCGTTACACCAATTAGTAATTCAGCCATCAGTTTAAACCGTTCGGGCTCATATCTAACTAAATAGGCAGCATAATCTTCAACTTTTACAGTATTTGTGGAGAGCATTCTGCGTTTAATACGACGCAGTAGGGTATTTTTTTTATAAGAAGAAAAATCATGCGAGGTGGTTAGTTTTAATACATCAAAAATACAATTTAGTGTGGCTTGTAATTCTGGCTCGTGATCAAGTTGTAAAATTGATTTCACGGTTTGGTTGATATTGTCCTGTATCAAATTATTAATAGCCGAAGCTGGTGCAAGTATGTCGGCAGAAACTATTGCTGATGCATTACTTGGCATATCAGGATATTTAGCTTCATCAACTTCTTGAATGGCTATCAAGCCTTTGTTCTGTTGAATATGTAAACAGCCTTTACTACCATCATTACTATTACCGGATAAAACAACGCCTATCGCTTTTTCATGATAAGCATTCGCTATCTCAAAGAATAAATTGTCGATTGGCTTGCGTTGGCTGCTTTTAAAATGCGCATTAATGAGGGTAAAGCATTGGTCGGTAATTTTTATATCGGAATTTTCAGGAACGATATAAATATAACCTGCGCTTATGGGTAAATCTTGAGTGATTGTTATAATGGGGACTTGTGTTTTTTGGGAAATTAGTTCGGTAAGTAAATTTTTTTGTGTTGGCTCCGAATGTAAAAATATGATGTAACATACATCTTTTGCATTAGTAACTGATGAAAAAAATGATTGGATGGCACTAACGCCACCAGCTGAAGCGCCAATGCCTACAACGTAAGGGTTATTTTTTTGTTTTTTTATCAAATCTTTCATTAACAACATCCTGAGTTAATATAAAAATTAGGCTTCAATAATTTATTTTGTTTAAGTTTAATCTATACCTTATGATTAAAATGTGACTATGCATAATCTTTCTGAAAATTGAAATATTACCATTTTTATCGTCGTACTGAACTTGTTTTCAAAGCTATTTGTTTAAAAACCCAAGTGAAAAAAGTCTGAAATAAATACAGGATGATAAATTTAATATAAACAAGTTGAGTTATCTGTATAGGCTTGTTTAAAAATATTAGACACAATTTGTAAGTATAGCGCAATTTTAAAAAAACAGATTTTTTTACAGGGTTTAGTTAACGGTGATTTGTACACGAGGTTTGATGTTACACAATAATTCATAAGGAATTGTGCTGGCGTGCTTGGCAATAATTTCTACGGGTAAATTTTCCCCCCATAGAGTAGCGATATCACCAATATTATCCGTACTTTTTTCACCTAAATCAACCGTAATCATATCCATAGCAACGCGGCCAACTAAAGGTACTATGCGGTTATTAATTAATACAGGGGTGTTATTTTCAGCATGTCTCGGATAACCATCGCCATAACCTATCGCAATAACACCAATGGTAGTATCTTTAGGCGCTTGCCAATTGGCGCCATAACCGACTTTTTCTCCAGCTTTAATTTGTCTAATCGTAATTAAACTGGCTTGTAATGTCATTACGGGTTTTATCGCTAATGTTTGTGCGCTGTTATTTTGATTGCTGTCGGCATTTAACAAAGGCGATACCCCATACAGCATTAAACCAGGGCGTAACCAATCGTAATGACTTTGTCGCCACGCGCAAATTCCTGCAGAGTTAGCACAGGATTTTGGCTCGTTTAAATGGCCAGTTAACTGTTCAAAAATAGCGAGTTGTTTTGTAGTGCTGGTATTTTTTTGATCATCAGCACAGGCTAAATGACTCATTAATACAATGGGCGTTTGAATGTTGTTGGAGTCTTGAAGTTGTTGATAAAAATAGTCGAAATCAGTAGTTTCTATACCTAAACGGTGCATACCCGTGTCAATTTTTAACCAAATTTTTAATTGTTTTTGTAATAATTTGTCGGCTGGCATTTGAATAATAGCATCAAGTTGTTCTTTATTGTGTACTACAATTTGCAAATCGTTAACGGCCACTATCGGTAAATCAGCTTGGTTGAAAACACCTTCAAGTAATACGATGGGTTGTACTATGCCAGCGGCGCGTAATAATAATGCTTCGTCTAAACGTGCTACCCCAAACGCATCGGCGCTATTTTCTTCAATAAATAGACTATCAGCTAATAATTTTGCGATACGCACTAAGCCATGACCGTAACCATTCGCTTTTAACACAGCGAGTATTTTACTGTTTGGTGCTAAGCTTTTTATTTGTTTATAATTTTCAAGCAATGCTTGGCTGTCTATTACCGCTGTCGCGGTAATAATGGTGTTGTGGGCTGGCGAAGTCGCAATTGTGCTCATAACCGATTAATCTTCTTCAAATATTTTGGGGCCTGCATAATTATCAAAGCGAGAATATTGGCCTTGAAATGTTAACCGCGCACGACCAATTGGGCCATTACGTTGTTTGCCGATAATGATTTCAGCGGTGCCTTTATCTTCCGAGTTTTCGTTATAAACTTCATCTCGGTAAATAAACATAATTAAATCGGCATCTTGCTCTATTGCTCCCGATTCACGTAAATCTGAATTCATTGGTCGTTTGTCAGAGCGGCTTTCTAAACTACGGTTTAGCTGAGAAAGTGCAATAACGGGTACTTGTAATTCTTTGGCAAGCGCTTTTAAAGAACGTGATATTTCAGAAATTTCTAAAGTGCGATTTTCGCTCAATGCCGGTACACGCATTAATTGTAAATAATCGATCATGATCATTGATAAACCGCCATTATCGCGATACACCCGACGTGCGCGCGAACGAACTTCGGTAGGTGTTAAGCCTGCCGCGTCATCAACAAACATTTTACCTTTATCAATTAATAAACCCATGGTTGAAGAGAGGCGCGCCCAATCTTCATCATCTAATTGCCCAGTTCTTATTTTAGTTTGATCAATGCGTCCCAGTGAGGCGAGCATTCTCATCATAATTTGGTCTGACGGCATCTCTAAGCTGAAAATGAGTGCCGGTTTATCTTCCATCATCGCAGCATTTTCTGCTAAATTCATCGCAAAAGTGGTTTTACCCATAGATGGACGTGCAGCGACAATAATTAAATCAGAAGGTTGTAAGCCAGCGGTAAGTTTATCTATGTCGGTAAAGCCTGTTGAAACACCCGTTATACCATCGTGTGGTTGCTGGTAAAGCTTTTCAATTCTATCGATAGTTTTTTCTAAGACGCTGTGAATGTTTTCAGGACCTTCTGATTTATTCGCGCGTTGTTCGGCAATTTTAAAGATGAGGGTTTCTGCGAAATCAAGCAGTTCAGCGCTATCACGTCCTTGAGGATCAAAACCTGCCTCAGCAATTTCATGGGCAACACCGATCATTTCACGCGTAACGGCACGTTCACGGACAATATCGGCATAAGCGCCAATATTAGCTGCACTCGGTGTGTTTTTCATCATTTCGGCAAGGTAAACAAAGCCACCTGCGTCATCGAGTTTTTGTTCGTTTTCTAAAGACTCAGAAAGGGTGATTAAATCAACGGGATCGCCGGTTTCAATTAACGCACCGATACTTTCAAAAATGAGACGATGTGAACGGGTATAAAAATCTTGCGCAACTACTGCTTCACTAACGCGATCCCACATTTGATTGTCAAGTAACAAACCACCTAGTACTGATTGTTCAGCTTCAAGTGAATGCGGTGGTATTTTGATATCGTTAACTTGTTGATCATTAAATTTATTCTTACCTTTACTAAAGTCTTTATTGAAACCTTTAGTGGTATTTCTTTTTGCTTGTGGCGTTTGTTGCGCAGCCATTAATTACTACCGTGAGTACTGAAATTTTATTGCGCCTAATGTAGCAGATTATACTGTTAAAGTGTATGTGGAAATTAAGGGCTATTCAGATGAATGTATCAAGCTTGGTTATGCTGAATCTATTTCCAGTATCTTTTATTGTATCATTATTACCACTTACATATTATTGACTATTTATCATTGTAGCTAGTCGTGATTATTTGCTGGTTTATCGATTTTACTTTTGTTAACTTTAAATAAGCAGCTAGTCTAAGGTAAAAATGAAAATGGATAGAAAGTTATGAAACAGTCAATGATTATTAACGGCAAAAAGCATGAGATTGATGTCGATAAAGAAATGCCATTATTGTGGTTTTTGCGTGATAGATTAGCATTTACCGGCACTAAATATGGTTGTGGTAGTGGTTTATGCGGAGCTTGTACTGTTCATGTTGATGGCCAAGCCATACGTTCATGTGTCACTCCTGTGGGAACCTTGGTTGATAAAAAAATTACTACCATTGAGGGCTTATCTGAACATGGCGATCACCCATTACAAAAAGCATGGTTAAGTAATAACGTGCCTCAGTGTGGTTATTGTCAAGCAGGACAAATTATGAATGCCGCCAGTTTATTAGCGGTAAATGCAGCACCCACCGAGCAAGAAATTGAAACGGCAATGCAAGGTAATATCTGTCGTTGTGGTACCTATCAACGTATCAAAAAAGCGATAGCAGAAGCTGCTGATATGCTAAGTAAGGAGGCTTAATATGAGTATTTCAAAGGTGAGTCGTCGAAATTTTTTAAAAGGTGCAGGAGTTGCAACAGGGGGTTTAGTGCTTGCTGTTGCCTTTCCTGCCAATGCACTGGCAGAAAAAGGGATTGTAAACGATAGCAGTGTTAGCCTTAATGCTTTTATTCATCTCGAAGAAAATGGCGATACCGTTATTTACTGTGGTCGATGTGAAATGGGGCAGGGTATTAGCACCGCTTTGCCCTCTGCAGTAGCAGATGAAATGGAAGCCGATTGGCAGCGTGTTACGGTTAAACAAGGTGATGCCGACGAAAAATATGGTCCTCAAGCGACAGGTGGCTCTGCAAGTATTCGTCTGATGTATCAACCTATGCGAGAAGCAGGAGCAACAGCAAAAGCGATGTTAATTGCTGCGGCTGCCAAGGTTTGGAATACCTCTGCTGATAATTGTTATGCGCAATCGCATTTCGTTATCAATAAAATAAACAAACAAAAACTGGGGTATGGAGAGCTTGCCAGTATTGCCGCCAATATGCCGATCCCTGAAAAACCTATCCTTAAAAAGAAAAGTGACTTTAATTATATAGGCACAAAATTAGCTCGCCATGATCAAGGTGAAGTGGTTATTGGTAAGCGTATTTACGGTGTTGATACAAAATTACCCGGCCTAAAATATGCCGCAATTGTGCATTGTCCGGTATTGGGCGGTAGCCTAAAAAGCGTAGATAAAACGGATGCACTAAAAGTGAGTGGGGTTAGTGATATCGTTGAAATTCCACGTTTTAACGTGCCTTTTGGTTCGATTGGTGGCGTTGCTGTGGTTGCTGATAATAGTTGGACTGCACAACAGGCGGTGAAAAAGTTAAAAGTAGTATGGAATTTAGGTGAAAATGTTGTTTACAACACTAAAGAATATAAACAGCAATTAGTGACTAATGTTGAGAAAGCAGCCAAATTGGTATCTGAGCGTGGTGATGTTAATAAAGCGTTTAAAACCGCGAAACATAAAGTTGCTGCTACTTATACTGGTGGGCACCTTTCACATTCACCCATGGAACCTAATGCAAGCGTTGTCTGGGTGCAAAAAGATTCTTGTGAAGTGTGGGCGTCAACGCAAAGCCCCGCTGATATTCAAACCGTATTAGCACAATATTTAAAACGAGAACCTAAAGATATTGTGGTGCATGTTGCTATGGCAGGCGGCGCTTTTGGCCGTAAATTTAAGTGTGATTATGTTCACGAAGCTGCGGTTATTTCAGAAAAAACAGGTGCTCCAATTCAGCTTATTTGGTCTCGTGAAGAAGATATGCGTACTGGCTATTACCATTCAATTAATGCGCAACATATTGAAGCTTCAATGGATGAAAATGGTGATGTTACGGGGTGGCTACATCGAGCGGCTTTTCCTTCTATTGCGAGCTTGTTTGATCCCTCTTTAGTTAGAGCTCCTGATCAAAGTTTAAAAGATGTTACCAATCATTTGTTTGGTGTAGAAAACTTTAGAGCTGAATCTGGAGATGCTAAGGCGCATACCCGTATTGGTTGGTATCGTGCAGTTTATGCGATATTTTATGGTTTTGCTTTTAGTACATTTGCTGATGAATTGGCTTATAAATCGGGTAAAGATCCGTTAACTTTTGTTAATCAGCTTTTTGATAACAATAAAAATAAAGAACAACAAGCGCAAGTACAACGGGCAAAAGATGTTTTGGCTGTTGTTGCCAATAAATCAGGCTGGCATCAACGTGCAAAGTTACCGAAAAACCAAGGTATTGGTTTAGCTGTGCATTATAGTTTTAGCAGTTTTGTTGCGATGGCAGTACATGTTGAAGTTAATGGAGACGAGATTAAGGTATTGAATGTCGATTGTGCGATAGATTGTGGTCAAGTACTTAACCTTGATGGTGCAACAGCACAAATGGAAGGTGCTGTAGCGATGGGTATGTCATTAGCGTTAAGTACCGAAATTACTTTTAAGGATGGCGCGGTGGTTAATTCAAATTTTCATGATTATCCCGTTATGCGTATTTCAGCAATGCCTAATGTTAGAGTACACATTACTGATTCTGACGAAAGCCCAACAGGTTTAGGCGAGCCGGGTGTCGCTCCTTTTGCACCGGCATTAAGTAATGCTGTTTTTGCAGCATCAGGTAAGCGCCATAGAGATTTACCTTTTAAGCCGTTAGTTGTCTAAGTTTGATTTATGAACATAAGTAACCACCTGTCACACTTATTAGCTAAGTGGTACCCAAATAGAGATAAAGTTGATTGGGTTTTAGCAACTATTTATGACACTCACGGCCCCTGTTATCGTAAATCAGGGGCGATGATGTTATTTAATAGTCAAGGTGAACAATTTGGCATGTTAAGCGGTGGTTGTTTAGAATCAGACATTGCGGTTAATGCACGCAAAGTCATGCACACAGCTCAACCAGTATTGTTGCGTTACGATGGCTCCGACGAAGATGATTTGTCTTTTCACTTAGGGATTGGCTGTGGCGGCACTGTTTACATTATGCTGCAACAAGTTAATGAACAGAATGATTATTTATCGCTAATTCAAGTATATAACGCTCTTAAACAGCGAGTATCTGGCTATTATTACCAAGCTATTATTGATAAAAATGACGATGCTCAAGCGTATTTTGCAGCCGAAAAAATCACTGATATTGCCGCGACAGCTGCAATCGTTCAACGGCCTCAAAATAATAGCGACAAAGCCAACAAGAGTAACAATAGCACTAATAACTGGTTAGCAACCCCTATTGTGCCAGAGCCGCATTTGCTCGTTATTGGTGGCGGTATTGACGCGCGTCCTTTAGTGAATATGGCTAAGCAATTAGGTTGGCAAGTTTCTTTATGGGATCCTCGTCCTGCTAATGCGCGTAAAGAATATTTTTCGAATGTTGATCATATTATAAAAGGCGAAGCTGAAGTATTAACGACTTTTGTTGCGCAAAAAGATGTCAATGCGGCGATATTGATGAGTCATAATGTCGCTATAGATGCTCAAGCGTTGCGCGCTATTGCGTCGACAAAACTGCACTATGTGGCTTTACTTGGCCCCGTTAATCGACGACAACAAGTGATTGCTCAAGCAAAAGTTGAAACGCAAATTGAACATGGTTCTTTGCCCTTTATATTTGCAGGACCGTCAGGGTTAAATATTGGAGGAACTTTGCCAGAGAGTATCGCCTTATCAATACTTGCGGAATGTCATGCGAGTTTATACAAAAAAAATGCGCTATCGCTTAGCCAAGTATTATGAATAACAAACACTATAATTTGAAAATAATTGTGCTTGCTGCCGGTAAAAGTGAACGTTTTAATGGCATTAAATTATTGTCAAAAGTTACCCAGAAAAAGGATGCTATCACCTTAATTCAGTATGTATTAGCGCAAATTTCTATCGCCTTAAACGTGTTAAATATAGATAAGAGTAATTTATACGTAGCCACTGGTGAGTATCATGATCAAATAGCGGAATTTTTAGATCAGCAATTTACACTGAGTTATTGTGCACAGGCTCATTGTGGAGTTGGGCATACTATTGCGCAGTCAGTTAAAAAAATCATCATCAATGAAGTTAATACCAGCCATATAATGATTTTGTTAGCGGATCAAGTTGCTTTGAGTGTTGATGATTATGTTCATTTGATTAAACAATCTTTAAACATGCCAGATAAATTGATTTGTGCAAAAGCAGATCGGGAAATTATGCCCCCAGCTATTTTTCCGCAATATTGTTTTACTGAGTTAATGGCTTTGCAAGGCGATAAAGGTGCTAAAGCGCTTTTGTACAAAAATAAAGCACACCTTGAAGAAATTTCACTTCCTCATGCGGTAATAGATATTGATACGCAACAAGACCTCATCAATTGGAATAATAAAATTAGTTAACCTTATTCACTATTGTGTTAATTTGTTTAGTGAATAAGGTCTAAATGAATAGATGAGTTGTTATTGCTTCGCTACTTTTATATCACCTGAAACGGTGGTTACTCGCACTGAAGCATTTCCATTACCCGTTTCAAAGTTAAGCGATGCGCCTGGACCATATTTCGCGGTTTTTGCTTTTTTATCGGTTAATTGGTTGATAATGTCATCGTTCACACTACTACTTAAACGAAAGCTTGCTTGCACATTATCTTGAAAAAACAACTCAATATCACCGCTAACACTTGAGGCTTTAATTACCCCGTCTTTATTTAACTGTAGCGATACTTTTACATCATCACTAACGGTGTTCAATTCTAATTCATCGACTTTTTGTAGGCTTAATTTAATGCCACCACTCACGGCATGTGCCGAAACTATTGTAGCCGAAGAAGTGGACTTTATTTCGCCGCTCACCGCTTCAATACGTAGTCGTCCTTGTGAATTTTTATCGGTAATTTCACCACTGACTGAGGTTAACGCTATTTTTCCAGACAAATCAGCTGTTTTAATTTCACCACTAACGGTAGAAATATCAACATGATCTGATAAATTACTGGCATTAACATCGCCACTAACACTTCTTATTTCACTACCATGCTGTAAATTTTTAGCGGTAACATCCGTAGAAACGCCATCAAAATTTACTCGCGCATTACTTGGCAAGTTAATCACCAACTTCGAACCATCTTCATCTTTATAACTGCCGTGACCAAGATTTCGAGGAGTTACTACTTTAATTAAAACGCCATTATCCGTTTTTTCAAAGATAAACTTTTCTGCTTTGTCGTCAAGTTCACCCTTGACAGAAATTTCGTTTTTACTCCAACCTCCAATGGCTATCGTGCCACGCACATTTTCAATAGTGACATTGGTGTTAGTATCAACATTTAATTGCTTATCTACTTTTTCACCCGCTAATACTGATAAAGCTAGTAAGCTGCCGATTAGGGTAGTGCTGAGTTTAATAATGTTCATTGGTCTCGTCCTATTTTGTTCATTTAAGGTTAATCGTTAAGATAATAATTAAATTTTTCGTTTAAATTGTTTGCCAACGAGGGCGATATAGCTGTTCTAATAATTTTAATTCTTGCTGTTGTGTCCATTGTAAAAGGTTAAGTAAATCTTGATTGTTTTTATCACTTGCGAGTGCTTTGTAAATGGTGCTCTGAGCACTTTCTAGTTGCTGTAGTTCTTTTTGCATTTTAATCGGCAATTGTTTGCTTTCTGGCTTACCATAACTGACTAATAAACTTTGTTTTTGTTGTTGAAAATTGTCTTTAATAAAGCTAACTGCATCGTAATTACTTTGCTGAGTAACACTGGTTGGCGATGGTGAAAAAGTATGGTTTAACTGCCACGACAATAATACGGCAACTACAACAGAGGCTGCCCATGCAAAAGGTGCAGTAAATCGATTTGCCGTTAATTTTCCTTGCGTGTTTAATTGCTTGGACGATTGTCGAGTTGTTTGTTCTGCATGGTTAATTGCCCGTTCAATGCCTGCCCATAAATCACGTTCTGGTGTAAGCTCGTTAGATAATTTATCAAGATGCTGTTGCAAGGTTTGATCACTAATGTTTGTATTAAAAGATGAATTATTCATGATTTATTCCTCAACCTGATTAAAGTTTGATTCATTACTTAAGCTCGCTTTTAACAAGTTTCTAGCGCGATGATAGTGAGATTTACTAGAACCAACGGCCATTTGCATCATTTGGGCAATTTCTTCGTGGCGATAACCTTCAACAGCAAATAATACAAAAACAATACGTGCTCGTTCAGGTAAACGTTGTATATGACGATCGAGTGTTGATAAATTTTCATCACCTTGTTGGCTTTCACTTTCATTAATTAAATTTTCTTCAACAGTTTGCTCTTCAATAGAGAATACTCGTTGAAACCAATTTTTATTTTTACGGATATGTCCTAAAACAATGTTAGTGGTAACGCTGTGCAACCAAGTGCTAAATTTACTGTCACCACGAAAATTTGAAATTTTCCGCCAAAGCTGAACAAACACCTCTTGGCAAACATCTTCAGCGCTATTTTTATCGACTAACATTCTCCAACACAACGCGTATACACGTTTATGATGTAAAATATAAAGTTGATGAAAAGCATTTTGATCACCTTGTTGCGCTAAATTTATCCAGTTTTTCTGTTGCGCGTCATTAAAGGTGGCATTTGCTTCAATTATGTTACTAGTAGCCAAGTAAAAATCTCAAAAGTTGAAGGTTAATAAAGTTATTTGTTACAAGCTTAGATGCACTTGTGATGAAAAGGGTTTAAATAAAAACTAAAATAAAAAAATAGATATAAAAAAAGCGCCATACAGGCGCTTTAGTCGTTTTGATTTGGTAAGAATTACTTCTTGCCCAATACCGCAAAACGTTTGTTAAATTTATCAACACGACCACCAGTTTCAGCAGCTTTTTGCTTACCAGTATAAAAAGGGTGACACTCAGAGCATACGTCTAAGTTTAAGTCTTTCTTTTTAGTTGAACGTGTTTTAATTACGTTACCACATGAACAAGTCGCTGTGATCTCGTTGTAATCTGGATGTATACCTTCTTTCATAGAAACCTCTGTTAAATACCACTTAGTTTGTTGTGAGTGGTATTGCCGCATCGCCGAATGATCTGAATATAATATTAGCGAAACGCTAAAATTCAACCAAGCACCATACGAGTTGAAAAATAATGGAGCCGAATTTTAATTGATCACACACTAAACTGCAATACCTATGTAAAGATAAAGTTTAAAAAACAAGCATAAATTAATCGTGTGAATTGGTGCTTGAGGCGAGCGTCATTTAAGGTCAAAATACCCTTTCAGCTGATATCATCAATCATTGGTTAATAAATAAGTAGTATAAAAGGCATGAGAAAAGAGTTAGTTAACTACGTACAAGTTGCGGTGCCAGTGCCGATGCGCCAACTATTTACTTATTCAATACCTGAAGCATTGCAATCTCCACCGATAAAGGTTGGTGAGCGTGTGGTTGTGCCTTTTGCTGGTAGGCAGTTAGTCGCAGTTGTTATCACGACCAGCGCTGAAAGTGAATTTGATCACACTAAAATTAAAGCCTTGTTAGCAAGGCAAAACGATACACACTTTTTTAGCCTGCAACAAATTGATTTTCTAAAACAATGCGCCAGTTACTATCATCATCCTATTGGCGAAGTGCTTAGCCAAGCGCTGCCTGTTCTTTTACGACAAGTAGACTCGCCTGAAATTCAAGCACCTGAAGTATGGCAAGCAACGTTAGAAGAAGCTGATGAAGCAGCGTTAGATAACGTTATTGCTTCTTTCAAGAAAGGCGCTCGTAAACAATTAGAACTTTATAAAATAATTCAACAACATCAAGGTATTACTTGGCCAGAATTACGCGTGTTAGGTTACAGCAAGGCACAGTTAAATGCCCTACAAAGCAAAGCGTTAATTGCAGCCAGTAAAGCTACTCCTCAGCCATTTGTATGGAAAAATGAGCAGTTAAACGCTGAAAATAAACTCACCTTAACCGTTGAACAAGCGCTAGTGGTGACAAGTGTTTCTCAAAAGCTAACGCAGTTTTCGTGTCATTTATTAGAAGGTATTACTGGCAGTGGTAAAACCGAAGTTTACCTACAAGTAATGGAGGCGGTATTAGGGCAAAATAAACAAGTATTAGTGATGGTGCCTGAAATAGGTTTAACCCCGCAAACATTAAGTCGTTTTGAACAGCGCTTTAATTTACCCGTGTATTTGCATCATTCAGCGCTGAATAATAGTGAGCGATTACAGACATGGCTTGCCTCTAAACAAGGTAATGCAGCCATTATTATTGGCACACGTTCATCGGTATTTACGCCATTATTACAACCAGGCATGATCATTGTTGATGAAGAACATGATAGTTCGTTAAAACAACAAGACGGTTTTCGTTATCATGGTCGTGATTTAGCTATTTTACGTGCACGTCAATTAAATATTCCTATTTTATTAGGCAGTGCTACCCCGAGTTTTGAAACGTTACAAAATGCATTAACGGGTAAATACCATCATCATCAGTTATTAAAACGCCCAGGTAAATCAGTTGAAGCGAAAATTCAATTAATCAGCATGGCACAACAGCAAGTCGACCGTGGTTTATCGGCAACATTAACATACGAAATAGGGCAAACGTTAGCACGTGGCGAGCAAGTACTGATTTTCTTAAATCGTCGTGGTTTTGCTCCTGCGGTAAGTTGCCAAGAATGCCATGATATTATTAGCTGCCAGCGTTGTAACAAGCCTTATACGTTGCATCAAGGACAGAAATTATTAATCTGTCATCATTGCGGTAGCCAAAAGCGCGTACCAAGGCAATGCGGGCAATGTGGTAGTGTGCGGTTATTACCACTTGGCCAAGGTACCGAACAGCTTGAACAACGTTTAAGTGAGATGTTTAATGAATATAGCGCCATACGGATTGATCGCGACAGTACAAGGCGCAAAGGTGAATTAGCTAAACTATTACAAGAAGTGAGTGATAAAAAACATCAATTATTAATTGGCACGCAAATGCTGGCAAAAGGGCATCATTTTCCAGATGTGACTTTAGTGGCAGTGCTTGATGTTGATGGTGCATTATTTAGTTATGATTTTCGTGCCGCTGAGCAAATGGCGCAGTTACTGGTGCAAGTTGGTGGTCGAGCAGGGCGTGCCAGTAAACCCGGTAAAGTATTGGTGCAAACTAATTATCCCGAACATCCGTTATTGCAAGATTTAGTCAACAATGGCTATCATCATTTTGCCAAGCAAGCGTTAGAGGAACGAAAATTAGCGCATTTACCGCCGTTTTATTTTCAAGCTTTGGTTCGTGCTGAAGCAAACTATCCTAGTTACCCTGAAAATTTTTTACGAAGTTTAACAGAACACCCCTTAGCACAATGTGAATTAGCGGGGCCTATACCAGCCGCAATGGAGAAAAAAGCGGGAAAATTTCGTTTTCATTTAATTATTCAAGCCAAACATCGTCGAGATTTACATCTTGGGGTTAAGCAAATGTTAGCAAATATTAAGCAAAATCAGTGGTATAATAAAGTACGCTGGTCGGTAGATATTGATCCACAAGATTTATCATGGTGATTACATTATTAATTACCAAGACAGTATTTTAATAAATATTTGCTAAATAACAGGGCTGCGTTAGAATAAAAGCTCTTTTAGGTTTGTAGTAAAAATATTCCCCATGGCTCATCAAGATTATGTTTCTCGCCCTCGTAATTCAAATAAAAATAAAAAGAATAATCCTTATAAAAATGGAGAGCAGCCAACAGCGATAAATTTTAAAACTAAATTTATCGCTGCAATAACGATAATTGCTCTTATTGGCTTTGGTTATTTGTTATGGATTATCAAAGACAATCAACCCTCGGTAAATGTAACGCAACAAACAGGTCAAATTCTCCCTAAAAGTGAAGTGAAATTACCTGAGCCACCAAAAGAAAAATGGTCATACCGTAAAGATTTGGCAGATAAGAAAGTAGAAGAAGGGCAATATGAAATTGTTGATAAAGGCCCATGGAAAATGCAATGCGCCTCCTTTAAAAGTGATGCTCAAGCTCAGGAATTGAAAGCGAAAATTGCTTTTTTAGGGATCGAGTCTAAAGTGGCTAAATCGCAAGGTAAAAATGGCACTTGGTATAAAGTGATTCTTGGTCCGTATAAACGTAAACGTCATGCAGAAAAAGATCGCCACAAATTAAAACGTAATAAAGTGAATTATTGCCAAATTTGGCTTTGGCGTTAAAGTTTTTCCCCAATTATTTTTAGTGGTTTTCTTTTTTACCCTTGAAAACCCATCAATAGAACCCACATCAAAGAACAATTAACACTATTGGAATTTATTGTGACTACTATCGTTTCTGTAAGACGCAATGGCAAAGTAGCCATTGGTGGTGATGGCCAAGTGTCATTGGGAAATACTGTGATGAAAGGTAACGCCCGTAAAGTGCGTCGCTTATACCACGATAAAGTACTTGCTGGTTTTGCTGGCGGTACGGCAGATGCTTTTACGTTGTTCGAGCGTTTTGAATCTAAATTAGAGCAATTTCAAGGGCATTTAACTAAATCGGCAGTTGAGCTTGCTAAAGATTGGCGTAGCGATCGCGCTTTGCGAAAATTAGAAGCATTATTGGTGGTTGCTGACGAAACAGCGTCTTTCGTTATAACGGGAAACGGCGATGTTGTTCAACCAGAAGATGATTTAATTGCCATTGGTAGTGGTGGTAATTTTGCGCAAGCTGCCGCAAAAGCTTTATTAGAAAACACCGACCTTTCTGCACGTGAAATTGTTGAAAAATCGTTGACCATAGCGGGCGACATTTGTGTGTTCACTAACCATTCTCAAACTATTGATGAGCTGTAAATTTTAACCGCTTAATTTTCCAAGGAATTTAATATGTCGACTATGACACCACGTGAAATTGTTCATGAATTAGATAATCATATTATTGGCCAAAATGACGCCAAAAGAGCGGTAGCTATTGCGTTGCGTAATCGCTGGCGTCGAATGCAATTAAACGAAGAATTACGTGCTGAAGTTACCCCTAAAAATATTTTAATGATCGGTCCAACGGGTGTTGGTAAAACTGAAATTGCTCGTCGTTTAGCTAAATTAGCTAATGCGCCTTTTATTAAAGTTGAGGCAACAAAATTTACTGAAGTTGGTTATGTTGGTAAAGAAGTTGAAAGCATTATTCGCGACTTAACCGATATGGCAATGAAAATGTTGAAAGAGCAAGAAATGACTCGAGTAAAGCATTTAGCGGAAGAAGCTGCAGAAGAGCGTGTTTTAGATGTTTTGATCCCAAATCCTCGCGATACAATGGGTAATGAAGAAAATGTCGATAATAGTAGCACTCGTCAGATTTTTAGAAAAAAATTACGTGAAGGGCAACTTGACGATAAAGAAATTGAATTAGAGTTAACTGCGCCGCAAATTGGTGTTGAAATTATGGCACCACCTGGTATGGAAGACATGACATCGCAATTGCAAAATATGTTTCAAAGCATGTCGAATGAGAAAACCAAAAAACGTAAATTAACCATTAAAGCAGCGCTAAAAGCATTGCAAGAAGAAGAAGCGGCAAAATTAGTTAATGCTGAAGATTTAAAACAAAAAGCAATTGATGCTGTTGAGCAAAATGGTATTGTTTTTATTGATGAAATTGATAAAATTTGCAAGCGTGGTGACACCTCTGGACCTGATGTTTCTCGTGAAGGTGTACAGCGAGATTTATTACCATTGATTGAAGGTTCTACGGTTAGCACTAAGCATGGCATGGTTAAAACTGATCATATTTTATTTATTGCTTCGGGCGCTTTTCAAATGACTAAACCGTCAGATTTGATCCCTGAAATGCAAGGTCGTTTGCCAATTCGAGTTGAATTACAGGCATTAACAACGGAAGATTTTGTCAGAATATTAACTGAGCCTAATGCCTCGTTAACCGAACAATATATTGCCTTGTTAGCCACTGAAGGTGTTCATATTGAATTCACTAATGATGGTATCAAGGCTATTGCTAGTGCCGCCTGGCAAGTTAACGAAAATACTGAAAATATTGGTGCTCGTCGCTTACACACGATGATGGAACGCATTGTTGAAGAGCTTTCTTTTGTTGCTAATGATAAGACGGGTGAAACCATTGTCATTGATGCTGATTATGTCAACGGTAAGCTATCTGAAGTAGTCAAAAACGAAGATTTAAGTCGGTTTATTCTATAATTTAAACGATGCTAGTAAGAAACGAAAAAGGAATGCTGCTCTGAGGTGGGAATAAATTTAATAGAATTGGTATTATTAAGTAAATTTGATAAGGGTAACTCCCTTTTTCGTTTCATACAAAGAAGTGCCTAAATTATAAAATTAGCGATAAAGTTAACCGATGATTTTTTGAAAAAAAGTATTGGATTATATGACTTGTGGGCGTTGTTTAAAGCCCTCGCGCAGCTTGCACACTCTTACGCTCCTCCGTGTAATCCCACCAAGCCTTTGGTTCATCTCCATTGATAAAACATGTCACTGAAATAAACACATCAATAACACAAGGGTCATGCCTACTTCCTGTTATAAAGCAGAGCCTCTCGTACATTTCATACGGATCCTGCCCCACGAGATCGTAGGGTTTTTCTATACCAAGCAACTGAAGATCAGCAGCGCCTGCCTTACCTATATTTGGGAGGTCTGTAAGCTTCTTAATATTTTCACGGACAACTTTACTCGGATTCATGATGCGCCTAACCTCCAAATAACAGGCAAAAAATTGTGTGAGTTCTTGGAACTTCTACTACCCTTTCCTCTGTTACCGAAAAATCAGTTTTATATGTTTCAAACTCTTTTTTATTAAAAAGTCCTGAATTCCAAAAAAATAAAAAATGGAATTAAAAACATAAAACTGAAAGCTTGATATTACATGTTTGCATACGGCAAAACTCTGTTTAATAAACTTCTATATTTTGATAACACTGCAAAATTAACTGAGTGGACATTGGTTAAGTTTATTTGTAGTTTAGCATGCCAAAGATAATAGTGACCTTAGCATTGCTAAACTACACTCTGCTGTTCTGCCAATTGCTGTTGACAAACGAAGTGCCATTTCTGGAAATTCTCAAATTATTTCATACAGCTACGCAACATTGCAATCCCTACACATGCGAACCACACAATCATACTTGGCCCAAAAAGGATCATTGAATTGGAAAATAATGGAATTACAGAGATGATACCGATTAAACCGGTAACTAAACCAATGTAGTTAACTGCTTTTGGAAGCCAATCCGTTCGTAAAGCGATCCAACTGATGAATAATACCCAAAGACCTCCTATTAGTTCGTTACCGCTAACTAAACCATTCTCTACGTTCATAAGTGCCAACCAAACAGTTTCCGCTTGAGTTGGATCATGAGTATACATTTTTGAGATTGCTTGAAAGTCGTGCAGCATTAGATTGCCACTCGCAATAATTAACCCTGCCCATATAAGGCCTAAAACTGTCGCGGTTTGCAATAATATTGGGGAACTCGTTTTTAACTTATTGTAAAAAGCTAGCGATACAACAATCAAACAGAAAGCCGAGAGCCAATATGCTATTAATATCCATAAGTACATAACTCCTTGATAATTAGTTAGTAATTTTAAATAGTTAACAGGGTCAGCGTCAAGTATTGGAGATAATATTGTAAGGTATAATCCTATAGCGACAATATATGCAATCGAATGGAGCAGCGCCGCAAAGCCACCAACTTTCAAATAATCATTCATTTAATTTCCTTTCTATATGGGGTATAAAAAACATGTTTTTTTCCATACGTCTTAAATTAAAAAAGTTGGCCTTGATTTAGCCAAATTAGTTTTTAGTATTCATGTAATTGACAAACATGACAAACATGTATTTCGTAAAAAAATCAAATAAAACAGAATCTTAGTTTAAGTTGTTGCGTCATAACTGTAAAATTTGTTATTCCTTACCGGTAAAATAAAAAGAACGATTCAGATGCTATTTGTGAATCAGTCACTCGGCCAAAACACGCTTTATTTCTGTTTAAATCCTTCGACAAAAACTTATCTCCATATGGTTAATTAATAATATGAAAGTGTGAAAGATTTTGTTTTAAAGCTGTTAAATAAGTTTCTTTTGGCGAGTTTGCTATAAGTTGTGATAATTCGTTGCCAATTGCGGTAAATTTATAAAAATTTAAACAAACGTTATTCATTTTGAAACTTATATTTAATGATGTTCCATTGTAATCAAATGTTAGGTTTTCATTTTTAAGTAAAGGTTTTGTTTCTGCTTCTTGCATAAATAACAGTTTATTTTCTGATAAAGCTAATAAATCACTATAATTCAAACCAAATTCAGCTAAATTTAAGCGATATTCTTTCTTGCCAAATAATAAAGCAAGTAGTGTAGGTTTTTGGTAAACACCTGAAATAATTCGCATAGCATTACTATTAATATCTTTAACTGATAACGAACGTGCTTTAGCAAGTAATTTTGCATCAGTCATGCTCATATTCTTAAAAACATTTAATGCTTTAAATGAAAAAGAGCCGGGTTTAGCGATTTCACCAGCAAGAATTTTAGCCCATAACGCTTGCATACTCGGATTACCAATGTTTTCGGCAAGTAATATGAAATTATTAAACCAGTCTGCATCAGCTCTGTCTGCTATTTCATCAGCTGAACTATATTCTAGTGCTTGGTATATAATAGCTTCGAGATTTTGTTGCTTACGAATTTTACACGCTTGATCATGGCGTGTAACTCTTTCTATAATCGGGATTTGTTTTTCAGGTGATCTTAAACCATCAACTAGCGAAAATTGCTTAGCCAAATTTAACAATTGTCTTTGGGTCGATGTATCGTTTACTACTTTCTTGCTAGTATTTTGCGTTTCAGCTTTTTCTACCAGTTGTTCAGGCTTATTATCTATGGTTACAACTGAAGTTTTAGGTGTATTAGTTGGCTTCATATTTTATTTCCGTTCTTAATGATACCTCTGCTACTTTAATGTGTGGATCTATAGATGTCTGAACAATTCACAATTAAAAGGGGTAATAAAGATTATTTATTTTTATAGAACCTTTTTGATAAATGTAAGTCGATTATTACTTCTCAAATATCCCTGTAGATCTGGTTCATTTACCTTTAATATATTTTATTTACAAGTCATGTTTAAAAATAAAGCAGCTTTAGTTTGCTTTAAGCGTTGTTGTATTACAAGTAGGTTAATATTACGTTTAAATCATATATATGAAAATAATATGTGCCTTTTATTATTGCCGTCTATAATTGATAAATAAATAGTTGTTAATTATGCTTAGTATGCATTGCATAATAGGGGATTGGCTTTTATTATGTAGATAAGTTGAAGTTATAATAATAACCTACTAAATCATTTTTATCTTAAGGTAAGTTATTGATTTATTATTAATAATTGAGGGCAGTATGCAGGCAATTGATAATTCAAACGATGATTTTTTATTTGTCGATGATAGTGACGAGGATGAAATTCTTGATAATGAGGGTATCGGTTCTTGGAAAATTTTAATTGTTGATGATGATCCTGAAATCCACTCAGTTACACAGCTTGCTTTATCAGACTTAACTGTTTTAGGCCGACAATTAGAGTATCTCCATGCTTATTCAGGGGCTGATGCGTGCAAAATTATTGAAGAGCAGAAAGATATTGTTGTCATTTTACTTGATGTTGTGATGGAAACTGACGACGCTGGATTAATGGTTGTTAAACACATTAGAGAAAACTTAAACCGTCAGGATATTCGTATTGTTCTAAGAACTGGTCAACCTGGTTATGCGCCAGAAGAAAGTGTTATAAAAGATTACGATATTAATGATTATAAAACCAAAACAGAATTAACTCGCCGAAAATTAGTTACAACAGTATTTGCAGCGATTAGATCGTATCAACAAATTGAAACAGTCAATGAAAGTCGAACAGGCCTGGAGCGGATTATTTCATCTTCTTCTGAATTGTTAGAACAACAAACAATTCATGGTTTTGCTCAAGGTGTATTAATACAATTAAATAGCCTGATTGGTGATAGTGTTAGCAGTGTTTTTTGTGCTCGTGGTCAGGGTATTTTATCGGATATCGACGATTTAAGCTTTTATGTTTTGGCTCAAACTAGCCTGTCTTCGGTGCTTGTTAATCAGAAAGTAAGCGCTTTAAAAAATGAAATAGTTAGTCAAATGATTAGCTCATGCTATTCATCTAAACAGCATGATTTTTCATCAAAAAATATTATGCTGTATTTAGCTAGAGGAAGTCATAAAGCGGTTATCCATATTGAATTAATAGAAGATTTATCACCAACTACTCAACAACTTGTTGAAGTTTTTTTAACTAATGTTGCCGTCGGTTATGAAAACGTTCACCTTTTTCATAAACTTCGAGATGCGGCTTATAAAGACTTGTTAACAGATTTGCCAAATCGGTTAGCTTTTTTATTGTCTTTAGATTCATTTTCTTTATCTGAAAATAAAAACTTAGTTGCGGCTTTAATTGATATAAATCACTTTAGTGACATTAACGATGGGTTAGGTCAAGATATTGGTAATCAATTATTAGTTGCGGTATCCCAACGAATAAAAAAATTAAATGACAAGGCATCAGGCCTAGATTTTAAAGTGGCCCGTATTGGCGCTGATGTTTTTGGGATTATTGGTGACAGTGATATTGTTAACGCCCAAAATTTAATTACCTTATTTGATCATCCTTTTAAAGCTGGTGAGCAAAGTTTACCCCTGACGGCTTGTTTTGGTCTATGTACTAAAGAGCAAGCAAATGGTGAGGGTAAAAAAGTTTTAAATCAAATTAATATTGCACTTAATTTGTCAAAGAAAGAACGTCAAAATCATGCTGTTTTTTATGAAAAAGAAATGGAAGATAAAACACTATGGCGTTTAGGTATGATCCGTCAATTAAGAACTGACTTTGCAGCGAATCGTTTAGAATTATGGTATCAACCACAACTAAGTTTATCTACAGGTAAAGTTAATGGTGCAGAAGCACTTTTAAGATGGAGAACTGAAGATGGCGGGTTTATATCACCGGCAATTTTTATTCCATTAGCCGAATATTCAGGGCTTATTATTGAAATTGGTGACTGGGTTATAGAACAAGCTTGTAAACAAATAAAATTGATAGAAGATCAGGGATTTGAGCAAGTATCGATTTCTGTCAATGTCTCTATTCCACAATTTCGACGTGGCAATTTTGTTGAAAGTATTATTGAGAAAATTAATCAATATAAAGTTGAACCCAAAAAATTTGAGTTAGAAATAACCGAAAATATTTTAATGGATGATCCTCAAATGGTTATTGATGCCTTAGTCCAGTTAAAATCGCAAGGTCTGCGTATTGCCCTTGATGACTTCGGTACAGGGTATTCTTCATTAAGTTATTTACAACAATTACCGCTTGATCGATTAAAGGTTGACCGTGCTTTTGTTACTCATATTGCTGAGGAAGGTCGCTCGATTATTGCAGATACTATTATTAATTTAGGTAAACAAATGAATCTCAATGTTATTGCGGAAGGCATTGAAGAAATATCACAACAAGAGCACCTTAAAAGTCAAGGTTGTCATGATGTTCAAGGTTTTTATTATGCTAAACCAATGCCCGGAAATGAATTTATTCAATACTTGAAAGATAATCAATAATATTTATTTTTATAAAATATTCAGTTGAATAAAGTATAATGTAAGTTATGCTGATTCAAGTGGTTTTTTAGGAACAAAACCTGCTAAAACTAAAGAGCAACAAGCAAAACCGGCCCCAAGATAAAAAACCCACGATGAATTAATTACCCAAACCATGCCAAATAGTGCGGGGATAAATACTGCGGCAATATGATTTATTGAAAAACTAACTCCAGCACTCGCAGCTATATCTTCAGGTAAAGCTATTTTCTGAAAATATGATTTTACCGCAATAGCTAAGGCAAAGAATAAATGATCAATTACGTACAAACTGGCAGCAATGTTGGCATTTTCAACTAAACCATAACTAATAAACAAGATAATCAAGCCAATATATTCAATTCTTAGGACAATTCGTTCACCTAAAATTCCAATTAATTTTCCTATTTTGGCGGCAAATAGCCAATTAAAAACATAATTAATTAGAAATAATGCACTAATGTCTGCAACGCTGTAATGAAATTTTTCAACCATTAAGAAACCTGCAAAAACAACGAATATTTGTCGACGAGCGCCACTAAAAAAAGTTAACGCATAAAATAGACAATAGCGTTTACGTAAAATTAATTTTTTTGTTTGTTCATGTGGTGTTTTAAACTGTTTAAATTGTATGGCGATGAATAAGGTGAAGAGTAAACCAATTGAACCAAAGAATAAGTAAGTGACTTGGTAAGACCATGAAAAGTTCTTCATTAACAACCAAATAGCACTATAAGCACACAACGATGCAATTGATTTTACTGATAGCATTCTTCCTAAAAAATGCGGTGTTTTTTCTTTGCTGATCCATTGTAAGGTAAGCGACTGACTCATGGTTTCAAAATAATGAAAACCAGTCGACATAAGCATGGTTGTTAAATATAACCCGACAACCGAGGGAAAATAACCTGTAATACCCACACCAATACAAGTAAGCGCTAGCGAAAGTAAAGCAAAGGTTTGTTCTTTTAAAAATATTAAGACATAAATTGCTGTAAATGCTAAAAAACCAGGGATTTCGCGGAGGCTTTGTAAAATACCAATTTCTTCACCCGTAAAAGCCGCTTTTTCTATGACAAAATTATTGAGTAGCACCATCCATACTGAAAAAACTAACGGCATAATAAATGCCATCGATAATAATAAATGTTCAGGAGAATTCATTTTTTTTAAAAAAGTCATAGGTTTTAGTTCAATCGTGTTTATGTCAACATCTCAAGATAATCATTTATAAATATCATGACTTTTAGAGATAAATTATTTTTATAGTCACTATTGTACGTGATGCTATGCACATGAGCGAAAGACTTTGTTAGAATAAGGACAAATTTTTGGAGAATTATATTATGGCTAATTATGTTGTCGGGCACAAAATTCCCGATTCAGATTCTATTGTGGGTGCAATCGCTTTTGCATATTTAAAAACTGCAATTGGAGAACCTGTTATCGCAGCGCGTTTAGGCGATCCGTCACCTGAAACTCAGTTTATTTTAGATAAGTTTGGCTTTGAAGCACCTTTATTTAAAACTAGCTATGCTGGTGATGGTGTATATATTGTTGATCATTCAGACGTTGAATTAGCACCTGATGATATTGACCAAGCCACTTTGCTTGGTATTATTGATCATCACAAATTAGGTGATTTAACGTCATCAACACCGCTTGAGTGTTGGATCCGTCCTGTAGGTTGCACCAATACCGTTATAAAAATGATGTATGATTTTCATAACGTGGAAATCCCGAAAAATATTGCGGGTATGATGTTATGTGCCATTATGAGTGATACGGTTATTTTTAAATCACCCACTTGCACCACCGCTGATATCAAATGTGTTGAAGCGTTAGCTGAAATTGCAGGTATTGAAGACCCTAAAGCGGTTGGTATGGAAATGTTTTTGGTTAAATCTGCAGTTGCTGGCACGCCAATTCGTGATTTAGTAAAACGCGATTTTAAAGATTTCAATATGAACGGTAATAAAATAGGTATTGGACAACTTGAAGTTGTTGATTTAGCTGTTTTTGATGACATTAAAGCCGACCTCGCTGCTGATTTAGTAGGATTAAAAGAAGAAGGGGCTCGTCATAGCGTATTGTTATTATTAACGGATATTATGAAAGAAGGTTCTGAATTATTACTGGTTAGTGATGATCCTCAACTGACACAAAAAGCATGGCACGTAGAAAGTGAAAATGGCAAAGCTTGGTTGGAAGGAGTACTTAGCCGTAAAAAACAAGTAGTACCACAACTGCAAGCCATTTTTGCATAACGTTTTATCTGCTTGCTTGTTGCTCAAAGTCATCGAAGAAAGTGTCTATTTATGCTTATAAACATAAACACGGCGCTCTCTTCTAAATTTAGATAAAATACTGGCAAGCAGAATAATTATCTTACGTGCAAACAACTGGCGTTTTTTAATTGTCGTAAGCTTTAAATTTTACGCGGTTAAAGCGTATTTTTTTTATCGTTAAATAAATTTCAAACACTCAATTCAAACGGTTGTTTAAAAAAAGTTGCATTATTAATTTTTTTAAAGCAAACTCATTGGTCTATTATTAGGTAACTAGATCTATGTTAGTTACCAACAGTATTACGAAAATTAATTAAAATATTCCAAATATAGTTTTAATGTGTGAGTTTTAGTTAATTATTTTCCCATCAATCGACACCAGAACACAGTGAAGGAGAGTCGGCATGATATATCAAGGCACAAGCCTTTCAGTTAAGTTATTGGACGATGGCATTGTAGAATTTAATTACGATGCACAAGGTTCAGTTAACAAATTTGATCAGCAAACATTTATAGAATTTTCGGCGGCTATTGCAGCGATAAATAACTGTAGCGAAGCAAAAGGCGTTATGGTTACCTCAGGTAAATCAACATTTATTGTAGGTGCCGATATTACAGAATTTGAAGAAACTTTTAAAAAGCCTGAAGCAGAATTAATTCCTTGGATTAAAAATGCTACAGATACCTTTGATGCGTTTGAAGATATTCAATTACCAACAATTGCGGCAATTAACGGTTTTGCGTTAGGCGGCGGTTGTGAAATGATTTTGGCCTGTGACTATCGAGTGGCCGATACCACGGCTAGTATTGGCTTACCTGAAGTGAAATTAGGCTTAATGCCCGGCTTTGGTGGAACCGTGCGTTTACCTCGTGTTATCGGTGCGGATAACGCGATAGAGTGGATTTCAACTGGTAAAATTAATAAAGCAGATCAAGCATTAGCTGTTGGCGCAATTGATGCGGTAGTAGCACCTGAAAATTTGCGTGATGCAGCTATTAGTATGTTAAAGCAAGCTATTGCCGGTGATTTAAATTGGCAAGCAAAACGTCAACCAAAACTTGAAGCATTAAAGTTAAGCAAATTAGAAAACATCATGACCTTTTCAACCTGTAAAGGCATGATTGCAGCAAAAGCGGGTAAACATTACCCTGCACCTATGGTGATGGTAAATACTATTGAAGCGGCCGCTAATTTAGATCGTGCAGGCGCGATGGCTGCAGAAAATGCAGGTTTTGCGAAATTAGCAAAAACGGAAGCTGCAACGGCACAAACTGGTTTATTTATGGCTGATCAAGTCATTAAAGGTAAGGCTAAAAAAGCGGCAAAACAAGCGAGTAAAGCTATAAATAAAGCGGCTGTACTCGGTGCTGGTATTATGGGTGGTGGTATTGCTTATCAGTCAGCCTATAAAGGCACGCCTATTGTAATGAAAGATATTAATGACAAAGCGCTTGATTTAGGTTTGTCTACTGCCGCAGGTATTTTAGTTAAACAAGTTGAACGTGGTCGTATGAACGCTAAAAAAATGGCGGGAGTATTGAATAATATTACACCAAGTTTAACCTATGACAGTGTTAAAGATGTTGATATTGTGGTGGAAGCCGTCGTTGAAAATCCTAAAATTAAAGGCATGGTATTAGCTGAAGTTGAAGGCGTGATTAGTGATGATGCTATTCTTACTTCTAACACATCAACTATTTCTATTGATTTATTAGCACAAAGCGTAAAACGCCCACAAAATTTCTGTGGTATGCACTTCTTTAATCCTGTACATAAAATGCCCTTAGTTGAAGTTATTCGTGGTAAAGACACCTCAGATGATACCGTGGCTGCGGTTGTCGCTTATGCTGCTAAAATGGGTAAATCACCTATTGTGGTGAACGATTGTCCGGGCTTCTATGTAAACCGCGTGTTATTTCCATATTTTGCTGGTTTTAGTCAATTAATGCTTGAAGGTGCTGACTTTGTTGCTGTTGATAAAGTGATGGAAAAACAATTTGGCTGGCCTATGGGACCTGCATTCTTACTTGATGTTGTGGGTATTGATACGGCCGATCATTGTACCGATGTCATGTCGGCAGGTTTTCCTACACGCATGCAAAAAATTGCTAATGATCCCGTAAGTGCGCTTTACGGTGATAATCGTTTTGGTCAGAAAAACGGTAAAGGTTTCTATGATCATGGTTTAGACAAACGTGGTCGTCCGAGTAAAGTACCCGCAGAACGCGCTTATGAATTACTTGCAGCAAGCTGTGCTGATAAAAAAGATTTTTCTGCAGACGAAATTATCACGCGCGTGATGATACCGTTAGTTAATGAAGTGGTACGTTGTTTAGAGGAAGGCGTAGTCGCTTCAGCAGCAGAAGCGGATATGGGCTTAATATACGGTTTAGGTTTCCCTCCATTTAGAGGAGGTCCAATTCGTTATTTAGAAACATTAGGTTTAGCTAACTTTATTGAAATGGCTGATAAATATGCGCATTTAGGTGAAATTTATCAAGTGACTGATGGTCTGCGTGAAATGGCGCAATCAGGTAAATCTTATTTCACCACAAACGTAGCTAAAGCCTAGGAGAATATTATGAAAGAAGTTGTCGTTATCGATTGTATTCGTACGCCAATGGGGCGCTCAAAAGCAGGTGTTTTTAGAAATACCCGCGCTGAAGCTTTATCTGCGCATTTAATGCAACAAATATTAGTACGTAACCCAAAATTAGATCCAAGCGAAATTGAAGACATTATTTGGGGTTGTGTAAAACAAACTAAAGAACAAGGTTTTAATATTGCCCGTAACGCGCAGTTATTAACCGATATTCCTAAGTCTGTTGGCGCAGTAACCGTTAACCGTTTATGTGGTTCATCAATGCAAGCAATGCACGATGCCACTGTAAATATTATGGCGGGTCAAGGCGATGTTTATTTAGTGGGTGGTGTTGAGCACATGGGACATGTACCTATGATGTACGATATTGATTTTGACCCGCGTTTAAGTCATCACATTGCCCGTGCTTCAGGTAACATGGGCTTAACTGCTGAGCTTTTAGGTAAGCAATATGGCATTAGCCGTGAAATGCAAGATGCTTTTGGCGCACGTTCACATCAATTAGCACATAAAGCGATGCTTGAAGGTCGTTGGGCTAACGAAATTGTTGCCACTGAAGGTCATGATGCTAGTGGCGCTTTGTCGTTAATTAAGCATGATGAAGTGGTTCGTCCTGAAACTACAGTAGAAACGCTATCAGGTTTACGACCGGTATTTGATCCTGTAAACGGTACGGTAACGGCGGGAACATCATCAGCGTTATCGGATGGTGCATCAGCGATGTTATTAATGTCTGCCGATAGAGCGAAAGCGCTTGGTTTAACGCCTCGCGCTAAAATTCGTAGTATGGGCGTTGCCGGTTGCGATCCAGCAACCATGGGCTTTGGTCCGGTTCCTGCCACGAAAAAAGCATTAAAACGTGCGGGCTTAACCATTGCTGATATTGAATTGGCAGAATTTAACGAAGCCTTTGCTGCACAAGCCTTATCATGTATTAAAGAATTTGGTTTAATCGATAAAGTGGATGACATGATTAACTTAAATGGTGGCGCTATTGCGTTAGGTCATCCTCTTGGTTGCTCAGGTACGCGTATTTCAGGAACGTTGATTAACTTGATGGAAGGCCAAGATGTTAATATCGGCTTAGCGACTATGTGTATCGGATTAGGGCAAGGTATTGCAACCGTTTTCGAACGCGTCTAATTAACGTTGAAAACAGTATAAATTTTATTGTTGATGAAATTGTTATTGCTTTAAAACCCAGCATTTTTGCTGGGTTTTTGTTTTGCACTATTTCAATTGTATAATAAAGCTGTTTAAGGTGTACATAAGGAACTTAATCAATGAATACGTTAAAAACGTCACTTACTGTAATAAGTATTTTATTTTTATGTACTTGCCAAGCATCAGAAAAAACAGATAATGAAGACCAAGAAAAGCAAAAATCAAATACGCTTCAGCATGTTAAAAAAAATCAAAATAACGTAACTAAAATAGCCGATAAAAAAATGCGTGTAAAAATGATCACACTGCAAGGTACTATTCGCTATTTCGATTTAGAAGGTGGTTTTTATGGCATTGTTACAGAAAATGGTCAAAAAATATTCCCCGTAAATTTAACCGAAAAATATAGGTTAAATGGTGCGCAAGTAAAAGTAGAAGGGGAATTAATCCCCAATGTGATGACTATTCAGCAATGGGGAACACCTTTTAAAATCCATCAAATTTCAATTGTAAAAATGGTAGATATTGATGCTGGAACGTTAATGTAATTGGCTAATGGCCGCTTTACAATTAAGTGGTTGTGTTAATAGTGTTAGCTCAGATTTACCCTTTAAAAAATGAATCTGATAGAGCATTTGATATTCATTTTCGCCTAAAGGATCCACCCATAAGTCACTTTCTTGTTTAGTAACGTTTGTTCTGGTTGATACTGTTTTGCCCGTTAGTAATGCGGCAAGTTGTGGCGTGGTATTACTATGACCAACAATTAAAGCTGTTTGCTGTTGTTTTATTAACTGCAAAGCAAATGCTTTTAAATTTTGTGGTGGATAAGTGTTGATTGTTAATGATTGTTGTTTTGCTAATGGTGTCGCGGTTGCCATTGTTCGTTTATAGGTAGTGCTGTATATTTTTTTTATTTTAGCTTTACTCAATATTGCTGCTAGCTGCTCTGCTCGAGCAGAGCCACAAGTTGTGAGTTGGGGATCGGCAGAATTTGTTTGTTTTTCAGCATGACGCACTAAATATAAAGTAAAATCGTTGGTTGCCATGCTCGTGTAAGAGATTAAAAATAAAACCAATCCAAATAATTTCATCGCTAAAATAGCCTATTCAAACCATTTAATGCTGCAACCCGAAAAGCTTCTGCCATGGTCGGGTAATTGAACGTGGTTTCGACAAAATATTCAATCGTATTAGCACTACCTTTTTGTTGCATTATCGCTTGGCCAATATGAATAATTTCAGCGGCATTTTCACCAAAACAATGAATACCTAATATTTGTTTGGTTTCTCGGTGAAATAATATTTTTAAAGAACCCACTAAGTTATTGGTTATTTGCGCGCGTGCTAAATGTTTAAACTGTGCTCTACCAACTTCATAAGGTACTTTGGCTTCGGTGAGTTCTTGTTCTGTTTTACCTACCGAACTTATTTCAGGAATGGTGTAAATGCCTGTTGGAATATCAGCGATTAATTTTGCACTACAGCCGTTAGTTAACATGGCACTAGCGGCAATTCTACCCTGATCAAAAGCGGCACTAGCAAGGCTTGGGTAACCAGTAACATCACCCACGGCATAAATATGTTCCACCTCAGTTTGATAATATTCATTTACTTTTAGTTGTCCGCGGCTATCAGCTTTTAGACCCGTTACACTAAGTTCTAAATCAGCGGTATTACCTGAACGGCCGTTAGCAAATAATAATAAATCGGCTTTCATTTTTTTGCCAGATTCTAAGTGGACAATTACAGCATCATCAGAAGATTCAACACACTCTATTTGCTCACCATGACGGATCACCACCCCATTATTCCAAAGGTGATAACTTAATGAATCAGACATTTCATCATCAAGAAAAGATAACAAGCGATCACGCGTATTGACCAGATCAACTTTTACACCTAATCCTCTAAAAATACAGGCATATTCGCTACCGATAACGCCAGCACCATAAATAATGACATGCTGTGGTGCATGGTCAAGGGTTAAAATACTGTCGGAATCGAAAACTCGAGGATGATTAAAATCAATATTTTTAGGATGATAAGGGGTAGATCCCGTTGCAATAACGATTTGTTTAGCTGTGATTTTGTCAACAGAACCATCGTGTTTTAATATTCGAATGGTGTGACTATCGACAAAAGAAGCTTCACCTTGAAAATGTTCAACGCGATTACGTTTATAAAAACCGCTACGTAAGTTGACTTGTTTGCGGATTACGGCACTGGCATGACTTAAGATATCTTGAAAAGTTAAATGTTTGGTGTTTTCACCATTATTAAACAGTGGATTTGAATTGTACTCAATGAGTCTGCTAACCGATTGGCGCAATGCTTTTGATGGAATAGTTCCCCAATGAGTGCAGCCACCGCCAACTTTGCTATAGCGTTCTATAATGGCAACTTTTTTATGCTGTTTAGCGAGATTCATTGCTGTACCTTCGCCACCAGGCCCCGTGCCAATAATAATGGCATCATAATCGTAATCTTTTTGAGGATCTTGAGTTGAAGCGTTTTGTTTAGGTGATGTTTTTGCCAAGAGTGTATGCCTCAATATTTTTTATATTAAAAATAGTAGCAGTATTTTCAAAAAAACACATTAATTAACACATATTTCAAATGGTTATCATTCTAATAAAATATTACTTTATTTTAAATGTAGTTATAGTAAAGGATAAAATTAAATAATTGTAATGCAGAGTTAAATAGTACATAAATTTTTCAAAACCTTATTAATTAATAGGATAAAGGGCATAATGTTATAAAATAACGCTTTAATTAGATATCTATGTGGATAATGCTTGTTAAATAGGTACTAATTTCGACAAAATAAGGTTTTTTGGGGGATAATGAATAAGGAAAAAAATAGACAAGGTCATATCCATTATAGGTTATAGCAATAATTTATAGATAAATAGGCTTGATTATTCCAAGATTATTGCAATACACTGTTAAACAGCAAAAAAAGATGAGCTTTACACCATACATTTTCCCATATAGGACAACAAAATGACCGATTTTCGCCAACAAGCCCTTGATTATCACGCCTTTCCAAAACCTGGAAAAATTAGTGTCGAACTGACCACGGCTGCGGAAACTGCTCATGATCTCGCACTTGCCTATAGCCCTGGTGTGGCTGAACCTGTACGTGAAATTGCTAATAATCCTGATGATGTTTATAAATACACCGCCAAAGGTAATACTGTTGCCGTGATTACCAATGGTACGGCTATTTTAGGTTTAGGCAATTTAGGTCCGCTAGCTTCAAAACCAGTAATGGAAGGTAAATCATTATTATTTAAACGCTTTGCAGGTATTGATTCTTTTGATATTGAAGTACAACACAATACGCCAGAAGAGTTTATTAATACCGTTGCTAGTATTGCTGATAGCTTTGGTGGTATTAACCTTGAAGATATTAAAGCACCCGAGTGTTTTGTGATTGAAAAAGCGTTAAAAGAACGTTGTAAAGTTCCTGTATTTCATGACGACCAACATGGTACTGCTATTGTTACGGCGGCGGCTATGTTAAACGCCCTTGAAATTCAAGGCAAAGAAATTAAAAATGCACGTATTGCGTGTTTAGGTGCTGGAGCGGCAGCAATTGCTTGTATGGAATTATTAATTAAGTGTGGTGCGCAACGTGAAAACATTTATATGCACGACACTAAAGGTGTTATTCATACGCGTCGTGATGATTTAAATCATTATAAAAAATTATTTGCTAATAATACTGATAAGCGTACTTTAGCTGATTCAATTGAAGGTGCTGATGTTTTTGTTGGTGTATCTGGCCCTGATTTATTATCACCTGAATTAGTAAAATTAATGGCTCCAAATCCTATTATTTTTGCTTGTTCTAACCCTGACCCTGAAATAAAACCTGAGTTAGCACATGCTGCGCGCGAAGATTTAATTATGGCTACAGGGCGTTCAGATCATCCAAACCAAGTAAATAATGTATTATGTTTTCCTTTTATTTTTCGTGGTGCATTAGATGTGCGTGCGCGTCAAATTAATGATGAAATGAAAATAGCCGCAGTACATGCTATTCGCGAGCTTGCTAAAGAAGTTGTACCTGAAGCAGTATTGAAAGCGAGTGGTGTTGCTGAACTTACTTTTGGTCGCGACTACATTATTCCTAAACCTATGGATGCTCGTTTAAAAGCAAATGTTGCTAAAGCAGTAGCCCAAGCGGCGGTTGACTCTGGTGTTGCTGCATTACCAATGCCTGAAAATTATATGGAATAAAGGTACTTTTGTACTGCATAAAAAAGCCGCGAATGATCACTCATTCGCGGCTTTTTTCGTCATACTGGCACTGAAGCCGTCATACTGAACTTGATTTAATATCTCAAGTCAATAGATCCTGAAATAAATTCAGGATGACGGATTTAATATAGGTAACTGAATTATCAATTATCAGCATAGGCATGAATAACTAATCTTTTATTTCATATTCAGAAAAATCGGTAATACCACGTTCTTCTAATAATTTTCTTACACTTGCCGGTAGTTTAGTGTGACTTTCTTTGGCTAAATCATTATCATCTGGCAAAGGTTGACCAGTAAATGCGTGTAAAAATGCCTCACACAATAATTCGCTGTTAGTCGCATGACGTAAGTTATTCACCTGTCGACGTGTTCGTTCATCGGTTAATACTTTTAGCACTCTTAAAGGGATAGAAACGGTTATTTTTTTTACTTGTTCGCTTTTCTTCCCATGTTCGGCGTATGGATTTATATATTCACCATTCCACTCTGCCATAAAAAATTCCTCATAATTAAGACCCTACAAATTGTACTGACTGCGTGCTGATAGTCAACTAGAAGTTTAGAAGTCTATACGTTTTAACGCATTATAATAAACATAAAACAATAACAAGTGTTGGTTTTGACTGATAAGAATAATTGACTCTACTCTCATTCACCTACAAAATAGCGACCTAAGTCGTTGCTGAATTAAGCAAAAAATACGAGAAAGCTATATTTTATGGATATTTTACAAGCAATTATTTTAGGAATAGTTGAAGGTTTTACTGAATTTTTACCTATTTCATCAACAGGACACATGATCGTTGTCGCTGATTGGTTAGGTTTACAGCAAACGGCGGAAAACACCGCTTTTGAAGTGATCATTCAACTGGCGGCTATTTTAGCTGTGGTAGCTAATTACAAAGAAAAATTTACTTTTGCTCATATTGAGTTGTGGAAAAAAGTGCTATTAGCGTTTTTACCTATCGCCTGTATCGGCTTTTTGTTTCGTCATCAAATTAAAGCGTTATTTGCGCCTGATGTTGTCGCGATTATGTTTATTATTGGGGGTATTATTTTCTTAATTGTGGAATATTTTTATAAGCCAGAAAATGCCAAAGTCACCGAAGTAGAAGACTTAACTTATAAACAGGCCATGTGGATTGGAATTGCGCAAATATTTGCACTAATACCCGGAACGAGTCGCGCAGGTTCAACCATTATTGGCGCGATGTTAGTGGGTTTAAGTCGTAAAGCTAGCGCCGAGTTTTCTTTTTTATTAGCATTGCCGGTAATGTGTGCCGCCAGTGGTTTAGATTTACTGAAACACTATCAAGAATTTGCCGACAGTAATTTAATGGTGCTTTTAAGCGGCTTTGTTACTGCATTTATCGTTGCTTATTTTACCATGAAATTGTTTGTGCGCTTTTTAGATAGCTTTACCTTTGTGGGTTTTGGTTTGTATCGTATAGCGTTCGGTGCAATTTTATTAATGGTTTACCTATAAAATACAATTGCGATTACGTGTGCGCAAAACAGCCATAATGTTACATATCTATGTAAATAACTCAGGCGCCGCTATTAAATCTGTCATCCTGAATTTATTTCCAATGCTGCTCGTTTGAGATAAAACAGAGTACTTAAACGATCTTTTGAGTATGGCATATTAGGGTCTGTAGATCTTTCATTTTAAAGGAAATTAATCATGTTACGTGATGAACTATTGTATTTTTTGATGAGTGTAAATATTTAACTACTCAGGTGGATGTATTTAACACCTAATTACCAAAACAATGGATTGCTGAAGCACTTAACGTTACCGAAAGCGTCAGTGTTAGACGAAGAAAAATAGCCGATGAAGATGTAATTAGATTAACAATAGGTATGTCATTAATGCAACATGAGCCTATGACGTGGCAGCAGACTCACCTAGTTTTAGTAAAGCGACACAAAAGCTATGCATAAGGCATAGAGCGGTAAGTAAAAATAAAAGGGCATGATGTCATATAAATATCAATTTGTCCGATAAAAGTTTTTATGCGGTAATGCCGTATAAATTAACAATAATAGTAAATAGCACGAATGAACTTTAATCTATTGCAATACAGTAATAGTTGTTTTATGTATTTTACATCTGGCTTTCTTCTTGTCGTTATAAGTGCGTTTTTATCATGTATTTTAATTTTTATAGCTAAACCAACTTAAATTTATCTTTGTTGTAAATATCAAGTAGTTGACATTTTTTTTGTCAGTTATTTTTACAGTTTTACCTTGGAACTATTTTAGTAAACAACTATCTTGTTGTAAATATTGTATTTTTTTTTGTTGGCATGGTTAGTGTTACGTTAAGAAGTTATAAAATTATTATTTTAAATATCACCTACCTGAATTGACGGGAAGGTATACTAAAAGGAAGCTTATATGAATTACAAATTTTTGAATACTGCGATTATTGGATTAATATTATCCATTAGCAGCTTAATAAATGTCGCGAATGCAGGGTTAATAACTTATGAGATTTCTACTAATACATGGATATATTCAGGGTTCAGCAAAACTAATGTTGGCAACTATAAATACACTGGGTTTGGAGTTCTTGCTAATGATGGCGGTACGAAAATAGGAGGTGGTTCTCATTTTCTATGGAATGCTGGCATTACCGGGGGTGGGGTAGGTACTTATAATTGGACAGATTACAGCGATTATTATTTTCCAATTGGATACCAAATTGAAGTGATAGGCGCGAAATGGACAAATATTGAGGTTCGTAGCAATAACCAAGGTGAAGGAGTGTTCGGTTATCAGCACCTAAGCAATACTCAACTTATTGGAACACAAATCGCAAATGGCACTGTTTTAGATGGTGTTTTTACTTTTGGGAGCGCAGGAAGTTACGCTACTTGGTCGTATGTGGCAAACAGCACAAACCAGGTACCTGAACCATCTACACTTGCTATTTTTGCATTAGGAATGATTGGTTTAGCATCACGTCGATTTAAGAAACAATCTTAATTTAGTTTCTTTGTTTAAATTCTAGGAAACATCAATTGTAATGATTGGTGTTTTTTTGTGTCGGGTTACTGTAAATTACACCACAAAACTACATCACAAAACTACACCATAGGATACTTAATCCTTTGCTATACCATATGTGTAAAAGACTTCCGACACTTTAACTTAATATTCAGCACTACTTGAGGCTAATTCTACTTTTTAAACCAAAAAATTCTTGTCGAGTGGCTGCTGTGGTGGCTTTTATGTCTCTCAAGTTTAATCACAAATTATATCTCCTTATTTCTTCTTGAGCATTAATCTTTATAATTTTTTCTGTTAGCCCATTTATTAACTTTGAAAATCTAATTCATTTTTTCTGAGACTCTATAGATCACTGTTTAAACATATTTAGCGGTTTAGATGGCTAAAAGTTCTTGACCTCAACGAGAAAAGTGTTTAGATTTGTAGACGTCTAAACATCTAGAAATCAAGAGGTGCGTAAAATGGAAGCGTCAAACGGTTCAAATCAGAAAAATAAAGCAACAAAAAAACTGGCGACGACAACGGTGCGTGCTGGTATTAATACCGATTTACATCATGGAGCTGTGGTTGCACCTATTCATTTATCAAGCACTTATTCGTTAAAAGGTTTTAATGAAAAGCGTCAATTTGATTACTCACGCACAGGTAATCCAACGCGTACTACGTTTGCACAAGCTATAGCCGATTTAGAGCAGGGTAGTGTGGGTATTGCCACGAGTACTGGCATGGCGGCAGTACATTTATTGTGTCAGTTATTAAGCCCTGAAGATCGTGTGCTTATTCCGCACGATTGTTATGGTGGCAGTTACCGTTTATTTACCCATTTAGCGAAACGCGGTTTATTTAAAGTATCGGTAGTTGATCAAAATGATCAACAAGCGTTGGCACAGGCGTTAGCGCTTAAGCCTAAATTAGTGTTAATTGAAACACCCAGTAATCCCTTATTACGTATTGTTAATATTGAAAAAATTGCGAAGGCTAGCCACGACGTTGGTGCATTAGTTGCGGTAGACAACACCTTTTTATCGCCCGCTTTACAGCAACCACTTTTATTAGGGGCTGATATTGTTTTTCATTCAACCACTAAATATATCAATGGTCACAGCGATGTTGTTGGCGGCGTTTTAGTTACTAAAGAGCAAGCCTTAGGTGAAGAGTTAGCTTGGTGGGCAAATTGTATTGGTATTACGGGTTCAGCCTTCGATAGCTATTTAGCGTTACGCGGTTTAAAAACTTTATCTGTGCGTATGAAACAACATCAAATTAATGCTGAACAAGTGGCAAAATTTTTAGAAAATCATCCTGCAATTAACAAGGTGTATTTTCCTGGATTACAAGATCATCCTAACCACGATGTTGCGGCGCGGCAACAATATGGTTTTGGCGCTATGCTGAGTTTTGAATTAAAAGGTGGTGTAGAGGCAGTTAAAACCTTATTTTCCAATCTTGAAATATTCACACTAGCGCAATCTTTAGGTGGCGTAGAAAGTTTGATCAGTCATCCGTCAACCATGACGCACGCAGGCATGGAAATTGAAGCACAATTGGCGGCGGGTATTACTCAATCGTTAGTAAGAGTGTCTGTTGGAATTGAAGATATTGAAGATATTCTTAACGATTTAGATCAAGCGTTAACCGCTAGCCAGCAAGAGCAAGCATCTGTGCAAACATCAATTACAGATAAAGCACCAGAGAAAAAGCTAGAGATAAAACATGAGCAAAACACTGATGTTGCAGAAAAATTATCGCCCGCATATAAAGGATTTTGGTAAACATGAGCCAGTCAAACTTAGCCGAATTATGTGCATTAACTGAAAAAGGGCAAAATGAAAATAAACTAGCAAAGCACGCAGTTAATATTCATAAATTTGGTGGTAGCAGTTTAGCCACCACCGCCTGTATTGAACGTGTGGTTAATATTATTCGTCAACATTGTCAGCTAAACGATGTTGTTGTTGTTTCAGCAAATGGTAAAACTACCGATAGTTTATTTGCGTTAATTGCACATACAGTAGAGTTGGGTACTTTCGACGAATTATTAGCACAGTTACAACTCGATCAAGCAACCTTAATTCATTCCTTATTAAACGCTGAACATGCCAAACGTTTACTAACATTTTTAGCTGAAGATATTAGTCAGTTGAAAATTTGGTTAACTGATCTTAGCAAGGGAATAATTACCCATAACAATGATATTTTAGCCTTGGGTGAATTATGGTCAGCGCGATTATTATCTGCGGTATTAAATAGTTATGTTTGCCCAAGTTATTATATTGATGCACGTGATTTTTTGTATATTAATAATGAACAAGAATGTAGCGTTGATAAAAAATTAAGTGCCACTCAATTTCAACTACAGCAACAAGCGCAAAAACTTGCCGTGGTAACAGGTTATATTGCTAAAGATGATCACGGTAAAACAGTCACTTTAGGGCGTAATGGTAGCGATTATTCAGCAACGATTATGGCGGCATTAAAACAAGCGAATAATGTTACCTTATGGACAGATGTTGATGGTATTTATAGCGCTGATCCGCGTATCGTCCCTAATTCACGTAAATTACATCGTTTACCTAACGAAGTTGCTCATGAATTAGCGCGCTTAGGTAATCCGGTTTTACATGCTAAAACGCTAAACCCATTAACAACACACAAAACACATTTACATATTGCGAGTAGTTTTGCCCCACAAAATTTAGCGACTGAAATAGGTGAATTTGGCTCGATTGCCAAGCAAGAATTATCGGTTACTTATTTGAATGATTTATTGTTAGTTACCTCAACTAGCTTACAAGGTAAGCTGGGAAAACAAGCGCAAATTTTATTCTCATCACTGTGTGCAGATAGTAAAAAAGGTTTTGTCGTAATTGAACAAACGCAACAAAAAGCACTAAGCCAATGGCTTGCTAGTCATGATACTGAGGTGAATTTTAAACCCGTTTCAATTGTTGCTGTGGTGGGCTATAAGGTAGCAAAGCGAGGAGATGTCAAAGCACGCTTTAAGCGAGCACTTAAAGCTAACTCGCCGTTACATTTTATAACGAGTGAAGATAACACGCATAGTTTAATTGCTATTTTAAAGGATAATTGCAGCACTGAATTATTAAATAATGTACATTTTGATGTCACCAAAGCGGCGCGCCAAATTGGTGTGGTGGTTGCGGGTTTAGGTAATATTGGGCAGCGCTTTCTTGAATTATTACCGCAACAATTAAGCAGAGTTAGCGCGTTAGAAAATGTACATTTAGTCGGCTTAGTTGCGTCGACTAAAGCACTTATTAATACTGATGGCATTGATGTTAATCAAGCGCAAAGTTTATTTAATTCACAGGCTCAAGTTTATGAGCATCAGCAATTATTAACGTGGCTAGCCAATCATCCTTATGACGAATTAATCGTGGTTGATATTACCCCAAGCGAAGCGTTTAGTGAGTTGTATTTACCGCTATTTGAACAAGGTATTCATGTTATCGGAGCAAATAAGTGGGCGGCTTCTAGCACCACAGAACAGTATGACTTATTAACCACAACGGCAGCGAAAAATAATGCGTTATGGTTAGGTAATACTACCGTAGGCGCAGGTTTACCGATTAATTTTGCCATTAAAGATTTACTCAACAGCGGTGATGAAATCATTGAAATATCAGGAATTTTTTCAGGCACATTATCATGGTTATTTGAAACGTATGATGGCAGTGTCGGTTTTGGTGAGCTATTAACCAATGCGCTTAGCCAAGGTATTACTGAGCCAGATCCACGTGATGATTTATCAGGTCGAGACGTGCAACGAAAATTATTAATTTTAGCGCGCGCGGCTGGTTTTTCACTCTCTTTAGATGATATTAAATGTCAAAACCTTGTGCCGGAACATTTACAATCTTTAAGCAAAAGTGAATTTTTAGCTTGCACTGATGAGCTTGATGAATTTTTTGCTAGCCAACTAGCCGATGCACAAGCGCAGCAAAGCAGTATTCGTTATATCGCACGTTTTAGCGTTGAAAAAACAGGTATTAACGCGCAAGTTTCATTAGAAACCTTAAAAAGTGGCGATGCATTTGCTAACTTAACGCCATGCGATAATATTTTTCAAATAAAAACTCAGTGGTATAAAGACAACCCACTGATTATTCGTGGCCCCGGTGCAGGACGAGATGTTACTGCAGGCGGCCTACATTCAGATTTAGTAAACATTTGTCAGCACTTGGCGAGTAAAAATACACCAGTAAAAATTAAGGGGATTATTTCATGAGCTACAGCCACGCCAGACAAATAGAATCGTTAAACCGCAGCTTAAGTGAAACCAGTAAAGATATTCAGGTATCGTTTGAATTTTTCCCACCTAACTCGCCTGAAATGGAAACCACCTTGTGGAATTCTGTTGAGCGCTTAGCGCCTTTGAAGCCCAGTTTTGTGTCAGTAACTTATGGGGCTGGTAGCGGTACACGTGATAGAACGCATGAAATTATTAAACGTATTCAAAAAGATACCGCATTAATTGCGGCGCCACATTTAACCTGTATTGATGCAAGTAGAGAAGAATTAGTTGAAATTGCAAAAGATTATTGGGCAAGCGGTGTACGCCATATTGTCGCTCTGCGTGGAGATTTACCAAATAGTAATGAAAAGCCATCAATGTATGCATCTGACTTAGTTGAATTATTACGTGATGTCGCCGATTTTGATATCTCAGTCGCCGCTTACCCTGAAGGACATCCTGAAGCACCTAATCCACAGTTTGATTTACTAAATTTAAAACGTAAAATCGATGCGGGCGCAAACCGTGCCATTAGTCAATTTTTCTTTGATATTGAATCATATTTACGTTTTCGTGATCGCTGCGTTACGGTGGGCATTGATGTTGAAATTATTCCCGGCATTTTACCGGTAACTAATTATAAAATGTTAGAACGATTCGCGGGTTTAACCAATGTTCATGTACCAAGCTGGATGCCAAAAATGTATGAGGGTTTAGACGATGATGAAACCACTCGCCGTTTAGTGGGCGCTAATATTGCGATGGAACAAGTCAAAGTACTCAATCGTGAAGGCGTTAAAAACTTTCATTTTTATACTTTAAACCGTGCAGAATTAAGTTATGCAATTTGTCATACTTTGGGGATTCGCCCGTAATGTAGTTATTTACATAAAACTAAATTTATAAAAATGGTGTTAAAATGTAGTTTTTATTCCTGCATTTTTTTTGATGAATTAAATATTTGTCCAATATTCATTTGTTTCTTTTGGTTTTTTTGGCTAGCATGAAGTTATTCACCATCACTTTAGTTGCTCAATGTATAGCGATACACAAATTACTAAACAAATTAAAGAGCTAGTAGCTAAAATTTCAGGAACTGAAAAAGGAACTGTTTGGCGGCAGGCGAGTGACTTTTTTATTGGACTTAGTAAAAAACAAGAGCAATTAGATAGTTACAATGAACGTATTAGCGAACTTGAAAGTAAATTAGCTCAAGACAGCAATGAACAAAATTGTGTTCAATATCGTAAAGATTTAGCTGAAGTTAAAAATGATCTTGTCGTTTTTGCTTATCCTGATGCTGAACTTAGGCTGATCCGACATGATACTATTGTATCGATAGCACGAGAAATTTTAGAGCTAGCAGAAAGCTATAATTTTGAAGACACTATACGAAAATCATCTCGGTTTTTGGGAACATTGCAGCTAATTAATCCCACTGAAGGTAATCGAGTTGCTGAACATAATGAGAATACCAAACCAGTATATAAAGCTGTTTTATGTTTACGCTTGTTCGACCAACTCTATATTGATGGCTTAATTACAGAGTCTTATGTACTTGAATCGCTTGGTGACGTGACACCTGAAAAATATGAATCATTCATTAATGAAGAAAACGAAGAATATCAAAAGTTTGTTGAAAAAGTAAAAATCCCATTAATTATTATGGCGTTGATTCAAGATATTGGCAATCATCATCCTGATGCAAAGCTTATCTTATTTGGTGAAAAATCAACACTGAATCCATTTCGGACATTGCCTCAAGAAGATCGGAAAGCATTATTACAAATAAATTATCGTCAAACTATGCAATATATTACCCTTGGCATTGGCGCTGGAAAATATTACGGTAACTTTAAAGCTGAACGTGAAGAATTTGATGAGCGGGAAATAAAGAAGGTCACGTTTATGCAAGGATTACTTAAACGTTGGGTAAACCCTAAAAGTGTATTAGGCAACTTAATCAAAGTTCCTCAAATATACACCTCAATTATACTGTCTACTAAACAAAACTATGATTATCGTACACTTCCTAAGGTTTATCAAATACTTAAGCTGAATGTAGAGCGTAAGCATTGCCATGTGAAAATTGTTGAATGTTTATACCGTATCACTGGCATGTTTCCAATGGGCTACGGTATTACTTATTTACCAAGAGATTCGGCAGGAAATACTTTAGATAGATATGAATATGCTATCGTTACACGTTTATACCCTACTAAATTACAACAACCAGAGTGTCGTGTGGCAACACGTAGTTTAAGCTTTATAAGCCGCGGACAAGATTTGAGAATTGAACAAGGAAACAACCTGTATTTTCCTGAAACGGCAAAAAAGTTATCAACGATGAGCAAAGAGCGTTTAAATGAAATACTAGAGTTGCTTGCTTCAAACTATCAAGAGCGGCAAAATTTAGATGTTATCCCTCGCTGCTGGCATGCTAAAGAGTTTTTCTCTCTCGGTAAGTATCAAAATTTGTGGAATAGAATGGGCGAATAGTGAATAAAGCTATCACGTTTATGAACAATAAAATTAGTTGGTTTTGTAAATTATTCAGGTGCTGATATAAAATCTGTCATGATGAGTTTATGTTAGGATCTTTTCGATTAAGAGACTAAAACAAGCTCAATATAATAGGGTCTTTTGATCTTTCTAAACAAGAAACATCGCCAAATAAAAATATGTTAGTTATTGAAAGATTACACCTTAAAAACGATTATCGATAGGTGTAACCTTTATTAAATTTGATAGGCTATTTCTGCTCAAATTTATTCATCTTGAAATATTTCTTCAATAGTCATCTTAAATAACCGTGCGGCTTTAAAGGCAAGTGGTAAACTTGGATCGAATTTACCTTTTTCGATGGCATTAACCGTTTGTCTAGATACTTCTAATGCTTGTGCCAATTGCGCTTGTGTCCAGTCACGTTCTGCCCGTAATACTTTTAAGCGATTTTTCATTGGTAGCGTCTCTTAATTAGAACAGTCGATACTATGTTAGTAATGCCCATTATCAGAATTAAATTGGAAATTTGAGCATCAACACCAATAACATTAGTAATATCGAGTAATGAATAACTTAGTCCTAACACTAAGCCCACACCCAGCGTAATGGCCATTGATTCCAGCATAATTTTTTGCTGCATTTCATCGGCACTTTTTAAATAATTTTTATTTGCGATGATCATACCAAAACCAACCGCCATATTGAGCAAAATAGCCAGCAGTGTTAATAAGGTACTATCTCCCCATTCAAATTGCGGGCTAAATGTCGCTAAGGCTAGTGTTACTAACCAAGCCAATGTCCATTTTGCTAAATTTACGGTATTTTTTTTCTGGCGACATTGCCATTGTTCGTTATTGTTTATTTGTTCATTCATAAGTCACCTCTAGTTGATTTTTTGTAAAGTTTATTTGACCTTATTGAGCTTAGGTATTTCAAAACCAAAAGTCAAGTATGTTTTACATAAAGTATGGTTTGTTTATCTTTATGTATTGAATATTGGATTTTTTGGATCAATTGAGATTTAAAAAATTAAATTATTTTAAACAATAATGTTGGATCAATTTGACTAATAATTTTTCGGTTTTATCTATTTCAGAAAAAGCTAAAAATTCATTCGGTTGATGAGCTTGATCGATAGAGCCAGGCCCCATCACAATAGTTTGACATCCTAGTTGTTGAATAAAAGGCGCTTCAGTTGCGTAATTTACCGCACAGCATTTATGGCCACTATGAGTTTGGGCAAATTCTACTAAACTGCTTGGTTGCTTTTGTTCAAAACTCGGAGAACTAGGATCGAGTTCGGTAATGGTAATTCTGCCAGCATATTTTTCGGTTAATGGTGCTAAGGTGTCATGTAAACAATGAATTAATTCATCATCGCTGATGCCGGGTAAGGCGCGCATATCTATATCTAAATAACAGTGTCCACAAATACGATTCGCATTATCACCGCCTTTAATCGCGCCAAAATTTAAGGTTGGGGTCGGCACATTAAAGTGGGCATTATGATAATTTTTTTGCAGCTTGGTTTTTAATTGTATTAATTCGCCAATAACTTGATGAATAATTTCAATGGCATTAACTCCCAAACTGGGGTCGCTGGAATGGCCAGATTGTCCTTGCACTTGAATACGATGCGACATGTGGCCTTTATGCATGACCACAGGAACTAAATTAGTGGGTTCACCGATCACCGCGACGTCTGGCTTAATCGCTTGGCTTTGGGCAAAAAATCGTGCACCAGCCATTGTTGTTTCTTCATCAGCGGTAGCGAGTATATAAAGGGGCTTGTTAAATTGTGCCGCGGTTAAGTTTTTACAGACTTGTAAAATAAAAGCGAAGAAGCCTTTCATATCACACGTGCCTAAACCATAAAATTTGTTATCTTTACTCAATACTTGGTGAGGATCACTTTGCCATTGGTTTTCATCAAACGGCACGGTATCACTGTGTCCAGCTAATAATAGCCCGCCTTCACCACTACCTATTTTGGCGAGTAAATTGTATTTATGATGACTATTTGGCACTGCTTGTATTTCTATCGTAAAACCTAATTGTTCAAACCAAGTTGCCAGTAATTGAATAACCGTTAAGTTGCCTTGATCCCAATGTTCATCGCTTGAACTAATCGACGGGTGTGCAATTAACTGACTTAATGATTCAGTAAAATTAGGTAAGTTAGTCATAAAATGTGCCCGTAAAGTTAACTATGTAAAAAGTAAGGTATCAAGATATACCCGATCAAGTGGAATGAGTATAAATTATTCAAGCCAAATTTAGCTATTAATTAAAACTAGATTACAAAGAGTAACAAATAATAAAAATAAATAAAATAACTATGCTAATTAATTGCATAAATAAGCATTGTCTGTTAAATTTTGCAAACAGTGTAAATAACCATATTTAAGTAGGCTACTCAAACATGAAAATCTCTTTAATTCGCCGACGATAATTAACCACGTTGTTTACTTAACGTTTTATTTATGATGGAAATTATAAATAATGTGTGAAAAACAAGTTTGAAATTATAAGTTAATTGAATAAAAGTGCATTTTTGAGGTTTGTTGTGATAAACGTAGTAGAAAATTTAAAAAAAATGGTTGAAGAGCATAAAAAAATTAAGGCAATTGTTATTGGTGCCAGCGGTTATGTTGGCGCAGAGTTAATTGGTTTATTGTGCCAGCATGATAAAATTGTAATTCAACATTTGTTAGTTTCCGAAAATAGTACTTCTTGCGGTAAAACCTTTAGTGAGTTACATCCCCGTTGGCAAGGGATTTGTGAATTACCGTTGCAATCTTTTTCTCAAGCTTGGTTTGATGCAAATGTTGCTCATTCTCTAAATAAACCTGATATGGTTTTTTTTACAACACCCCACGAATTTAGTGCTGACTGGGCACAGGCTTTTGTTGCAGCCGGTGTCAAAGTCTTTGACCTTTCGGGTGGTTTTAGACTAAAAAATCCTGCAGATTATCCGCAATATTATGGTTTTGAACATAAAAATTTAAACGCCTTAGCGCAGGCAGAATACGGTTTAGCAGAATGGCAGGCACAAGAAATTGCTAATACCGCGTTAGTGGCCGTACCGGGATGTTATCCAACCGCAAGTTTATTATCGTTAAAACCAATCACGGCAAACAATTTACACCTTGAACATTCATTAATCGTAGTGAATGGTATCAGCGGTGTTACCGGTGCCGGTAGAAAGGCAACACTTGCCACAAATTTCAATGAAGTAAGTTTAACGCCCTACAATATTTTACAGCATCGTCATCAGCCAGAAATTAGCCAAGAAGCTAATGTAGACGTTATCTTTAATCCACATTTAGCTCCCTATAAACGTGGCTTATTAGCCACTGTAACTTTACAGCTAAAAGCGCAAGTTACAGCGAAGCAAGTCGATCAAGCTTATATTAATGCCTATCAAGAACAGCCATTAGTAAGAATTACCCCAAATTGGCCAAAAATAGACAATGTTGCTCATACGCCTTTTGCGGATATCCATTGGCAATATGATCAACAAAAACAAACATTAGTGGTGAGTTGTGCGATTGACAATTTATTAAAGGGTGCAGCTTCACAAGCACTGCAATGTGCCAATATTAGTTTAGGTTTACCAAGCGCTTATTCTCTTATTCCTCAATATGCTTGTGGATATGATGATGACAAATAAACCCTTAGTAATTAAAATTGGCGGCGCAATACTTGAGCAAAAAACTGCACTTGTTGCTTTGCTTGAAGTCATAAAAACACTGAAAGATCAGACCATTGTATTGGTTCATGGCGGTGGCTGTATTGTCGATGAACAGTTAAGCCAAGCAGGTTTTATTACCACTAAGCAGCATGGTTTACGCGTTACGCCCAAAGAGCAAATACCTATTGTTAGTGGCGTATTAGCGGGTAGCGTTAATAAAGGAATTGTAAGTAAAGCGAATAGTTTGCAACTTAATGCCGTTGGTTTGTCGTTAGCGGATGGCAACATGGTAAGTTGTGTCTTAAGCGATAAAAACTTAGGTGCTGTTGGCGTGCCTAGCCCAAAATCGAGTGCCTTACTTGATAGCTTGCTACAAAACAATTTTATGCCAGTGATCTGCTCTATCGGTGCTTTAGCTAATGGTGATTTAGTTAATGTAAATGCCGATGATGCCGCGGTTGCAATATGTCAGCTATTAAATGCAGAATTGTTATTGTTAACTGATGTTGACGGTGTTTGGGATGCACAAGGGCAATGTTTAGCTTCTTTAAATACTCAACAAGCGGATCAATTAATTAGCCAAGGTGTTATTGCTGGTGGTATGACCGCCAAAGTTAATGCTGCGTTAAACGCGGCAAATCATTTACGACGAAGTATCGCGGTTGCCAGTTGGAAAACGCCTGAAAAAATAGCGCATTTGCTCGCAGGTAATAACATTGGCACTCGCATCCTCCCTAATTAATTTTATTTATTATTTTCATTTTTTATGAAAAAAAACTTATTAAAAAATTTAATATCGCTGTCTGTAAAAACGGCAGTGTTTAAGGAAAACTTATGTCGTTATCTCATTTTTTAGCCGATGATCAATGTTCAAAACAAACCTTAGTGGCATTGATCGATTTAGCCAAAAAAATCAAACAAAATCCAGAAAATTATAGCCAAGCCCTAGCGGGAAAATCGCTTGTGATGATTTTTGAAAAACCCTCATTACGCACACACCTAAGTTTTGATATTGGTATAAATAAACTTGGCGGGCACGCACTTTACTTAGGTCAGCAAAATGGCAAGTTAGGTGAGCGTGAACGGGTGAGTGATTATGCGAAAAATATTTCGTGTTGGGCCGATGCTATTGTTGCTCGTGTATTTAGCCATGATTCAATTCAACAGTTAGCCGATCATGCCACTGTACCAGTGGTTAATGCACTCTGTGATTTATATCATCCATGCCAAGCATTAGCTGATTTCGTGACGTTATCCGAAAACTTAACTAAGCTAGGTAAAACAGAATTAAGCCAAGTGAAATTTGCTTATGTGGGTGATGGTAATAATGTTTCGAATTCACTGATGCTAATGGCAGCTATTTTAGGACTAGATTTTACCTTAGTTTGTCCCAAAGGCTGTGAACCCAATGAATACATGCTGGATAAAGTACACACGTTAGCAGCGGGATCAGGCAGTAAATTTTTATTAACTAATAATATTGATGATCTCGGTGAGCAAGACGTTATTTATACCGATACTTGGGTATCTATGGGTGATGAAGACGCGAGTAAAAAAGCAAAACTATTGGCAAAGTTTGCTCCTTATCAGGTTAATCATCAATTAATGAAAACCGCAGGAGCTAATATTGTTATGCATTGTCAACCAGCACATTTAGGAGAAGAAATAACTACTGAGTTATTTGACAGCGAAATGTCGGTTGCGTTTCAAGAAGCGGAAAATCGTATGTGGGCGCAAAATGCCGTATTAGTATCGTTATTTAAGTAACGTTTATATTTTTGTTAATACTTTCAAGCTAAACAGTTACTTTGCTAATAAAAAATAAGTAAATAAAAGATCAATTAATTAAACGTCATCCTGAACTTGTTTCAGGATCTAGAAAATAAATTTAGAGAGCAGAAAAATGAGCACAATGAATAAACAAAGTAAGCAAAACAAACAAAAAATCAAAAAAGTCGTTTTAGCCTATTCAGGAGGTTTAGACACCTCAGCGATTATTCCATGGTTAAAAGAAAACTATGACGGCTGTGAAGTCGTCGCTTTTTGTGCCGATGTTGGTCAAGGTGAAGAAGAATTAGTTGGAATTCAAGAAAAAGCGATCGCTTCAGGAGCAAGTGAATGTCATGTTGTCGATTTAAAAGAAGCTTTTGTGAAAGACTATATTTACCCGATTATTAAAACGGGCGCGGTTTACGAAGGGCAATATTTATTAGGTACATCAATGGCGCGTCCCGTTATTGCTAAAGCTCATGTTGAGGTAGCCCTTAAGGTGGGAGCTGATGCGCTCTGTCATGGTTGTACCGGTAAAGGTAACGATCAAGTGCGTTTTGAATCTTGCTTTGCGGCACTTGCGCCACAATTAACGGTGATTGCGCCTTGGCGTGAGTGGGATATGGTTTCGCGTGAAGATTTACTCGCTTATTTGGCAGCGCGTGATATTCCTTGTGCCGCGTCGTTAACCAAAATTTATAGCCGCGATGCCAATGCTTGGCATATTTCGCATGAAGGCGGCGAACTTGAAGATCCGTGGTGCGAACCCTCGAAAGAAGTTTGGACGATGACAGTTGATCCTGAAGATGCGCCTAATACGCCAGAAACCGTTGCTTTAAGCTTTGAAAAAGGTGAATTAATTAGCGTCGATGGGCAAAACTTTAGTGAAAGTAAAAGCCCAGCTCACGATGCATTAGTTTACTTGAATAACAAAGCTGCCGCTCATGGTGTGGGTCGTATTGATATTGTAGAAAATCGTCTTGTTGGTATGAAATCACGTGGTTGTTATGAAACACCCGGCGGTACTGTTTTAATGGCCGCGTACAAAGGCTTAGAAACGCTTATTTTAGATAAAGAGTCGTTAAAATATCGAGAATCACTTGGCCTTGAATTTTCTCATGTTATTTATGATGGCCGTTGGTTTACACCATTAGCGAAAGCACAATTGGCTGGTGCGGCTTCTTTTGCTGAGCAAATTAGTGGTGATGTGGTTGTTAAATTGTATAAAGGTCAAGCCAGAGTAACGCAACGTCGTTCGCCTAATAGTTTGTATTCAGAGGCGTTTGCCACTTTTGGTGAAGACGATGTTTATGATCAAAAACATGCTGAAGGCTTTATTCGTTTATTTAGTTTATCGAGCAGAATTGCTGCGTTAAAAACACAAATGACAGATTAAATCACTATAAATAAGCGAATAAATAAGCGGGAGAAAGACAATGGCAGCATTATGGGGTGGCAGATTCACCGGTGGCAGTAGCGATATTTTTAAAGCGTTCAACGATTCTTTACCCTTTGATCATGTTTTAGTTAAACAAGATATCGCAGGTTCTATTGGTTGGTCGAAAGCGATTCAAAAAGTTGGCGTATTAACGTTAGATGAGCAACAGCAAATGGAACATGCCTTGCTTGAGCTGGCTAAAAAAGTTGAGTTGGGTGAATCAGATATACTGACTTCAAATGCTGAAGATGTGCACAGTTTTGTTGAATCAGCCTTAACTGAGCAATTAGGTGATATCGCACGGAGATTACACACCGGCCGTAGCCGTAACGATCAAGTGGCAACCGATTTGCGTTTATGGGCGCGTGAGCAAGTTGATGTCTTAATTGCAGCGCTTAATACCTGTCAGCAGCAGTTACTCACCTTGGCTGAAAATAACCAAGAGCATATTTTACCAGGTTACACGCATTTGCAACGGGCACAACCGATCCGCTTTGCTCATTGGTGTATGGCTTACGTTGAAATGCTTAAACGTGACATGAGCCGTTTACAAGACGCGCGCGTACGAATGAATCAATGTCCGTTAGGAAATGGTGCATTAGCGGGTACTACTTATCCGATAGATCGTTATGAATTAGCTGATTCGTTGGGTTTTGATGGTCCATGTGTGAACAGCTTAGATGCCGTTTCAGATCGAGATTTTGTCCTTGAAATTTTATTTGCGGCGTCAACATCAATGATGCATTTATCGCGTTTTTCAGAAGATTTAATTTTCTTTAATTCAGGCGAAGCAAACTTTATTACTTTAGGCGATCAAGTTACCTCAGGTTCGTCGTTAATGCCGCAGAAGAAAAACCCTGATGCACTTGAATTAATTCGTGGTAAATGTGGACGGGTTTATGGCAGCTTACATGCCTTGCTGGTAACCATGAAAGGTTTACCCATGGCTTATAATAAAGATCTTCAAGAAGACAAAGAAGGCTTATTTGAAACGGTTGGCCAATGGCAAAATTGTTTGATTATGGCGGGTGAAGTGATTAATTCAATTGAAATTAATAGTGCTCGTTGTCAAAAAGCAGCCCGTGAAGGTTACGCTAACGCCACTGAGTTAGCGGATTATTTAGTGTCAAAAGGCATGCCATTTAGAACTGCGCATGATGTATCTGGGCAAGTAGTGCTTTATGCTATTACACAAGAAGAGCCGATTGAAAGTTTGCGTCTTGATGAGTTGCAACAATTTTCATTACTCATTGAAGATGATGTTTATCCAATACTCGAACTCGATTATTTAGTGGATAAACGGAATATTGTCGGCGGTACTGGTAAAGAACCGGTGGCCAATATTATTGCCCAATATCGCCATAAATTAGGCGCAGCAGATTATGCTGTGCGTGATGCCAAGCTTACTGATTTAAGGGCGATCAGCAAATTAGTGGATTACTGGGCAGGTAAAGAAGAAAACTTACCGCGCTCACAAGATGAATTAATTAAAGCGATACGAGACTTTGCTGTTATTGAAGTGAACGGACAAGTTTGTGCTTGTGCTGCGCTTTATATTTACAGTACGGGCCTTGCTGAAATTCGTTCATTAGGAGTCTCAATAAATTATCAAGGTAAAGGTTATGGTAAATCGCTAGTTGAGCATTTATTGGCAAGAGCTAAAGACTTAGCGCTTTCTAAAGTGTTGGTATTAACACGTAAGCCAGAATTTTTTGCTCGCCTTGGTTTTGAATTAGGTGACAAAGCTAAGTTACCTGAAAAAGTGATGAAAGATTGTGATTTGTGTCCACGCCAAGAAAACTGTGATGAAACAGCATTAACGTATTTGCTAAATACCAAATCGCCATTGGAAATTAGCATACAAGCTTTGTAATTTAGCGGTGTAATTGAATAATTGTATAAGTGCGTCTAGTATTTTATGTCTAATTTTTTACTATACGCACTTAAAAATAATTTGCTGTCATGAGCTCGCAGACTTGCGACAGGATGATAGCTTGATAGCCGTTAATTTAAAGTTAGGCTGAAACCTGTAATTTAAGCTCTACATGACAATACTTAATATAAATATTGTCATGCTGAACTTATATTAAGTATTTTTTTATTCTTTAATTTACGCTAAGACGATCAGAAAATATCTTCAGCTATTGGTTCAGTCTTCGGTTTTTCCTTTTCTTTAATCACTTCGTTACTATCAAAAATATTACTACTATTATCTTTACTCACATAAGTTGTAGGTTCAGTGTCGCTGATGAAAAACTCAAAAGTACTTGATCTATTGGTTTTGGTGGTTAATTTACCGGTTGTTTTGTCGATACGTACCGAAATTACATTTTCGGGTTGCTGAAATGGCTCTACCGGCAAATCCGCAAGGGCCGTTTTCATAAAAGTGATCCACGCCGGTTGTGCAGATTTTGCACCGGCCTCAGTGCCCGTAACTTGTTTTCTACCTAAATTATTATTGTAACTCGTTTTACCTAACTCACGACTATGATCATCAAAACCGATCCAAGTGCTGGCTACAATTCGACGACTAAAGCCTGAAAACCATGCATCTTTTGATGAATTTGTGGTACCTGTTTTACCGGCAATATCACGTCGATTTAATGTTCTTGCTCTAAAGCCAGTACCTTGCCACGGATTTTTTGCTTGCCAATCGGCTCCCCAAATAACGGAGTTCATTGCTTGGGTCATCAGAAATGCATTTTGTTTACTGATCACGTGTTCAGCCTGAGGTACTGGTTTTTTTTGAGCGTTTAGTTCATCGGTAAGAGGTTTAGTAGAAGTACTGTCGAGATCACAATGCTCACAGGCAACTGCTGGGTTTGCTTGAAAAACAATGTTGCCAAAAGAGTCTTCAATATGGTCAATTAAGTAAGGTTTAATAAGATAACCACCATTAGCAAAAGTAGCAAATCCGGTAGCAACTTCGAGTGGTGTTAATGAAGCAGATCCTAATGCCAGTGATTCATCATGAGGCAGCTCGGCGGGATCAAATCCAAATAAAGACAAATGATCGATAATTTTATCTAGACCTACTTTTCGTAATAAGCGAACAGAAATCACGTTTTTTGACTGAGCTAAGCCTAACCGTACACGAATAGGGCCAACATAAGTTGGGGGCGAATTCTGAGGGCGCCATACTACACCCGAGCGTTTATCCCATTGGTTAATAGGAGCATCATTAATTAACGAAGCTAAGGTAAAACCATTGTCTAAAGCAGCTGAATAAATAAAAGGCTTAATGTTTGAACCTACTTGACGTTTGGCTTGGGTGGCTCTGTTGTATTGACTTTGTTCAAAACTAAAACCACCAACAGTCGCTTGAATGGCACCATTGTCTGGTGATAAGGCGACTAACGAGGCGCTTGCTTGCGGAAATTGACTTAATCGGTAATTCGTCGGCGTTACCGAATTATTGACATTGTCGTGCTGAAGGGGAGCGCTGTTTGAGTTATTGACTAATTTAGTGTTTGTTGCTTTTTGCACATAAATAAGATCACCATAACGTAAAATATCACTGGCAAGTTTGGGTTCCTCACCTTGCTTATTATCATTAATAAACTCACGTGCCCAGGATAACCCTTGCCAATCAATGTCTGTTTCCAATAATTGTATTGTTTTTTCTTTTTTGTGTTCTATTACGTCAATTGCAACAGTAATACTTTGTTCGTTAACTTTGGTTACTACTGCAGGTATTAAATTTTGATAGCTAGTAGTTTGTTGTAATGCCGTTTGAATTTCGTTAATCGTGAGCGGTTCTACAGAGATCATGTCATTGCTGTCAATATTGTCGATAGCTGTGTTTGGACGTAATGATTTAAGTGCCCCTCGATAGCCATGACGTTGATCGTATTCTTCCAAATTTTTGATAATAGCTTGCTGGGCAGCACGTTGTAATTTAGATGAAACAGTAGTGAAAACTTTAAAACCGCTAGTGTAAGCTTGTTCTTTTGAATAACGTGTTAGCATTTCTTTATTAGCCATTTCAGCAATATATGGTGCTTTTAGTTCTATTTCAGCGCCATGTCTTATGGCAGTTATCGGGGCATTATTGGCTTGTTCAAATTCTTCACTATTAATATAACCACTTACCAACATTCTTTGTAAAACAACGGCTCGTCTAGCTTTGGCACGTTCGGGGCGACTAATTGGATTCATTGTTGATGGTGCTTTAGGTAGGCCCGCTAAAACCGCTATTTGTGCTAGCGTTAATTCTTTTACATCTTTACCATAATAAACTTGTGCAGCGGCCCCAAAACCAAATGCGCGGTGTCCAAGGGAAATTTTATTCATATAAAGCGCAAGAATTTCGTCTTTGCTCAGTAAGTGTTCAATATGAAAAGCGGTAAAAATTTCCCGTATTTTTCGTATTGCTGTTACTTCTCTGGTAAGGAAAAAATTTCGAGCAACTTGCATGGTAATGGTACTGGCTCCCCCTTTATTTTGCCCCATTAATTTGCCTAAAACTGCGCGACTAAAGCCGATAGGGTCAACGCCAAAATGGCTATAAAAACGATTATCTTCAGTGGCTAAAACTGCTTGAAGGAGTTTTTTTGGCATTTGGTCAAGGTTTAAAGGAATGCGTTTTTTTTCACCAAATTGCGATATAAGTTTACCGTCAGCGCTGTAAATTTGCATTGGAGTTTGCCATTTTACATTTTTCAATGACTCAACACTGGGAAGTTCATTTTTTACGCTAAGATAGATGACAATTAGGGCTAAACACCCTGAAAATAGTAGTATAAAAAATAATTTAATTAGTTTTTTCACAGACAACCCAACAAAATATTCGAAAATTAGCTAAAAAGTGTTTAATAATACAAGTATATCGTGTAAAACAATGTAATAAATGTATTTCTTTGTTTATTATGTCTAATATAATTATAAAAAACTAATAATGTAGGACGTTATGTTAAGTAGTTTATGGAATAAGAAAACCCAAATGATGGTTGGGATCGATATTGGTTCCCATTCAGTAAAAGCGGTTTTGCTCAGCCAAAATTCAGAAGGATACAAACTTGAAGGAATGGCAATTGAGCCAATGCCTCGTGGTGCTGTTGTTGATAGAGAAATTCAAGATATTGAAGCGGTTGGCAATGTAATAGCCAAAATAAGAAAAAAAATAGTGTCTCCTATTAAAGATGCCGCAGCAGCTGTTTCGGGGCAAACAGTGATTACTAAAGTAATTTATATGGACGCATCTTTATCTGAAGAAGAATTAGCTAGCCAAATAGAAATCGAAGCTGATAGTTTAATTCCTTATCCATTAGACGAAGTAAGTTTAGATTTTGAAACCATTGATGTAAATGAATCTGATCCTACTAAAGTTAACGTGCTACTCAGCGCAGCTCGAACAGAATCAATTGAGGCTCGTGTTGCCACACTTGAGGCGGGAGACTTTAATGCGAAAGTTATTGATGTTGAATCTTATGCATTAAGCCGAGTACATGATATTACGCTTGCCTCACTACCTGAAGATGCCGTAGATAAGTTAGTGGCTATTGTTGATGTAGGCGCAATGATGACGTTGTTCTCTACTGCCGAACAAGGTAAAAATATCTATAGCAGAGATCAACTTTTTGGCAGTGAACAATATACCCGTTCAATTGTGTCTTATTATAATAAAACGTTTGAAGAAGCGGAACTTGCAAAAATAAGTGGTGATTTACCTCCTAATTATACTTTTGAAGTATTAGCACCATTTCATACTGTTTTGGTACAGCAAATACGACGCGCAATTCAAATGTTCTTAACCTCAAGCGGTAAAGAAAAAATTGATTATTTAGTTGTATCAGGTGGTACAGCGTTAGTTGAAGGTGTTGAACAATTATTGTCAGATGAACTAGGTATTTATACGGTTATTGCTAATCCATTTGAACATATGGAAATTTCTGAAAATATTGATCAAGATGAATTAGCTAAAATAGCGCCACAGTTTATGGTAGCAACAGGCTTAGCGTTAAGGAGCTTTTCTTCATGGCATATATAAATTTACTTCCATGGCGAGAGGAAGCACAAAAAGCCAAACAGAAAGAGTTTTTAACCGTTTTAGTGGCGGTAGCAATAGGTGCGTTTGCGATTGTTTTTATTATTGGGCAGATTTTTCAAGCTCAGATCGATGGTCAAAATAGTAGGAATCAGTATTTAACCAATGAAATACAAAAATTAGATTTACGCATTGGTGAAATTAGAACACTTAACGGTAAAAAGAAGGCCTTACAAGAACGAATAAATGTTGTTGAACAATTACAATTGAGCCGAAATGTTGGTACACAGGTTTTAGATGAAATAGCTAAAATTGTACCATCAGGGGTTTATTTAACTAAGCTTGAGAAGCAAGGAAATATAATTCAACTGTTTGGCCGTAGTGAATCAAATAATCACTTAGCTAATATGATCAGGGCTATAGAGAATTCAACACTACTGACTGATGCAGTACTAGAGTCTATTGCAACTAATGATGCACGTAGCAAATTGTTAAGTGACTTCAAAATGAAGGTGCGTATTAAAGGCATTAATGAATCTGAACAACTGACAGTAGGAGATAAATAATGAATTTTGATTTATCTCAATTTGATAATTTAGAATTAGAAAATATTGGTCATTGGCCGCCTTTAGCAAAAATAGTTTTATCGGTCTTTTTTGCTATTGTTGTCTTCGGTTTAGGTTATATATTGCTTATCAGTGATAAACTAGAACTATTAGATAATGCTTCACAAACTGAAATTAAATTAAAAGAAGAATATAAAACTAAGTATCATGTTGCTGCTAATTTGGAATTATTTAAAGCACAAATGATTGAAGCTGAAAATCTATTTGCGACACAGTTAAAAAGTTTACCTGAGAGTCATGAAACCCCTGGTTTACTTGATGATATAACCTTTGTTGGCACGACTAGCGGCTTAAATTTTGTTAATATTAGTTGGCAACCAGAAATCAACAATGAAATTTATATTGAGCTTCCTATAGAAATAGAAGTTATTGGTTCGTACCATGATTTTGGTAACTTTGTCAGTAAAATAGCGGGATTACCTCGCATTGTAACTGTACATGATTTTGTAATTGATATGTCTAAGGATAATCAAAGTCAGTTAAGTTTAAAATTAGAAGCAAAAACCTATCGTTATCGTGAGGCTAATAAAAAATGAAAAAATTAGCTATTTTATTACCAGTGCTTTTGTTAACCGGCTGTTTTGACGATAACAGTGATTTAAAAGAATATGTGGCTGAAGTACAAAAAAACACAACAAATTATATTGCACCAATGCCGGAAATATCAAAATATAGTCATTATGATTATGCTGCGGCTGCTTTAAGAAGCCCTTTTGTGGCACCTAAGCCAGAGGCAATTCAAGAGAAAATGCAACAAATGTCAGGGTGTTTAAGCCCTGATCCACGACGTAGAAAGCAACCATTAGAAAAATATGCTCTTGGTGATCTAACTATGCGTGGTACTTTAGGCGAATTAGGCATAGTTTGGGCTTTGGTTGAAGCGTCAGACGAAACCTTACATCGTGTTTCTGTTGGCAATTATCTTGGCCTTTATAATGGACGAATAACTGAAGTAAATGAGAATGATGTGAAAGTAATTGAATTAATACCAGATGGCGCTGGCTGCTGGGTAGAACGCGAAACTGTTATTACGATGGTTGAATCTGGTGCAGAGGGGCAAAGGAAATAATGTTGCTATTTAAAATAATGAAAAATTTCAAAACGTCTACTTTAAAAACTATCACCACGTTAGGGTTATTAATGCTTTCATCATTGGCTTATTCAGCAAATTTGACGGGCATTAAATACAACACCATGCAAAACGATGAGATTGAATTAGTTTTTACTTTATCCAGTAACTTAAGTGCTCAACCTAGTATTAAAACGTCTGTTTCTCCTGCACGCATTGAAGTGACTTTTACTGCTGAAAGTTTCGATAAAAACTTAACATCTACTCTAGTTGACCATGCAGGTGTCAAAAACATCACTGTGCAAAAGCTTGCTGGTAAAGTCGTTGCTACGATTAATTTGGAAAAACTAGCCATTTTTGATGTTAAGCAAATAGATAATCAGTTTTCATTAATCTTAAATGAAGATAGTTCAAATGCGGCGATGGTGAAATTATCCCCCGCAGAAAATTCTTTTATTAATAATTTAGCTTCTATTGATTTTCGTCGTGGAGAGAATAACGAAGGGCAAGTATTTGTTTATTTAGATGACAGTATGGTTGCTGTCGATGTGAGTGATAAATTAGGTAAAATTTTCATTGAATTTCATAATACAAAAATTGCTGAAGACTTGTTATATAAACTTGATGTTACTGATTTTGGAACTATTGTTTCAGGAATAGAAACATTTAAAGATGGTCGAAATGCGCGGTTAGTCATCGATATAAATGGTAATTTTACGTTTGATCATCAACAAAACAACAATGTGTTTTCGTTAACCGTAAAAGAAAAAGTGAAAAAACCAGGTTACTTAGGTGATAGTGATGACTTTAGCGGTAAAGCGATTTCACTAAATTTTCAAGATATTTCAGTGCGTACCGTGTTGCAAATTATTGCTGACTATAATGGGTTTAATTTAGTAACAAGCGATACCGTAGCGGGAAATATTACACTTCGCTTAGATGGTGTTCCTTGGGATCAAGCGCTTGATATCATTTTAAAAGTTAAAGGTTTAGATAAACGCATGGATGGCAATATTTTAATGGTTGCACCCAGTGATGAATTAGCAGCCCGTGAAGCCAGAGATTTGAAAGCACAACAACAAGTTGCTGATTTAGCACCTTTATATTCTGAGTATGTACAAGTAAATTATGCGAAAGCAACCGATTTTGCAAAAATCATTAAAAATGAAGAGACAAGTATTTTATCTTCGCGAGGAAGCGTCACCGTTGATGAGCGAACAAATATTTTATTGATCCGTGATACCGCAAAAAGTATCGAAGATATAAAACGGATGATTACTGTGCTCGATATTCCGGTTCGCCAAGTAGTAATTGAAGCACGCATGGTTACGGTTAAAGACAACGTTAATGAAGAATTAGGGATACGTTGGGGGGTAACTAATAATAATAACGATTATGCTAGTGCCGGCTCTCTTGAGGGAGCTAGTACGGCAGGTTCAGGTGTCGTACCATCACTAGGTGATCGTTTAAATGTTAATTTGCCTGCAAGTAATGCGGCGGCAAGTCTTGCTTTTCAAGTTGCTCGTTTGGCTGATGGCACTATATTAGATTTAGAATTAAGCGCATTAGAAAAAGAGAATAAGGGTGAGATTATCGCTAGCCCTCGTATCACTACTGCTAACCAAAAAGAAGCCTATATTGAGCAGGGTGTTGAAATTCCATATCAGCAAGCCGCCTCAAGTGGTGCAACGGCGGTTCAATTTAAAAAAGCAGTATTAAGTTTAACCGTAACTCCACACATTACACCAGATGATCGCATTATCTTAGATCTGGTAGTAACACAAGATACAGTGTCAGAAGTACAAAATGGTCAAGCACCAGCAATTGATACACAACGCATCGGTACTCAGGTATTAGTGAATAATGGTGAAACCATTGTACTTGGTGGTATTTATCAACAAGCGGTGATTAGTACTGTATCAAAAGTACCCGTACTTGGGGATGTTCCTTATTTTGGCTGGTTATTTAGAAATAAAAACAACTTTAATGAGAAAAAAGAATTGCTTATCTTCGTTACACCGAGGATAGTAACAGAACATTTTTAATGCACATTGTCGTTCTATTTAAAATAATTACAAGTATGTTAACACTTTTATGCTGACATACTTGCAATCTACACCAAACAATTGCGATAATTACGCCCTTAAAAATTTCGAGGGGGTAACCTCTTCCTGTTAACACAATAATTTACGAGTAATAAGTAAGTCTCATGGCAGAAAAACGCAATATTTTCCTTATAGGTCCTATGGGCGCAGGCAAAAGTACCATTGGTAGAGAGCTCGCGGATAAACTTCATTTAGATTTTTATGATTCTGATCAGGAAATCGAGCGCCGTACTGGTGCTGATATCGCTTGGGTATTTGATTTAGAAGGTGAAGATGGATTTCGTAAACGTGAAGAAACGGTTATTGAAGACTTATCTGAAATGCAAGGTATTGTATTAGCTACTGGTGGCGGTTCAGTGATTAGTGACCAAATTCGTAATCGTTTATCAGCTCGTGGTATTGTTGTTTACTTAGAGACTACTATTGATAAACAAGTGGCGCGTACTCAACGAGATCGTCGTCGTCCACTACTACAAACATCAGAGGAACCACGTACAGTATTAGAACGTTTAGCTGTAGAACGCAACCCTTTATATGAAGAAATTGCTGATGTGATAGTACCTACAGATGATCAAAGTGCAAAAATTGTCGCTAATAAAATAATTGAAAAAATCGATTTTTAATCAATGAGCGTTCTTACTGTCGATTTAGCAGAGCGCAGCTATCCAATCTATATTGGTTCAGGATTGTTTTCTGAAAATAGTCCATTACCAACACACATTAGTGGTAAACGTGTTTGTATTGTTACTAATGACATAGTTCAGCCTCTGTATTTGCAAACAGTAAAAAATATTTTAAAAGATTTTTTGGTTGATGAAATTATTTTGCCAGATGGTGAAGCTGAAAAAAGCTTAGCAAATTTTGATAAAATAATGTCACATTTACTGGCAAATGAACATGGCCGAGATACAACCCTTATTGCATTAGGCGGAGGAGTTATCGGTGATATAACAGGCTTTGCTGCAGCTTGTTATCAACGTGGCATCAACTTTATTCAAATTCCTACTACACTATTATCGCAAGTTGATTCTTCTGTCGGTGGTAAAACGGCAGTGAACCATCCTTTAGGTAAAAATATGATTGGTGCTTTTTATCAACCTAAAGCAGTACTCGTTAATATTGATTCATTAAGCTCATTACCAATTCGAGAGTTTAATGCAGGTATGGCTGAAGTAATCAAATATGGTATTTTAGGTGATAGCTCTTTTTTCAATTGGTTAGAAGAAAATACTGAATTAATAAAGAAAAGTGACCAAGACACATTAGCAACAATGATTGAAAAATGTTGTTTATGTAAAGCCAACGTAGTTGCTGAAGATGAAACAGAGTCAGGCGTTCGAGCACTTTTAAATCTAGGACATACCTTTGGGCATGCTATTGAAGCTGACCAAGGCTATGGTGTTTGGCTTCATGGCGAAGCTGTTGCTACTGGCATGGTACTTGCTGCTAAATTATCAGTAGCAATGAATTTGCTTGAAGTGTCAGATCTTCGTCGAATAGAACAATTGATTAACGCCTTTGATTTACCCTTAATCCCACCAAACAATATGGGATATAAAGAATTTATCGTACATATGCGTCGCGATAAAAAGAACTTAGCAGGTCAACTAAGGTTTATATTACCTACTGCAATAGGGCGTTCAGAAATTCGCGATGATATTACAGAGGCACTACTCAAGCAAATTCTATAGATATTTTTATAGAAGGTGAGTAATGTCAGCACTAGCTAATATTAACAATTCTCAAATTGAAACAGGCTCGGTTGCGGCAATTAGCACTAACGCTCGTATCGATTATATTTTACGTTTCTCTAAACAAGCCGTTTTAGTTATAGATGAACTCAGTGCCAATTATTCTCATATTGGTAACCTTTTTGTAGGTAGCTTAAGCGACGATCACAATGCTGCCTACATTAGTGTTTCAGCAAAATTAGACGATATTCAAATTCGTTGTCGTCTTATCGAACAATTGTTTTCAGACGTTTTATTCGATCCCGAACAATCTTTAGCGGTTAGTATTTTGCGTCTAGCAAAAGGCTCATCTCAGCCTATTAGCGTTATTATAGATCACGCTCAATATTTATCGTTTAAGTTGATCCATGAACTATGTTATTTATCTGAAATCAGTAAAAAAGCAAAATTAAATATTAGTGTAGTTTTGTTAGGTAATAAACAAACGGGTGTGAAAATATCTGCAGAAAAAGGTTTGTTTGCAAAACGCTTGGCAATTATTGAAGCTGAAACAGGTCAATTACTTAATTTAGAAAATAAGATATTTAAATTAAGCAATGGTAATTTTTTTAGGAAACATCTAGTAAAAATAATAATGCTGTTGGTGTTTATCATCGGTGTAATTGCTGTAGCAATGTTTTTTTTGCAACCAAGAGATTTATTCAGCTTTAGCGCTTTGCCATCCTCTGACAAAGTCTTGCTTAATGAAAAGTTAGTGGACACTAAAAAAGCAGCAAATAAAGTTATTTTTGAACAACATAAACCCGAAAAAAATAATGTAGCAGCCTTAGATAATTTAACGAAAGTAACTAAAAAAAATATTCAAGCTAGTGCCAATGAAATATTTTTTGCTTTAAAAAATGATACAAATTCACAAAAAAAATTACCTTTACAAATAGCAACACCTCTAGATATTTTTACGGCAATTGAAAACCCTACCGAGAAGACTATTGAAGTTAATAGTAAAGCAGCAGGAAAAATAAAAAATCAGCCTTTAACTAAAAATCCAGCCATTAAAAAGCAAGATGTCATTGCAAAAGTCAATGTTGTTCAAGATAAGCGTTATTTATTACAATCAGAACCTGGTTATATCATTCAATTAGCTGGTTTTACTAATCAACTTGAATTTAATCAGCTTAAAGATGAGTTTTCGGTAATTAACTATGCCACCTATAAACGCTTACTTAACGATAAAGATTTTTTTGTGGTTACAAGTTTACGTTACTCAACTAAAGCATTAGCATTAGCCGCAATAAACAAACTCCCTAAGGTATTACAAAGCCGTGAACCTTGGGTAAAATCCATTGCAGCAGTGAAATTAGAAATAGAAAAATATCAGCGAAGTATTAAGTAATAGCAGATGAAATCCTGCCATTTTGTAAAATAGTTTAATTGTGTTTTCTATGATTTCTTTATAGATTTAACTAAATTATTTACAACACATTTTGATTCACTATACAAAAATGACTAGAAATACTTATAGTTAACAGAACTACATCGCGTAGTCTAATAATGTCGCTAGACTTATATGATTAACTCTTGCTAAGATCACTTAATAAAAATAACTGCTATTTTCCTCCCAACCAAAATAGAATATTGTCTCGTTTGCAATAAGGTAGAAAGTGATTAAAGATTCATCGAAAATAAAGATGCGCTCTGCCTTAAAATGGGCTGGCGGGAAAAAACGTGTAATAGGCGAAATTAAAAAGATATTACCTATTAAAGGTAAAAAAAGATTAGTAGAGCCTTTTGTGGGAGGCGGTTCTGTATTTTTAAATTTAGATTTTGACGAATATCTTTTGGTCGATATGAATGAAGATTTAATCTCATTATTTAATTTTATTAAAGTTAAAGCCGATAGATTCATCAATGATGCTGAAAAATTATTCAATGATGAAAACAATCAAACTGATCATTATTATCGCTATCGCCAACAATTCAATGATGCAAAAGATCCCTATGAAAGAGCGTTATTATTTCTTTATTTAAACCGACATGGTTATAACGGTTTATGTCGCTATAATAAAAGCGGTGGTTATAATGTGCCTTTTGGACGTTATAAACAACCTTATTTTCCCAAAGCAGAGTTAGAGTTTTTCGCAGAAAAAGCTCAAAAAGCAACTTTTTTGCAAGGTGACTTTGCAACCGCATTTACGCAATTAAAAACCGATGATGTGATTTATTGCGATCCCCCATATTCACCAATAAACAGAACGTCTAACTTCACAGCTTACGCAGGTATGACATTTACTGATGATGATCAAAGACGTTTGGTTAGTTATGCTGAAAAAGCTAAGCAACAGGGGATTCCAACCTTAATATCTAATCATTATGTTGATTTTACACAAGAGCTATATAAAAACGCCGATAAACAAGCGTTATTTAAGGTTCAACGTTCGATCAGTAGAAAAGGGTCAGAGCGAGTTAAAGTTGGTGAAATTCTTGCCTTGTATAAATAACTCGCATTTTGAGTATGTATTTATTTTTACGAAATAATAGTATTTTTAAACACAGTATCTAGTTCTGAAATAATACCAATATCATCTATTGTTGATGGCACTTGGTATTGTTCACCATCAATCATTTGTCGCATTACTTTACGTAATATTTTACCAGATCGGGTTTTAGGTAAACGTTCAACAATTAATACTTGTTTTAGTGATGCTATTGCGCCGATTTTATCTCGAATACTTTGCTTTAATGTTGCTTCTAATTTTATTTTATCAATGTTTAAACCATTTTTCACAATAGCTAAAGCAATAGGAATTTGTCCTTTTAATGCATCGCGGACACCAAAAACAGCACATTCTGCAATATCAGGATGCGCTGAAACAATTTCTTCCATTTCACCTGTTGATAATCTGTGTCCAGCAACATTAATTACATCGTCGGTGCGTCCCATAATAAATAAGTAACCAGTATTGTCTACATAACCACCGTCACCGGTTAAATAATAGCCAGGAAAAGTAGTTAAATAACCTAATTTGAAACGTTCGGGATTCTGCCAAATTGTAGGTAAGCATCCAGGAGGCAAAGGCAGTTTTAAAACAATATTTCCTGATTCATTTTGGCTAACTTCTTTTCCTAAGCTATCGAGTATGGCGACTTGAAAACCAGGTGTTGGTACGCCAGCCGATCCTGCTTTTGTAGGCATATCTTCAAGTCCGACAGGAATTCCAGCAATTGCCCAACCCGTTTCAGTTTGCCACCAATGATCTATAACAGGTAAATGAGTTTTTTCTTTTAACCAACTATATGTCGCAGGATCTAAACGTTCTCCAGCAAGGTATAAACGTTTTAAAGACGATAAATCATATTGTTGAATATAACTGCCTTGAGGATCTTCTTTTGCTATAGCTCGAAATGCTGTTGGTGCACTAAAAAGTGCATTGACTTTATACTCGCTACATACACGCCAAAAAGCACCAGCATCAGGCGTTCTTATGGGTTTTCCTTCGTAAAAAATACTAGTGCAGCCAGCAATAAGGGGTCCATAAACAATATATGAATGACCCACTACCCAGCCTACATCTGAGGCAGCCCAAAAAACATCACCAGTTTCCATACCATAAATCGTTTTCATACTATATTTCATCGCGACAGCATGACCACCATGATCTCGTACTACGCCTTTTGGTGTGCCTGTGGTACCAGAGGTATATAAAATATAAAGGGGATCTCCTGCTTTTACAGGAAGAGCTTTAATTGGCTTGGCAGATTCCATCAATGTTTGCCAACAATAATCACGACCTTCTTGTAAATTTGCTACAACCATCTCTCTTTGATACACCACACAACTGCGCGGTTTTTCATGAGAGAGTGTAATTGCTTTATCCACTAAAGGCTTGTATTCAATAACTTTTTCTATTTCTATTCCGCAACTCGCACTAACAATGACTTTAGGTTGTGCATCATCAATTCTTACGGCAAGTTCATGGGCTGCAAAACCGCCAAACACAACCGAATGAATTGCACCAATTCGTGCACAAGCCAACATAGCAATAGCAGCTTGTGGGATCATTGGCATATAAATAAGTACTCGATCTCCTTTTACTACTTGTTGTTTCTGCAATACATCGGCAAATTTAGCAACTTGTTCTAGTAATTGATTATACGTAAAAGTTTGTTTTGTTTGTGTTACTGGCGAATCATAAATTAGCGCTATTTGTTCTCCGCGTCCTTGTTCAACATGATAATCTAGTGCCAAATAGCTGGTATTAAGTTCACCATCAGCAAACCATTGATACGTACCATCTGTATTTGTCGACAATATTTGTGTTGGTGCTTTGTACCATGAAATCGATTTAGCTTGCTCTTGCCAAAAATTTACTGGGTTTGTGGTTGATTTTTTATACTCAGTAGCATAAGTCATAATATTTATCTCAATAGCAAAATCTAGTTAAGTTAGTTTAAAACTGTCGACAAAATACTGATATTAGACTTTTGGCTAAAGTTTATACTAATTCTATATTTGAAGATGCTCATTACATTGCAATTTAGTAGATAACACCTTATCATCCTCAAAAGACAACGCTGTCTTTTAGGGTTTTATATAGTGAATAATAGTAAAGAAATGATCATTAATAAACTTTCCTATGCAAATAACACAAGTGCTTATATTAAATTTGTTATCTAGAATTTATTTAAGGCTCTATTTGCTTGAGGTTTTGAAACAAGTTAAGTATGACGATAAAAATAGTAATGTTTCAATTATTCCGGAATAAGGTGTGTAGCCACGTAAATAAAAGAAATTCAACTGAAATTACATTAAAAAATTCAGTAATAAGCTAAAGCCAAGCGATAATAAGAATAAGGTAAACTATGATTGAAAAAACAAGTGACTCAGTAGTTCAGGAAACTAAAAAAGTAAGGCTCCTTTCTGTAGATGCTTTACGTGGTTTCGATATGTTTTGGATATTAGGCGCTGAAGGTTTGTTTGCTGCATTATTTACCCTTACTGGGTGGGGAATTTGGCAAACCTTAGCTGATCAAATGGAACATTCTACGTGGCACGGTATAACGGCTTATGATTGTATCTTTCCGCTATTTATATTTTTATCGGGGGTAAGTTTAGGCTTAACGGTAAAGCCTATAAAAGAATATCCCATAGTGGTGCAAAAACAAAAATATCGCCATGCAATAAAACGCTTGCTGTTATTATTATTTTTGGGGGTGGTTTATAATCATGGTTGGGGTACAGGTGCTCCATTTGCATTCGATGAAATACGCTACGCCAGTGTACTTGGCCGAATTGGTGTTGCTTGGTTTGTTGCGGCTATGTTGCTGTGGCATACCGGTATTAGAACTCAAGCGATTATTTTGGTGAGCACCTTATTAGGGTACTGGTTGTTATTAGCGTTTGTATCGATAGATGGGTATGGTGGCGGTAACTATAGTGCAACGGGGGCGCTAAATGTATGGTTTGATCAACATTTTTTGCCCGGCGCTAGGTATCGTAATAAACCTTTAGATCCAGAAGGTCTTTTATCAAATATTTGCTCTATTATGAATGCACTTATTGGTGTGTTTGCAGGACGGGCAATGAAACAGTTAGCGGCAAAACCTAGAAAAATACTGATATATTTAGTCTCATCAGGCGTAATAATGCTAGTACTTGGTTTTGCTTGGAGCACTGTATTTCCTATAAATAAAAATCTATGGTCGAGTTCTTTTGTTTTAGTAACCTGTGGTTACAGTTCATTATTATTAGCGTTGTTTTATTTTTTAATTGATGTACTTAAATGGCGACGTTGGGCGACATTTTTTGCTGTTATTGGTATGAACTCTATTGTTATTTATCTTTCGACCAGTTTGATCACTTGGTATTACACCACAAAAAGTCTATTTGGTGGTTTTATTACCGCCGCACCGCTTGTATGGCAGCCCTTGTTAATGGTTTGTGCAGGTTTATTGATAAAGTGGTTAGTGTTGTATTGGCTATATCTACGAAAAATATTTATTAAAGTTTAACTTTTTGGTTAAATTGACTAACTGCTAATATATTCTTTAATTATCTAATACAATTTATCCGTCATAAACTCAAAATAAACTACCATAAGCTTTTGTATTTATGGTGGTTTTTTGTTTTTTAAACTATTCTTTTTGTTGTTGGAACAATATTTGTAATACACAGTTACATATTTCAGCAAGGTTGTTTACACATTGTTAGTTATTATTAACGATAGAAAACAATTATTGCATCTGTTAATTACAAATTTGCATCTATTTATATCAATGTTGCACTGTTTAAGTAAGGAAAGGGGAAACTCGTGGCTAGTAAAAGACAATTTATCTCACCCATCGTCATCATTTTAAGTGGTGTATTAATTATGGTGGGGCTTTCAAGTATGAAAAAACCTCCTGAAGAAAAAGAAAAAGTTGATAACACACCAATAGTTGCTGTTGAAGCTGTCACTTTATCGCCTATGACCTTAAATGTAACATCCTATGGCATCGTTAAACCTAAATACGAAACTGAATTAGTTGCTCAAGTGAGTGGTGAGGTTGTTGAGCTTGATAAATCATTTGTGCGAGGCGGTTTTGTTAAAAAGGGGCAGTTGCTAGCACGTATAGATCCAAGTGATTATGAAGCCTCATTAATGGACGCTCAAGCTAACTTAGCTTCAGCCAAAGCCGCTTTTAAAAAAGAATTGGCACAGGGTAAAGTTGCTGAAACTGAGTGGAAACGTATAACGGATACATCACCTACCGAGTTAAGTTTGCGTAAACCTCAGTTAGCTCAAGAATTGGCTCGAGTAAAAGCAGCACAAGCCTCTGTACTTCGTGCTAAACGCAACTTAGAGCGTACCGAAATAAAAGCACCTTATGATGCAATGCTAGATAGTCGTCAAATTGGCTTGGGCTCTTTTGTTTCTATGGGTAGTCCAGTTGGTAAATTACTCGGTACAGCCGTTGCTGAAGTTCGCTTACCTGTTGCTGATAATCAATTGAAATTTCTTGCTGAACAAGGGAAAAATGCGCAAGTTGCCTTATTGGGTACCTTTGCCGGAGAGAAAATGCAATGGCAAGCTAATATTGCCCGTGGAGAGGGGGTAATTGATACCAGTAGTCGTATGAGTTATTTAGTTGCACAAATCAATGATCCTTACCGTTTAAAAACATCAACTGATAATGCTTTACAGAAAAAACCATTACGTTTTGGCTCATATGTTAACGCACAAATTAGTGGGTTAAATTTAGCGAGCGCTACTTTAATCCCTCGTCATTTAGTAGTCGAAGGCAAAGTGCCTACGTTAGATTCGGAATCTAAACTACATTTTGTTACGGTTAATATTGTGCGTCAAGAAGGAGCTAATGTTGTGGTTTCAGAAGGACTACTTGAAGGTGACCAATTAATTGTTTCTGCACTTGATTACCCTGTTGATGGGATGAAACTTGCCTTATTAGGTGACGATAAAAAACCTAAAGATCAAATTACCGATGATAAATCGACTGTAGTGACTCAAGTTGCTAGCGTAGAGGATTAAATCATGACGCAATCGACCTCAGAAAATCAGAAAGATCTTATTGATACAACCGATTTAGATACAAAAAAAGGCTTAATCGTATGGTTTGCCCGCAATAGTGTTGCCGCTAATTTATTGATGATCTTTATTATTATTGGCGGCGCTTTAACAGCGTTAACGATTAATAAACAAATGTTTCCACAATTTGAAATTAATTGGCTTTCTTATAATGTTGCCTACCCTGGCGCAGCGCCTCAAGAAGTAGAAGAAGGCATTACCATAAAAATAGAGGAAGCGTTAAAATCGGTTCAAGGACTAAAGCGCGTTATTACTTATTCAAGTCGTAATATGTCTAATGGCTGGATAGAGGTAGATGAAAACTATGATCCACAAGTTGTTCTTGAAGAAGTTAAAGGTCAAATTGATTCTATTTCTAGCTTTCCTGCGGGTATCGAGCGCCCTATAGTTGAGCGTGAAAAATTTCGTCAAGAAGTCATGTATATCAGTTTGTATGGGGATATAAGTTATCAAGAGTTAAAAGATTTAGGACGAAAAATACATAACGAAATTCAACAGTTACCAATCATTAATGTTTCTGATTTCTTTAGTGGCTTACCTTACGAAATTTCAGTTGAAGTGAGTAAAGATAAACTTCGCGAATATGGGCTAAGTTTTCAAGATGTAGCAACGGCGGTGCGTAATTCGTCTCGTAATATGTCAGCAGGACAAATTCGAGCTGAAAATGGTTACATTAATTTGCGCGTTGAGAACCAAGCTTATCGCGGTTTTGAATTTGAAAATATTCCAGTGATTACGTTAAACGACGGCACTAAAATATTATTAGGTGATATCGCTACCGTCAAAGATGGTTTTACGGAAGGTTTACAATATTCAAAATTTAATGGTTCGAACTCAGTCACTTTATTTGTTGGTGCGGCTAATAATCAAAGTATTACCGATGTTGCTAAAGTCATCAAAAAATTTGTAGCAGATAAACAAAAAGTATTACCTAAAAATGTCAAGCTAGAAACATGGGTTGATATGACCTACTACTTAGATGGTCGTTTAGACATGATGCTAGGTAATATGGTGAGTGGTGGTTTACTGGTATTACTAATGTTAGCGTTATTTTTACGTGTTCGTTTAGCTTTTTGGGTAATGATGGGGTTACCAGTAGCTTTTTTAGGAACGCTATTTTTAATGCCAATGGAATTTATCAACGTAACCATTAATATAACCAGTTTATTTGCTTTTATTATGGTGCTGGGGATTGTTGTTGACGATGCCATTGTTATTGGTGAAAGTGCTCATGCTGAAATTGAAGAAAAAGGGCATACACTGGATAACGTTATTGTGGGCGTTAAACGTGTTGCTATGCCAGCAACCTTCGGTGTATTAACGACTATAGCGGCCTTTATGCCGATGGTGCTTGCTGATGGGCAAGGCTCAGCCTTTGGTCATGCTATTGGTTATGTAGTTGTTTTATGCTTATTGTTTTCACTTATTGAATCTAAATTAATTTTACCTGCGCACATTGCGCACATGAAACCTAAAGTCTTTAATCCTCGTAATCCTATCGATAAATTAAGAAGAGCTATTGATAATGGTTTACGTACTTTTATTAACAACATGTATCGTCCTGCATTAGTTAAATTTATTGAATATCGCTGGGCTGTATTTATGTTTTTTATCAGCATATTACTCTTAAGTGTTGGTTTGTTTAGCGGTGGTATAGTTCGATATCTTGGTCAACCTAAAATACCACACGATTTCCCACGTATTAATATTGAAATGAATGTAGATAGTTCAGAAAAATCGACATTAGAGACATTGAAAACTGTTGAAGATATTATTTATGAGGTTGATAAAAAAATTGTTGCTGATTATGGTAAAACCATGCTTGCCGACATGCAAGTGGATATGCGTAGCCGTACTAATGGACAGATAATGGTTAAATTGGTTATTCCAGAAGACCGAGTGATCAATACTTTTGAGTTGGCTGATTTATGGCGTAAAGCAATACCATCTATGCCGGGAGTTAAATCATTAAATATTTCAGATAACTTATTTGGTGGTGGCCGAGAAGACGGGGATATTAGTTTTCGCTTAGAAGGTAAAGACGATAAACAACTCTTGTTAGCGGCAAAAGAATTAAAGGCCAAATTAAAAACGCTTAAAGGTGTTGGTGATGTTAACGATAGCCGACAATCAAGCGCAAAAGAAGTACAGTTTACACTTAAACCCTTGGCTTACAGTATGAATTTAACGCTAGCTAATATCGCTTCGCAGGTTGGTAATAGTTTTTATGGCCTAGAAGCACAACGTATTTTACGTGATGGTGAAGAAGTTAAAGTAATGATTCGTTATCCACATGAGCAACGTAATTCTATTGGTCAGGTCGATGATGTGATGATTCAAGCCCCTAATGGCGCTGAATTACCTTTGTCTGAATTAGCTGATATAACTGTTACCAAAGGCGTTACGCGTGTTCGTCGAGAAAACGGTAATCGCACTATTAATATTTGGGCGAGTGTCGATGCCAAACAAGTAGAACCGTTTAAAGTGGCAAAAGACATTCGCGATAATTTCGTTCCTAAATTGTTACGTAAATATCCCTTAGTGAAAAGTGAATTGTCAGGAAAAATACAAGAAGAAATGCAAGGTTTTGCGGATCAAATTCGCGACTTAGCTATTTCGCTTTTAGTGATATTTTCTTTACTTGCCATACCATTAAAATCGTATACACAACCATTGATGATTATGACCGTGATCCCCTTTGGCATAGTAGGCTCGGTGTTTGGACATGTACTGTTAGGCATGGATCTTAATTTATTCTCTATGTTCGGTATTATTGCTGCTGCAGGTGTCGTGGTGAACGATTCTTTAGTCATGGTGGATTATGTTAATCAAGCGCGTAAAGCCGGATCTAGCATCAAAGATGCGGTGATTGGAGCTGGTTGTAATCGTTTTCGTGCGATCATGTTAACTTCGTTGACCACGTTTATTGGTTTAGTACCTATTATGAGCGAAACTAGTGCACAAGCTTTAATTGTTATTCCTATGGCCGTTTCATTAGCCTTTGGGGTGCTATTTGCTACGATAGTTACCTTAGTACTAATGCCTTGTTTATACATTATCTTTGCTGATATTCGTAAGTTTTCCGGCAGTGTTTTCCGTTGGATAAAACGCGTGGTGTTTGGTTTTGGTGAGAAAGAAACTGCGACAGCAGTAGAATGATAATTTAAGTAGATAAACATCTAGAAAAGCGTGAACGCTGGAATAAATAGTAAAAATAGTGTTTATTCTTGGGTGAGTGACCAACTAGATATGACATGCGCTTTATCAACCTATCTAAACGTACATACTGTGTATCATGGTATGTACGTTTATTCTTGTCGGTAGACAATAAGATTGATCAAAAATGTAGATTAATCCCACCTTTAATGGCGCATTTAACACCAAAGATTAATCACTTTTTCCACATCCCGTCCTTTTGATGAGGACTTTTAGTTTCGATATTCGGTCAGTAGAGTGCGCATTTGAAGACATTAGCCAGTAGAATTGGTAATGTCTGTCTCAAAGCTTATTGCTGCCATACTTAATGTTGTAGGTTAAATCTTTAATCTTGAATTAATGATTTTTAGGTAAATTCTCGTTTAATAGTTGAGCGCAAAAGAGCCGTCGCATCCTTTTCTAATAACCCCCCATGCCCGCCAATTAGTTGAGTAAACGGTAATTTAGCTAATCGTTCAAAGTCCGCTTTTAAGGTTTTATTTGGCGGAGTTTGTTTCTTTTTCCAAGGAGGACCAATTTGTGCCGGTTTTTGAAATCCTATAATCCGAGTCAATACTTTTGCCAACGGAGACATTACATCTTTAGGCACCCAGTGTTGAACACTATCGCACGTAATTAGCAACCCGCCTTCCCGTTCGATGAGAATTGCAGCTTCTGGTTTTATCGTCTGCTTAAATAAAAATAATTTCGAATTTGGAAAAGGCAATTCTAACCCATCATGAAATACCTCAGATTTATTTTTAAGCTGATCTTTGTCGAAATGCCAGTATTTAGCCTTATAACGATCTAAATAATACGCATCATCCATGCCGTGGAAACCGATTTTCATCACATGTTTTACAGTACCCAGTGCGTCTAATGCGGCTTGACCTTCTTCATTTAAACGAACGCTATTGATCAACGTAAGTTCGTTTCCATTTTTTACAACAACCATATTTCGAGGCAGACGTAATAGAGGTTTGAATATTACAGAACCGGTTAAAAACCAGACATTTTCAATGATAGGCTCAAGCTGACCGTGTGGTTCAACTTTGGGATAGTTATTTTTCATTTTTTTACCTTTTCGCTAATGTTGGGTTAGAACTGATATTTAATGCTTTCCCCATCATCTTCCTGAACATGCTGCCAACAATGCGACGAGAGATTAATCTAGTCATCATAAAAACCATCATTTTGTTTCGAAAGCCAGGGACTACGTTAACTTGTTTACCTAATGCGAGAATGCCCGCCTTAGCAACATCTTCAGGCTTCATTATTGCCATCCCCATTGCCTTGAAATCAATTCCAGTAGCAGCTGACATAGGGGTGTCAGTAGGACCGGGAGATAATACTGAAACATCAACTCCCCTGTCCTTCATCTCTTCGTGCAACCCAGCCCCAAGAGAGAGGATATAAGCTTTCACAGCACCGTAATGAGCCATATAAGGTTGCGCCATCCAACCTGACAAACTAGATACTAATAAAATAGCTCCTTGACCTCTCTCAGCCATTTTGGCGCCAAAGTGATGAGAAAGTACCATAGGGCTAAGCATATCCATTTGTGCCATTGCGTGATGTTTTTCAACACTGTCATCAACAAAGTATCCATTACTCTCAATTGCTGCACAGGGAACCAGAATACCTATCTCTAAATCTCCCGCTGCATCTATAACTTTTTGGGTCTCTGCTGCGTTAGTGAGATCAGCTGAAATTGTCCGTGTTTCAACAGAGAATTCTTCTTGAAGTACTTTAGCTGCTTGAACCAGCTTCACCTGATTTCTGGCAACTAAGGCAACGTTTACACCTTCCGAAGCGAATATTCGAGCAAGTGCTAAACCAATGCCAGAGGTACCTCCTGTGATCAATACCCAAGAACCATACCTATTCAATAAATTTGAGTGCATATTTTTACCCCTAAATTGGAATTAGTTGTGAGCAATTTGATGCTCAATAAGGACTAATACTTGTTTCTAACTGATCAGTTGGTTAAGATGTTTACATAATGATGTGTTGAGCGCAAGTGATTTCTAACTGATCAGTTGGTTATGTATTTAAAATAATGGAAAATAGGATGCAATCTCTATGGGAAGACCCAAAACATATAACGCAGATGAAATTGCAAGCAAAGCAATGGAGTTATTTTGGATGTATGGTTACGAAGGTACCTCCACGCAAACCTTGGTAGAGCATATGGGAGTTAATCGTTACAGCTTATACGCAGAATTCGGCACAAAACAGGGGCTTTATGAAGCCGCCCTTAAAATTTATGAAAAAGAAGTAGTGACATTTTATTTTCATGGATTGGAAACTGAAAACTCAGGTATCGAAGAAATTAAAGCAGTGATTGAGCGCTTTAGTGCCGCAACAAGTGATCCTCAATCCAAACGAGGATGCTTCCTGTGTAACAGTGCGGCTGAGCGTTCGGCACATGATAAAGCGACTCGCAATGTTGTCGATAATTATATCGATCGAATTAGTGCCGCGTTTACCAATGCACTTCGCAATGCTCAAAATTGTGGTGAAATTAAACATGATATCAATTTGAAAGAAGAGGGGTGTTTTTTAGCCGCGACAATATTAGGTTTTTTTGTACTATTGCGATCACAAACGGGTGATAAAGTCATAAAACCAGCAATGATGGGGGTTTTGGGACATTTAAATGAGCTTAAAAGCAGTTAGTTCAAGAATTGGTTTGATTTATTCCTAAGAATTAAGCCAGATTTTATGGTTTCATTCCGTCGAAATGGATAAGACAGTCGAAAAGGTACTTGTTAATATTCGTATGCACTTTTTAAAAATCTCTGGTTAATTTGCCCATTATACTTTTTAATAGGCTCTGTATTAATAATAACTTGAAAAAAATATTGGAGTAAAAATGAATAATAAAATCATTGGTATTATACTTATTATCGCTGGTGTTGCCTTAGCTATTTGGGGTTACAATATTTATGACTCAGCTAGTGCAACAATGAGTCGGGCACTTAAAGGGGATACCCCTATTGAAGCATGGGCTGGTATGGTGGGTGGTGTTATTGCGGTTATTCTTGGTATCACAAGAATCAAGTGAGTGCTCACTCGCTAGAAGCATAATGAAATAATAGGTTTCACTCTCATAGCACTGGTGGTGTTAGGTATTTGTAAAGCAGGGAATATAGTGTAGAGTTTGCGGATAGATTCATAGAGTCAGCTGAGGCGCTTTCTCTATCTCAAACACATTACACACTTTAATATACTATATAACACCAGTCGCGTTTTTTTGCTTATTTACTTGTTAAGTAGGTAAACTTCAATAGAGTTTATTTTACGCCGAGCTCACGCAAACGTTCGAGTAAATAGCTATCTTGAGTATGACGCTCTGATAATTTTACTTCGCTACGTGGATGTAAAAATAATGGCAGGGAAATTCGTGATTTACCACTGTTTTTACCATCAGGATTAATTACGCGATGACTGGTTGAGGGAAAATAACCTTGCGAGGCTTCTTGTAACATATCGCCAATATTAATAATTAAATTACCAAAATTTGCAGGTATATCTAACCATTCACCTGTTTTAGTTTGTACTTGTAAGCCTGCTTCGTTCGCGGCAGGTAAAATGGTTAATAAATTAATGTCTTCATGGGCTGCAGCTCTAATTGCACCTGGTTTTTCTTCGCCTGTTATAGGTGGATAATGCAAGACTCGTAATAAGGTATTTGGAGTATCTTTGATCATTTGAGATAAAGGTTCAGAATAATGCTTGGCAATCTCTTTTGGACTATATTGTTCAACCCAATCAAGTAATTGTGAAGCTAGCGCAGAAGTGAGTTGATAATAACTTAAAATTTCAGCGCGAAGATTTTCTGGAATTCTGCCCCATGGGTAGACATGAAAATACTCCTTAATGTCTTTTACTGTATGTCCTTTCGCTGTTTCTGAAATGTCGGGTGAAAAATAACCATCTTGCTTTATTGGATCAAATTCGAAGTTAAATTTATCGTCACTATTAAAAAAATCAAACCACTGTTGGTAAATTGACTCTACTAATGATTGTTTAATAGGATGATTGATTAATACACCAAAGCCGGTTTTATGTAGACTTTCTACAAATCTTTTGGCAGCGTCTGGTGCGCTATAATCGATAACTTCAATAGGCATAATATTCTCAGTGAAATTTTGTAATTAAATAGTGGGGGATTGTACTTGTACGGGTATTATACTTCAATATGTCGTCCTTGATGTATTATGGAGCTTATCAGATAACAAAATTTTCGCTGTTGTTATCGTATTAATGCTAGCTATACTATCAATAAAATAATACAAAATAAAAAGAGAAAATAAAGATGAAAAAAATAGGGATTTTAGCTTTAACTATTACATTAACATTATCTGGTTGTGCACTTTCTGAAAATACTTGTGAAGATGTGATTTTAGCAAGCGAACAAGTTCAGCAATGCCAAACATTACAGCGTCAAATTAGTAACGCCAAAGGTAAGCCTTTGATTAGAACAGAATTAGAACGTCGTTATCAAGATGACTGTATTGATGTTCGCTATTATCGAGATGGGAAGCAAGCAGCCATTTGTGTTAATGAAAAAGGGGAGAGTAAAGAACGTAATGTTAAAAATAAATTAAAATAATGTATTAGTGTTTTAAATTAATAATAGTATTTTTAATCAATAAACTTTAGGTAGAACACTGGCATTTTTCTCTAAAACAAGCCATTATGCCGCCATAAATTTATTTTGTGTAGGGTAAAATTTATTTTATTCCTCTTACCAAAGCAGTATGAAAAAAATAATTAAAAATAATACTGAGGAAGCAACGACACAGAAACTTGTTTCCCAATCAGAATCATTCAATGAGTTATCAAAATTAAAGCTTGAATATCAGAGTCTTTTTGACCGCCATACTGCATTATTTAAGTTAAATCAGCTTTCACATGAATGTGAACATTTAGATAAATTTTATCGTGAAGTTCATCAAGTTATATCTTCTTTAATGGTGGCAAAAAATTTCTATATAGTTCTTTACGATCAAACCTTTGAAACTTTGGATTTTGTCTATCATGTTGATGAAAAAGATAACTTGTCAAAAGGGGCATTTCCTTACGATGAATTTAAAGGTTCTTTAACCCGTTATGTTATTGAGTCGGCACAGCCTTTATTTGCAAATGAAAAAAAATTAATAGCATTAAAAAAAGCCGGTGATATAAAAGAAGTAGGTGCATCTGGAGCCGATTGGTTGGGGGTTCCGCTGATTAATGAAGGCTTTGTTATTGGCGTAATGGCAGTGCAAAGCTATAACAAATCAGATCGATATGAAGAGCACGATTTAGAGTTATTAAATTTTGCCGCACAACATGTTGTTAATGTAATGACTCGCTTGCAAGATCACGAACGCTTACATTCAGCCGTTAATTCCAGAACTAAAGAATTAATGCAACAAATTCGTGAACGTGAAAAATCGGAATTATTGCAAGAATCTTTATTTAGAATTTCTGAACTAACTACCGATACAAATATTGACATTGAAAAATTTTACAAACAAGTACATAACATTGTTGGTCAATTATTAAATGCAGAAAACTTTTTTATTGCTAAATATGATGTTGAAAGCAATATCATTTCTTTTGTTTATTTTTCGGATCAAAGTTCTAAAAATATCAGCCAAGATTATCTTTCAAGAGAATTTGGCAAAGGTTATACAGAATTAGTATTACAATCGGGTAAAACCGTATTATTAACGCATGAAGATATTATTCAACTGCATTCGCAAGGCGACATAACCAAACCTAATAAGGAAGTAAGATCTTGGCTTGGTGTCCCCTTAAATAGTGCAGGAATAACTATTGGTGCGATGGTCGTGCAAAGTTATCAAAATAATAATGTTTATGAACAACAAGATGCTGAACTATTAAATTTTGTATCACAACATGTTTCTACAGCGATTAAACGTCGAGAATTAATAGATTATGAGCGTCGTTCTCATGAATTACTAGAGCAACAAGTAAAATTAAGAACTGCAGCCTTAGAGGATGAAATTAAGCAACGTAAACAAGTTGAAGAACAATTAAAATATGCGGCCTCTCACGATAGTTTAACCAAGCTCCCCAATCGTGCTGTATTTATCGATTTACTCGCTCATGCCATTGCTTATAGAAAACGTCATAAAGAATACAAGTTTGCTGTTTTATTTTTAGATCTAGATCGCTTTAAAGTAGTGAATGATAGTTTAGGTCATCATGCTGGCGACTTATTATTACAAATTATTGCAACAGAATTATGTACTGCTGTAAGAGATATGGATACTGTTGCTCGCTTGGGCGGTGATGAATTTGTTATTTTGATTGAAGATTTAAGAACAGATGATGAAGTTATTGATATTGCAGAACGGATCACCGCACTGTTAACAACGCCATTTAATATTGATAATCAACCTGTATTTATTGGTACAAGCATTGGTGTACTGTTTAGTGATGATCGTTATGATAATGCCAACACCATGCTACGTGATGCAGATACCGCAATGTATCATGCTAAATATAATGGCAAAGGCCGTTATGAAGTATTTGATGCAAGTATGCACGACAAAGTTCAAAATTCCTTAATGCTTGAAGCTGATTTACGTGAAGCGATTGAATTAGAAGAATTTGAACCATATTTTCAACCCATTATTAATCTTGCCAACGGTAAAGTTGCTGGTTTTGAAGCGTTAGCTCGCTGGCAGAGTCATAAACGAGGGTTTGTTTATCCAGATGATTTTATCCCTTTAGCTGAAGAAACAAATTTGGTTATGGCAATTGATTTACAAATTTTAGAAAAGTCTTGTCGTCAACTTAAACATTGGCAAGAAAAACTTAATCGAGATGATCTGTATGTAAGTTGCAACTTATTTTGTCAGCACTTTTTTAGTAATACCTTACCTGAAGATATTAATAAAATACTTAAAAATGTTGGTATAAAAGCCAAACATATACGTGTCGAATTAACAGAAAGGGCCTTGTTGGAACATACCGAGATTGTTTTAAGCAATATGGAAGGGCTGAAACAATTAGGCATTAAAATACTATTAGACGATTTTGGTACAGGCTATTCAAGCCTTAGTTATTTACATCGCTTCCCCATTGATGTATTAAAAATCGACCGATCGTTCATTAATAATATTCATGATTCAGCTAGTCACCGAGCGATCATTAAAACGATTATTGATTTAGCGAGCAACTTAAACATGAGCACTGTTGGCGAAGGTATTGAAAACGAGGCTGATGCGCAATTACTGAAAAATATGGACTGTGGTTATGGGCAAGGCTATTTTTTTGCTAAACCTATGACTGGGGAGCAAACAGAGATCTACCTCATTAAGCAAACGCATGTCGACAGTTAAAACAACCCCAAAAATACTTGACCGTATTGATCTTGCTATTTTAAATGCACTACAGCAGTCAGGACGAATTTCAAATGTAGAACTAGCGCAAAAAGTAAATTTAAGTGCTAGCCCATGTTTAGATCGTGTTAAACGTTTAGAGAGTGATGGTTATATCAAGCGTTATGGTGCCTTTTTGAATGCAAGTATGCTTGATTATGGCATGTCGGCTTTTATACAAGTTACCTTAGATAGAACTACGGCCGACGTGTTTAAAAACTTTAAATACGGCGTAGTCAAAATTAAAGAAGTTGCTGAATGTCATTTAGTTGCAGGTGGCTATGACTATCTATTAAAAATTCGTTTTAAAGATATGTCTAGCTATCGTGATATTTTAGAAAAAATAGTCGCTTTGCCTGCAGTTTCACAAACACATACCTATATGGTTACTGAACATGTTAAAGAAGATAATGGTGTGCCTATTTATTGAGTGAGAGTGTTAACTATTTCAGTTTCATTTGAGAAAAATAATAACGCCAGTTACACTAAAACCGATGCTACTTGAATTCTTGCTAGATCCTGCCTATTGAGTTTAGAAAGCATAGAATAAACTACCATTTTGAAGGGAAGATATTAAATGATGAATGCCCATGATTATGCTATTCAAGCAAACGGATCTTTCGCTTTACCTGATGCTTGTTTTAAGGTTAAAGAGCTTATTGCAGAAGAATCTTCAACCATAGAAGATTTTGCGAATGTGATCAGTATTGATCCATCAATGACCTCGCGCTTATTACAAATTGCTAATAGCGCTATTTATAATTTTCCTGGTGAAATTAGTACTATTTCTCGCGCTATTACCATTATTGGCACCGCAGCAATTTATAATATGATGTTGATTGATGTGGCGGCGAGTGCATTTAAACATTTTTCAAATCAAGCGATTGATTTAAAACGTTTTTGGCGGATGAGCGTCTTTACTGGACTAGCCGCTAAAAATTTGGCAATAAAAGCAGGTATTCCAGATATTGAACGCATTTTTGTAGCGGGGCTACTTGGCAATTTTGGTGAATTATTGGTTGCTAAAATTAGTCCTGAAATTGCTGCAAAAAATGATAAATACACAGGGGCTCGCTTGCCTTGGCAAGTACAAGCGCATCTTTTAGGATTTACTTATACAGATGTTTCTGCGGAACTATTAAAAATTTGGCAAATACCTGAGCGCGTTGTTTTACCGATCCGTCATTTTAATGAAGCACAATCCATTCAAATCAATAAAGACGTACATGTGCTGTATTTAGCCTCACGCTTGGCTTTAATTGATAGTTATCCTGAGCGTTTTACTTATGAGGATTTAGTGGACGGATCCTTGTTTAAAAAGCTCGCTATTACTGAAGAAGATTTAGAGCAAGCACGCGAATTCGCTACCAATGAGTCAAAAAGTATATTAGCCATTATGAACGCTAATATGTTTTAGTTATTTTCATTTGATTTTAGAGCTTAACATTTATGGGTATAGAAACTTGTACACTTGTTGTCGTAGTGTATGAAAACATTCCTTAGATAACTACAAGACATTGATTGAAAACCTTGCTAGCATCAAACGCATCAAAAATTATAATAATAGAGTAGTAGGAAACATGAGTGCACAAAGAGAGCATTTTGGCTCGAAACTTGGATTTATTTTAGCTGCGGCCGGTTCTGCCGTTGGTATTGGTAATATTGTTGGCTTTCCCGTTAATGCGGCAAAAAATGGTGGTGGTGCCTTTTTATTAATGTACGCGGTGTTTGTGGTACTAATTTGTTTACCCGTTATGATGGCTGAAATGGCCGTCGGTCGAAAAGCGGCTAAAAACCCCGTTGGCGCTTATGGAATATTAAGTAATGGTGACCCTAAATGGCGCATCGCTGGTTTGCTTAGTATTATCACACCTTTTATGATTGCGGTTTTTTATACGGTGCTTACCGTTTGGATCTTAATCTATTTTGGTGCAGCGTTAACCGGTGAATTGTCGTATTTAGCCGATCCAAAAGCGTTTGGCGAAATAATTAATAGCCCATATTTATATATCGGTATGCTTGCAGTTGGCGCGTTAGTTTATTTTATTTTAGTCGCTGGTGTGAAAGACGGTATTGAAAAAGGGGCAAAAATAATGATGCCCGCTTTATTTATTATGCTGATCTTACTCGTTATTTTTGTACTGACATTAGATAATGCAATGGCTGGCGTGAAATTTTTCTTAGTACCGGATATTAGTAAAATAACACCCGCGGTAATTAGTGGAGCTTTAGCACAAGCCTTTTTTTCCTTGTCCTTAGGTATGGGAATATTAGTGACTTACGGATCTTATATCAGTAAAGATACTAATATTGAAAATTCAGCAATATTGGTTGCTATTACCGATACCTCTGTTGCATTTATTGCTGGTTTATTGGTGCTACCCGCAATTTTTTCGTTCAACCCTAATATTAATCCTAATGAGTTAAGTGACAGCTCAGTTTCGATGATTTTCGTATTTTTACCAAAAATATTTTTAGCGTTACAAGCAACTGTTGGTTATTTTGTTGCAAGTGCTATAGCGGCAATATTTTTCTTATTAGTGTTTTTTGCTGCATTAACTTCATTGGTCTCTATTATTGAAGTACCTGTGGCATATTTAATTGATGAAAAAGGGAAAACGCGTAAAAAAGCATTAAACACCATGTTTTTGTGGGGGGGCATATTAGCTGCTTTAGCTGCTTTGTCTTTTGGTATGGTTGACTTCTTAACCTCATTAACCAGTTATGGTGGTAAAACTAAATCGTTATTTGATATAATATACGATATGTTTTATGACACAATATTACCGCTGAATGGCTTATTAATTTGTTTATTCGTTAGTTATCGTTGGAAAAAGGAAAATTTAAATAAAGAGCTTAGCGAAGGGAATCCAAGTTTTGGTAAATCTATCTTAGCCAAATACGTTGATTTTTCATTAGGTACGTTTATTCCTGTAATTGTTGCTGTTATCTTTATTACTACCGTGGCAAGAATATATTTTGGTATTAATATTTTTGGTTAATCTCCTGTTTTAATCGCGTTATAATTAAAAAAAAGAGGTCTGTTGACCTCTTTTTTTCGTATAAATTTTATTATTAGTAATATCCAAATAGGTTCTTTAGATGATCGAACACATAACCCTATCCGACATAACTCAAAGCGACTTAACCCAGTGTCAACGTTTATTCCATGGTAGAGGTCACGCCTATAAAAATTTAACGCATGTTAACGTCGATTGGTTAGCACCAGTAGTATTGATCACTTTATATCAAGAAGTTGAACAAGAATGGCTATCTGAACAAGCAAAATGGTTTTATAGCCATATTAATGGCTGTAAATCAGTACAAGTGCAATATCGTTGTCGCGATAAAGCGCCAACTGAATTACTACTAGGAGAAGCTTTTGCACTTACGCAAGTTACTGAGCTCGGTTTGCAATATCATATTGAATTTGGCAAAGCGCAAAATACGGGTTTGTTTTTAGATATGCGAAATGGTCGTCAGTGGGTTTTAGACAATAGCAAAAATAAAGTGGTGTTAAATTTGTTTGCTTACACTTGCGCTTTTTCGGTTGCAGCTCTTGCTGGCGGTGCAGAAAAAGTGGTGAATTTTGATATGAGTAAAGCATCTCTGTCTAAAGGGCGTGATAACCATAGATTAAATCAGCAAAACACCCAGCAAGTGATTTTTGAAGGAGTCGATATTTTTAAATCCAATGGACGTATTAAAAAGCATGGTTTGTATGATGTTATTATTTGCGATCCACCATCTTTTCAAAAAGGGTCAGTAAATATTCAACGAGATTATGGAAAGTTGATCCGCCGCATTCCTCAATGGGCTAATCCCAATGCTGACATTATGTTGTGTTTAAATTCACCTGATTTAGATCGCGAATTTTTGCTTAATCAAGTTAATGAAAATTGTCCACAATGCCAATATCAAATTGATATAAAGCCGCCTAGCGCTTTTAAAGAAGCGCATCAAGGTAAAGGGTTAAAAGTGTTGTTATTTAAATATTGTCCTTAATGAAAGTGTGTTTTTATAGGATAATTTTTAATTGCTCTATTCATTTAATGGTCTTACTCGCATGAAACTTGCAAATCGTGGTACACCATTTTGAGTTTTACCAAAGTATTTATAAGTAATTTGCGTGCCAATTGATGGTGGATTTTTACGTTGTAAATTACTAAAACCACTCCCTATCTTAAATATTATACCGTTGGCTGTTTTAACTTTTAAGGCGCCGAGCATATTGGCGAATTTCCCTTTTCCCAGAATATGTTCAATAACTATTGCTTCAGCATCTTGATATTTTTTTAACTTCATCAAATGATTAACTCGTCCTACTTTATACATAGCATCTTGATGATGAAGCATTAAGCCTTCACCTTGGTTTGTTACTACTAAATCTAACTGGTTAAAAAGTTCGTTTATATTGGAAAACTTTTCTTGTTTTATCATCATTAAATAAGGTGAGTTAGTTCGCTTGGTAAGTGCTTGCATTTGTTTTATTCGCTGGGCAAAGGTAGTCGTACTTTTTGGTAAATCGAAAATCATAAAGTGAATTTTTTGCCAATTTTTATTGACCGGCTTTTGTTGACGAACAATACCTGATACTTGCTCAAATTGATTACGAGCTATCCATAATTCACCATCTATTGCTATGTCAGGCCAATTATATGTAAACCATTGGGGCGCATGAATAATATGCCCTTGTCGTGTTAATAATTGTTTGCCATTCCAATAACCGCGTACACCATCGAGTTTTTCACTTACCCAATATTCGTTAATATTATTTATTGGATGATAAACACTGCCTTTTTGAATGGCAGGTTTTTGAATGACAGTTTTCTGAATTGTGCTGGTTTGTTTTGCAAAGGCTAGAGAAGAAAAACAGACAAAAGAGCTAATAATTAATAACGTAGAAAGAGCTTGTTTACTCATGCGAACATCCTTGTTCTAATTGGAGGGTAATAAAGATATTTAATTACATTACTATGATTGTAGACTATTATTTTATTTATGCTGTTTTTTATGGAATTTATCTACTTTCGATTAATAAAGTAAGTATGACTCAAGGATAGAAATGAAAAGTGTAATATTGTTTATCATATTAAGTTTATATACAACCAGTAGTTTTGCCGGTAAAACAAGGTGTAAACCGTTATTGGAAAAATTACAAAACATTCAAGCTAAACAACGTAGCGGTTATACAGCGAAACAAGGAGCAAGTTTACAAAATCGAGCGGATAAAATCAGAGAACAATGGTGGCGCTGTGAAAATAGTTCACAATATTCGCAGCAGACTAAGAAAAAAGTTACAAAGAAAAAAGTTAATGCACAAGTAAAAACCAGTAAGAAAAACAATAAATCACTTAAAATATTAAAGCCATTTGCCACTTCAAAGGCAATTATTGTACAAAGTCGATTTAAAGGGAAAAAGCAGCAAGCATGGTTAAATTTTTATGAAAAACCAGAAAAATGCAAAAAAATGAAAACGACAAAAATTTTCGCATTTTGTATGGAAAATAAATTAAAACAGCAAGAAAGATTTATTCAGCTATATCATCAATAAATTTTAGTTTGTTGTTTTAAACCGAGGAAGAAAATTCCGTTTTACTTTGGTTATATTGGTCAATAACTGCATTAATAGTCTCTTGGCAATATTCACGTAAGCCACTTAATAACATATGTTTTCTACCTTGACCAATTACCTCGTCACCAGATAATAAATCAAATGCCAACCAAGCATCACCACGTTTACCGTCAATGCTTAAGCTGGTTTGCGCTAAACGTAAATTTATATCTTGAATATCAAAACGATACATATCTATCGACATGCTTTGATACATGATCATCGGTCGAGCAGGATTGATCATTACCTTGTTTTCAGTCATCAATTTCACTAAAAGATGAGGAAATGTATGGCCTGAAAATTCAACATAAGCCCTCGTTAATGATTCTATAAGTGCACTATTATTGGTATGTTCACCACACACCATAATCTGTAAATATTCTTTATTGTTATTATCTACAATAGCTGCTTTATCAGTGATCTCTGCTGGAAAAGTTAATGACACATTATCGGTAACCATACCTGAAAATGTAAAACTCATTTGTTTATGTAAGCCTGATTTGGTCAGAATTATCGAAAATAATAAATCGCCAGGTACACAAAAACGTTTTGCGTCAACATTGTGTAAAGGATTAAAATCATCCGCAACTTTTTTGGCAAAATCACTTGCCTGTTGGCGAGTAAAGCTAATTTCACCATTAGATGATTCATTATAATATTTTTCGATAAACATGGAGGTGACTACTTGATATAAAGTGAAAAAACGCGCTATTTTAACAGTAATAAAATGAAATATCGAAACAAATAAAACTAAGCAGACCAGTAATAATAAAGGCTACAGCGTACACTCGTACTTTTATGTAATAAAGGTAAGGGGCTCAAATTTACTAACTAAATACTCTTTTTGAGATTTAGTTAGCTTTCTGAGTTGGTATTCACGTTGGCATGCCGCTTTTCTGTTTAGATTATGTTCGGCATAAGCCAAACTTACAGGACGGCGTACACGTGTATATTTTGCCCCAAGTTTGTTTGAATTATTATGCTCAAGTAGACGACGTGTTAAGTCAGTGGTAACACCAGCATAAAGGGTATTATCTGAGCACCTTAATAAATAAGTAAACCATTGTTGTTGCATCGCGGATCTTTTGTATGTTGAGCCTATGATAATAATAGACAAAGCTAAGAATTTTTAAGAATTTTATCAACTACCCATGTGTTGTTTTCTTTGATTAATCTAATTCTTTTAAAATCTTTAAATGTGCCATTATTACGCTCTCCAGTAAATACAACGGTCATACTAACTTGGGTATTGTATTCGTCAATAATTTGAGTTTTTTGTGCGGCAGTGGTCATTTTTACCGAGTTGAACTGTAAATTCAGTAAACGTCGCGCTAAGTTGTTTGCGGTTTTATATTTTTTGAGTTCTTTTTGAAAGCTTACCGAGCTTAGTTCAACGGCTTTTTTTAGATTTTTTTGATTGTAGATAGCATCAAAAAAGGCCATAGCCACATCTTTTTCCGCTGCTTCTTGTTTGTTTTTATCCCCACCACATGAAAAAAGTAGTGTGAGTGACAAAAAAACAATTAATATTTTTTTTGTATTATTAACGAGTGATTCCATCATTATCCCCTCTGCTGGGTTTGTGCTATCCATTTATTTCAGTACTTAATAGTAAATATAATTTATAAAAAATAAAAGTAATTTTACTTTTTATAAAGAGTCGATAGTATTGTCACCCTAGTTTTTTAATTAATGATAAATATGATAACAACTGACTATGGCGCTCTGCGTAAAATGACCTCAAAATTAACTTCGCAAGGATTTGTAGAGTATCAATTACCGCTGGGCGACCATTTAATCGCGATGAATGAATTAATTGGAACTCATATCACCTTAAATTTTAATGGAGTGATTGCTTGTCAGCATTGTGGAAAACGTACAAAAAAAAGCTATTCACAAGGATTTTGCTTTCCTTGTATGCAAAAGCTTGCGCAGTGCGATATGTGTATTTTAAAACCCGAGACATGCCATTTCGAACAGGGCACATGTCGAGAACCTTTATGGGGTGAGCAACATTGTTTTACGCCTCATTATGTATATTTAGCAAATACTTCAGGGTTAAAAGTGGGTATTACCCGACATACTCAATTACCCACTCGATGGATTGATCAAGGTGCAACTCAAGCAATGCCTATTTTTAAAGTGAGTACTCGCCTACAATCCGGGCTAGTTGAAATAGCTTTGGCTGAATTTATTAATGATAAAACAAATTGGAGAGCCATGTTAAAAGGCAATGCGGAGGATCTTGATTTGGTAAGCTTAGCCAATGCACTTATTCCAAAAATATCAGACCGACTTAATGACATCCGATTGCGTTTTGGAAATGATGCCGTTGAATCTTTAGCTCCAAAAATTACCAAAATACACTATCCAGTACGTGAATTTCTAACTAAAATTAATTCGTTTAATTTCGATAAAAGCCCAATAATTTCAGACTTGCTACTTGGTATTAAGGGGCAATATTTAATTTTTGAAAATGGCGTAATAAATATCCGAAAATTTACCTCATATAATGTTAGTGTTGACTATAATTAAGAAATATTAGTGAAATATATACCAAAACTACTTGAATCCTGCTTTTTCAAGTGACTTAGGTATAATTACATAGGATTTTAGTTTATGAATGCTAGAGAGCTTGCTGAAGAAGCCAGTGATATTTTTGTTTTGTCAGATTCTTTTTTGCGGATCAAAGAATTATTAGACGATGATACAGCGACGATAGACGATATAGCCGATGTGATCTTACTTGACCCCGCTTTAACAGCCGCGATTTTAAAACTTTCAAATAGTTCGTTTTTTAACTATCCAGGTAAAATTGATACAATATCTAAAGCGATGTTAGTGCTTGGTATTACGGAAGTTTATAATTTAGTTATTGCGTATTTCACAACCAAAGCATTTCAAAAGTTAAAAGCAGATTCTGACTTTTTAGATACCTTTTGGGAAAGAAGTGTTGATTGTGCATTACTGGTGAAATATTTAGGTGCTTATACAAATATTCAAAAAGTTGAACGTTTGTTCGTACTGGGCTTATTACATAATTTAGGTGAACTTGTTGTTCAACAAATTACACCTGATAAAATATCTGAGTGCCAAATTTCTAATACCAATGAATTTCCTTGGGAAAAACAACAACAAGCACTAAGTTTTACTTTTGGTAGTTGTTCAGCTGAATTATTACGGTTTTGGCGTTTACCTTACTGTTTGGTAGAGCCTATTGGCTCACAAGATGAAGATGATTTTGATTTTCTTAGCGACGAAAGTAAATTGCTATACGTCGCCAAAAGAGTAATGATAAATAATAACCTATATGCGGGTGATGATATTCATAAATTCTTAACAGAAGATCAATTAAATACCTTAAACCTTACCCCTGAAATTTTAGTGCAAGCACGTGAATATGTAGATCTTGAAAGATTTTCTATATTAGCACTACTCAAACCAGGCTCAGTAATGATTTACTAAGTTTTAGTTGAGCTTTACATTGCTTTGTGAGCCTAAATATTAATAGGGTAAGACCTAACAATAGTAAATATTTAGTATTGGGTTCAGGTACTTGAGTAAAACGTTGATTAATATTTACAGTGTTTGGAGAGCTTACTTGTGCCTTTTGCCAATAAAAATCTTTATAGTAACGACCATTGCCACCAAGTTGTAATGAAAAACCAATCGGCGTACTAGAGCTTTCTTTTACATTTATATCCACACTAGTCATGCCACTTGCTAACCCGTCGATAGCGGTTAACGTGCCTTCATAAGACAGAAATTGCAATACTTTGCTAGTTTCATTGTTTACTAGCGCAATACCATCTGCAGTACCATTTTGAATACCTGATATAGCTATTTTGATAAAACCATAGCCATTGTTAATATTACTCAGGGTGTAACTTGAGAGTGTTTTAGATTGGTATTGTTTACCTGAACCGCCATTATAGAGTACTAAGGCTAGATTACTTAAATCGCTACTAGCTAAGCTTGCTATTTCAATAAATTCATTAACATCTGAGCTTGAGTTGTCATAATGAATTTCGTTGATAAAAGTGATTAAAGTGGCATTGCTTATTGGCGGGGTTAACATAAAAAACAATGTAAACAGTGATAAAGCGAATCTGTTTTTCTTAGGTAAGTAAAACGTGATGAATGGGTATTTGAAAAGCATTTTAAATTCCTTTTTAAATGTTCAGTCACATCATGTGGCCGATTTTGAGTAAAAAATAATTACCTGTAAGGTATAGTATAATTATTTGAAATTTTCGAGTTAAAATAATTTTAATTTTAATCTCAAATAAACTGCTTAAGCGACGCTCACTGTTTTATCAGGATCACAGTTATCATCAACATATTGTTGGGCAGTACTTAAACTACCAAAAATTAGTTCTAAAATATCCACAGCTCTTTTTCGGGCATAGTGAAAATGTTCGTCATTTTTATTTGCCATTAATAACCACGTATGCACTAAAACAGGTGGCGGCAGTGTGGTAAATGAAGGTGAATTAGTATCCATAATGTATTATCCATAATGTTAAAATGAATTATAGTATAGTTGATAATTATAAAAGTGGATCACTTTGTCACTACCAACTAAACCTTGTACCTAATTAAGTGAAAACTTTATCTAAAGCTATCATTAATTCCTGCAAGGATCCTTGAGCCAGGGCACAAATCTTCTGGTTTTAATTTATTTAAGGGGGTATCGCAAGTATTATTTATTTCATGAAAGTGGCTAACGGTGGGTTTTAAATAAAGTAGCCCAGTCAGAATTTCTCCTTTTTTCTTATGCTCTTCAATATCAATAATCGCTTTGCTGGCATTACGCGTATCATAATCACTTTCGAGTTTTTTTATACGCATTATCGAACCATCATGCAAACAAATATCTTCACAATCGCCATCTTCACAATCAGTCGTTATTTCAGTTTTTATAGGAATAAAATCAGTTATCGATGCGGTAGTTATATGATCATGAACATAATCGTAAGAACGTGTTGATTCAGGATGATTATTAAAGGTGACACAAGGTGAAATAATATCAATAAACGCAAAACCACGATGGCTTATTGCTGCTTTTAACAAAGGAATTAATTGTTTTTTATCGCCCGAGAAGCTGCGAGCGACAAAACTAGCGCCCAGTTGCAAAGCAATTGTGCATAAATCAATATCAGTAAATAAACTTAATTCACCTGCTTTATTTTTTACACCTTTATCGGCGGTTGCTGCTAATTGCCCTTTGGTTAATCCATAAACACCATTATTAGCGACAATATAAACCATATCTAATTGCCGACGAACTACGTGAGCAAATTGACCAAATCCAATGGATGCGCTATCGCCATCACCAGACATTGCCAAATAAAGTAAATCTTTATTTGCCATATTTGCCCCAGTGGTTACTGATGGCATGCGCCCGTGTACCGAATTAAAACCATGTGCTTTATTCATAAAATAGTTAGGGGCCTTTGATGAACAACCAATGCCTGACATTTTTGCTACTTTGTGAGGTGCGATAGATAATTCATGACAAGATTGAATAAGCGCAGAGGTAATGGCATCGTGGCCACAGCCTGCACACAACGTAGACAATGCACCTTCGTAGTCACGATAAGTTAACCCTAAGTCATTAACTTTTAAGCGCGGATGATGAAATTTTGATTTTTGAAAACTCATAGTTGGTTCCTATTCTTCCTTGCTGTTAATTAGCTAACTTGTTGTGTTGTTAGTTCGGTCGCCAAATGGGCTAAAATTGTTTGTTCGATAAAACGGCTGGTGATCGGTAAACCATCGTAATGTAATACGGTCTTCAGTCTGGCCGGATCTATTTGGCATTCATTCACAATTAAGCTTTTCATTTGCGCATCGCGATTTTGTTCGATAATAAAAATTTGCTGATGGCAATCAATAAATTGCTCAAGTTGCTGATTAAATGGAAATGCTTTAATCCTTAAAGTGTCAGCCGATAAGCCATGTTCTTTTAAATGATCTATGGTTTCGATAATGGCATGGCTTGTTGTACCATAAAAAATCAATCCAATTTTAGCGACTTTTTTACCTTGGTTAATTTCAGGTTTTGGTACTAATTGTTTGGCGGTATCAAATTTTTTAGTTAAACGTTCCATGTTTTCAATATAATCATCTGATTTTTCAGTATAACCCGCAAATTTATTGCGAGAAGTTCCACGGTTAAAGTATGCGCCTTTATCAGGATGAGTTCCGGGAAGTGTTCGATAACAAATGCCATCGCCATCAACGTCTAAGTATCGACCATAAGAGTCTAATTCATCAAGTTGTTGAGCCGATAATACCTTGCCTAATTTATACTTTTGTTTATCGTCCCAATGAAACTCTGGTGTGAGATGATCGTTCATACCTAAATCCAAATCACTCATAATAATTACTGGTGTTTGTAGTTGATCAGCTAAATCAAAGGCTTGTGCGCCAAATTCAAAACATTCGGTTGGATTTTTAGGAAATAATAAAATTTGTTTTGTATCACCATGGGAGGCATAGGCACAAGCCAGTACGTCTGACTGTTGAGTGCGAGTTGGCATACCTGTTGATGGTCCAGCACGCTGAACGTTTATCAATACGACAGGAATTTCAGTAAAATAAGCCAAGCCTAAAAACTCAGCCATTAAAGATACACCCGGTCCACTGGTTGCAGTAAAAGCTCTTGCACCATTCCAGCCACCACCAATGGCCATTCCTATAGCAGCAAGTTCATCTTCTGCTTGTACTATGGCGTAATTTTTTTTACCACTGGCAGGATCAATGCGTAAACGAGCACAATAACTAGCAAACTTTTCAATTACAGAGGTGGATGGTGTAATCGGATACCAGCCAACAACGGTGGCACCGCCATAAACTGCGCCAAGACCTGCCCCCGTATTACCGTCAACCATAATTCGATTATCCAGTAAATCGCGTGTTTCAACTTTTATCGGTAATGGACAAATAAATTGTTGATTAGCATATTGATAACCTAATTCCAAGGCATAGATATTAGGGGTAATTAACTTCTCTTTACCTCTAAATTGGTCTTGTACAAGTCCCTTCAATACGGTGAAGTCCATATTAAGTAATGCAGCGAGAGCGCCAACATAAATAACATTTTTAAAGAGTTGACGCTGACGAGGGTTTGAATATTCTTTTAAGCAAATAGCCGAGATTGGAATGCCAAGAAAATGAATATCTTCTCTGATTTGATCATCAGTTAAGCATTTGCTTGAATCATAAAGTAAATAACCACCCGTTTTCACGCTTTTAATATCATCATTTATACTTTGCGAATTCATTGCAACAACAAGTTCTGAATCATCACCGCGACGACCCAAATAATTTTTTTCTGAAATCCGTACTTCATACCACGTCGGCATGCCTTGTATATTTGAAGGGAAAATGTTTTTTGCACTTACTGGAATACCCATTCGCAAAATGGCTTTAGCAAACATATTATTAGCACTTGCTGAACCCGTACCATTAGTGTTGGCAAAGCGTACTACAAACTCGTTCGTTGCTTGGCATGCTTGTGGGAGAGGTGTACTGTGAAGAGTGTTCATTTGATCGTTGCTCCAATATTTTCTATTACCAGTTTTTTCATATCCCAAGCACCCGTTGGGCAACGTTCAGCACAAAGTCCGCAATGTAGGCACACATCTTCGTCTTTAACCATTATTTGCCCTGTTTTTAATTTATCTGAAATCAGTAAATCTTGGTTTGGATTTATCTCTTGTACTCTAAATTGTTTAACTAAGTTTGCTTGGCTAGTGGTTTCATCACCGTCAACAAAATTTATGCAATCCATCGGGCAAACATCTTCACAAGCAGAGCATTCGATACAAGTACTTTCAGTGAAAACGGTATGCACATCACAATTTAAACAACGGTGTGCTTCTTCAAGAGCAAGTCTTTCGTCAAAACCTAATTCAACTTCGGTACTTAATTCTTTTACCGCTTGCTCCCAATCAATGTGTGGCACCAAATTTCGTTGTTGATGATCAATACCACTTTGATAACTCCACTCATGTATGCCCATTTTTTGGCTGATTAAATTAAAATTACTGTCGGGACGATCATCTATAGGATTTTTATTCTCACAATAAAGGTCGATAGAAATTGCTGCTTGATGACCATTGGCCACAGCAGTAATGATATTTTTTGGTCCAAAGGCAGCATCACCGCCAAAAAAAACGTTAGGCAAACTAGATTGTAATGATTGTGGATTTAATATGGGTTGCTGCCACTCATTAAAATCCATGCCAATATCTCGCTCTATCCAAGGAAATGCAGTGTCTTGACCAACGGCGACGAGTACTAAATCACATTCAACTAACAATGTTTTACCGGTTGTTGTTAAGCGGCGATTGCCTGATTTATCGTAAACTGATTTAACTTGTTCAAACTGTACGCCAATAAACTTATCGTCTTTAAATACATATTCTAACGGTGTGTAATTGGGCATTATTTCAATACCTTCAGCGGCGGCATCTTCTTTTTCCCAAGGAGAAGCTTTCATTGCCTCAAAACTTGAACGTACTAATACTTTAATATCAGTAGCACCTAAGCGTTTCGCGGTGCGACAACAATCCATTGCAGTATTACCACCCCCTAAAACAACCACACGTTTGGGAGCTGAATCAATATGATCAAAAGTAACATTAGATAGCCAATTAATGCCTGTTTCAACATGACTACCAACCTTTTCGTGGCCAGGAATTTTTAGCCAACGTCCATTTGGGGCACCAGTTCCAACAAAGATTGCATCAAAATTTGCCTGTAATAATTTATCTAAGCTTGATATTGCTTCCCCAAAATGGCACTCAACTCCCATATTAATGATGATGTCGAGTTCTTCATCAAGTACTGATTCAGGTAAGCGGAATGCTGGAATTTGACTGCGCATCATGCCACCCGCTTTAATATCACGCTCAAATAATACTACTTCATAACCTAGCGGTAATAAATCTCGAGCCACCGTTAACGAGGCAGGCCCTGCACCAATAATCGCAATACGCTTACCATTTTTTTTACTGGGAACTTTGGGTAAATAATCGCTGATGTCTTCTTTATTATCTGCTGCTACTCGTTTTAAACGACAAATTGCTACAGGTTTTTCTTCAACGCGTGCACGTCGGCAAGCCGGCTCACAAGGTCTATCACAAACACGTCCTAATACGCCGGGGAAGACATTTGATTGCCAATTGAGCATATAGGCATCGGTATAACGTTTTTCGGCAATTAAACGAATATATTCAGGTACGGGTGTATGTGCAGGGCAGGCGTGCTGGCAATCAACTACTTTAAGAAAGTGTTGGTAATGGCTGGTATCAGTTTTTTTCAAGGGTAATTCCTTAGAAGTAATACACTTAACCTTTATAACTTACTATTAAAGTGATGTTTTATTAAGCTTTTTAATGCGGAATACAACCAAAAGATAGTAAATAAATATTGACGGTAACTATACTGTGGCACTTACTCGAGACTTTATTGGTGCACTCCTGTGTAGCGTTTATCTTAAATTTTAGCACTAACATAGTGCAACCCCAATAAATTAGTTGTCTAAAATCTATTTAAGTATATGTTTTTTAAGTTAAAAATAAAATGGCATAACGCTTGAATAACACTCGTTAGTAATAATTCAAGGGGAATAACAGTGAAATTAGTTAACGCAATTATTAAGCCTTTTAAACTCGATGATGTTCGAGAAGCCATTTCTGAAATTGGTGTTGAGGGGTTAACCGTAAGTGAAGTGAAAGGTTTTGGTCGTCAAAAAGGCCATACCGAGCTTTATCGTGGCGCCGAATATCAAGTTGATTTTTTACCCAAAGTGAAATTAGAAATTGCAGTAAATGACGACATTGTCGATCGTTTAGTAGAAGCAATTTGTAAAGCCGCACACACCGGAAAAATTGGTGATGGTAAAATATTTATTTATGACTTGAGTCAAGCCGTACGTATTAGAACCGGTGAGCTTGATAGTGAAGCAATTTAATTAAAGGGGTTTTAAGATGGAAGATTTAGCAAAAGTATCAAGTTCAGTAACCGAGTTACGGTTTGCCCTAGATACCTTTTATTTTTTAATTTCGGGTGCCTTAGTGATGTGGATGGCAGCCGGTTTTGCAATGTTAGAAGCGGGTTTGGTTCGATCGAAAAATACTACAGAAATTCTCACTAAAAATATTGCACTTTATGCGATTGCTTGTGTAGTTTTTTTATTGGTTGGCTATAACATTATGTATGTTGATAACACTGAAGGTGGTGTTATACCAAGTATTGCTGGGCTTATTGGTAGCCAAGCGAGTGGGGCTGATCACTCGTTAGAGTCTGATTTCTTCTTCCAAGTAGTGTTTGTTGCTACGGCAATGTCGATTGTTTCAGGCGCAGTTGTTGAACGGATGAAATTGTGGGCATTTCTAGCCTTTTCTGTTGTATTAACTGGATTTATTTATCCATTAGAAGGTTACTGGACTTGGGGTGGTGGCTTTTTATCAAAAGCAGGTTTTAGTGATTTTGCTGGATCAGGTATTGTCCATTTAGCGGGTGCTTCGGCTGCTTTAGCGGGAGTATTATTACTAGGTGCTCGTAAAGGAAAATACGGAAAAAATGGTGAAGTACATCCTATTCCCGGTGCTAATATGCCAATGGCAACCTTAGGCACATTTATTTTATGGATGGGGTGGTTTGGCTTTAATGGCGGTTCGCAGCTAATGGTTTCTGATGCAGCTAATGCTACCGCAGTAGGTAAAATTTTCTTAAATACCAACGCAGCAGCAGCAGCAGGTGCAGTAGCGGCTTTAATTTTTAATAAAATAATGTGGGGCAAAGCCGATTTAACGATGATATTAAATGGAGCTTTGGCAGGTTTAGTTGCTATTACCGCTGACCCTTTATCGCCATCACCGCTTGTTGCGACGTTAATTGGTGCTGTTGCTGGTGTGCTTGTTATTCTTTCAATCATCGGCTTCGATAAAATTAAAATTGATGATCCCGTTGGTGCTTTATCTGTTCACGGTGTAGTAGGTTTCTTTGGTGTAATGGTAGTACCATTTACCAATGCTGAAACGCATTTTAGTTCGCAATTATACGGTGCCGCAGTTATTTTTGGTTGGGTATTTGTTGCAAGTTTTATTGTTTGGGCTATTTTGAAGAAAACTATGGGTATTCGTGTGAGTGAAGAAGAAGAATACGCGGGCGTTGATATTTCTGACTGTGGTGTTGAGGCTTATCCTGAGTTTGTAAAATAATTCATCCATAATAAACACATTATCAATAAACATATTAAAAACCCATAATAGTTAGTTATTATGGGTTTTTAGTTTTTTTATTGTTGTTCAGGCAGTTATGTAGCTTAGCTTAAATTTATTAAAGCGCAGTCACTAATATTTTACGGCTTATTTCAAGTGTTATATCTTGGTGTTCGCCTAAGCTAGTCAAACCGTGGCCTGCTAAATTTTTCATTAAATGGTCAATTTTGCTTTCATCTATATCCACATCAGATAATCTTACAGGCACTTGCATACATCTAAAAAAGTCTTCTGTTTTTGCAATCGCTTGATCAATTCGAGTGTCAGTATCACCTTCGGTTATATTCCATACTCTTTCTGCATATTGTAATATTTTTGCATGTTTTTGTTGGCGCTGCACCTTCATTACTGCAGGTAAAACAATGGATAAAGTTCGTGCGTGGTCAATGCCAAAAGCAGCGGTAAGTTCATGGCCAATCATATGGGTAGCCCAATCTTGTGGAACACCAGCGCCAATTAAACCATTTAATGCTACGCTTGCTGCCCACATAATGTTGGCGCGCACTTCAAGGTTTTCTTTAAACTCTGATGATAATGCTTTAGGTCCTTCTTCAATTAAAGTGAGCAGTAAGCCTTCCGCAAAGCGATCTTGAACTTTGGCATTGGTTGGATAAGTTAAATATTGTTCAATAGTATGGACGAATGCATCCACAACGCCATTACCAATTTGTCTATCAGATAACGACAAAGTAACGCTTGGATCTAATACCGCAAATTGTGGGCGCACAAATGGACTCATAAAAGGTAATTTATTTCCATCGCGAGTTACTACCGCGGCTATATTACTTTCTGAACCCGTTGCGGGTAAAGTTAATACCACGCCAACAGGTAATGCTTCTTTTACCGGTGCTTGTTTAGCAATAATATCCCAAGGATCTGCGCCCGTAAAACAAGCTGCGGCGGCGATAAATTTTGTTCCATCAGCCACGGATCCTCCGCCAACAGCAAGTAAATAGTCAATATTATGTTCTTTAATTAGCGCTTGTGCTTTCATCAAGGTATCGTAACTAGGATTTGGTTCAATACCCGAAAACTCGAACCAAGTATGATTTGCTAGCGCCTCTGCAACTTGTTGATAAACACCATTACTTTTTATCGATCCCCCACCGTAGGTAACTAAAACTTTAGCACTAGAGGGAATTTCTTTTGCAATGGTCTTAATTTGTCCACGACCAAAATTAATACGGGTAGTATTTTGAAAACTAAAATTTATCAATTTTATTCCTTATTTTGATCTATGGGAAAGTGATAGATCAAAGCTGTTTATAGCGAAACATAATAATTTAAAAATAAGTGTAGATAAATTGAATGTATATAACAATACAGAAAAGAGGCTTCCTAATTATTATTTACAAAGGAAAATAGTTGAGGACAAAGTCTTTTTTTAACAAAAATATCGTTATAAGTTATTAAAATATTGATGTAAACTGAAGATAATCACTCCCATTTAAAGAGCTTTATATGGCCAGAGAACAATTTGGAATTTGTGCTGAGCCCAGTTTGCATGGTTATTATTTGTTATTTAACGCCTTAGACGACAAAAATGCCTTTATTCGTCAAGCGTTGTCTCGATTACCTGCCTTACTTGAGGATTATGCTGATCGTTTTTCTGAAGCTAATTTAACGGGAGTTGTAGGTATAGGCTCTAATTATTGGGATGAATTTTGCCCTGAAGCTCGTCCTAAACTTTTGGCTCCTTTCCCTGCAATGAGCTGTGAAGACCGTGTTGCACCGGGTGGCGCCTATGATATTTATATAGAGATACGTGGTGACCGCGCTGATGTTAACCATATAGTAAGTGATAAAGTATGCCAACTGTTAGGAGACAGCGTTGAATTAGTCGAGCAAGTCCGCAGTTTTCGTTATTTAGACGGTCGTGATTTAACGGGGTTTGTTGAGGGTACTGAAAACCCGAGAGGTTTTCATCGTCGTGAAGTTGCTTTGGTCAATGAACAAGAGGATGAAAATTTTGCCGGTGGTAGTTATTTGCACATTCAACGTTATCGACATAATCTTCACTTGTGGAATACCTTAGCACAAGAGGAACAGGAAGATATTTATGGTCGGACTAAAGTTGAAAACATTGAATACGAAGAAATTAACAAACCTTTAACAGCTCACACAAAACGTAGTAATTTAAAAGATGAGGAAGGAAATAGCCTTGAAATTGTTCGTCAGAGTATGCCATATGGTGAAATGAAGATACAGGGGTTATTCTTTGTGTCTTACTGTAATACACCCAAAAACTTTGAATTGATGCTACACAGTATGATTTTTGGCGATGAGCAAGGCAATTATGATCATCTGCTCGATTTTACTGAAGCAGAAACGGGTGCAGCATTTTTTGTTCCTAGCTTAAATTTTTTAGCAGGTTTAGCTCAAAATAACCAAGATAAAGGTTGATGTTGTTTACATTATTATCCTATATTTTTAAGAAATAACTCTTCTAAATTAGCAATAGTTTGTTTAATTTCTTTTATGTTAGATGGTGCTATAAAAATAGTATCATCTCCTGCTATTGTGCCCAATACACCATCGGTTTTACTTAAACTATCTAACAATCGCGCGATCAGTTGTGCGGCGCCAGGGCTTGTTCTAATAATGATCATTACGTCATTATGTTCAATATCTAATACTAATTGCTTTAACGGGCTTTTAGCCGTGGGCATGCCTAATTCGGCAGGCAAACAATAAACCATTTCTTGGCGAGCATTACGCGTGCGTACTGCACCATATTTGCTAAGCATTCGAGATACTTTTGACTGACTGATATTATCAAAGCCTTGTGCTTTGAGCGCCTCAACAATGTCACTTTGTGAGCCGAATTGTTCTTGTTTTAATAATTCTTTAAAAGAATGAACTAATGCTTCTTGTTTTTGAGGTGCAGTCATCATTTATTTTTTATAAACCTTACTAATATTACGTCTATACTACTAATGTCGAGTTACGCTGTTAACCATTATAGGATATATTAGCTCGCTATAATAGACTAATAAATATTGAATCTTTGACCCAAATACTATATCTTTTGCGTCGAATTTTAAGTAATTACTCAAATATCATTCAAACATTCGGAGACATCACATGAAAGTTGCGGTTTTAGGTGCAGCTGGCGGTATTGGCCAAGCATTATCTTTACTATTAAAAACTCAATTACCAGCAGGTTCTGAGTTATCACTTTATGACGTAGCACCCGTTGTTCCGGGTGTTGCTGTAGATTTATCACACATTCCAACGGATGTTAAAGTCGCTGGTTTTGGTGCTGATGCTTTAGGTGATGCATTAACGGGTGCAGACATTGTACTTATTCCAGCTGGCATGCCACGTAAACCGGGTATGGACAGAGCAGATTTATTCGCAGTAAATGCAGGTATTATCAAAACGTTGGCTGAAGGCATTGTTGCAAATTGCCCTAAAGCATTAGTCGGTATTATAACTAATCCAGTAAACGGTACGGTACCAATTGTTGCCGAAGTATTTAAAAAAGCGGGTACTTTTGAAGCAAATCGCGTATTTGGTATTACCACATTAGATGTTATTCGCTCTGAAGCTTTTGTTGCTGAACTAAAAGGCTTAAACGTAGCTGATGTTAAAGTTCCGGTTATTGGCGGTCATTCAGGCACAACTATTTTACCATTACTTTCACAAGTTGAAGGCACAACATTTACTGCTGAAGAAGTAGCAGCATTAACACCTCGTATCCAAAATGCAGGTACGGAAGTGGTAAATGCTAAAGCAGGTGGCGGTAGTGCTACATTGTCTATGGGCGCTGCTGCAGCACGTTTTTGTATGTCGCTAGTTAAAGCGATGCAAGGTGAAAATGTGATTGATTATGCTTATGTGCAAGGCAACACAGGCGAAGCAGATTTTTTTGCTCAACCAGTACGTTTAGGTAAAAACGGTGTTGAAGAATATTTAGCTTATGGCGAATTAAGTGCATTTGAGCAGCAAGCGAAAAACGACATGCTAGATACGTTAAAAGCAGATATTAAAGAGGGTGTTGATTTTATCAATGCATAGTGTTTAAGAACTTTATAAAAAGAAACCGCAAAATATTAATTATTTTGCGGTTTTTTTGTTTGTGCTGATTATAAAGCTACGAAGTTCGATTGGCTGCAATATGTGCAAGTGCTATTAATGCTTGTTTTGCATCAGAATCTTCTAATACTGCCAAACACTCAATGGCTTTGTCTGCTTCTAGTTCAGCTAGCCTTTGAGTGTATTCTAATGAACCTGTTTGCGCCATAATGGCTAAAATATCATCTAGATGCTCCATACCATTGCCAAGCTCAATTGCTTCTCTAATTCGCTTTGTTTGAGCTGCTGTGCCATGCTCCATAGCATAAATTAACGGTAACGTTGGTTTACCTTCAGCAAGGTCGTCTCCGACATTTTTACCCATTTCTTTAGCATCAGCAGTGTAATCCATTATGTCGTCAACAAGCTGAAAAGCGGTACCCAAATACTTGCCGTAATCAGCTAATGCATTTTCTACTTTACTACTTTTATTTGCTAAAATGGCTGGTAATCGGGTTGCTGCTTCAAATAATTTTGCGGTTTTACAGTATATAACCTGCATGTAATTTTTTTCTGTTGTGTCTGCGTTATTACAATTCATTAACTGTAAAACTTCACCTTCAGCAACAATATTAGTGGCATCAGACAGTACTTCCATAATACGCATATTGTTAAGTTTTACCATCATTTGAAATGAACGCGTATATAAAAAGTCGCCTACCAATACACTAGCACTATTACCAAATAATGCGTTGGCAGTTTCACGACCACGACGCATATTTGATTCATCAACAACATCATCATGCAAAAGAGTGGCGGTATGAATAAATTCTATAATCGCGGCAATACTATGGTGGTCATTACCTTGGTAATTTAATGCTTGTGCGCTCAGTACTGTTAACATTGGACGCATACGTTTACCGCCAGCATTAACAATATAAATCCCGAGTTGATTAATTAATGCAACATCTGATTGTAATTGACTGTAAATAAGATCATTCACTTGTGTCATATCAGCTTGGCTTAATGCTTGTATATTTTGTAATTCCATAGTGAAAAAAGACATAAATTGAAAGAGAATAAAATTGAAGTTGAGTTTACACTAAAAATAGCGGGAAACTAGTATCGTATAGCACCCAATAAAAGAATAATTAAAAAACAGTAAAAGGTTGTTAATTTAACTTGTCAACTGAGATTTCTTCGCGTAGAATTCGCGCCCTATATTTTTAAATTTAAAGCGTCACATAAACTCTTTAATGAAGAGCAGTGATGCAGTACGGAGTAGCTATGTACGCGGTATTCCAGAGCGGTGGTAAACAGCACCGAGTTTCTGAAGGACAAACCGTTCGCCTTGAAAAGCTTGAGCTTGAAGTAGGTGCAACAGTAGAATTCGATAACGTTTTAATGATTGCTAACGGTGAGAACATCAACGTTGGTGCCCCTTATGTTCAAGGTGGCAAGGTTGTGGCTGAAGTGGTAACACAAGGTCGCGCTGACAAAGTTAAAATTGTTAAATTTAAACGTCGTAAACATTCACGCAAACAAGCGGGCCATCGTCAATGGTTCACTGAAGTGAAGATTACTGGTATTAACGGCTAATTAGGAGCGCTTTAAAATGGCACATAAGAAAGCTGCAGGTAGTACACGAAATGGTCGTGATTCAGAAAGTAAACGTTTAGGCGTTAAACGCTTTGGCGGCGAAACTGTATTAGCGGGTAACATTATTGTTCGTCAACGTGGTACTAAATTCCATGCAGGTACAAACATGGGTATTGGTAAAGATCATACTTTGTTTGCATTAAGCGATGGTAAAGTTCAGTTCGATATTAAAGGTCCTAAAAACCGTAAATTTGTTAGTATCGTTGCAGAATAAGAGTTTTTTAACTCAATATAAAAGCCCTGCTTTAAAGCAGGGTTTTTTTTTAGCTGTTTTTTATTAGCTAGTTTTGTTAATTGTTTATTTTTTTAGCGTATAATTAACAAGCGATTGTATTTTGGATTTAAGTTAACACCATGAAATTTGTAGATGAAGTTGAAATAAGAGTTGAAGCTGGCGACGGTGGCAATGGTTGTGTAAGTTTTCGAAAGGAAAAATACATTGAATTTGGTGGGCCAAACGGCGGTGATGGTGGCGATGGCGGTAATGTTTACCTTATTGCTGAAGAAAGCTTAAATACCTTAATTGATTATCGTTTTGAGCGTTTTCATCGTGCCAAACGAGGACAAAATGGGCAAAGCCGAGATTGTACAGGTAAAGGTTCTGACGATTTGTACTTAAAAATGCCTGTTGGTACACGTGTCGTTGATGTTGATACGGGTGAACAGTTAGGTGACTTAACTCATCACGAGCAAAAGCTACTTGTTGCCAAAGGTGGTTGGCATGGTTTAGGTAATGCGCGCTTTAAAAGTAGTACAAATCGTGCGCCTCGACAAAAAACAGATGGTACACCGGGTGAAATTCGTAATTTAAAATTAGAACTTCTGTTAATTGCCGATGTTGGCTTACTTGGTTTGCCCAATGCGGGTAAATCAACATTAATTCGCAGTGTTTCAGCAGCTAAACCGAAAGTGGCTGATTATCCTTTTACCACACTAGTGCCTAATTTAGGGGTTGTACGTTTAGATTCTCAACGTAGCTTTGTTATTGCTGATATTCCTGGTCTAATTGAAGGTGCTGCTGATGGTGCTGGTTTAGGCGTGCAATTTTTAAAGCATTTAGAACGTTGTCGAGTATTGCTGCATGTAGTTGATGTAATGCCAGTAGATGGCTCTGATCCAGTAGATAATGCAAAAACTATCATTAGCGAACTAGAACAGCATTCAGAAAAAATTGCCAGTAAACCTCGTTGGTTAGTACTTAATAAGCTTGATTTGTTACTTGAAGAAGAAGCGCAAGAAGTAAAGGATCGCATTGTTAGTGGATTGAATTGGAAAGATCGCGTATTTAGTATTTCAGCATTTGCCAAAATGGGCACAGAAGAATTAACACAAGAGTTAATGACCTATATTGAAACTTTACCTGAAACAACGCTTGAACTAAGTGCTGAAGAAAAAGCAGTTGAATTCAAATGGGATGCCTATCATCAAGAAGCGATGTCTGATATTGATGATAGTGACGAATTAGATGACGACGATTGGGACGAAGATGACTACGATGTAGAAGTTGAATATCGTCAGTAATTGTCTAAATTTGATAGATTTATTGCCATGCATAAGCATGGCAATATTGTTTTAACCCCTTAATGAATTTAATACAGATATTTTATGACTAAACTTTCATTGATCGTAGCAACGGCAAACCATAATATTATTGGTAAAGACAATTCAATGCCGTGGCATCTGCCGGCAGATTTAGCTTATTTTAAACGGGTTACTTTAGGTAAACCGGTGATCATGGGACGAAAAACATTTGAATCTATTGGTTTTCCACTACCTGGTCGTAAAAACATTGTTATTTCACGTAATCAAAATTACTCGGTCAAGGGCATACAAGTAGCTGGCTCCGTTAAAGAAGCGTTAGCTTTAGTTACTGATGTTACTGATGTTACTGAAGTTATGGTGATTGGCGGTGCGACTATCTATCAACATTGTTTAGTACAAGCTGATCGCCTTTATGTAACCCATATTGATGCAGATATCGAAGGCGACACTAAATTTCCTGAATATAATGCAGATAATGATTGGCAGAAAATTAGCAGCGAAAAATATTTAGCGGATGAAAACAATGCTTATAATTTAGATTTTTGTGTATATGAAAGATTACAAAAAAAAAAGATAAATAAAAGGTGAGTTGTATTAAATGGCTCTGCAATAAATACAAAAAAACCGCTCAACAGAGCGGTTTTTTTAGCGATTACAAAACTGAAATCAGCTTAAACCTTAAACTCTTGTACTGACTGTTGTAATTCTTCGGCGAGCTTAGCAACCTCACCACTTGATGCCGCAGTTTGTTGAGCGCCTGCGGTAGTTTGTTCAGCAATCGCAACAATAGATTCTAAATTTTCACTTATTTCGTGGGTTACTACGCTTTGTTCATTGGCAGCAGTTGCCACTTGTGAGCTCTTATCAAAAGCTTGATGAACTGCTTCTGTAATTGTTTCAAGTGCTTTAACCGCTGCATCTGCTTGCGTAACACATTCAGTCGCTTGATTTTTACCTGTCTCCATAACGGCAACGGCTTGTTGAGCACCTGATTGCAATACTTCAATCATGTTATTGATCTCTTGAGTTGATTCTTGCGTTCTGCTCGCCAGTGTACGTACTTCGTCAGCAACAACCGCAAAACCACGACCTTGTTCACCTGCGCGTGCAGCTTCAATCGCTGCATTTAAGGCTAATAAGTTAGTTTGCTCGGCAATACCACGTATTACATCTAAAATACCGCCAATAGAGGCGCTATCTTGTTGTAATTTATTAATAACCTGTGAAGCTGATTCTACTTCATTGGCTAATTGTTCAATGGTTTGCTTGTTTTGTAGTGAGATTTCTTTAACATGTTGAGCTTCTTCATCCGCATGTTTAATTTCACCTAAGGCGTCATTAACGCTTGAAAGCATACTTTGTGAAGTGCTGCTCATTTCTGTTGTTGCCGTAGCCGCTTGTTCAACTTGATTGCGTTGCTCTTCTATCGCTGAAGTGCTTTGCGCGGTTACTGCAGAGGTTTCTTCTGCGGCGGCGGCTAATTGTGTTGAACGACTAATGACACCTTGTATTAAAGCGCGTAAGCTTTCGATCACTTTATTTAAATTTTTAGCAAGTACGGCAAACTCGTCGCGACCACTTTCATCTAAATTAGTAGATAAATCACCAGAAGCAACAACATTTAAAATATCGTTAACTTTGGTTAAAGGTACTGTAATACTTTTTAAGGTAAAAGTGGCAATAGCAATGGCAGCTATAATGGAAATAATAGCGATAATTGTCGTTTGAGTGTTACCACCGGATACGGCATCAGCAACCATTTTGTTTGTTTGTTTTGCTGTTTTGTCTGCTAGTTCAACTTGTATGTTAAGTATTTTATTGGCAGTGGTAATATCATTTTCAGCTAAGGCTAAATTTTTCTCGGCTTGCGCGTTGGCATTAAGTTGCGTTTTTTTATGATAAAGTATGCCATCAGCGGATGAGAGTAATACTTTCACTTTATCAAATTTGGTGATTAAGTCATCAGCAACATCGTTTACACCATTATTTTTTAATTCATTTAGTTCATCATTTATTTTTGTTTCTAATTCGTTTAATGAAAATGACATTTCAGTTTCGATCAATTCACTAGTCTTAAAAGTCTCTACGTCTTTATATTCCATAGCCGAAGCAACTAAGCTATTAAATTGTGTTTCCATACTTTCACCTAAACTTATTGCCCGTTGAAGTTTAGTTGAGGCTAGGTCGTGATCCGCTAAATCTAATAATAAAGTAACGGCATCGTCCGATTTTTCTTCTAATTTGCTAACTTTTTCTTTAAGAATGGCTAATTGTTCAATACTCACTTTTCTATTATCAAGTACCGCTAAAATGTGCTGTTCGACATCTTTACTACTTTTTTCAACTTTATTTAGACTTGCAATAATGGCTGGTTTATCTCTTACTACGGCTTTTAATGTTTTTAATTCGCTAAAAAAAGCCTCTTTAGATTCAATAAATATTTTTTTATTTTGGGCTAGAGGAGCGGTTTCTTTTTGGTAGAAACCCTTTAACATTAAATTACCCATTTGAGTGAGTTCTAATGACAAGCCATTGCTTGCTTTTAACATGGGTATAGCAACCTTACTTACCTCGGTCGTCGAATTATTTATTGTGTTTAAGTTCATCAACGAAGATGCGCTGCTTAATATCAACAGTATGCTGATGATTGCAAAGCCGCCAATAATTTTCATTGCTACAGTTAAATTCATATAATCCACCAATTGCATGTTAATTTATTAATATAAGTTATTTTGTTTTTTGTTTTTTGTTTTTTTACTATGTCTTATGTCTTATGTCTTATGTCTTATGTCTTAGTCTAAAGTATATCGATAATAATGATTAAAAAATTAGTTACTTCATAACATTATAACAAGCAATTTAATATTTACACCCTTTGTCTTGTTGCAATGTTATTTTTTTTTGGTCAGCTCCGTTAAATAGATTATATTAATGTGCGTTTTCGGTAAATAGCTGTTTATCGTGCCAACGTAACAGTGTTAAATAATTCCCCCAAACACATCCTGTATCGAGTGCATAAACATTTTTATGACTACATTTACCCATTAATGATGCCCAGTGACCAAAAATCCATTTTGTATTTGTAATTACACTTGAACTTTCAAACCAAGGAATTAAATTCTTATCTGTACATTCTGGCGCATTTTTGTGGGTAAAATCTAAAGTATTATTGGTAAAACAATAGCGCATTCTTGTAAAAGTATTTATGGTAAAACGGAAGCGATCAATGTCGGTTTTAACATCCAGCCAATTATTGGGTTTTTCTCCATACATGGCCGCTAACCATTTTGTTCTTTGATGGCCTCGAAGTAAATGTTGTGCAAATTCTGCATTTTCCATAGCTTGAGCTAAAGTCCATTGAGGTGAAATACCAGCGTGACTCATATAAGCGTTTTCATTAGGCAGTTTTATTAATAAAGGTTGCTGAGCTAACCAATCCATTAATTCATTACAGTCGGGGGCTGTTAAAATAGGGCCAAGGAAATCATTTTTTTTAGCTTTTTTTAAAGCCGCATGAATAGCAAGCAAATGTAAGTCATGATTGCCTAGTACCATTTTTGCACTATTACCTAATGATTTAACAAAACGTAGTGTTTCTAAGGATTGCTTTCCTCGCGCAACAATATCACCGGCTAAATATAATTGATCAACATTAGGATTAAAGTTAACTTTTTTCAGCAGCGCTTGTAATTCACTAAAACAACCTTGAACGTCGCCGACTAAATACAATGACATAAACTAACCATAATTTATTCTGTGTGCTCATTTTGTGGTGGTTGTTCCGACAGATAATTAGCAATAATAATATATTCATCGGGTGTTAAATTTTCTGGACGAATACCTGCATCTATCCCCAAGTTTTCAATCTCATTTACGGTGAGTAATTTTTTAAAACTATTACGTATGGTTTTTCTACGTTGATTAAATGCCGCCAAACAGACTTTATTTAGCATCGTTATATCTTTAACGGGATGCTTAATTTGCTGATGAGGAATGAGTCGGACAATAGCCGAATCAACTTTAGGTGCAGGATTAAATGCTTCAGGACCTATTTCCATTACGGGAATCACTTGACATTGGTATTGTGTCATAATTGATAATCGGCCATAAGCTTTGCAATTAGGTGATGCTGCCATTCGTTCAACCACTTCTTTTTGAAGCATAAAGTGCATATCTTGCACTTGGTTATTAAAAGTAAGCAAATGAAAAATTAGAGGCGTTGAAATGTTGTAAGGTAAGTTGCCAAATATTCTTAATGGCTGCTCAGGGGAATATAGTTGAGCAAAATCAAACTGTAAGGCATCGTTTTCATAAATAGTTAAATGTGGCGCTAAAAAAGGATGATGCCGTAAACGGTGTGCTAAATCTCTATCGAGTTCAATAACCGAAAGTTTTCCTGCACGTTCAACAACGGGTTCAGTTAAAGCGGCTAAACCTGGACCAATTTCAACTAAATTTTCACCAGGTTCAGGATTTATCGCATCAACAATTTTGCAGATAACAGCTTCGTCATGAAGAAAGTTTTGACCAAAACGTTTTTTTGCTTGATGGCCTAAATGGGATTTACTGCTCATAAATGATGCTCGATAATGTAATTAATCATTATTTTTTAAACTAAATTTGGTGTTTGCTAGTTCTATTGCGGTTTGAATAGCCTCAATAAAGCTACCTTGATCGGCTAAGCCTTTACCTGCAAGGTCTAGCGCTGTGCCGTGATCTACAGAGGTACGTATAAAAGGTAAACCTAAAGTAATGTTCACCGATGCACCAAAGCCTTTATATTTTAATACGGGCAAACCTTGATCGTGATACATTGTTAAAATAGCGTCAGCATCTTTTAAATATTTTTCCTGAAAAATAGTATCGGCAGGTAAAGGGCCAATTAAATTCATGCCTTCACTGCGTAATTCATCTAACGCAGGGATCATGGTGATTATTTCTTCTTTACCTAAGTGACCATCTTCACCAGCATGAGGATTAATGCCACATACATAAATGGTGGGTGATTTAATACCAAATTTGCTGATTAAATCTTGGTGTAAAATTCGTGTAACTTTTTGCAAGCGAGCCGTAGTAATAGCTTTTGACACGTATGCCAGTGGAATATGAGTTGTTACTAAAGCAACTCTTAACCCTTTTGTAGCCAGCATCATTACAACATCAGAACAATTAGCTTGATGGGCAAAAAATTCGGTATGGCCACTAAAAGCAATGCCCGCTTCATTAATTAAACCCTTATGTACTGGCCCAGTAACAATAGCGGCGAACTCTCCAGACATGTTTTTTTCACCAGCAATTTTTAATGTTTCTAAAACATAAGTGCCATTGTCTGCATTAAGCTCACCCGCGATGCAAGGAACTGATAAAGGTAGAGGTAAAATCGTTAGTGTTCCCGCACGTTGAGCTTGAGCAGGTTTATTGGCATCATAATCGATAAGCGTTAAGGGCAAACCTAATAATTTAGCGCGCTCTTTTAATAACTCAGCTGAAGCGATAACGACTAATTCTACTGGCCAGTGTTGCTGAGCAATCGAAATTACTAAGTCAGGCCCTATACCAGCAGGTTCACCCGGCGTAATCGCGATACGTTTAACGCGCAAAGATGAGTCATTCATTATTTATCATCTTTTTCAAAAATTTCAATATAAGCTTCATCGCGAATTTCTTTCATCCAGCGATAATTTTCGATTGAAAATTTTCGATTATAAAGCATTTGATAAGCGCGGTTTTGATTCATCTGTTTGGTTGCGTCTTGCATTCGACGATCTTCTAGTTGAGCCAAATGCCAGCCAAAAGAAGAACGGAATGGCTTGCTGTATTCTCCTACTTTTAATTTGGCTAGAGCTTCTTTAAAAGCGGGGTCATAATTGTTTGGATCTGCCCAGCCTAATTCACCGCCACGCGTTGAAGTTGGACCATCAGAATACTCCTTTGCTAAATCAGCAAAGTCGGCTTTACCTGCCTTTATATCGTCTAAAAATCCTTGCAGTTTAGCTTCTGCTTTGTTGTCACTTAAAATAATGGTTGGTTTGATTAAAATATGTCGAGCTTTTACTTCTTCAACTTCAACAATTTTACGACCACGAATTTCAAGAATTTTTACAATACTAAAGCCTAAACCAGTACGGATCGGACCAAATACTTTTCCTTTTTCTTTACCATTAACAAGATCTGCGAATAAAGTTGGCATTTCATTAATGCTTTTCCAACCAAAATCCCCGCCTTTAAGTGCGTTTGCATCGCCAGATGAGGCAATAGCAATTTTACTAAAATCAGAGCCACTGTTGAGTAATTCAATTACTTTATCTGCGCGATCTTTAGCGGCATTAATATCTGCTTGGCTAGGATCAGCAGGAAATTCGATTAAAATATGGCCAAGATGATATTCAATATTTTGATTAGTTTGTTCTTTCATTGCATCAATTAAATTTTTAACTTCTTGTGGGGATATAAAAATTCGACGACGCATTGAAGCCCTGCGCACTTCCCCTGAAATGAGCTCGGTACGAATACTCTCACGATATTTCTCATAATCAAGACCTTCATTAATAATGCTTTGTCTAAATTGTTCTAACGTTTGTTTATTCTCTTTTGCCATATTGGTGATTGTTTCATCAAGTTGAGCATCACTAACTTGAACTCCCATACGTTCACCCAATTGTAAAAGTAAACTATCGTTGATAAGTTTATCCATTGCTTGTAAACGTAAGGCGTTATCTGAAGGCAAACTTTGGTTTTCTTGCTTCGCTTTTAGCTTAACCGTATTAATTAAATCGCGGACTTCTGATTCAAGTACTACGCCGTTGTTAACTACAGCGGCAACATTATCAAGCTTAACTTCTTTTGCATTAATATTGGTTGAAAGTACCAAAAAATTAGTTAGTAATAATGTTAAAAGTAAATTGATTTTGTTCATTTTTTTCATTTAGTTTTCTTTATTAATTATTGAGAAAATAAGGTCGTTTATAACCAAAAATACTCGAGTTAAACATATCTTCAATGCCAACGGATGATTGTTGACCGCCTAAGCCTTTGATAACAAATTGTATCACAAAGCCTGAATCAAATTCATTATGGGTTTGATTAAATAAAGCTTGTTCATTTATTTTAGAGTTAATATTTCGATGATATGCAAATCGTATAGCCCAACAACAGCTTTCATATTGCACACCGGCATAACTTTCAATATTGCGACGATTAACTAAATCTTGTGTTAAACGACCGACAAATTGCCAATTTTTACTGAACTCGCCACTGGTTAAGAGTGACACTTGTTCTATTTTGTTCCCTGAAACATTACGAGTATAGCGATGACTTAACTGAACAATATGATTGTTCGTATATTGGTAGTCAATTTTAGTTGCGCTTTTGGTGGTAAAACCTTGTTTAGTGTCGTACTGAATATTACCACTTAATTGGAGTTTATTATTGATTTGATAAAAAGCATCGCCCGCTAATACCGATTGATTTGTATTGATATTTTGTTCATTATTAAAGAATTGATTGCTATTATTTAAATATAATATTTTACCTAAACTTAAACGTAATTTTTCTTGATGATTTTTCGTTAATACACGACTTGTTACCCCCCAAGAAAACTGGTTTGCCTGCGCTATTCTATCTAAACCACTAAAGCGTCGGTCTCTAAATAAACCATTATAATCATCTTGTAATGCTGTTGTATCATAGATACCAATGTTGTTTTGATTTTTTTCTGAGATGTACAAATATTGTATTTGTGGTTCTAAGGTTTGCGTTAGATGGTCACCAAAATATTTAACGTTACGGTCTAAATTTACACCGCCATGAATACGAAGCTTAGGTAAGGTTCGGCTAACATGCTTGCTTAATAAACTCGTGTTATTCAATCGCTCTTGTTGGTAATAAGTTTGTAAAATTTTCACTTCTGAATTAAGAAACCAACCAGGATGGGTAATAGGTAGGCTAAAACCAGCTTCAACATGATAACGATTAGCGTTAGGTAAATTTTGATCAGGGCTTTCAAAACGGCTAAATTCTGAATAAATATCAAAACTACTTTGTAAAAAAGGTAACGCTTGGAAACTCGAAAATTCTATTTGAGGAAGAGTTCTATAACTTTGAATATGATCTCCAAGCACCTCAAAATCTTGGATTTTTATCGTCGCTTTCCACTTTTCGCTAAAATACGAAATCTCACCTATTTGGTAAAGGTAAGCGTCGTTAGCACTGTAATGCTCACTTTCTAAGTCAACTAGGTAGTTATCATCACTTATGGTGGTGTAATCGGCATAAATACGAAAATTATCAGAAAAATTGCCAATGTGCTGAATACGTGCAAGATAGCGAGCATCATTATTGTTTTTTAAATCAAGATCTTTATTTAGGTACTCAAGATTTATTGCACCAGACTGCAGGCCACTAAGGTAACGAAATTCTGACAATACTTGTAGGCCACGTTTAGACATATAACGAGGTGTAATTGTCGCATCCATATTCTCAGCGATGTTCCAATAATACGGGGTTTCTATTTTAAAACCGGAGCGGTTTGAGGACCCAAGTTTCGGATATAAAAAGCCAGATTTACGTTGATCGGTTACCGGAAAAGAAAAGTAAGGAATATAAAATACCGGCACGCCAAACAGTTTAAACCTTGCATTGTATGCTTCGCCTTTATTCTTACGTGTTGAAATATATATTTTACTGGCATCAATTAACCAATCTGGCTGCTCACCTTGGCAGGTAGTAAAGGAAGAACCATTGAGTGTTAAATCGCCATTTTTACTAATTGATAGTTCATCAGCACTGCCATGTGCTGGATTGTTAGTCAGTTGATAAGCTGATTGGGTTAAAAGTGTGGCATTTTTTCCACTATTGGCTGAGATCGTTTCTGAAAAAACATCAATATTATTAGCTTGATAATGGATGTTTCCTTGAGCAATAAAACTTGATTTTAAACGATCGAATTCTAATGTTTCAGCGGTAATTCTTTGATTTTTATTAATCATAACAACATTACCTGAAAAACGTGATAATACGTTTTTATCAATAGTCGATGATTGACTTATAATGGTAATAGCCTCTTTATCGATAATGCGTTGTGGTGATTTTATTTTACTGTAGGTGGTAATCGGACAAGAAAAAGTTATGTTTGCATTAGTGTTACTTGTTAAGTTTTGACGACTTAATTGCTCGTTTTTAGATGTTTTAATTGGCGAAGTTTGCGCCGATACGTTTAAAGATAAAACACTATAAAAAGTTAGAAGCGTTAAAGACAAAAATTTTACTGAAAAATGCATTTACTATCCGAAAAGTAACTAAGTGAATTACTCAGTTTTTAGAGAAAAATTGATTAAAAAGTTAACTTTATTAATATAACGCTAATAATATAGCAATTTTCATTTACTCGCTAATTGGTTATATTAATATTTGCAGATTTTTACAATTTAGCCTTAGTTTTGTTAGTATTCTGAACATTTAACATAGTTATTGCTAATCTGAGACCTTTTTAATACAAAAAGTTCAATTTCTATTATATAAATTAAGAGTATGTATGCGTATTTGGGGTAAGGTTTTAGGTTTTCTTTTCGGTTTAATGTTAAGCCGAAATATCGTTGGTGCATTGTTAGGACTTTGGCTAGGTCATCGTTTTGATAAAGGCTTAGGGTTAAATTTTAGTGATTTGTCGGGTTCATCAGTAGACGATAGCACAAGGCAAGCCGCTTTTTTTTATACTAGCTTTTCGGTGATGGGCTATGTTGCCAAAGCTAATGGTCATATTTCGAAACATGAAATTGCTTTTGCTCAAGCGACCATGACAAAACTGGGTTTGAGTACTGAATTAAAGCAGCAAGCCCAAGACGCATTTAGAGAAGGTAAAATGGCGGGTTTCCCGCTGGATGAACGCTTAAAGTCGTTTAAACTCTGCTGTGGTAATCGTCACGATTTACTGTTGATGTTTTTAGAGATCCAAATTCAGTTAGCGTTTGCTGATGGTGAATTAGATCAAGCTGAGCGACAAGCTTTACACCGTATTGCAACAGTTCTTGGTTTCTCTAACCAAGATCTTGATAAATTATTAGAAATGATCATTGCTGGTGCACAATTTAATCAACAGTCAGATTCAGGAACTTTTTCAGCTAAGCAAACTTCACCATCGCAATTAAGTAATGCCTATAAAGTGTTAGGGGTTGAACAAGATGTCTCAGCCCAAGAGTTGAAAAAAGCCTATCGAAAGTTGATGTCTCAACATCATCCAGATAAGTTGGTTTCTAAAGGATTACCACCAGAAATGATGGAAATGGCAAAACAAAAAACACAAGACATTCAAGCGGCGTATGATCTTATTACGACATATAAAAAAGCGAGTTAAATTATTGCTAACTCGCTTTTTTTGAACAGTTAGTTTGTAAGATTGGTATTAAACATATAAATTTTATCTTATAAAATAGTAATGTTATTTAAATCTTCGATAAACATTTGTGTTTGAATATATAAATCATGACCATTACCTTGACTAGATGTGTTTGGGCAAGTATCAATTTTGCAGTAAAATTTGGGGGTCGCAAGCCCTTTCACTTTAATCGTGCGACCTTGGAACTCTTCAATTTTGGAAATACCGTATTTAGCTTTAATTTGCGAAACAACTTGTGTCGCAAGGTGAATATTTAAACTTTTTGATGAACGGTAACTGGGTTCAGAACTTAAAATCCAAATACCCGTTTCATTAGGGTTAAGTGGATCATAATTACTGGTACCTTTTACTTTGAATTCGGTTATTGCCCAGCTATGAATTTTTTTTGCGGATTTATCTGTAATTTGCTTTACAGATTTATTTTTATAATCAATGGTAGAACAAGCTGTTAATAGAATTATAACGATATAAATTAAATGTTTAAACATTTTAGCATCCTTGTATTTGCGTTGTTTAATTGAGAGAAAGTAAAACACATTAACTTAAATTTAACTAATTAATTAACGGAATTGAGCGGAATTTGCAGGAAATCACCAACCAATATTTTTGAGCCAGCCATTAATGGCTTTAAGTAAATCTGACAACGGATAAGCGCCGCTGTTAACATTATTAAACTTTTGTTGTCGATAAAATACTTTCAGCATTTTTTTGCTTTTTGATAGTCTCATTGGTGCATTAATGGTGACTAATTTATTATCTCTACGTAAATGTAAATCTAAAACGGGAACAGCAATGCTTGCAAGGTTGTTTGCAAACTCTTGATTGTCGGTTTGAGTGAATAAATAGGGGCTTAATAAGACTAAAGCATCGGGTTGAAGATCTGTTTTTTGTTCATATAAATTTACCAATAATGCAGCATTACTACCTTCGGCAACCACTAAAAAAATGCCAGGGTAATTCATTGCTTTTTCTAATACTTTTTTAATAATTACACCAAGATGTTCTTGATATTGATCGAGTGTTTTTTTATTTTCTTGCTCACTTTCCAGTAAATTTCTATTTCTAGATGGATAATTATTAGGCATTTTAGGTGATTGAATTGTGATTGTTGTCCACCCTTTGCTAGGCAATGTGTTGCTTAAATAATTGATGGCTTTTGATGAAACAAAAGGTTGTTGCCAATTTGGTAATAAAATCGCTACGCCTTTTGGGTTACCACTTGTTTCTTCATTTAAGAGCGTAATGAAATCATCACTACCAGCAAGCATTGGTATTAGGTTTTTAGTGTTAATAAAATGATTAATGTCACTTTTAAATTGATCTTGTAAGTTAGGAGGTGAATTTATTTTTAGAGTGGGCGTATTGTTATCATCGGTTTTGCTTTGAACCTTTTTTTCTGCGTCATTACTTTTGTTTTGTGCCGGGCTGCTGCTTACTGCTTTGTCTTTATTAGGTGCTTTTTCTTGAGCATGACTTGGGGTAATAAGTAATGAGAGAAAAAAGTAAAGTATCAGAAAAAAATATCGCACTCAGTAACCTTTTGGGAATTTATTTTGGCTGTTCTTAGGGTATCGGTAAAAAACAAGATTTCTTAACAATATACTATTGTTACTTCACAATGCCTTATTTAAAAAAGACACTTTTACCTAACATTAAGTATAACCTTTAGTTAAATGGGCTAGAACAGGTTAATTTCACTTTTTTGCCTGTTTTGGGTTGGCTAACTGTGAGCATTTGTGCATGAAGTTGTAAACGAGGACTTACGGTTAATGCCTTATCGTGTGCATATAGTCGGTCCCCTAAAATTGGGTGCCCTAAGGCGAGCATGTGTACACGAAGTTGATGTGAACGTCCTGTTATAGGGGTTAGTTCAACTAAGCTGCTATTTTCATCTCGTTGAATAACGCGATAAAAGGTTTGCGATTTTTTACCGTGTTCAAAATCGACTTTTTGTTTTGGTCTATTTGGCCAATCGCAGATCAGTGGTAAATTTATCTCCCCATCTTCTTCTTTGACTAAACCATAAACACGTGCGATATAAGATTTTTGTGTTTCGCGTTGTTCAAATTGTCGACTAATATGGACATGTGCTGGTTTATTTAAAGCCATTAACACAATACCTGAAGTTGCCATGTCGAGACGATGAACTATGGTGGCACTGGGCAACACTTTATTTACGCGGTTTTGTAAACAGTCTTTATGTTCAGGTAAACGTCCTGGTACGGTTAATAAACCACTTGGTTTATTTAAGACGACTAGATCGTCGTCTTGGTAAATTATCTCGAGATACGGTGTCATTGGTGGTTGATAAATAAAATCAGGATTCGCTGACATAATCTTTCTACTCGTTATGATTTAATGCGTTACAACAATTAAACGTACTGCTTCAAATTTTAGCTGCGCATGTTCAATATAATGGTTTAATTCTTGTTGTTGTAAAGCAATGAAGTCTATTTCTTCTTGGCGAACACTGGGATTAATTGTTGCTAAAGCCACTAAACGTTGTTCTTCTTCTTGTAAATTTTGTTGCATGTTAACTAAAGCACACTGTTGAATACTCGATATTTTACTATTCGCATGTTTTTCGGCTTTAGATACTAAAGGCGCTATTTGTGTACTTAACGCCTTGGTTAATTGTAGCGCCATTTGCTTTTTAACTGGCACTAACTGAGCATCTAATACTTTTTCGTTAATTTTATCGTCAAGATCGTTACCGTTAGCATCAATGAGCACTCTAACAGGTGTAGTAGGTAAATAACGCCCAAGTTGTAATTTACTTGGCGCCATAGCTGCTAATGTATATAAACATTCTAAAAAGAAAGTGCCAATAGGAAGCGCTGGATTTTTTAATAAGCCAATGCTGGCATTGCCAATTTCATCGCTTAAAACCAATTCCATTGATTCGCGAACCATCGGGTGGTCCCAAGTTAATAATTGATAATCTTCGCAAGCTAGAGCGCTATCACGATCAAAAGTAATGGTTGTTCCATCTTCAGGTAAATAAGGAAATGAAGGGGTTAACATGTGCTCTGTTTGATTTAAGGCAATGGCAAAATCGGCTTTGTCGTCTTGAGCAATACCAAAAACATCAAAAAGTTGAAACATAAATTGTGGTAAATGCGTTTGTTGATCTTGTGTTGTTAATTCTTCAACGAGTGCTTGTGCGCGTCCTTGTCCAGAAGAATGAATTTCAAGTAATTTGTCACGGCCAGACTCTAAATGTGCTTTAATTTCTAAATGTTTTTTCTGGCAATCGTTAATAAATTGTTCTGCTTTTTTGCTTGATTCTTGCCCGTGTAAAATTAGTGATATTAATGTTTCACCAAATTTTTCAAAGACTGCTCGTCCGGTAATACAAGTATGAGCAAAGGCATTTAGGCTTTGTTGATACCAATTAAATAATAAGTGTTGTGCAGAATTTTCAAAATAAGGCACATGCAAATTAATTGTTTGTTTTTGACCGATACGATCAAGCCGACCAATACGTTGTTCAAGTAAATCTGGATTGGTCGGTAAATCAAACAATACTAGGTGATGGGCAAATTGAAAGTTTCGTCCTTCACTGCCTATTTCAGAGCATAATAATATTTGTGCACTGTCTTCTCCTTGAGCAAAGTATGCGGCGGCTTTATCACGCTCAAAAATGCTTAAACCTTCGTGAAAAATAGCAGCTCGAATACCTTCTTTCACGCGTAATGCTTTTTCTAAATCAATGGCTGTTTGTGCATGTGCACAAATCACTAATAATTTTTCTTTAGTGGTTTTGCTAGTACTATCTATATTTTCTTTGCTGTTCGTATTTAACGATTGTACTAAGTTAATTAAATAATTAACGCGTGGATCTATGTCTGTCCAATGGTTGGAATGCTCATCTAAAGCAAACAAAATTTCAGGCGTAAACACATGCTTTACCCGTTTTGAATGTGCTAGCTGTTCAATATCATCGCTATTAATAAAGTCGTTAATTTTTGTTTGGTAAAATTCAGGTAAAGTTAATGGTGTTGCATGTAAAACGCGTGCAGGAAAACCTTTTATGGTGTTACGACTATTTCTAAATAAAATGCGACCCGTGCCATGACGGTCTAATAATTGATTAAGTAATTGATGTCCCGCTGTACTATGGTTTTCATCGTGTTGAGTGCTTGAATTATCCATCATAGCATCATTGTTGAAGTCTCGAATTAGCTCACTAACATCACTTTCTTTAAGTAAATCGCTCAATATTTGTTGTTGTGTTGTATTAAGAATATCACCTGCAATAATTGTATTTGCGGCGTCGGCAACTTGTTGATAGTTGTTTTCTTCTTCGACAAATTTTTTATAATCAAAAAAACGATCGGCATCAAGTAGTTTTAAACGGGCAAAATGTCCTTCGTGTCCTAATTGATCAGGTGTTGCTGTTAATAATAAAACGCCAGGAATATTTTGAGCGAGTTGTTCAACACATTGGTATTCAATACTTACGTCATCAACTTGCCAAGCTAAATGGTGTGCCTCATCAACCACCATCAAATCCCAACTTTCCGCTAAGAGCGCTTTATGCCATTGTGGATTTTGGCTAATAAAATCTAGATTGACGAGTACTAATTGTTCACTCGAAAAAGGGTTGTTGTGTTCATCTTCATTGGCACTTTCGATACACCGGTCGTTATCAAAAATACTAAAATGGAGATTAAAACGGCGCAGCATTTCTACCAACCATTGATGCATTAACGGTTCTGGTACAATAATTAAAACGCGCTGTGCACGTCCGGTAACAAGTTGTTGATGGATAATTAAACCGGCTTCAATAGTTTTACCTAAACCCACTTCATCGGCTAATAAAACACGTGGCGCAAAACGCTGGCCGACTTCTTCGGCAATATATAACTGGTGAGGAATTAAACTTACTTTGGCGCCGATTAACCCGGTTAATGCAGATTGTTGCTGGGTAAATTGATGTTTAAGACAATCTCGACGTAAACGAAACCAATCTAAGCGATCGGTTTGGCCATTCAAAAGTCGGTCATGAGGGTTATTAAATTTAATAAAATGATCAACTAATACTTCTTTTAACGTAGTTTGTTCACCCGTATCTTGACGAGTCCCAAAGTAAGTTAATAAATTATTTTCTTCTTTAACTGTTTCAACAAGTAAATGCCAACCTTCGTGGCTAGGTATTTTATCACCGCTGGCAAATTTAATACGCGTTAGCGGTGCATCTTTAATGGCATATTTTCGTGAATCTCCAGTTGCCGTATATAAAATGGTAACAAAGCGAGCTTCAACCATCATTACCGTACCTAAACCTTGATTTGATTCACCATCACTGATCCAACGTTGACCGGGATGAAATAGCATATAAATCTCCAAAACTTGTATCAAAAAAATATAATAAAACAGGGTACTTTTCAGCTATTAATAAAAGCTGATAAATAAAAAGGGCGCTATGTTAACCCTAACCCAAGATTAATCATAGCTGGCTTAGCTAAAAAAACCTTAATATAGAGACTTTTCTAGCTTGTCAGCGGTCTCATTAAATGCCATGCTAAAGTTATACTGATTTATAAGCGCAGTTAATTTTCTTTTCATTGATGCTGGAGAAGCCCTTATGAGTAGAGAAAAAAATATTTCAAGTTCTAATACCTCGCCTGAAGAAAAAATAATTTACATCCTTGATACCAATATATTACTGCACGAGCCTTTTGCTTTTTTATCTTTTCAAGAACATGATGTGGTTGTGCCGATGACCGTATTAGAAGAGTTAGATTCAATAAAAGATCGTCATAAAGATGTTAGCCGTGATGCTCGCGTAGCGATTAGAGCGCTGGAAGAAGTTTTGAAAGATGCTAGCCCTGAAGAGATTTTAGCCGGTGTACCGCTTAGCGGTGCAGGTGAACATCAACCAAGTGGTTGTTTATCTATTTTTAATGATTACACACTTAAGCATACAGCCAATACACTTTCTTTTAATGAAAATGATAACCGTATTATTAATGCGGCTGTACATATTCAACAACAAAAATCTCCAATAAAAGTTGTTCTAGTCACTAAAGACATCAATATGCGTTTAAAAGCAAAAGGCGCAGGACTTAATCATGTAGAAGATTATCGTACCGATCAATTAGTAGATGACATTCAATTTTTAACCAAAGGTTACCATCAGTTTTCGGGGGATTTTTGGCAACAAATAAAAAGCTGTGAAAGTGAAACAGACGGACGTAATACTACTCATTATGTTGAAGGAGCTGACTTACCCAGTAGTTTTATTAATGAATATTTACTTGACGAAACGGAAGAATTTGCCGGTAAAATCGTTGGTACCAGTGAAGATAGGTTAGCAATACTCGATTTAGGACGAGAGCGCTTATTAGGTAAATCAGCTTGGGGTATTCATCCAAAAAATATCTATCAAGGTATGGCATTAGATTCATTGTTAGATCCAACCATGGATTTGGTGATTTTAACAGGACCTGCTGGTTGTGGTAAAACGTTATTAGCCTTAGCAAGTGCGCTTGAGCAAGTTATTGAACGTGGGCTTTATGATAAAGTTATAGTAACTCGTAGTACGCCCGAAATTGCCGAATCTATCGGCTTTTTACCTGGTACTGAAGAAGAGAAAATGGCGCCTTGGTTATCCGCAATAACTGATTCACTAGAAGTGTTACATAAACAAGATGAGAACATGAATGGCAGCCTAAATTACATTATGGAAAAAGCCAATATTCAATTTAAGTCTGTTAATTTTATGAGGGGGCGGAGTATTCAAAATGCGATTGTGTTGTTGGATGAATGCCAGAATTTAACAGCTTCACAATTAAAAACAATTATTACCCGCTGTGGTGAAGGCACTAAACTTGTTTGTAGTGGCAACTTAGCACAAATAGACAGCAATTATTTAACTGCACTTACCTCGGGGTTAACCTATATAGTAGAACGATTTAAAAATTTCCCCGGTAGCAGCACAATTAATCTAAATGGTGTAGTTCGTAGTCGTTTAGCTTCATTTGCTGAAGAAAATTTATAATTAACTATTTTTATTAGGTATAACTGACTTGCTGATTTTAAAAGTATCTTTTTTACTGAGCGATAGTATTTAAAAAAATAAGTAAAACGTGAGTTTTTATAAAAATAACTAAGGTTTAAACGTGGTATCAAATTCAGCACCCATCAAAGTTTTTAGACGGTTTAACCGAACAGTTAGTCTGGTGTTTTTAGTTGTGGTTCTGATTGCTTTATTACTATCGGCAATGCGATATTTTCGAGAATTATCTACCTTTAAAACGCAAGCTGAACTTAATATGGCGCAGCAAGGATTTAATTTAAATAATAAATTAAATCATAGCGTTAAAGCCTTAACTGGCTTGGTTGAATTTGCCAACTATTGTTTAAAACACCCTAAAAATTCGATTAAATTATTACCTGATTTAGCTCAAGATGGTAAAGAATTTTACCTTAAACATCCCCAAAGAGATGTCATTAATCAGCGCACTCAATTAAGCGGAAATATTACAGGGATAGGTGATATTAAACATTTTGATGAGTTAATGCAGCAAGAATTAGCGATGGCTAATGTACTAACGCCTGCTTTTATTACGGCTAAACATACAAATCCTGAAGTAACGTGGTTTTACTATTTATCTAAAAAGCATTTTGTTAATTTATATCCTTGGGTTTCTCGAAATAGCTGGCGATATACAGATAAATTAATAGAACGTGATTACTTTGTTGAAATTCAAAAAAAGAGAGAAAGTAACGAATTTTATTGGTCTCCACCTTATCAAGATTCGGCAGGTAAAGGATTAACGTCTTCTTTAGCGGCAGGCGTAACACAATTTGGTGATTTTGCTGGTGCTCTTATTCTTGATATAAATTTAAATGAACTGGGTAAATCATTACCCGAAATAAAAGAGCCCAATCAAGGCTATTTATTGCTAGATAATAATTATCATGTATTGCTAGTTAAAACGAAAAATGCAATTGATATGAATGACAATACTGATTGGCATGAAGTCTTACCTTCAGATTTAGAATATTTATCAACTCAACAAGTAAATGATTTTTCACAACAGCAAAAAGTCGGTAATTGGTTTATTCAAAAACAAGTATTGCCCGTTAATGATTGGATTTTAATTAAATATCAACCATACAATCAATTTATCGCACCATTATCGGGTGAATTTTTATTCTGGTTTATCATCCTTTTTAGTGGGCTTTTGGGGTTTATTATTTTGATTTACTGGTTAACGAAAAGAACCTTTATTAAACCCGCTACTGAGTTTATTCAACATATAGAAAATTGTGCACAAGGCGATTCAGGTAAAATTAAACCTACCCAAGATTGGTTACATTGGTTTCATGTTGTTGAAGATATATTTAGTCAAAATCGCAGTTTAATGCAGCAATTAAAAGACAAAAATGCTGATTTAGACAAACGAGTAAAAGAAAAAACCGCAGATTTAGTTAAAACTAGCGAACAACATCAACGTGATTATGCTTTGTTGCGCTCAGTAATGAATGCCATGCAAGAATTAATTATTTTTAGTGATCCTAAAGGAAAACTGATTGGTTGTAATTTAGCCTTAGAAAAATTTTTGGGTAAAAAAGAACGTCATGTTTTAGGGAAAAGTGCTTGTGACTTATTGCCCAATTCGATGTGTCAGTCTTTAAATATTTTATCTCAACAATCTTACCAAGATAGCGCGCAAAAAGCCTATCAGCAAGTTGTTAAAACGCCTCAACAAACCTTCGAATTATTTAGTCGTCGTTTTATGAATGATTCAGGCCAACTGCTCGGCACCATAAATATTTTTCGCGATGTAACCTCTGCCTACGCTATTCAAGCAGATCTTGAAAAAGCAAAAAACCAAGCTGAACAGGCGAATCAAGCAAAAGGTCAATTTTTGGCTAATATGAGTCATGAAATTCGCACACCATTAAATGCTATTCAAGGAATGATGTATTTATTAGAAAAAACCCGATTAAATAGAACACAGCAACAGTATTTAAGTAATGCTGAAACGGCATCAAAATCGTTACTTTATTTGATTGATGAATTACTTGATTTAGCAAAAATTGAAGCAGGTAAAATGCCTTTATTTAAAGCTGAGGTTGATCTAAACCAAGCCATTGATAAAGCATTGAAACTTAATATAGGTAAAGCTCATAATAAAAATTTACCTGTGTCTGTAGATATTGGCGCGAGTGTCCCTGAAATTATTTATACGGATGAAGTTAGGCTTGTGCAGGTGCTAACTAACTTGTTAAGTAATGCGATAAAGTTTACCGACGATGGGGAGGTTAAGCTTACAGTTGAGGTGCTCAACTATAACAACCAGTCGCAATTACGTTGTTGCGTTATCGATACTGGAATAGGTATAGCAAAAGATAAACAGGCAAATTTATTTAAAGCGTTTACCCAAGCTGATGAGTCGATGACTCGAAAGTATGGGGGCTCAGGTTTAGGTTTATCAATTTGTTTACAGATTGTAACGCTTTTAGGGGGAAAATTTGATTTAGAGAGTGATGAAGGTCAAGGTAGTCGATTTAGTTTTTTATTACCTTTATCCCAAAGCGTTACACTGCCAAAATCCGATAAAACTCCTATCACCATTAGCTCAATAGGAAATCATCTTCCTGAATCATTGTACAATCAATTATCTTCACTGGGCTGGCATTATCAAACGTTTACTCAATTAGCTGAACTTGAAAGTATAAATATTAGCGAAAATGATGTTTTATTAATTAATGCTGAGTATTTTGAACATTATTTATCGTCTGATAATAATAATCTGGTGAAAAAATTTAGCTTAATTTGTCTTTGTTTACCTATGTTGACTGAAATCAATGAAGCATTACAACAACAGTTAGAACAAATTAATGTGCCATGGATTGTTATTGAAAAACCTTTTTATAGAATAATGATCGATCAAATTATTTTCGCTGTAGCCACCGATCACTCCTTAGATATTGAGGAAAATTTGATTGAAATTGAACAAGATAAACTAGCCCAAGCAACTGTTTTGTTAGTTGAGGATAATCTTGTAAATCAAATGGTTGCACAAGAATTATTACAAAGTATGAACGCAAAGGTGATTATCGCCAATAATGGTCAACAGGCGCTAGAATTATTAGTTAACAATACTATTGATATTGTGTTGATGGATATACAGATGCCTGTGATGGATGGTTTAACCGCAACACGAAAAATACGAGCAATGTCTCAATATAAAGAGCTACCCATTATTGCAATGACCGCGCATGCTAGAGAAGAAGATCAGCAGCAAAGTCTTGCCGCAGGTATGAATTTACATATTGCAAAACCAGTCACGTATGAGCAATTATTAATCAGTATAAAGGGTTTGTTAAGTAAATAAATAGCGCTAATTACTTGAAAATAGAGGAAACGTGTATCTTCAAGGTGCTTGGTTATAAATAACTCTTTGAAGATTATTTAAATTTTTCAGCGTTATATAAACCAGCTAATATCGCTTGTTTTGAAAAAGTAGCAATTGTCCCAAGCGCTAAAATTGCAGGACCCGTTGGTTCAGCTAATACATAAGTAACACTGTCTCTTTTAATCGTTATATCATCGTTTTCAGGCAAAACATCAATACCTAATAAAGCATGATTTTCAATATAAATTATCGATAAATTAATTCGTGGCATTAAAGCGCGGAGTATTGCAGCGGTTAAGGTAACTTTACTGTCGCAATCACCTTTATTACGATAAAGTAAATTTAACGGAGGGCTAAATCCAGCACCCGAAGAGGTAATTCTAGATTCTAATTTTGCATATGGAATGCTTTGTACAAAACCTAATACAAAATTTGTGACCTTACGAATATTCTTAACGTTGACTTCATCCAGTACTAGTCCTTTAAAAAACTTTAAATCTTGTACTGATTGTTCAGCGATTAATACATGATTGGGTTTAATGGTATTAATACCATTGTACGTGATAAAAGGTTGATAATTAATTTTTTGTAGGTATTCAGCCCGGTATTTTTTTTCTAATTTAGCTAGTTCTTGGTAGGCTTTGTTAACATCTACCGTCTTTTTTCCTTTGATGTTTATTTGGGTTTTACCCTCTTTTTTTTCAAAATTTACTTGTACCCCTTTAAAGGGTTTTTCTTGAATACAAGCTTGTATTTCTTTATGTATATAAGCTTCGCTAAATTCGCTTTTAAAGCTTTTAAACTTTCTAAAACGATTAAAAATAAGGTGTTTTGGTAAAGTAAAGTCTAATGTTTTTTCAACATTTAAATGATCCAACCAATGATACGAAAATTTAATTTTATCGCCTAAATCTTTTCTTACAAAATTTAATTGTTCAGCACTAACACTTTTACTAAGGGTTAAAGCACTTAAAATAAAGGTGGTAAAAACTAAATTGATAAGCAACATCAAGTGGATAAACTTCATTATTACACCCATAATTCTTTAGTATGCAGTTTCGGGAGCTCTAGCGGTTAGAAAACTCGGGTTTCTTACATTAGATAGATATAACCCTAGCTTAAATTTAGTGGTAACTGCAACTTAGGCTTTACTTTTTTGATAAAAAAGCTATATTTAAACAAGTGTTTTAATTGGTTGTTTAAATGGTTTGTTTTTAAAAAGTACTAGATAAACTTATTCATCAGTCTTTAATTTTTAATTATCGCTATATTTGGAGTGTATTTCCTATGGCAGAATATCAAGTTCCTTTAAAAGATATGAGCTTTTTACTATTTGAAGTTTTTAATGCAGATAAAATGTGGCAACAAACACCACAATTAGCTGAACAGGTAGATAAAGATACTGCCGAAGCCATCTTACAAGAATGCGCTAAAATAGCAGAACAAGAAATAGCGCCTATTGCCAAACAAGGACATGAAAATGGTGTTGTTTTTGAACAAGGCAAGGTGACAACAGCACCTGGTTATAAAGCGGCATTTAACACCTATGTGGAAGGCGGCTGGACAGCCCTTGGTGGTGATCCTCAGTATGGTGGTATGGGGATGCCAAAAATACTGACGGCACAACATGAAGAAATGCTGTGCTCTGCTGATATTTCATTTACCTTGTATCCCGTATTGACAGCAGGTGCTGCTTTATCACTTGCTAAGCATGGCAGTGAAGCGTTAAAACAGCGTTATTTAACACGCATGTATGCCGGTGATTGGTCGGCATCAATGTGCTTAACCGAAGCGCATGCCGGCTCAGATCTTGGTATTATTCGCACTAAAGCGATTCCACAAGAAGATGATAGTTATCTCATCACCGGTAATAAAATTTTTATTACTGGTGGGGAGCATGACTTAACGGAAAATATTATTCATTTAGTGTTGGCTAAATTACCAGATGCCCCGGCAGGACCACGTGGTATTTCATTATTTTTAGTGCCAAAATTTAACGTAAATGACGACGAAAGTTTAGGTGAATTGAATAACGTTAGTTGTGGTTCAATAGAACATAAAATGGGGATTAACGCTTCTTCTACTTGTGTTATGAACTTTGATGGCGCAAAAGGCTATTTAATTGGTGAATTAAATAAAGGCTTGGCCTGTATGTTCACAATGATGAATTTTGAACGTATTGGTGTGGGTATTCAAGGGCTTGGTGCTGCCGTGCGATCGTATCAAAATGCACTGGAATATGCGAAAGATCGGTTGCAAGGAAAATCGCTTTTAGGTCAAAAAAATACTAATCAAGAAGCCGATTCAATTATGGTTCATGGCGATGTTCGCCGTATGTTGTTGAATATGAAAGCGATGAATGAAGGTAGTCGAGCGCTATCAACGTATATTGCATTGCAATTAGATTATGCTACGTATGGGGAAGGTGCATTACAAACAAAAGGTGAAGCACTTGCCGCTCTAATGACACCTTTAGCGAAAGCCTTTTTTACTGATTTAGGCTTTGAAAACACCGTAACAGGACAACAAATTTTTGGGGGACATGGTTTTATTAGAGAATGGGGACAAGAGCAATTAGTACGTGATGCGCGTATCACCCAAATTTACGAAGGCACAAATGGCATTCAAGCCATGGATTTATTAGCACGTAAAGTTGTTGGTTCTAAAGGGCAATTAATGAAAGTATTTATGGATGAAGTAAATGCTTACATTGATGAAACTCAAGATAAAACAATGCAAGAGTTTATTACTCCACTAAAAGTAGCGCTAGCTGAATTTTCTGAACTTACTGAATTTTTAACTGTTAAATCACAGATAAATGCAAATGAATTAGGTGCTGCTGCGACGGATTATTTACATGTTTTTGGTTATACTGCGATGGCGTTTATTTGGGCGAAAATGGCAGAGATTTCATTTAAAAATCAAGCCAATGACAATGATTTTTATTTAAGTAAAATAAAAACAGCGCGTTATTATTTTACGAGGATATTGCCACGAAGAGTATCGTTAATTGCATCGGCAAAATCGGGTTGTGAAGTCATGTTTGATATAGACGATGATTTGTTTTGAGTTAATAAATGTAACTTAACGTAAAACAAATAACAATATCAATGTTTGTTCAAACGAATGAGTAATAACCTAGCCCTAATGTTGCTAGGTTATTTTTGTTTATAGGTATAAGTGTATTTTTAACATTCACCAAAAAGGAATTAATATGCAACTTTATGGCTCAACAACCTCTCCTTATGTTCGTCGTATTCGTTTATATTTGGCAACATTGATCGATTTAAATCTTATTAACAAAGAAAGTTATCAATTTGTGAATATAGATATTTTTTCTGATGAAGGCCGAGAAAAACTGATAGAAGATAACCCAACGTTAAAAGTACCTTACTTAATTGACGGTGAGCAACGCGTGTTTGATTCAAGAGTTATATATCGCTACTTAGCGGAAAAATATTCTCAACCAGCACTTTCTTGGCAAGAAGAAAATATACTTACCTTAATAGATGCTGCCAATGATTCGTTTGTTACTTTGTTTTTAACTAAACGCTCAGGGCTCGATAATAAACAAGACAGTTTGTTTTTTAATTTACAAAATGAACGTGTTGATATAATCATTGAACAGTTAAATAATGCGTTATTAAAGGGGGATTTTAATGCTTGGAATTACCCAAGTATCTGTTTATTTAGTTTGCTCGATTGGGCTAATTTGCGAGAACTTTATCCGTTTAATGAATTCCCCAAGCTATTAGAATGGTTGAATAAGTATAAGTCACAAAAATATATTTTTAATGCTATTACTGAATCAGATCCACGCAATTAGTATAAAGGTTTCGTCTTCGTTTTATTTTCTTTAATTTTATTGCTTAAAATGAATAAGTAGTGCCGATGACTGCTTGATTATATTGGTTTTGATCGGCCACTTGACCATTGATGAATTTTTCATTTACAGAGGTTGCTGTTATCGCGCCTGAAACATACCAATTTTTATTTAACGCATAAGTGCCAATTATACCAAGGGTTGAAGTGTAAATAGGCTTATCAAAAACAGTACCATTGAAATTTACGTAATTCACTTGCTGTTCATCAAACCTTGCCGCTACCGCCAAATTAAATGGGTGACTATTCAATACTATCAATGAGCTTTGTAAATAAAAAATATTGTTATTTATAGGAGTACTATTGTCACTAAAAAAACCAGTTTTAGCACTGAATATTCCATTGTTATACTGAGCGCTACTTGTCAGGGTATTTTGATATCTTATTTTTTCAATATGCACTAAGTTATCAGCTTGGGGTAGATACCATTGCTTAACATTTGAGCTCAAAATTTGGTTTTGTTGATGAAACCACTGCGGGGAATTTATCTGTCCCTCATTAAAAAAATTGATATCAGCCAGACTACTGTTATTAAAATTAGTCGCTTGATGATTTAATGTTAGATCAATATGGTCAATGATATCGTTTGAAGGCTTGACGTTATCTTTTTCAATTTGAGTGCTATTTTTAAATTTTGTAGGATTTTGTTGACTATTATTTAAACTATGTTGTTGGGTATTCGCCAAAACGGAAAAGCATGAAGCTAATGCCACAAAAAAAACTCCTATTCTCAGTTTTATTATCATTAAGTTTTCCTTCTTATTACTTTATATGACGCATAGTAAACAGTATTATTTACCCGTTATTTCATGATTATTAAATGTTTTATAAATGCTGCTACACCTAATATTTACTACGCTTAATAATTATTAACTGAGAGTTAAATTAAGGAGTTAAATTAAGTTTGGTAAGTCATTAAATATAAAATTAACTATAGTCATTTTTAAAAAAAATGTACGTTGAAAATAGAAAAAAATGAGTAAAATTTTGAGGTAATTTATAGTTGTTTGATTATCAATAATTTTTATTTTTTTACATGATTAAATTATTGTGATTTATTTTTATTCGCCTTCTTGTCGAACCGCGCTATAATTGCACGTTAATTTTATAGAGGGTGTTTATTTGTTAGCTATTCTTCGATTGATATTAGTAGTAATTGTTTTAGTTGTTATATCTGTAGTTATTTCTTTATATTGTATAGTGAGGCCATTCCGTCGCAATAATGTTTATTACGCGGCTAAAGCTATGGGCAAAGTTTCTTGGTTATTAGGCTTAACGGTAGAGATAAGAGTGCCAGAGTCTGTTAAAAACCAAGGTCCATTTGTTTATATTTGTAATCATCAAAATAGTTTTGATATTTTTACTGTTAGTGGGGCAGTGCAACCAGCGACGGTGAGTGTTGGTAAAAAAAGTTTAAAATGGATCCCATTTTTTGGACAAATGTATTGGTTAACTGGAAACATTTTAATTGATCGTAAAAATAGCAGTAAAGCGATGAACACGATTACTCTAACAGCAAAAAAAATAAAAGAACGTAAGCTTTCTGTATGGTTATTTCCTGAAGGAACCCGAAGTAATGGGCGCGGTTTATTACCTTTTAAAACAGGTGCTTTTCGTACGGCTTTGCAAGCAAAAGTCCCCATTGTTCCAGTATGCGCAAGTAATATCCATGGACAAATAGAATTGAATCGTTGGAATAATGGTAAAATGATTATTGAGTTTTTAGAACCTATGCATTTAGACCAAACAAGTAAAGAAAATATCAGATCGGTTACTAATAATGCCCATGTTGCAATGTCTGCTAAGCTTGATGAACTTGCTCAAGAATTAGGCGAAATCGATGCTAGTAACAACGATACCGATGAATAATAAGATGAGTGAAATTATGAATGATGAATTTAAACAATGGCGTGAGCATACAGAAGTTTTAGTTGCAGATTTAATTGCAGATGGCTCAAATGAAGAGGTATTTCATACAATAGAACACCATTTTGCGAGTGAAGATTTTGATTTATTAGAGCAAGCAGCGATCACCGCATTTAAATTAGGTATGGAAGTTGAAGAGCCAGAAGAAGCTGAATTAGAAGATGGCAGCAAAGTTTTTGCTTTTGATATTTCTACGGAACAGCCGTTAGACGTTGAAATTATTTTTAATGAAACGAAGACCATGATTGAACTTGCCCATAAATGTAAGGTTGACTACGATGGTTGGGGTACTTACTTCGAAGAATAAATTTGCTTAAAATAACGTTAATATGTTGAATTGTTGTAAAAATAACCTAAAATGTCAGCTTACGTTAATTGATCTTTACGGATAGTTAACAAAAAATAATAACAATTAAAAACTTCGACAAGGAGATCTCAATGGAATGGATAGAAGCGTTATTTAGCCCAGCAACATTATCATTATTAATACCAATTATTGCATTGGTAGGTGTTTTTGCTGTTGCAGCATTCAAAGCACATCATAAACATATTGAAAGAATTGAAAAAATCAAGCATGGTTTTGATCCTGATCTAAAATGATTTTTACATAAATACTGTATGACAACAAAGATAAAGCTTTTATGTTTTATTTTATGTCTTATTTTTTGTTGGATAAGTTAATCTTGCTTGTTTTATAGTAAAACTCTTGCGGTAATCGCAATTAATGCAACGCCTGTTGCTTTTTCAACCCAATGAATATGATTGCGTAATCTATCAAGTAGCAGAGAATGTGAAAGTATGGCGGCAATTAAGCAGTACCATAAGGTATCAATACCGCCCACAGTGGCAACCATTAATGCTTTTTGCTGCCAATTAGCTTGAGCATCAATAAATTGGCTAAAAAGTGCTAAAAAGAAAATGGCGAGTTTAGGGTTAAGAAAGGCGATCATAAACCCCTGCCAAGCACTTTGTTTTAATGAAACGCTCTGGTTACTTTGATGTATGTTTGATAAAGATGAATTTGCTGTAAACGCTTTAAAAGCTAACCATAATAAAAAACCAGCGCCAGCGTATTTAATTAAATTAAACAACCAAGGCGTTTCTTTTATAATTACCGCCATACCTAATACCGTTAGAACAGCATATAAGCTAACACCTAAACCATGCATAATGCTGGTTACTACACCGTTTAATCTACCACCTGCAACCGTATGCTTTAAAACCATGGCTAAGCTTGGGCCAGGGGTCATCGCCCCTAAAATACAAAGAGTCACTAATGAAAGCCAAGCAGTTAATTCCATGAAATTTTTCTCTGATTAAAAGGTTAAGTCTGGTGAGATATAAACGCTAAATAAGTCGCTATAGTAACTAATTATTTAGCGTTGTAACAAGTCTGTAAATCAGTTTTTCTTGATACCGTAAAGCATTGTATAAAGTACAGGCACAACAATGAGTGTTAATAAAGTGGCAAAACCTAAACCAAACATAATAGTTACCGCCATAGACTCAAAAAAGACATCAAATAATAGCGGTATCATTCCTAAAATTGTAGTGATTGCAGCCATTGCTACTGGTCGTACTCGGCTAACTGCTGAATCAAATACAGCTTGATACGATTCTTTCCCTGATGCCAGTTCAATATTTATTTGATCGACTAAAACAATACCATTTTTAACTAACATACCCGATAAACTTAATAAACCGAGTAAAGCCATGAAGCTAAATGGTGCCCCCATAGTTAGTAAGCCAATACTTACACCAATAATAGCTAAAGGTACTGTTGTCCATATAACAATGGATGCTTTAAACGAATTAAACAATAAAACGGTGATAATAAACATCACTAAATAGCCCAAGGGTAAGCCACCAAATAACGCTTTTTGTGCTTTACTTGATGATTCAAATTCGCCACCCCATTCCATTGAATAACCACTCGGTAATTTTATCGCTTCAATTTCGGGTTTTACACGTTTAAATAAACTGGCTGCGGTTTCATCACCCAACACATCAGGATCGGCCATCACGGTAATGGTACGCTTTCTATCGCGACGCATAATTAATGAGTCTTCCCACTCGGTCGTAAATTTGTTTACTACTTGAGTGATTGGTACGTATTGATGAGATAACTGACTATAAATTTGCAAATCAGGTAAGCTGTCAATATTCAATCGTTCTTCTTTTGGAGCTCTAGCAACTATGGGTAACAAGGTGGTATCTTCTCGGTATAATCCGACTTGCATACCTGAAAAATTGGTTTGTAATAACTGATCTAAGTCTTGCTTCGTTACGCCAACACGTCTCCCCATTGCCTCATTAAATTGTGGGCGGATAACTTTGGTACGCGCACGCCAATTATCTCGAATATTAAATGCGCCATTGTCTTTATTTAGGATCGCTTTGGCTTGTGCGGATAAGTTTCTGAGCACATCAGGATCAGCTCCACTAAAACGAGCTTCAATTTTAGCATCGGTTGATGGTCCAATTTCCATACGTTTAAGTTTAAATTGTGCTTGCGGGTAATTTGCGATCATATAATCGCGTAGTTTAGCTAAAATGTCGGTGAGTACTTCACGGTTTTCTACTCGAATAATTAATTGTCCATATGCCGGATAAGACTTTTGTGGGGCATAAGTCAGCATAAAACGAGGAGCGCCACGCCCTGTGCTTGTCGTTATTTGTTTAACCGAAGGTAGCGTTAATAAATATTGTTCGATGGATTCAATATCTTTTTGCGTTTCACGAATGTCTGAACCTTGATATCGCCAATAATCAAGATAAAACATTGGTGTATTTGATGGCGGGAAAAACGATTGTTTTACTTGGCTAAAACCCATTACTGCACCAATAAATAACATTAACATCGCCAACATGGTTATTTTTCGGTTGTTCATACAAAGTTGTAACAAGGCTTTATAGCCAGTGAAAATAGCACCTTGATATAAATCTTGATGTTCTGTGTTTTCAATACTTGCTGCTGAGTGCTTATTTTTCGGGCTTTCTTTAAACATTAAATCGGCGAAAAATGGCGTTAACGTGATCGCGGTAACCCAACTAAGTAATAATGAAATAAGCAATACCCAAAATAGGCTGCCAGCAAATTCTCCAGTCGCATCTGACGATAAGCCTATGGGAGCAAAGGCAACCACCGCGATGACTGTGGCACCAAGTAAGGGTAAATAGGTTTGGCTAGTAATCGCTAATGACGCTTGTAATTTGGTTTGGCCTTTTTTTAAGCCAATAAGAATACCTTCGGTGATCACAATCGCGTTATCAACCAACATTCCTAAAGCAATGATCAGCGCGCCTAAAGAAATTCGTTGTAAATCTATGGCAAAAAATTTCATAAATATAAAGGTACCGAATACTGTTAAAAGCAACACTAAACCGATTAAAATACCGCTACGTAGCCCCATAAATATAAGTAATACGGCAATAACAATGGCAACAGCTTCAGCTAAGCTAATCATAAACCCTTGCATTGATTTATGTACTTCTGCCGGTTGATTATAAACGGTGGCAACTTTCATCCCGATGGGACGAGCATATTCTAATTCAGCTAAGCGCTGATCAACTTTTTCGCCAATTTTAACAACGTTAACGCCCGACGAAAAAGAAACACCTACCAATAGAGCTTGCTGGTTATTATAGTTAGTAATATGGTGAGGTACTTCCGCATATTCGCGGCTAACTTTTGCAACATCGCCTAAATAAATTAATTGAGAAGCACCAGGATTTGAAATAATTAAACTTTCTAATTCGTTGACTGATTTAAACTCGCCCGTTGGGTGGAACCGTATATATTCACTGCCAATTTTTACTGCACCCGCATTCGATACTTGATTTTGTGTTTGCAGTAATTGGAAAATGCGATTTGCAGAAATACCTAAACTTGAAAGTTTGCTTCGAGCAATTTCTACAACGACTTGTTCTTGCTGCTCACCAGCAACAGTTACTTTACCCACGCCTTTAATTAGCACTAATTCTCGGCGTAAATAATCGACATAATCTTTTATTTCTTCATAACTGTAACCTTGGCCGCTAATGGCAAATAATACCCCGTAAACATCGCCAAAATCGTCAATAACGGAAGGGGTGTGAACACCTGGAGGTAAGCGAGGCTTTAAATCGTTAACTTTACGACGCAATTCATCCCATATTTGCTTTAAATCGTTTTTACGATAAGTTGGCTTCATTTCTATGGTTATTTGTGAAAAGCCAGCTGAAGAAATAGAGGTAACATAATCTACGTACGGTAGTTGTTGAATGGCATTTTCTAACGGATAGGTTACCTCTTCTTCAACTTGAGAAGGAGAAGCACCCGGATATACGGTGGTGACCATCGCTTTTTTAAGGGTAAATTCAGGATCTTCTAAACGCCCTAAACCGTTATACGCAACAATACCACCGAACAATAAAATGGCAGCAAACATCCAGCTACTAACACGGTTTTTAATTGAATATTCTGTTAGCTTCATTTATAAACCCTTCTCGCGATCCCAAGGTTTTATTTGCAACCCTTCAGTTAAATAATGTACGCCTGCCGCAACAATTTGATCGCCAGCTTTGATACCACTAATAATTTCAATGCCATTATTGGTTATCTGGCCAATGGTAACTAATTTTCTATTAACTTTCATGGTGTTAGTGTTGATTAGCCAAACATAGGTCTGGTTTTTTTCAAGACTTTTATCTTCAGGAGAAAAAACAGCACTTACTGGTACTAAAAAACTATTGATATGCTCGTTTGTTACTTTAGATAAGTCGATGCGAATATTCGCGCTCATGCCGGGTAAAACATTAAAGGTTGTTGGTGTAGCTAACGAAAATACCACGTTATACGTCAATGTGCTGAGGTTAGCTTGAGTGTCCCATTCTTTTACTGAGACTAGAAACTCTTGATCAGGATGAGAATCAAAGATAACCGTAGGTTGATATTGGGTATTTTTATTTATGCGTGAAATAATGTTTTCAGGTATCTGAATTGATATATCAACTCTGTCACGAGAAATTAACGTTAAAATAGGCTGCTTAGCTTGAATAGTTTCATGGTTTTTAACCATCACATTAGCAACGCTACCACTAAATGGTGCGATTAAATGCGTATAGGTTAATTCAATTTTAGCGCTATCTAATGAAGATAAAGCCACACTTAAATTTGCTTTTGCTTCATCATATTGTGATTGCGGGATAAGTTTTTTTGCTAATAATAATTTAGCCCGTTCAAATTGAGATTTAGCTAACTGATATCGGGCTTTTCTATCGTCTAATTGCAATTGAAAATCTTGAGGATCAAGGCTGACCAGCAATTGCCCTTTTCTAACTTCATTACCCGCCTTAATGGGGAAGTCAATGATTTGTCCACTAACTCGAAACGACATTTCTGAACGGGTGTTGGCTTCTACTTTAGCTGGAAAATTACGAAAATCCTGAGCGTTAGGATCTTTAACTGTAAATATTTTGGCAGGATGAATAATGTTTTTATCCACTAGTTCAGTAACCTGTTTATCACTATCACATGCTGTTAGAGTCGCCAAGATGGAAACACCCGCTAAAAATAGTGCACAAAATTGTTTGTTAATTACTGACATAAAAGCCTCATACGGAATTCAATCTAAACTAGACTGCATAGTCTAATATTATCAAACTAGACTGTCTAGTTTATTTTGGTAGAATGGTAGATAAATTTAACTATAGCAGCGATCTTGCACCATAAAACTTATGATTAAAAAAATACCAATGAAAACACGTGGTAAAAGCGGTGTTAAACGTGAAAAGATACTTGAAGCTGCAACTAATTTATTTACCGAACATGGCTATGCCACGACGAGTATGGATTTAATTGCCAGTAGTGCTGAAGTATCAAAACAAACGGTTTATAGCCATTTTGGCAGTAAGGATGAATTGTTTGCGGCTGCCATTGAACAAAAGTGCGATTCGTATAACATGATTGATTTTGAATTGTCGAGTTTACACAATCCTAAGCAAGCTTTATTTGCATTAGCGCAGCGATTTTTAGCGATGTTGACTTCAAAAGAGGCTTGTGCGGTACATAAAATATGCGCCTATGAAGCAATATCACATCCAACACTCTCAGAATTATTTTATCAAGCAGGTCCTGAAAAAATTACGAATGAGGTCGCTGAGCTAATGGATCTATTAAATGAACGTAAAATACTTAATATTGATAATTCGCATTTTGCCGCTTTACAATTTTTAAACATGATGAAAGGAGAAGCTTGGATGCGAATAGAATTTAATACGAAACACCAAATAAGCCAGAAAGAAATAGACGCTTATCTTTTATCCAGCGTCGAACTTTTCATGCGAGGTTATGCGGTTTAAAAAACTATTGTATTTTGCTTGTTGAATTTCTAACCACCAATTCAGGCGTGTAATGAGTCACAATATTTTTTATGGGTTGATTTCTTGCGTGCGCAATAAGTAAGTTTGTCGCATTTTCGGCTATTTGATCATTAGGTTGGTCAGCGGTGGTTAGTGTTGGCCAAGTTTGGCGTGAAAACGGACTATTTTCAAAGCCAACGATTGATAATTGTTCTGGAATCGCAATATTCATTAACCGCGCAGCAAACAAAGCACCGGCGGCAATTTCATCGTTACAAGAAAAAATTGCAGTGGGTTTATTTTCTTCAGCCATTAACTGCTTTGCACCATGTACGCCCGATTCAAATGAATATTCAGCGTGTATGATTAAGTTTTCATCTATTTTTAAGTTATTATTTATCAATGCTTTTTTGTAACCAGATAAACGCTCAGAACTTGATTTGTGTTCTGCACCACCTTCAATAAAACCTATTTTTTTATGACCTAAATCGATTAAATGTTGAGTAATGTTATAGGCTGCCTCATGATCATTCACCATGATACAAGGTGTTAAGTTATCAGGAGCGACATCACCAGACATAATGCGCACAATCTTTATATCTAGGGCTTTCATTTTGGCAACAAAATCAGGCATTTCTGAAAAAGGAGGGGTGAGTACTAAGCCCGCAATGCGAGAGTGTTTCACCATTCTTGTAATTTCGTCAATAATATTATCGTCTTTTGCATTGCAAGGATGTATTAGTAATTCATAGCCCTGTTTTTTACAGGCAGATAAAATCCCTTTTTGCATATCAATAATATAATAAGCATTAGGGTTATCATAAACATAAGCGATACTATAAGATTTACTGCCCGCTAGATTGCGCGCGGCTAAATTTGGTTGATAGTTTAATGCTTCAACGGCAGCTAACACTTTATCGCGTGTTGTTTGACGAACAGAAATTTCATTATTGATCACCCGTGATACCGTTTTTATAGAAACTTCGGCGTGTTTTGCAACATCGTTGATGGTTGCTTTCATTATCGTATAGCCTATTACTTTATGTTATTTTTATTGGCAATGTTAATCTGCGAGTATAAGATATTGTTTCTTAATGTTTGCGGCAACAGTTATTTTGTTTTATTAGACTAATATTTAGCTAAACGTAGCTAAGAGGATTACTTAGCTTTTGCCATATATACGTTGTTTATTTTCAGATAATACACCAATTGACAGCGCTGTCAATTGGTGTATTATCGTTTTCTGTTTACCCGTTTAAACTTTTGTACTTATAGGAAAAACCATGACCGAGCGCCAAACATTGGCAAGTTGGAAAAAACTAGTTCAGCTTGCACAAGATAAACAATCACAACACATGAATACTTTGTTTGCTCAAGACAGTGAACGCTTTACTAAGTTCTCGGTAGAATTGCCAAAAATGTTACTCGATTATTCTAAAAACTTAATTGATAGTGAAACTATGGCGACCTTATTTGAGCTTGCCGAAGAAACACAAGTCGCGCAATGGCGAGAAAAGATGTTTGCAGGCGAAAAAATAAATAAAACAGAAAATCGTGCGGTTTTACATACTGCTTTGCGTGGCAGTAATGATAAGTCACTCACTGTGGATGGTGAAAATGTCAGCGAGCATGTTGAAGCACAATGGCAAAAAATGGAAGCGTTTGTCAATAAAGTACGTCAAGGCCATTGGTTAGGTTATTCAGGTAAACGAATTACCGATATTGTTAACATTGGTGTAGGTGGTTCTAATTTAGGCCCACAAATGGTAACTGAGGCGTTAAAGCATTACAGCGATAACAGCGTTAGTGTTCATTATGTGTCAAATGTTGATGGCGCACAAATTGTTGAAGTTTTACGACCACTTGATCCTGAAAAAGTACTTTTTATCGTTTCGAGTAAAACTTTTACTACTACAGAAACGATGATGAATGCAGGCACGGCAATGCAATGGTTAACGGCATCATCGTTTGATGAGACTGCTGTAGCCAAACATTTTGTTGCGGTAAGCGCAAATAAAGAAAATGCCATGAATTTTGGCATAAAAGAAGAAAATATTTTTGATATGTGGGACTGGGTTGGTGGTCGTTTTTCATTATGGTCAGCTATTGGTTTACCTATCGCGTTAGATATTGGTTTTGATCAATTTAAAGCACTGCTTGATGGCGCGCACGAAATGGACGAACATTTCCTTAATGCGCCATTAGAGCAGAACATGCCGGTAATTCTGGCATTGCTTAGTGTATGGAATACCACCTTTTTGGGGGCTAAATCGCAAGCAATATTGCCGTATGATCAAACATTACACATGCTGGCTGCTTACTTACAACAAGCAGAAATGGAAAGTAACGGAAAATCAGTAAATTGGTATGGTGAAAGCGTTGATTATGCCACCGTACCTTCAATTTGGGGGGAAGTGGGTATTAATGGGCAACACGCGTTTTATCAATACTTACACCAAAGCAACAATGTGGTGCCAGCAGATTTTATTGGTTCAGTACAAAGTGTTACCCCAGTTAAAGGTCACCATATTACTTTAATGTCTAACTTTTTTGCTCAAACCCAAGCATTAATGACAGGTGTAAACGAGCAACAAGTGCGAGATGATCTCAAGGCAAAAGGTAGAACCCCAGAGTATATTGATATGGTTGCCCCGCACAAAGTGCATAAAGGTAATCGTCCTACTAATACAATTTTATTAAAACGTATTGATCCTGCAACAATAGGAAACTTAATTGCTTTGTACGAACATAAAATCTTTGTACAAGGGATTATTTTACAAATTTGCTCATTCGATCAATGGGGTGTTGAGTTAGGTAAAGGCTTAGCAGCCAATATTCAAAAAGAAATTGAAAGTAATCATATTTCTGAAGAGCATGATTGTTCAACACAAAGTTTACTTAAATATTTTCAGACGACGAAATTGAAAAGTTAAGTGTGTACTTTTATGGGCTAAGTTCAACTTAAAAAATACCTTAAAAAAGAGAGTGAAAGCTGTCTTTTTTTTGTTTTTAATCCCCAAAAGTCACGACTATTATATTTTAAAAACCCGTAAAAATAGAAAATTTTCACATTTTAAAAAAGAGCTTGTGTTTTTAGTTGTTTTATTTCAATGACTTGTAATTTAAGTGATAAAAAAATCACAAAAACTCTTTTTTTTTATAGCCAAAATACATTTTTGTCTGTATGGTTCTAGGTGTGCTTATGACAGCGTTGTCATAAAGATAAATGACAACGCTGTCGTAATACTTAAAAATTATTAAACAAAATTAATTGAACTAAAATTATTAAAAACGTGTGTAAGGGAAAGTCGATGTCATCTAAAACATTTAAAAAAGGTGTATTAGCGAGTAGTATCGCTATAATCTTAGCCGGTGGTGCAAGTACTACCGTAATGGCTGCTGATAAAACAAAAGCCAACGATAAAAAAATTGAAGTTATTCAAGTAACAGGCATTCGTGGCTCGTTAAAAGCTAGCATCAACGCTAAGCGGTTTGCTGATTCTGTCGTAGATGCGATCACCTCGGAAGACATTGGCAAGTTTCCAGATAAAAACGTATCAGAATCACTTTCTCGTATTACTGGTGTTGGTGTAAGTCGTGAGTTTGGTGAAGGTGAAAAAATCACTATTCGTGGTTCTGGTCCTCAACAAAATAGAACATTATTAAATGGCCAAAATGTTGCTACTGCCGATTGGTTTATACTTGATAATCCCTCTCGTGGTTTTAACTTTACACTTTTACCTTCATCATTAGTTAAAGGTTTAGAGGTGTATAAAACACCAAAGGCTAGCAGTGACGAAGGTTCAATTGGTGGTACTGTGGTAATGAAAACACGCCGGCCTTTAGAACTTGATGCGAATACAGTTAACTTGTCTTTGCAAGCGCAATACAATGAAACCTCAGAAAAAACTGATCCACAAATTGATGCTTTATATTCGTGGAAAAATACAGATGAAAATTTTGGTGTATTACTTTCAGTAACTCAACAAGATCGTACCGTTCAGCGTGAAGGTTTAGAAGTATTAGGTTGGACGCCTGCTGATGAAAACGGTGTTAGAGCGCCTAAAGATATTGGTGCTCCTATTTTTAAACAAAATCGTAATTTGCAAACTGTTTTTGCTAGCATTCAATATGCAGCAACCGATGAATTAGATTTTACATTAAATATTCTTGATTCAAAAATGGATGCGAATAATCAAAATTCTAATTTACTGATTCGTCCACAAAATAATTTAGCTGACTTAACCAATACATCATTAACAGGTAACGACATTTTTGCCGCGACGGTTGCTGAAAATGGTTCATACGAATGGGATTTTATTAACCGTGAATCCAGTACTAAAACAGCTTCTTATGATTTAGATGTTAATTATGCCGGTGAAGGTTACACGCTTCATACCCAAGTAGGTACAACCAAAGCATCAGGTGGTACTTATAATGAAGCTTCTTGGAGTTTTGTACCTAATGTACCAGAAGCAAATTCAGGGTATTCATTCGATTTATCAAATAGAGAAATCAACACCAATGTTTCCCCTACCGATGGCAGTCAATGGAAGCAAAACTGGACATGGGGCGGGAATAAACCAACAACAGATAAAGAAACGTATGCACAAGTCGATTTAAAATTAGATGTTGATTACGGTGCATTTTATTCAATAGAAGTTGGCGCAAAATATCGTGATCATGATCGTACGCAAGGTCGTCAAGCCTATAGCTGGCATGGGCCGGGTACACGTGATAGCTACCAGGGTTGGGGCGGTTACTTAGGTTACATTTTTGAACAATGCCCAACGTTAGATTCGTGTGGCCAAACTTTAGGTACACAGCGAGTTGCAGAAAATGTTATTAACGGTAATTTAACCACCCAACTTGAAGGTGACAGAGCACAATTCATGTCATTAGCCTTTGATGGCGAAGCTGATTATGCGGTGAGTGATGTGTTAGGTGAAATTTGGGATATTAACGAATCTATTTTAGCCGCTTATGCACAAGGTAATTTTTCTGGGGAAGCTTATCGCGGTAATGTTGGTTTACGTGTAGTACAAACTAAGCAAACGGCATCAAGCTATAACTTTAGTACTGATTCTTGGGGATTTCATACAGTTGATAGAGAATGGCTAACACCTTCATCTTTAGAATGGGTTACTGAAAAACGTGATTATACTGAAATTTTACCAAGTTTTAATATTGCGTTTGATACGGCAAAAGATCAAATTGTTCGTTTTGGTGCCGCACGAGTTATGTCGCGTCCTAACTTTAGTGATTTAGCGCCTATTGAAAGTACAGGTGCGCTAAATGTGGCCTTTCCAACTGGTGCAGCGGGTAATCCAAACTTAAAACCACAAATTGCCGATCAATTTGATATGGCGTGGGAATGGTATTTTAATGATGCTGCAATTTTATCATTAACCTATTACTACAAAGATATTCAAAGCTACCGTACAACAGGCACTTATCAAGCGCCAGCGTATAACGAGCAAGATGAACAATGGGTTGATGTTACTTTTACACGTCCAACCAATGGATTAGGTGGTAGTACTGATGGTTTAGAAGTTGGTTATCAACAAACTTTTGGTCATTATGGTGTTGCAGCTAACTATACATATACTAATGCAAAGAGTGATCAAGAAGTAGATGAATCAATTGCAGGTTCTGGTCAGGTTATTGGTGCTTCAAGAAATATGTATAATTTAACGGCTTTTTATGAAGACGATAAATTTGGTGCACGTTTAATGTATAACTACCGTACTAAATGGTACAAAGGTGTTTCTTGGACGGGGGCTGAATTATGGAATGATGCTTATGGTCAGTTAGATTTTAGCTCGTCATATGATTTTACCGACAATGTTCAACTTGTTGTTGAAGCGGTTAACTTAACAGATGAAGAAGTGGTTGAGTTTGATGGTAAAGCGTCACGTTTAATGTCTGTTTATCAAAATGGTCGTCGCTTTGTTGTTGGTGTTAATATTCGCTTTTAGTTCTTCTTTTATGAATATTTAGCATCAAACTACAAATCTATGAAACCTCGCACCCGCGGGGTTTTTTTATGAATTTAATATTTACTTTTTCAGCACATATAAAGTGGAACAATTATACCAAGAACATCCGGCACAGATTAATTCATTTAACTTATAGCCAAGTACGCTTTGCTTTATGCCGTTAAAGATGTCATCAACGTGTTAAAAGAACACTAGCATCGCCGAGAAATTAGTCTATTATTTCCATAATCGATAGCGGGATAAAGACCATATAAAGGATATATCCCAAACCACCTGAAACTAACAGCTTTAAGTGGCTCGGGGATAAAACACATTACCTGTACTGCTGACTAAACCTTAAATTAAATAACCAATCGCAAGCAACTAGCACCATCGGTTTTAACTAAATATAAATTTGACTGAATTGACCACACTAAGGGACTTAAAATATGAAAATCTCGAAATTAATTAGCACAGGTATCATTATTTTATCAATCAGCACTAGCTTAATTAGTAGTAGCGCGCCAGCGGGTCAAAATAAAAAACGGCCAATCACAATTGATGATTATTTTGCATTGCAAACTATCAATGATCCACAAATAAGCCCTGATGAAAAATGGGTTGCCTATACCATTTCAGCCAGCGACCTTGAAAAAGATAAATCGGAAACCCGTGTGTGGATGAGCCCAACAAAAGGCGGAGACGCTATCCCGATGACCGCGAAAGGCTACTCAGCATCGAATCCGCGCTTTAGCCCCGATGGAAAATATCTGACATTTGTGGCGAAACGTAGCGAAAGTGGCGAAGATAAAAAAGATAGTGAGGATAAACCACAAGTCTGGGCGCTAAATCGCCTTGGTGGAGAAGCACAACAATTAACGGCAGTGAAGCAGGGCATTTCAGGCTATGAATGGTCGCCGGATGGAAAGAGAATGCTTCTTTTAATCACAGACCCAAAGCCTTATGAGCTAACTGAAGATAAGGAAGATGATAAAAAGGCAAGGCCTTTCGTTGTCGATCGCCTCCAATTCAAAGTTGATTATGAAGGCTACCTTGATAGGTATCGTACTCATTTGTATGTATATACACCAAATTCTGGAAATGAACCAAAGCAAATAACCTCAGGTGATTTTGATGACTCTCAACCTGCCTGGAGTCCTGATGGAAAATCAATTGCATTTGTTAGTAATAGAACCAAAGAGCCGGATAGCAATTCAAATAGCGACATCTGGGTTGTTGCTGCGGACAACAACGATAAAGGTTCGACGTTGTTGCAATTGACAACAAATCCTCGAGAAGATGATTCGCCGGTATGGAGTCCTGACGGAAAGAATATTGCCTACACCACAATTACCGCACCGATGAAAGTTATGTGGTATGCAACCAATAATCTTTCTATTATTTCATCAAAAGGAGGTAAGCCCCGAATACTGACAACGAAACTTGATCGAAATGTATTTCAACCCCAGTTTTCTGCCGATAGCCGAAATATTTTCTTTATGCTTGAAGACAGTGGTGAGCAACATCTTGCTTCTATTTATAGTAAAGGTGGCAATATAAAACTAAATATAAAAGGCGAAATGAAAATTGAAGGATTTGCGCTTCAGGGTAAGACTGTCGCTGCACTTGTCAGTAAACGCCAAAATCCGACCGAGATTTTTACCCTAGATTCAAAAAAATTGAAGCAATTGACCTTTGCCAACAAACCACTAATGGATCAATTAACCCTGGCAGAAACCGAAAATATTCATTTTAAAAGCAAGGACGGTACAGAAATTGAGGCCTTTCTAACCAAACCGATAGATTTCAATCCATCAATAAAATATCCAATGATATTAAATCCGCATGGTGGACCTGTCAGTCAATATACTTTTGGTTTCAATTATGATGCTCAACTATGGGCGGCTAATGGTTATCTGGTATTGCAGCCAAATCCACGTGGTTCTTCGGGTTATGGGCAGGCATTTTCCCAGGCTATTTCTGCCGACTGGGGAAACCTCGATTATCAGGATGTAATGGCTGGCGTTGATTATGTTCTGGCACAAGGAATAGCTGATCCTGATAAATTAGGTGTTGGTGGTTGGTCTTATGGGGGGATTTTAACTAATTACGTGATCACCCAAACGACTCGGTTTAAAGCCGCCGTTTCGGGGGCCAGCTTAGCCTTAATGCGCGCTAACTACGGTCCTGATATGTACCAGTTGTTGTGGGAGGCTGAATTTGGGTTACCTTGGGAAAATGCAAAGGCTTGGGAGCGGATATCACCATTCAATAACGTCGCAAAAATTACCACACCGACCTTATGGATTGGTGGTGCAATTGATTGGAACGTCCCTATTCTTAATTCAGAACAAATGTATCAAGCAATGAAGCGACTCGGTCGAGAAACTCAGCTTGTAGTCTATCCAGGAGAGCATCATGGCATTCATCTCCCTACGTTTCAAAAAGATCGCTTTGAGAGGTTTCTTGGCTGGTATGACAAATACATTAAAGGTGTTGAAAGGAAAATCAAAACAAAGACTAAGTGACCAACTATGCTGTATTAGGTGAATAATAGGCCGTTTAGGCTAGGCATAATACATCTCAATTGTTTTTTTTAATCTCAGTGAGTAAATTATTACCGTTAATTTGGGAATGTGTGTATTTTTTAAGTAAAACAACTTGTATATACAAGTCAATTGTGAGAAATTGTATAGACAAGTTTAAGAGCGCACTCTGAATAAACCAAAATGAATAAACCAAAATTCACCATTATCAAGCAACATATTTGCGAACAAATAGAGTCGGGTAAATGGCCGCAACACAGTAAAGTACCGTCTGAAAATGAATTGGCTGAGCAATTTTCGGTTAGCCGCATGACCGCGCGTCGAGCGTTACAAGACTTAACCGAGCAAGGCACACTAGTGCGTTCGCAAGGTGCGGGTACTTTTGTGGCGAGTTTTAAATCGCAATCTTCCGTATTAGAAATTAAAAATATTGCCGATGAAATTCAAAATCGTAATCATCAACATAGTGCTAAACAATTAATAGTAAAAACGTTAACGGCAAATGATGAAGTGGCGATTCAACTTAATATTGCCCCTAATACTGAAGTGTATTATTCAGAAGTTTTGCATTATGAAACGTTGCAATCAGGTGAGCAGTTTCCTATTCAATTAGAGCAGCGCTATGTTAATCCTCTATTGGTACCGAATTATTTAATTCAAAATTTTTCAAAAGTAACGGCACACGAATATTTATCAAGCGAAGCGCCATTAACTGAAGCAACGCATGAAATTGAAGCAATTAATGCCAATGAACAACTCACTGAATTATTAAAGATAAAAGCACAACAAGCGTGTTTACAAATAAAACGACGAACTTGGTCGAGCCAAGGCGTGGTGAGTTTTGCCATTTTAACGTCACCAGGCGACAAATATCGTTTAGGAGGACACCTAACTTTTTAACACGTAGCTTTTTAAAGATTAAACACCAGTGCTTTCTATTTCAAAGAAAGCGACTAGGCTAAATAGCAATATGAAATGAGGACATTAAAATGACAACCGATAGTCGATTAGATACCAGTCGTGTAATTAAAGCACCACACGGCAATAAAATTACCGCCAAAAGCTGGTTAACAGAAGCAGCAAAACGCATGTTAATGAATAACTTAGATGCCGAAGTTGCAGAACATCCACAATCGTTAGTAGTTTATGGTGGTATTGGTCGTGCAGCGCGTAATTGGGCATGTTACGACAAAATAGTTGAAGTATTAGATCGTCTTGAAGACGATGAAACGTTAATGGTGCAATCGGGTAAGCCGGTGGGCGTTTTTAAAACCCATAGTGATGCACCACGGGTATTAATTGCCAATTCAAACCTAGTACCGCATTGGGCTAACTGGGAACATTTTAATGAGTTAGATAAACAAGGTTTGATGATGTACGGTCAAATGACTGCGGGTTCTTGGATTTATATTGGCTCGCAAGGCATAGTGCAAGGTACGTACGAAACGTTTGCGGCGATGGCAAAACAACATTTTGGCGGTAGCGCTAAAGGTAAGTGGGTACTTACTGGTGGCTTAGGTGGCATGGGTGGCGCACAACCACTAGCTGCAACCATGGCTGGTTACTCAGCCTTAGTGGTTGAATGTGATGAATCAAGAATCGATTTTCGTTTAAAAACACGTTACGTAGATAAAAAAGCCACAAATTTAGACGACGCGTTAGCGATTATTAATGCAGCAACGGCAAATGGTGAAGCAATTTCAGTGGGCTTATTAGGTAACGCTGCGGATGTATTTCCTGAATTAGTGAAACGCGGAATTACCCCTGATGTGGTCACCGATCAAACCTCTGCCCACGATCCACTCAATGGTTATTTACCACAAGGTTGGAGCATGGAACATGCCGCCGAAATGCGTAAAAAAGATGAAGCCGCAGTAGTGCAAGCGGCGAAAGAATCGATGGCTGTGCAAGTACAAGCAATGCTCGATTTACAAGCAGCGGGTGCGGCAACAACCGATTACGGCAACAATATTCGTCAAATGGCGTTAGAAGTTGGCGTTAAAAATGCGTTCGACTTCCCTGGTTTTGTTCCTGCTTATGTACGACCGTTATTTTGTGAAGGTATTGGCCCATTTCGCTGGGTAGCCCTTTCGGGTGATCCTGAAGATATTTATAAAACCGATGCCAAAGTAAAAGAACTGATCCCCGATAACCCACAATTGCATAACTGGTTAGATATGGCGCGTGAGCGTATCGAATTTCAAGGTTTGCCAGCACGTATTTGTTGGGTTGGTTTAAAAGACCGCGCTCGTTTAGCACTTGCATTTAATGAAATGGTAAAAAGTGGCGAATTATCTGCGCCAGTTGTTATTGGTCGCGATCACTTAGATTCTGGCTCAGTGGCTTCTCCAAACCGTGAAACTGAAAGTATGTTAGACGGTTCAGATGCAGTATCTGATTGGCCATTACTAAATGCTTTATTATCTACTTCAGGCGGTGCAACTTGGGTAAGTATTCATCACGGTGGTGGTGTTGGCATGGGCTTTAGCCAACATGCAGGTGTGGTTATTGTGGCCGATGGCACCGATGCTGCGCATAAGCGTATTAGTCGTGTGTTATGGAATGATCCGGCAACAGGCGTTATGCGTCATGCTGATGCTGGTTACGAAATCGCGATTAACTGTGCAAAAGAGCAGGGCTTAGACTTGCCAATGATTGATGGTGCAAACGGAAAATAATATAGAGATACTGAAATAAATTCAGCATGACGATTCGAAAGATACTGAAATAAATTCAGCATGACGATTCGAAAGATACTGAAATAAATTCAGCATGACGATTTGAAAGGTACTGAAATAAATTCAGCATGACGAGAGGCATTAAGTGTCGAATTCGATATCCTGACATCCATCGTCATCCCTAACATATACAGTCATCCTGACGAAGGTCAGGATCCATAACCTTGATGGTAGAACGAATAATTGAAAGAGAATAAAATGAATCCAATAACAGAACTCAATATAGTTTCAGGAAAATTAACTTTAGCGCAATTACGTGCGGTAAGCCGTTATGACGGTATTAACTATAGTTTAGATGAAAGCGCATTTGACGCGATTAACAAAAGTGCGGCAGCGGTTCAGCAAGTTATCCGTGAAGACCGCGTAGTTTATGGCATTAATACTGGTTTTGGTTTATTAGCTAATACCCGTATTAAAACCGAAGAATTAGAATTATTACAGCGTTCTATTGTGCTATCTCACTCTGCTGGTTTTGGTGAGTACATGGAAGATTCTACGGTTAGATTAATGATGGTATTAAAAATCAATTCATTATCGCGTGGTTTTTCTGGTATTCGCTTAAAGGTTATTCAAGCGTTGATCCAATTACTTAATGCAGAGGTATATCCGTGTGTACCGAAAAAAGGCTCGGTTGGCGCATCAGGTGATTTAGCGCCTTTAGCACACATGGTGTTACCCTTATTGGGGGAAGGTGAAATGTCTTATAAAGATGAAATTTTACCGGCCAAAGAAGCGTTAAAAATAGCGGGGCTTGAGCCGATTACCTTGGCCGCTAAAGAAGGTTTAGCGTTATTAAACGGTACACAGGCATCAACCGCATTTTCTTTAGAAGGTTTATTTTTCGCCGAAGATTTATTTGCGAGTGGTGTAGTTATTGGATCAATGACCGTTGAAGCGGCAATGGGGTCACGCGCACCGTTTGATGACAGAGTGCATCAAGCACGTGGTCAAAAAGGACAAATTGATGCGGCCATGGCGTATCGTCATATATTAGCTGATAGCTCTGCCATTGGTGAAGCCCATTTCGATTGTGAAAAAGTACAAGACCCATATTCATTACGTTGTCAGCCACAAGTAATGGGGGCGTGTTTAACGCAAATTCGTCAAGCGGCAGAAGTACTGCATGTTGAAGCCAATGGTGTTACTGATAACCCCTTGGTATTTGCTAACGAAGGTGACTTTATTTCAGCGGGTAATTTTCACGCTGAACCCGTCGCTATGGCGGCTGATAATTTAGCGCTAGCGATTGCTGAAATTGGCTCAATATCAGAGCGTCGTATGGCATTATTAATTGATGCCACGTTAAGTAAACTACCGCCATTTTTAGTTGAAAACGGCGGTGTTAATTCAGGTTTTATGATCGCACAAGTGACTTCAGCAGCGCTGGCTTCAGAAAATAAAACCTTAGCGCATCCTGCTTCAGTTGATAGCCTACCGACTTCTGCCAACCAAGAAGATCATGTATCAATGGCTTGTTTTGCGGGTCGCCGTTTAGCGGATATGGCGGAAAATACCAATGGTGTGTTAGCTGTAGAATATTTAGCCGCGGCACAAGGATTAGATTTTAGAGCGCCTCTTAAAGGCTCAGCCAAAGTGGAACAAGCTAAAGCGCAATTGCGTGAAAAGGTTTCTTATTACGATAAAGACCGGTATTTTGCCCCCGATATCGTTGAAGCCTCAGCGATTATTAGTGAAGCAGAGTTAAATCACTTTATGCCTAGAGGCTTATTACCGAGCTTTTAAGTATTGCTTTAAGTAATTAAAAGAAAATTAGTAAGGCAGTGTTATCGAGTAATAGATAACACTGCCTTTTTTTATTTTTATTTTTATTTTTATTTTTATTGTTAAACTCTAATAAAAATAGGGCTTGTCGCAAAATTGTCACCATAAAGACGTAAGTAAGTACTCGCATAATATCGAATAAGTTAGCATGCTGCGTAGTGAAATTTGATCACTTAATTAATAAAATTGGTATTATTTTAAAAGTGCTTTATTAAAAATATAGGAAATATAAATGTCGTTAAATGCTAAATTGCTTGACCCTGAAAAAGTGAAAAAATATCGTCAAGAAAATGGTTTTTCACAAGAGCTGTTAGCAAAAGCATCAGGTTTAAGTTTACGTACTATCCAACGTATTGAAAAAGATGGTAAAGCGTCTGCTGAAACGCAATTATCACTAGCGGCAACCTTTAATATTTCCCCCAAAGAACTGTTTCAAGTTTCATCAACCCCTGACGTTAATTGGAAATGGAGAAATATTATGCAGAGTGCTTTAGCTTTGTTAGTTGTTGGTGGCGCAGTGTTTATGCTGACTGTGCTAGGTGGTGGATTATCAATGTTTATTGATTTTTATAGTCTTGTCTATTTAGTGCTATTTATGTATTCAGGTACAACTATTGCTTTTGGTGTGCAAGGATTATTCAAGTCAATCACCAGTTTACGGTTTTTATTTACTAATGAAATAGAGGTAACGCCCGCGAGTCAATATTTGGCGGTTATTCTAAGTAAACAAATTTTGTTTTTATATGGTGGTTCGGTTATTGGATTATTGATTGGCTTTATCGCAATACAATCAAATATGCCAGATAATAGTACAGGTTTAAGGGCTGCCTATGCAGTAAATATACTGGTAATATTGTATGCTGCTTTGTTTGCCGAAGGTGTTTTACGGCCTTTATCGACTAAATTAAGTAGCAGTGTATTGTTAAATTAAATATGACCTGAAAATTGATAGTGACTATTTTATTATTATTTTAAACGTTTGTTATTTAATTTATGTGAATTAAATAACAAATTAGGTAGACTCAAGGTATAAAAACAAGAACAAAACCTAAAGTATTATTATTTTGTCGATAAAACATTACTTTTCAAATAAAGTATTTCCGTTGATGTCGTTTCAATTAAGCAGTTTTGCACTGCCTTGGTTAGCGACTATTTGGTTTACTTATAAGCAAGGTTTGAGCGAAGCTGGTGATTTTAGCTTTGCTTTGGCTATTATCTCACCACTCACCATGTTGTTAGCCTCTCCTTCACGAAATTTCATTTTAACTGAATACGCTTGTTTGCCGTTTGCTTTACGCAGCCGTTTATTGTTAATGCTAATTGGGGTTGCTATTGTCGTATTGTTCAGTAGCTATTTTGGCGTGATGTTGCTTTTTAGTAGTTTGTTTTTATTTAAAATAACGGAATTAATGTTTGATATTCCAATTAGTATTGCGCTGCATAAGAATCAATTAAAACATTTGTGGCTATTAAGTTTGAGTAAATGGCTGACCATTTTGTTATTGATATTGTTAGCGGTATTTATTGATAATATTAACTTGCTCTTTGCTATTTGCGCGGTATGTTTTTTATTTTTAATTTGGTTAAAAACACCAGTTAAAAATAGAGGCGGTAATTTTACCGAACTGATCCAAGTTATAAAAAACTCAATGCCACTAGGTATTACAGCACTTATTTTTTCATTACAATTTAACATTCCTCGCTACGTTATTGGTGGTGCAGCTGAAAAAGAATTACTGGCTATCTATTCTATTAGCTCATTTCTTATTATGGGCTCGGTGGTCTTAATTAATGTTTTTATTCAGGCTAGGTTACCGGTAATAAAACAAATTTTTGAGCAACAAAGACATAAATTTAAACGTGAAATTTTCAAACTCATTGCAATTGCTGTGGTCATTTATTTATTTATTCAGTTAGCGCATATTTCCTTTTTGTCTGAAATTTTTTGGGCTGCACATAATAATGTCCAACAAGTAAATTTAGCTTATGATGCGCTTTATCAGCAAATATTATGGCTGGCATGGGGGCCGATTGCTTTTTCTTTAGTCAATTATTTTTTAATGCTCAGTGGCCAACATAAAACCCTACTTTTACTAACTATTGGTAATGTCATTTTTACCTATGTAAGCTGTGTTTTAGCTCAACAATATGCGGGTGTATCCTTATTACTCTGGGCGTATAATTTAGGATGTATAATTCAATGTGTTGGTACCATAATTTTGTTTAAATATAGTGATAACTAATGATCAATGAGCATATATTTTTATACGCATCTATTGTTGTGTTAATGATCCGTGGCGCTTGGGAATTTAAACATTTCTCTGGCCGTATTAGTCCATTAGTTATTTATACGTTTTGTTATTTTTATTTTTGTTTTGGTCCTTATATCGCTTATATGCTAGATATTCCTATTTATAGTGGCATAAAAACCGATGAATTATTTCAATCTTCATTAGTGTTTTTCTTAGGTATTTTTGCCTTAAGCGCTACACCCTCTAATTTTCTAAGTTCAATCAATACTAAATTCGACATTGTGATTAAATCACCAAAATTAATCCAGCAAGCAACGATATTGTTAATGGCTATTCCCGTTGCTTTAGTTTTTAGTTTAGCTTTTGCGCGTATTGGTTTTGCTCCTTTAGATAAAGTACAACGCATTCAACTTATTGGTATTGGCCATTATGTTATTTTAACACTATGGCCGTTATTACTATTTTGTTATCTCACGGTATCACCTTATAAAACAATGGTTGCCAAAACTAAACATAAATTTACTCTTGTTGTTTTAATGTACTTTTCTTATTGTTTTTACATGGGAGAACGGGATTTTGCTTTGATCGCGGTGCCTTTGTATTTTTGGTTTTATAAAGATAAAAATATTGCCCTGTGGAAATTGTTTATATTGGTTTTGGTCGGTGGCGGAGCTTTTACGTTAATGTCGGCTGGGCGTTCTACCGAATTTGGGGAGAGCGGTTTAGGTTCTTTTTTAAATCAAGGCAGTAATTTAATGGTAACCTCAAACATTATTTCTTGGCTGGAACACGGCTTAGACAAATGGTGGGGATTAAGCTACCTTTCAAGTTTTTTCAATATGCTAACATTAGGTGCTTTAAAGTTTTCCATGCCTTTATCTATTTGGTTTAGCAGTAATTATTCTTCAGCAGCGAATGATGGTGCTTATGGATTTTCGTTAGAAGGTGAAGTGCTACTTAATTTTGGTGTGCCGGGTGTACCTTTTGTTTTTGCAATAATTTCAATTTTTATTGCAGCAGCATTTAAAGGGTATTTAAAAGATAAGCCATTTGGCACCTTAATGACCTATTTTATTTTATTTTATTTTATTTATGCAATTCGTGGTGAGTCTTTAATTATATTTAAATCATTCATTTACTGCTGCATTATATTCTTTGTTTTATTGTATACCTCACAAAGAGGACGGCTTTATTTTGAAAAATCACCACCAAGTTGAAGTAATTATCGAACAACGTTTTTATTGCTGCAATAAAGGTTATTACTGGACAGAAAATTCCTTTCCTTATGACTTTTGGCAACGTTATTTAACCGTTTTTGCGCGTGTTAATATTGTCGCTCGCGTACAAAAAGTGACAATACCGAAAACAGATTGGCACCGTGTTGATGGTGAAAATGTGAGTTTCTCGCCTTTGCCTTTTTATGTTGGTTTAGCTGGGTTTGTGCGTACATTTCCTTTTTTGATTAGTGTATTAATTAAACAGCGCAATAATGCCACGAATGTTATTTTTAGGATCCCAGGCGTGTTATCACTTTTATATCAATTATTTGCTATGAAAAGTGGGCAAAAGTATGCAGCAGAAGTTGTGGGCGATCCCGCCGATACCTTTTCGAGCAACGCCAGTAAGAGTGTTTTACGTCCTATAATTCGTCGCGCATTTATTAGCATGTTACAAAAACAGTGTCAAAATGCTTGTTCTATCGCTTATGTAACAGAAACAAGTTTACAGAAACGTTATCCCCCAGCCAAAGGAGCATTTCATACTCATTATTCCTCAATTCAGTTAGAAAAACATGATTATCAACAGCGTGAACACTATAATATTGCTCAACAAAATAATGAAAAACGATTAAACATACTTTGTATTGGTAATCTTGCTCAGCCTTATAAAGGTTGTGACTTTATGCTAGAAACCCTTGCAAAAATGAAAGTAAAAAACTATCAATTTCAATTAACCTGGGTTGGCGGCGGCGGTTTACTTGATGAAATGCAAGTATTGTCGAAAACACTTGGTATAGATAAACAGGTTAATTTCATTGGGAATTTAAGTGAACGTGAGCAAATATCAGCGCAATTAGACAATGCTGATGTTTTTGTACTGTGTTCTCGTCAAGAAGGCTTACCACGTGTCGTTATAGAGGCGATGGCGCGATCATTGGTGTGTATTGCCACCAATGTTGGTGGTGTGCCTGAGTTACTTGCTGATGAACAAATTATTGAGCGCGATAATGTTGAACAGTTAATGCAAAAACTAGCTGAGCTGTATACGATGGATGAAACAGAATTATTGGCGATTTCTGCTGATAATTATAATAAAGCATTACAGTACGAAAACAGTGTGTTGGCAGCACGACGTAAACAGATGTATCAAGCATTAGAACAAATGAATTAGACTGATTTAGCACAATCAATTTTAGATAAAAATAGAATAAAAAATCATGAAAGTACTACATTTACTTAAAACCTCTGTTGGTGCTAGTTGGGCGCTAAGACAAACAACCGAACTTGTTAAGCTTGGTGTTGAAGTTCATCTGGTTTTACCGCCGGGTCCAATGGTTGAAAAATATCTACAAGCAGGCGTTCAAGTGCATTTGTTTGATCCTTCATTAAGTTTAGGTAAACCTTGGCTTAATATTGCTCGTGCACAACGTTTACGTGCTCTAGTTAAACAACTTAAGCCAGATATTGTGCATAGTCATTTTGTCGCTACTACCTTATTAATGCGCCTCGCTCTGTTTAATCTTGACGTGATAAAAATATTTCATGTGCCCGGACCATTACATTTAGAACATACTTTTTTTCGTCAACTCGATTTATTAAGTGCAGGTAAGCAAGATTACTGGCTTGCATCATGTTTATGGACTCAACATAAATATCAACAATGTGGGATTAGTGCAGAGCGAGTTGGGCTTGCTTACTATGGCGTAAATGAAGGTGACTTTGCTTTTAACGAATTAAAATCAACGGAGCTTAAAGAATCATTAAATATGAATGAAAATGATTTTTTAGTCGGTATGGTTGCGTATTTTTATGCGCCAAAGCGTTATTTAGGTCAAAAACGTGGTTTAAAAGGGCATGAAGATTTAATTGATGCTTTAGTCATAGTTCGCAAAAAACATCCTCATGTTAAGTGTGTTTTCGTTGGTGGAGCATGGGGAAATACTGAATATTACTATGAGTCAGTAAAGCAATACGCTGCAGAACGCCTTGGTGATAATTGTGTCTTTTTAGGTACACGAAAAGATGTCGCGGCACTTTATCCTCAATTTGATCTTGCTGTTCATCCATCGCATTCAGAAAATGTTGGTGGTGCGGTAGAGTCAATGTATGCCAATGTTGCCACATTAACAAGTGACGTGGGAGGATTTCCAGATCTTGTTGTTGATGGTCAAACGGGTTATATGGCGAAAGCGAAAGATCCGCAATCATTAGCGAATAAAATTATCGCGGCGATTGCCAATCCTGAGCAACGTCAACAACAAGTATTAGCGGCTTCGGCAAAAGTTAAACAAGTCATGAATGTGCAGAATAATGCAGTGCAAGTGTATGAATTTTATAAAAGCGTGTTAAATTTAGAAGGTAAAACTTTACTTAATAAGAACCAAAACAATAGCGTTAGTGAGAAATATGATGCTTAAAAGAACCGTTGATATTTTAGCCTCTTTTTTTGGGTTGTTAGTATTATTTATACCACTGGCATTATTGGCTGTATTAATCAGAGTAAAATTAGGCTCTCCGATATTTTTTACACAGCAGCGTCCAGGTATACAGGGTAAACCTTTTAACATGCTTAAGTTTCGCTCGATGACCAGCGAGTGTGATGCAAATGGTGAGCTTTTGCCTGATGAACAGCGCTTACCAGCATTTGGTCGATTACTTCGATCAACTAGCTTGGATGAACTACCGGGCTTAATAAATGTATTTTTGGGTAATATGAGTTTGGTCGGCCCTAGGCCATTATTAATGGAGTATTTGCCATTATATAATCAGGAACAGCAAAAGCGTCATAACCTTCGGCCAGGCATTACGGGTTGGGCGCAAGTTAATGGCCGCAATACCTTATCATGGGAAGAAAAGTTTGCTTTAGATGTTTGGTATGTCGAAAATCAAAGTTTTCTGTTAGATATGAAAATTTTATTGTTAACCGTTATTAAAGTATTTAAGCGTGAAGACATTAACCAACAAGGCCAAATGACGATGAGCAAATTTACGGGCAATAAGGTAGAAAAGAGCAATAATGAGCGACTTTAATAAACAAAAAACATTGATTATTATTGGTGCAGGTGGACACGGAAAAGTGGTCGCCGACTGCGCAGAGGAAATGGCTTGTTATCATGAAATTTTCTTTTTAGATGGACGGGCACCAGATCTTAACAACTGCGGTGTTTGGACGGTAATTGATCAACCTCAAAATTTCTTAGATTATAACCAAGAAAATGTTGATTTTTTTGTTGCCATCGGAGAAAATTCAAGTAGAAAAAAATGGTTAACCAAGTTAATAAAAAGTGATGTTAATGTAGCAACGTTAATTCATCCTAAAACTGTTATAAGTAAACATGTATTAGTGAAGAAAGGGAGTCTTATTTGTGCCAATGCAACAATAAATGCATTTACGCAAATAGGGATAGGTTGTATTGTAAATACAGCGGCAAGTATTGATCATGATTGTTTTATTGATGATTTTGTTCACATAGCCCCTGGAAATAGTATTGCGGGTACAGTAACAATAGAACAGTTATGTTTTGTGGGTATTGGTAGTAGTATTATTCAAGGTGTTACGTTAGGTGAGAGCTCTATAATTGGTGCCGGTTCAGTAGTAATTAAAAATATTGCTGAAAATACACTTGCCGTAGGTTGCCCTGCAAAACCAATAAAAAAATTATAAAAAATATATAAACGGAACTAAATAAGCTTAATGGATTAATCAAATAATAATAAGAGATCCAAAAATGTTAAATGGTCCTTTCTCTCCTTGGCCGAGTTTTGATGAAGCTGAAAAAAATGCGGTACTTGCGGTACTTGACTCTAATAAAGTAAATTATTGGACAGGCCAAGAAGGTCGTCAATTTGAACAAGAGTTTGCTGCTTTTAGTGATTCTCAATATGCTATTGCTGTTACCAATGGCACTGTTGCTTTAGATCTGGCGTGGCAAGCCCTGGAGATGCCCAAAGGGTCAGAAGTGATTGTGACTTCACGCACTTTTCTCGCCTCAGTATCCTCAATTGTCCTAGCGGGTTTAATTCCCGTTTTTGTTGATGTTGATAAAGACACACAAAATATTTCCATGGAGACTATCAGAGGTAAAATTTCGAGTAAAACTAAAGCAATTCTTTGCGTACATTTAGCTGGCTGGCCATGTGAAATGGATGAGATGCAGCAATTAGCTGATGAGTTTGATCTTTTTATTGTTGAAGATTGCGCGCAAGCACATGGTGCTAAATATAAAGGGCGATCTGTGGGGAGTTTTGGCGATATCTCAGCTTGGTCTTTTTGCCAAGACAAAATTATGACGACCGCAGGTGAAGGCGGTATGGTTACGACCAATAATAAAAATTATTGGGAAAAAATGTGGTCCTTCAAAGATCATGGTAAATCGTGGTCAGCTATTTACGAAAAGTCACATCCTCCTGGCTTTCGATGGTTACATGAGTCGTTCGGTACTAATTGGCGAATGACTGAAATACAAGCAACGATTGGCCGTTTACAACTGAAAAAAATGCCTACATGGCATCAAATTCGCGCTCAATATTCTCAGCAAATATTCTCAACCGCTAGTCAATTTGACAGTTTACGTGTTCCAGCGATTCCTGATTATATTGATCATGCTTTTTATAAGTGTTATGTGTTTGTTGAAACAGAAAAATTAAAAAATGGTTGGGATAGAGATCGTATTATGACCGAAATTAACGCGAAAAATGTTCCGTGTTTTTCAGGTTCTTGTTCGGAAGTTTATTTAGAAAAAGCTTTTGATAATACGAGCTTTCGCCCAAATAAACGTTTAACAAATGCGATGGAATTAGCGGAAACAAGTTTAATGTTTTTAGTGCATCCTACGCTTAAACAAACAGAAATTGATTTAACCTTAGCGGTATTAAGCGAAGTAATGAGCGAAGCATCCATATGATGATTTTAAGTAGAATATTTAATATATCTGCAAACGCTAAATTATTGATTGAATTTTTTTGGGACTTTTTTGCAATAATATTCGCGTTACTTGGTAGTTATTGGATACGTCTTGGTTTTGCCAATGAAAACATAACACACAATGAACTGTATTTATTGTCAGCTACGTTAGTTTTTACGCTAAGTTTGCTAGTTATATTAGGCCATTATCGGCATATTATCCGCTATTTAAGTGGTACCGCATTGATGGCTTTACTCACCAGTATAACCGCCTCTTCTGCTTTTATGTTTATCATGCAATTCCCTTTGCATGCATTTTTACCAAACAGCGTGCCTTTTATCTATTGGATTATCGCCACAATGTTGATTGGTGGACCGAGATTTACACTTTATTTTGTGGTTAAAAGTCAAGGTTATAAACAACGTGAAAAGTGTTTGATCTTTGGTGCAGCGGATACCGGTCGAATGTTAGCGTTAACCTTAAAACATAATTCTGATTTATTTCCTGTAGCATTCATTGATGACAAGAAAAAATATCGTGGTAAAAAAGTACTCGGCTTAGAAGTGAGATCGCGCAAGGAAATTGCGATGTTAACTAAAAAATATGATGTAAAAAAAATGCTGATTGCTGTACCTAATACCTCAATTGCACGCCGCAAAGAATTAATCAAAGAACTTGAGCCTCATGCACTAGAATTGTTGACAGTGCCAAATTTGAAAGAATTAATGTCGGGTGAACGCAAAGTTAACGAACTTCGTGAAATCCATATTGAAGACCTATTAGGCCGTGAATCTGTACCGCCCATTAACGAATTATTGCTTCCTAATATTGTTAATAAACATGTTATGGTGACGGGTGCTGGAGGCTCTATAGGTAGTGAGTTGTGCAGACAAATTATCAAACATCAACCCAAAAGTTTGGTTCTGTTTGAAATGTCAGAGTTCAATCTCTACCAAATAGAGCATGAGTTAAGAGCCAAATTTCCTGAAGTTATTATTTTTGCGGTATTAGCAACCGTACAAGATTCAGAAGTGCTGCGGGAAACATTGGAAAAATATACTATTCAAACGATCTATCATGCTGCAGCATACAAGCATGTACCTATGGTTGAATGTAATATTACTATGGGTATTCGTAATAATATTTTTGGTACGGCTAATGTTGCTTTGGCTGCTGCAGAATATAACGTCGAAAAATTTGTTTTGATTTCAACGGATAAAGCTGTACGCCCAACAAATGTTATGGGGGCAACCAAGCGATTTGCAGAGCTTTATGTACAAGGTATTGCACAACTTTGTGATAAAACTGAATATTCAATCGTGCGCTTTGGAAATGTTTTAGGCTCGTCAGGATCTGTTGTGCCATTATTTACTAAACAAATTGAAGCAGGTGGTCCTATTACGGTTACCCACCCTGATATCATTCGCTATTTTATGACCATACCTGAAGCAGCTCAATTGGTGATACAAGCTGGCTCTATGGGAAAACATGGGGAAGTGTATGTTTTAGATATGGGTGAACCGGTAAAAATTGTTGATTTAGCAACTAAAATGGCCCATTTAATGGGGTATACTGTAGCCTCAGAAGAATACCCTGAAGGTGATATAAAACTGAATTTTTCAGGGTTACGCCCTGGTGAAAAGTTATATGAAGAGCTTTTGATAGATGATGCTGATACCGATACTGCACATCCATTAATTATGGGAGCTTCTGAATTTAAATTACCTTTCAATGAGATAGTTAAATTATTAAGTCAATTAAATTACGCTTTAGTCACACGAGACGAAAGCAAAGCCAAAGACATACTTATTTCTGCTCCTTTAGCCTATTCTCCTGCCAGCCATGCATGAATTAATAAATATAAGGTAATACTTTAACCTTATATTTATTTGGCGTAATAATTGCTTGGATAGTGATGTTTTTTTGACATTAATTTAGTTGATATAGGTATTCTATGATCCGAGCTGCTTTATTCATTATCACATTGCTTTTTATTGGGGCATCACAAGCAACTGATGTTCTTATTGATAAAAAGGCTTCACCTTTGGAGCTCGATGTTTCTGGCTATACAACGGATAACTTTAACCCTACTCTTGATAACGGACGTCGTGCAAGTTTAGTGGGGTTGTCTGCGCAAGGTAAATTGGTCAACATTAATGATGTGCTATCATTGCAGGCAAAGTATGCCGCTAATTACCAAGAAGCAAAATTAGATTCGACTACATTAACAAAAACAAAAAATTTTTTATCAACTGAGCTTGGTTTACTCGCTCGAGCATACCTACAAAAAGAATGGTATGTTGATGCGGGAATTAACTATGCAAAAAAAGATGAGTTGTTAGGTACAGGCATTTCTAAACTGCGTAAAAACGTAACATCGGCGGATCAACAAACTAATACAACGGCATTCGCGGGTATCACTTATGGTAGTGATACTGCTAATCGCAATATTTCCTTAACCTATACTCAGTCGAATATAGAATACGCTAATATTAATAATTACTCGTCGTTATTTTCTTTCACGCAACAAACATTAGCGGCTAATGTTAAATTTAAATTGTCGAGTGCTACTCACTTTATTTTTTTTGTAGAACATCAGCAGGATAATTATGATGCTATAAGTCGTGACGATAGTGCAATGCAAAGAATCATGGCTGGTATGGATTGGCAACCTAGTGGTAGTTCAACAATTACAGCACTGGTTGGGAAGTATCAACGCAGTCCTGATTTAGCTGATAAAACATCAGGACTTACTTGGCAACTTAGTTACCAATATAATCCGCGAGATGATTTTAAAATGCAATTATCGTCAACACAGTCATCGATTGCTGGCGAAAGTGAAAGTTCAACCAATTCAGTTAAGCAGCAATGGCAATTGCAAGCTGATTATTTTTATAATTCACTATGGAATTATGGTGTTAATGTACTTAGCTCACAAACAGAATATAAAGAATCTTTGGGTAAGCGTACTTTTGACGAAACATTTGTTAAATTATTTATGAATTATCAACATAGAAAATATAGTGGTGCCCAGCTTTATATTGGTCATCGCAGCGCAAAAGAAAGTACAAATATTATTGATTATCAGCAAAATGAGGTCGGCATAAGTTGGCATTCCAAATTTTAACTATACTGCTATTTTTGTTAAGTTCAGTGACTTCTTTACCTGCGGATGCAAGTGAAGAACAATTTGTTATTGGCGCGGGCGATAGTATTTCGATTGTGGTTTATAATGAGCCAGATCTCACTGTGCATACCAAAGTTGGACAATCTGGTCGAGTTAGAATTCCTCTCATTGGTGATATAAATGTTATTAATAAAACCAGTAAGCAGTTGAGTGATGAGTTAGAAGCAGCTTTTAAAGATGGTTATTTAGTTCATCCCAGTGTATCCGTCATTATTGATGCTTTTCGACCATTCTTTATTAAAGGCGCAGTAAAATCAGCTGGGGCTTATGATTTTGTGTTTGGTTTAACTGTCGATCAAGCGGTAGCAATTGCAGGCGGTTTAAAAGATCGTGCCTCCAAAGACAAATGGTATATTTTAAGAGGCGCTCAGAGAAATAAAATAAAAGTTAAAAAAAGCACAAAAGTGTTACCCGGTGACATAATCACCATTGACGAAAGTGTGTTTTAACGATGACTAATGCAAATCAATTACCTGAAAGTTCCTTTGATTTAGGAGATTTGCTGAGTTTTGTTTGGCAATATAAATTTAGAATTTTGCTACTTACTGCTTTTTTTATATTTTCAGTGGGATTTTTTGTACTACAACTGCCTAAGGTTTACGTGGCTTCGAGTACGATATTGCTGAGTGATAATGCATCAAGTTCACAAATGCCAAGTCTGGCAAGTTTTACCGCTAGTGGTAAAGATAGTGAAATGGATACCTACATTGAATTTATTCGTTCGCGTCAATTTATTACACTTATTATTACCGATCTCGCGCTGCAAGATGAAAAAGAATTTCACCCTAAAAATTCAAAAAATAGTGATTTGATTAATTACGCCATCGACGAATTTAGTTCAAAACTAACGCTAAGTAAAGTCAGAAATACTGATATGTTACGGTTAAGTTTTGCTTCGTTTAATGCCGAATTGGCAACTAAAATTGTGAATAGTATTGGCCCAGCATTTTTTCGTTTTCATGCAAATTTACAACAGAAAAAGGTACGTGAAAGTTCCATTCGATTAAACTCACAATTAGAAGAAATAACCACACGTTTAGCGACAGCAGAAAAAAAACTTCAATCTTATCAAGATAAATATGGCATTGTTGATGTACACATTCAAATTGAAATGGCTAAGAACGAGTTAACATCTTTAATTAAAGAACAACTGCTTAATGATAAATCGATCTCCGAAGAAATGGCATCGATTGAGCAAATAAAAAATGCAAGTAAAGATGAAAAAATGCTTTTGCAAATTCCATGGGTAATGCAAAACAGTTTATTGAAAAATGTTCAAAATCAAATTTTGTTACAAAGCAAAATTTTATCAGAAATATCGAAGCGCTATAAAAGTAAACATCATCGTTATATTGCAGCTAAATCTACTTTAGTTAATTTAAAAAAAGAGTTGTCTGATTTAATAATCCAATTATCTAACGGTCTTAAACAAAGTATAAAACGTCATAAAGCACGGCAAACTGAATTAAATAGTCAAATTACTAAAATAAAAAGTAATTTAAATGAGTTAGGGAAACAAGAATATCAGCTGGCAAAACTGACACGAGATCTTGAGGCCATGCAAAAAGTGTCGGAGTTATTTAGTAATCGCTTACGAGAAACCGATATGTTACAGGGCATAGGGATGTCGAAAGAATTTGCGGTGGTAGACTTTGCGTCGGTACCGAAATTTCCAGCAAAACCCAAAGTGACGCTAATTATGCTTATGGTTAGCATTGTTTCTACACTTTTTAGTATTGCTTTTTGGCTAATATTGCATTTTAAAAATGATATTGAAACGACTTACCGTCATACCTTACGGCAAATGAATATTCCGGTACTAATCTCCTTACCTAAAGTTAAAAAAGCTTTTATGACCCGCTCTACTTTGCCGTTGCGTTCTGCAAAAGGAGAAACAAGTTATGAATTTTCAGAAGCGATAAGATCGCTAAGAACCTCAATTTTAATAGGTCAAAACCAAGATGAAAATAAAATTGTTGCCATAACGTCAGCAAATCCTGGTGAAGGTAAAGCATCGTTAGTGATTAATTTAGCTGAATCGTGCAGTAACATGGAAAAAGTATTATTAGCGGATATTGATTTGAGTAGGCCTTCAATCGCCAAAGCCTTTCAATTAAGTGACAATCAACCTGGGATTACGGATTACTTTACAAAAGATATAAAATTTGGCGAATGCTTGCATCATGAAAACATTAATCGTTTAACCGTTTTACCCAGTGGGCATATTCCTAAAGATCCATTGGCGATGATCTCAACTCAACGTTTTGTTGATTTTATTGAAAAATTACGATTACGTTTCGACCGCCTTATTTTTGAAGCACCGCCAATAAAAACAATCAGTGATGCGTTGATACTTTCGCGACTTGTCGATAGTGTTATTGTTGTTTGTGATATGGAAATCACTGAAATTACTACATTGAGTAAAACCATCCAACGTTTAAAAGAAGCCGATATTAAAGTGTTGGGCGTTGTATTTAATCGCGCAAAATAAACCTATCTAAAATACCGAATAATTGTTTTAATTTGCTTGACATATTATGTCAAGCATTCTAGATTAGTTAACACTTCATTAATGATTTTATTAATTCATATTCATATAAGGAGGGAACTAATGAATTATTTATTGATGGTTGAAACATGGATCATTGTTGCTGTGATTTTATCTTTAGCTGAAATCGTAATCCCAGGTGGAATACTGTTTAATTTAGGTATTGCATCATTGATTGTCGCGATAGGCATAAAGTTTGCGATTTTAGATACCTGGGTAATGGTGTTAACTGTTTGGTTTATAGTGGCAACGTTCTTATTGTTTATTCTTAATTTTTTTACTAATAAATTCTTCGGTGGTGAAAAATCAATTGATAACACTGACGAAGAGTTAGATATTTTTGGTAAAGATGTTTTAGTTATTGATAACATCGGTCCCGGAACGCAAAAAGGCCGAGTAGCATTTCAAGGTACAACATGGACGGCACTGGGAGATGGCAGTGAAATTACTGCTGGCAGTCATGCTAAAATTATTTGTAAAGATAATATCTCTCTTGTTGTTGAAAAAATTTAATAAAAACCTAAAATTCAAGGAGTTATGATTTATGTTAGCTATGTTTACGTTTATATTTTTAGCCTGTCTATTTTTATTGGTTAAATTGATTTTAGTCGTAGAAATGAGGGAAGTGTGTGTCGTTGAGCGTTTAGGGAAGTTCCGTGCAGTAATGGAACCTGGTATTCATTTTTTAATTCCATTTTTTGATCGGGTTTCTTATCGTCATGAAACACGTGAGCAAGTGTTAGATATACCAGCACAAAGCTGTATTTCACGTGATAACACGCAAATCGACGTTGATGGTTTGGTCTATATTCAGGTGATGGATGGTGCTAAAGCGAGTTACGGGATTGAAGATTATCGCCGTGCAAGTATCAATTTAGCGCAAACAACTATGCGTAGTGAGATTGGTAAATTGAAATTAGGACAAACGTTTTCTGAGCGTGATCAACTTAACGAAACTATCGTTAGGGAAATTGATAAAGCTTCTGATCCTTGGGGAATTAAAGTATTGCGCTATGAAGTACGTAATATTACGCCATCGTTTAATGTTATTCATACCCTTGAAAAGCAAATGGAAGCCGAGCGCAAAAAACGGGCAGAAATCACTTTAGCCGAAGCAGAACGAGAATCTACCATTAATTTGTCGGAAGGAGAGCGTCAAGAAGCCATTAATATCTCTGAAGGCGCAAAACAAAAACAAATTAATGAAGCCCATGGTCGTGCCCAAGAAATTGATATTTTAGCGGATGCAACGGCACAAGGTATTAATATGATCGCACAAGCCTCAGCAAATCCCGGTGGAGATAAAGCGATAAAAGTTCGCCTGTTAAATGAATTTATTAAACAAACGGGTAATATTTTGGCAACAGCCGATGTTTCAGTATTGCCAAGTGAAGTCGCGAAACTTGATGGCTTTTTTAATGGTATGGAACAAGTGACTAATGCCGCGCATGTTGCACAAGGAGGTAAATAATTATGTTAAACAATATTGAAAAAATAGATTTATTTGTATTAATTGTATGGGCAGTAATTTTTTTAATTTTGGCTTATAAATTCATCCAAGCAATTTGTTTGGTACCGACTAAATCGGCTTATGTAATTGAGCGTTTAGGTAAGTATCGTTGTACCTTAGACGCAGGTTTTCATGCGCTCATCCCTTTTGTTGATCGGGTTGCCTATGTGCAAGATCTCAAAGAAGAAACTATTGATGTGCCGCCGCAAGAATGCTTCTCGAAAGATGAAGTGAAGGTTGAAGTTGATGGCGTTATTTATATTCAAGTGATCGATCCTGTCAAAGCGAGCTATGGCATAACCAATTATCGCTTTGCTGCGACGCAGTTAGCGCAAACAACTACACGTTCAGTGATCGGTACCCTTGATTTAGATCGGACTTTTGAAGAGCGAGATTTGATCAGTGCTAAAGTGGTTGATGTACTAGATAAAGCGGGTGAAACATGGGGGATTAGAGTGCACCGTTACGAAATAAAAAATATCACCCCTCCTGAAACGGTTAAAAATGCGATGGAGATGGAAGTGAATGCTGAACGTGAACGCCGTGCCATTTTAGCGAAAAGTTTAGGGGATAAACAAAGCCGGATCAATCGTTCAGAAGGACTTAAAGCGGAAATGATAAATATTTCCGAAGGTGAAATGCAGCGTCGTATTAATGCCGCAGAAGGTAAGGCTGAAGAAATAACCTCTATTGCTAAAGCAACAGGTGCATCTATCGCTAAAGTGGCTGCTGCTATAATTCAGCCGGGTGGGCAGCAAGCGATAGAAATGCAATTAAAAGAACAATATTTGTTGCAAATGGAAGGGTTAAGTAAAGCGAACACTAAAGTGATTTTACCTGCTAATTTACTTGATTATGAACAATGGTTAAATTCACTTGGTATGGCTAAAAGTTAATTCAACTCGTAGCCATGCATTGATAACATCACAAAATTGAAGAAATATAGAATGACTATGTTTAATCAATTTTGTTTGTTCTAAGCTCGCTAATGCTGCTCTGAGGTGGGAATAAATTTAATGGAATTGTTATTATGTTAACCATGCTAAAAGATCAGGATAAACAAAACGATAGTTGAGTGTATCCTGAATTTTTTGGGCACAAATGATTTTTGAGTCAGTTAATGCCTGCTTATCATCAAATTGCGGGGGTGTTAATTTTAATGCATTTGCTGCTTGTTGATAAAATTGTTTGCGGTTAGGATGAGCGCTGCTTACGCCATTAAATACTATTGTTTTTTGTTGAACAAAGAGATCGTTAGTACGATTCATCGATTTTAACAAGCCAACAATAATACCAACTGCGTCTCGTTGATGAATTAAATTGACAGGCGCAGCGCCATTCGTTAATTGGGTTTTACCTGCTAGAAAATCACCCGGATGTCGATCTTCGCCTACCAATCCAGCAAAACGAATAATGCAACTATTCCCCTTGAAATTGTGTAATTCCTCTTCCGCTAAACGTAATGTGTGAACTTTTTTATGGGTTATTTGTAGATGAGACTCTTCATTAACTTTACCTGATAACCCGCCATACACCCCAGTAGTACTGATTAATATGAGTTGTTGAATATTCCCCATATTGGCTGCATTAACGAGTGTTTTAATATTTTCAATATAGTGCTTGTTACCTCGCTTTAATTGCGGTGGAATGCAGATCACTAATTGTTGCTGTTTGAATACATCAAGCAGGTTTAGTGTTTTTTTATCATCGGGAAGTGATAATAATTCACATTTAAATCCCTGTTGTTTTAATTTTGGTTGTTTTTCGAGGGTTGTAGTTGTAACGATGACTTGATCATGGTGGCGCTTTAATTCTGTTGCTAAAGCACAACCTAACCAGCCGCCGCCAATTATACCTACTTGGAGTTCCGATGATTCATGTTGATTCATTTTAGATGTATTCACTTTGCTTGTGATTGTTGGTGGGCTTTAATCTGCTCAACAATTTCGTTCGCTATTTTGTTGGGTAAGGGCACCGAAAGATTATATTGTGCTATTTTCCAACCAGCCTCGGTTTTATAAAGTAGGCCACTACTGCGACATAGCCCATAGTTTTTATTTTCTAATAATTCATCAAAAAAGGCACTGTTATTTTTTTTATTTACCGTGATATGGCGCTCGAGGGTTTTATAAGTCCAGCCATGGCCTTTATTAAATAAAGGCTCAACAAAGTGTTTAAATTCTGTTTTGGTCCAGCGCTCGGTTGCATCGGTACCTAAGAACACCGCATCGTCAGTTAATAAAGCAAAGTATTGGTGTAAATTCGCTTCTGAGGCGGCTTGATGAAAACTGTTTAGCGTTTTATCAATATCAATATCGCTATCTGCATAAGTGAATGTGCTTATGCTGATAAAAAAGAAAGTAACTATTGCTGTTCTTATCATGGTAAATGCCTTTTTTGTAAAATCAATTTAGTTAGTTGGAATAACCACATACATTCCTTCGAAAATAGCAGCAATGTTATCACCATTGTAAACTTCTACTTTACAAGTAAAACGGGCTTTTTTACCAAGAGGTATATTATCAATAGCGCCTGTTGTTAGTTCTATTCGGGTTTTCGCCTGAGCAAAACCCGTTATCGGCGCGAGATAACGAATTTCTCCTTTGGCAAGTACAATATCTGCGTAGGTATTCATTTTTTTATGTTCTAATTGCATATATACCCAAGCCCAACCCGTTAATGTTGCTAAGGTATAGATGCTGCCGGCGAACATAGTATTGTGTAGGTTTTTATTAAAAGCTTGGTCACAAGAGGTGATTAAACTGTGCTGATCATAATAACAAAGCTTAATATTCATCGCTTTGCTTAATGGAATAGTGTTATGCCAAATCGTTTGTAACTGCTGTGCTAACGGTTTTTGATGAAGCGCTAGCGGAGATAAACTTTTTGTCATGGTGTAATGGTTTACTTGGTCATAGAGTTGATGCGCAAATCCTTGCTTGAAATACCCCAATTTATGGTAAAAATTAAGCGCTTGCTCTCGAGCGTTTAAAGTAATTTCATTAATACCTTGCCTTGCTGCTTCTTGTTCTAATGCTTGAATTAACTGTTTTCCAAACCCTAAACCTTGGCTATTTTTTTGCACTGCCATATAACGAATTTGTGCTTGATGTTGGCCTACTTGGTGAAAACGACCAACGGCTATAATTTCATCATTTTCGTTTACTAGCATTCGGTGACAAGCTTGTTGTTCAAATTCATCTTGCTCACTGCCTAGTGGCTGCTGCCAAGGTTTGCGTAATATTTGCCAGCGCAATTGATAATATTTTTCAAATTCTTCAAGGGATTGCGGTGCTTTACAATACAATTTCATCTAAACTACCTAGTATGAACCTATCTAAAATAACCCAGCAGGGTCGATTACTTTACTTTAATCAATGTGCAGACTCTATTAGCATTTATGAAAATGATCATTATCGCTGGCTGATGTTTGACGACGTTTTTCAAAGTTTAATGCTTAAGCGTAATCCTGCAAAGCTTATCTTACCCCATCAATATATTTTAATGTTGCCTTTAGTGTTTTTTCGTCCTAAAAAAGTATGTGAGTTTGGTTTAGGTGGTGGCAATATTGGTCGATTTTTAAAAGAACTTGCTAACGATATGCAGCTTGCCAGTGTCGAAAAAAACGGTCAAGTGATTGACTGTTTTAACGAATTTTTTAATCCGATGAATAGCGAAATCAAATTAATTCATAACGATGCCGAAAGTGCCTTATTTGATAAAAACTTAAGGCAGGCTGATTGGTATATTTATGATATTTATCAACATAATAATGAGGCAACCAATGCTCAATTATTAAAGTCCAAGTTATTATCAAAAGCGCTCAGTGAAGATACTTGGTTGTCATTAAATTTACCCGATCCAACGGAGCCTGAGCTTAATTATTTAATTCAACAACTACATCCCGTATTTACGGAACATAAAATGGTGATTTTTAAAGTGCCACGTTTTTTGAATATAGTGATCCATTTAGTCCCCAGAAAGCTTTTTGTTAATGGCGAATTATTAAAAAGCGAGGTAAGTTATTTGCCTCAATATAGGCAAAATCGTGGCGTTAATTATTGGCAAGCACTCAGCATTTCAACATAAAGGTAACAGGGCCATTATTAAGCGATTTTACCTGCATATCTGCACCAAATTCTCCGGTTGGCACTCGAAACCCTTGTTGGCGCAATTGTTGACAAAAAAACAGATATAATTCATTACTGATCTTTGGTTCGGCGGCGGTGGTAAAACTTGGTCGCATTCCTCTAGTGGTATCAGCAGCTAAAGTAAATTGAGAAACCACTAAAATATCCCCATCAACTTGTTTTACATTTAAATTCATTTTTCCTTGGCTGTCTTCAAAGATGCGATAACCTGAAACTCGTTCAGCTAATCGTTTCGCTTTTGCTTCATTGTCGTTGGGTTCAATGGCAAGTAGTACTAAAATACCGCTTTCAATTTCGCCAATCACTTGATGATTTACACTCACACTAGCCTCAGAAACACGTTGAATTAAGGCTTTCATTTATAACTTTTCCTGTGTGTTCTTCTGCTTTAATTGGAGAGAATATTCTTCGAGTGACACGGTAAATACTGCGCCTAATATTACCACAAACCATGAAATATAAACCCAAACAAATAAAATAGGTATAGTTGCTAAAGCGCCATAAATAGCTTGGTATGAAGGTAATTGTGTAACATATAAAGCGAAGGCTTTTTTCGCTAATTCAAATAAAATTCCGGCGACGACAGCGCCAGAAATAGCAAATTTAAAAGGAACAACCTTATTGGGCACTATCATGTACAAAATCAAAAACGCAGCAATAGAAGAAAAAAGTGGTAATGCGCGTAAAAGTACATTGGTTAAACCAAATAATTCAATATTACCTAACGAAGTCAATGACATTAAATAAGAAGTAACCGCAAGACTACTACCCACTAAAATGGGTCCTAAGGTAAGTATCATCCAATACATTGAAAAGGAAGTAACCAAACGACGTTTTTTTGTTACTTGCCAAATTCTATTTAATGTTTTATCAATGACTGAAATCAGCAATAAAGCAAAGAGGATCAAAAAGGAAATAGCAACGGCTGACATTTTAGAGGCATTTTGGACAAAACCACTTAAATGTTCGCGGACAATTTCGCCTGCAGTGGGGACAAAATTAGCGTAAACAAAGCTTTCGATGGTTTCTCTCATATTTGCAAACAGTGGGAAGGCGGTCATAACAGAGAGCATTACCACAATGAGTGGCACTAATGACATTAAGGTAACATAAGATAAATAACCAGAAACCACCGGTACTTGCTCTTGTTTAACACGTAAAAAAAGATGTTTTAAAAAATTAATTGTTTTTGCTATTGAGGCGCGTTGAAAAAAATCGCTCAGTTTAGTCATTATTTTTAACAATTCACTTTCCTTAAGTTTCAGCCAGTTATAGTATAATACTTATAAATTATACTTCATAACATAGAAAATAAGGATTTATTATGTCTGGTCAAGGTTCAGGCGGCAATGTACTTGCAGCAATTTGTAGTTTTTTTATTCCTGGGTTAGGTCAATTAGTTCAGGGCAGGGTGCTTACCGCTATTTTATTTTTTATAGGGATGATCGTCTCGTGGGCACTTACTTGGGTGTTAATCGGCTGGGCTATGGTACCAATCGTTTATTTATGGTGCATTATTGATGCTGCGCGATATAAAGGCGGCGATTAATATGAATATTGGTAGCAATAAATTAGTACGCATTATTAGCTTATTGTTTGTGTTAGTAAGTTTAAGTGCTTGCCAGTCAGCTTATTATTCTGCAATGGAAAAAGTGGGTGTGCATAAGCGCGATATAATGCTTGACCGTGTTGGTGATGCTAAAGAGTCACAACAACAAGCGCAGCAACAATTTAAGTCTGCACTCGATCAATTATCACAATTGATAAAATTTGATGGAGGTGATTTAGAAGCACAATATGAATTAATTAACGATCAATATGAAGCGAGTAAGAAGTCAGCAGATGAGGTCTCGAAACGTATCGCGAAAATTGAAGATGTTGCACAAGCACTTTTTGATGAATGGGCTGATGAAATCACTCAATATTCAAGTGAAAAATTAAAACGGCAAAGCGAGTTAAAGTTAAAACAAACAGAACGCCGTTACCATAAGCTTATTCAAGTTATGAATAAAGCCGAAAGTAAAATGGCACCAGTGCTTGCTGCGCTTAAAGATAATAGTTTGTATTTAAAACATAACTTAAATGCACAAGCAATTGGCGCTTTGCAAGGCGAATATAACTCCATTAAAAAAGATGTAGAATCTTTAGTTAATGAAATGAATACCGCCATTGAGCAATCACAACATTTTATAGATTTATTAAAAAATTAATTTATAGAATTTGTGTGTTTGGAATGAAGCTGGGTGTTATTAATTAAATTTAAGGTAGCCAGCTCTTCTACATTACTATTAATTACCGATAAAAGCTCAGAAAGTTGCTTAATATCCCTTGGTTGAGCTTTACCTTCTTTGAATAAGTTACTTAGTTTGTGTAACTCTTTCATTTGTATTGGTGTCATAATTTCAACTCCTTTTGATTTTGATATTGGGCTATTTTGTTCATAATGAACAACTACAATTATTAGCCTAGTCTTTATTTGAATATATACCAGTTAGTGCTGAATGAAAATGTAAAAAATTTTCAATGGATTAGAAAATATTTATTTAAGCGGGATTATTTATGTTATTCATTAAAACTTGTTTTTACTTTTTTTGTGATTTTATTTTCTTGATTAAAAGAACTTGGTAGGATATCAACGCCCACCATTTTGCCTAATTTGATCATTACAGGGATAGTGATTGGTGAAAAAGGTAGTACCGCAAAAACACCGATACCCAACCCCTTTAAAACGTCACCAAACTGCTGATTAGCAACTTGAAGATCTTCTTTACTTGCTAAACCTTGAGTGTATTTTTTATAAATGCTGAGCATTTCCTTTGTTTCTGTTTTTTCTTGGTTTAAAGCCACCTTTAAACGCAACATTTGTTGTTTTAAACGCACACTAAAGCGTTTACGCTTTATACGTATTACTCTTCTCGGGGCTTTATATAGCAATATCCATACTTTCATACGCTTAGTTTTACATATTTTTATCTGTTTGTATGAAAAACTTCGTATTAGTTTTTTTCTGAAGCTACGCACAACCTTAAATGACATGAATATTTGATGTGAAAATAATGATTAAATAAAAAATTGATTTTATGATATTCAAATTTTATTTCATTTTATTTTGTGATCACTTGATTAATGTTATAGGCACACCTTTTGACAAAATTGAGCCATTAGGAACACTATTAGAAGTTCCGCCTACACCTTTTATGGTGATAAAAAATAAACTGGCGTGTGTTATCAAATACCACTGTTCGTCAGTTAAATTTTTAGAAATTAATCGTGTTTTTTGTGGGATAACCCCTAAACTATGTGCTTGACTCTCGCCATCGCCATCGCCATCGCCATCGGCATTAGCAACTACCCAAATCTCAAAATTTTGTTTTGATGTCATTATGGGCATGTTGATCAGATTAATGATTAATTTTTGTGATTCGCCATAATGACGAACGATTAATTGTGGCTGTTGATTATTGTCAGTTAAAACGGCTAGATAATTCAGTTTTTGATTACTTTCGTGATGAAGAAAAACAAAATAACCTAATAATACAAAAGTGATCATTGAAAGAACACTAGCTGTGTTATAAGTGTTAAACCCAAATCTAATACGGCTGTGCTTTTCATGTGTATTACTGGGGGTAGGGAGCTGTTCACAAAAATTTTGAATGTTTTGCCATGTTTCTATTTTGGGCGCTAATTCGGGTATTTGTTTATCAAAACGGTTGAAATGATTTTGCCAATAATTGATTCTTAGCACTAGTTCACGATTTGTTTTTAATAGTTTATCTATACGTGTACATACTAAGCTAGTTAATAGCCCAAGAACGTATTGCTGTGCTAAATGCTCAATAATCTTTTTATTGTGGTAACGGCTTAGTTGCTCAGGCATAGATGCAACCTCTCAAATCCTCGTCTGATCCACGATTTAGCGGTGTTGGTTGTAGTCGAAAAGTAATGAGCAATATCATCATAACTATAGCCGTATAAGTAAGCCATTAATATAGCCTTACTTTGTTTTTGCTCTAATTTGGCTAAGCAGTTATTGAGTGTTTCGTTAGAGGTGTTAATTGGGTCATATTCACCATAAGCATTATAAAAATCATCAATGTTTGTTTCTGTTAATATCGTAATTTCTTTTTTATTTAAGCGTTTATCTCGACGCACATGTTCATATGCAATATAGCGAATAATTGAGGAGAGCCATGTAAACGGTTCAATTTCGTTAGCTTGATATTGTTCTCGGTTTTGCCAAATTTGAATAAACGCTTTTTCTAATACTTTATTAGCGGTATCAATGTTTCGAGTGATTCGATAGGCAATGCCATTAAGTTTTGCTGAAGTTAATTGATATAGTTGTGTGAACGCTGTTCTGTCGCCAAGTTTACATAATGTTAAGTACACTAATAATTGTTCGGTTAATTGATCTTTTGGCGTATTGTCTACGGTTTCATTTGAAGCGTTGAAGTCTACTTTTTTTGTTTTGGATAAATCAGTCATAGCAAAATTTTCCGTTTAATGAATGATTTGCAGAGGTAATATAACTTTAGCAAGTCTTTTTAAAAAGAGAAATATCTTAACATAAGCATCAAGATAATAATTTAATGCGGCACTTGATAATTATTGCTGCATTCTTTGTTAGGTTAGTTAATGTTCGCGTAATCACAAGTAAAATGATTAAAGGTCATAATTTGTAACAAAACTAAGCTATTAGCCAAGCGGTTTGCTTTTATTTATTTACTTTTTTGGCTTATAGTTGAAGCATAAAAAATATTAAGGATGTGCTATGACACAAGAAACACAAAAAATTTTAGTTGTAGATGATGACATGCGCTTACGTGCTTTACTTGAACGTTATTTAGTTGAACAAGGTTATGTTGTGAGAAGTGCTGCTAACTCTGAGCAAATGGATCGATTATTAGAGCGTGAAAATTTTCATATGTTGGTGCTCGATTTAATGCTACCAGGTGAAGACGGTTTATCTATTTGTCGTCGTTTGCGTCAAAAAGAAAATAACATTCCTATTGTTATGCTTACGGCAAAAGGTGATGAAGTTGATCGTATTATCGGTTTAGAGCTTGGCGCTGACGATTACATGCCAAAACCCTTTAATCCAAGAGAGTTGTTGGCGAGAATTAAAGCGGTGTTGCGCCGTCGTATTCAAGAAGCTCCTGGCGCACCATCAATGGAAGAAACATTAATCACCTTTGGCGATTTTGAGCTGAACTTAGCAACGCGAGAAATGAAAAAAGGTGATGAAAGTATGTCTTTAACTAGCGGCGAATTTGCGGTTTTAAAATCGTTAGTTACTCATCCAAGAGAACCTCTTTCTCGTGATAAATTGATGAACTTAGCGCGGGGCAGAGATTATTCAGCATTAGAGCGCAGTATTGATGTACAAGTATCGCGCCTCCGTCGGATGCTGGAAGTTGATGCCGCGAACCCTCGATATATACAAACGGTTTGGGGGTTAGGTTATGTATTTATTCCTGATGGCCAAGGCAGTGTCTAATACAGCTGCGAGTAATTGATGAAGGTATTACCGCGCAGCGCGTTTGGACAAACCGTTTTACTCATTGGTTTTTTATTACTAATTAATCAAGTGGTCTCTTATGTTTCATTTATTCTTTATATAATTGAACCAAGTCAGCAGCAAGTAAATGAACTGCTTGCTAAGCAGGTTAGAGTCGTTTTTATTGATATTGACGATGCTCAATTAAGTCCATTAATGGCGCGTGAATTTCATGAACAAACAGGCATTGGAGTGTACCAAGAAAAATATGCCTTGGAGCAAGGATTAGGCGATGCTGTATTCTATCCTTTTAGGTCCCAACAAATGTCTGAACTACTTGGCGGACCTGCTGAAGTGAGAATATCTCAGGGTGATGAATATTTATTTTGGATCCGTCCACCACAAGCACCTAACCTTTGGGTGAAAATACCTTTAACAGGACTAGAAGATGCGAATTTTTCACCCTTAATTTTCTTTTTAATTATTATAGGTAGTTTAAGTGTTGCTGGTGGTTGGTTGTTTGTACGTCAAATAAATCGACCTTTAAAGGCATTACAATATGCTGCTGAACAAGTAGGTCGTGGCAAATTTCCAGAGCCGCTCGCTGAAGAAGGCACCAGCGAAATAGTCTCGGTAACTCAAGCATTTAATCATATGTCAAAAGGCGTTAAACAATTAGAAAATGACCGTAATTTACTTATGGCGGGTATTTCGCATGATTTACGAACGCCATTAACTCGTATTCGTTTAGCCACTGAAATGATGTCTGCTAATGAAGATTATCTTAAAGGTGGAATTGAAGACGATATTGACGATATGAATACGATCATTGATCAATTTATTGATTATATTCGCTACGATGGTCGTGACAAAGCTGAGTTGTGTAATTTAAATGAATTAATTACTGAAGTTGTGCATACCGAACAAACGGTTGGTCGAACTATTCTTATTCACAAGGCTGTTGATTGCCCTTTAATTCCTTTACATATTGTCGCAATGAAACGGGTAATTGCAAATTTAATTCAAAATGCACTACGTTATACAAAAGACGATGTTGAAGTTACTGTTACTTTTGATAATCAAGAAAAGCGGGTATGTTTTTCTGTTATTGATAAAGGTGCAGGTATTCCTGAAAGTGAAATTGAGCGGCTATTTCAGCCATTTACACAGGGTGATACCGCCAGAGGTGGAGAAGGCAGTGGGCTAGGTTTAGCCATTATTAAAAAAATAGTCGATTTACATGGTGGTAAGGTGGAGCTAATGAATCGCAGCGAAGGTGGTTTACAGGCGCGGGTTGTATTACCAATAAAATCATAAAGTACCAATAAAATTATAATCTAAAGAAAGCAAAAAACCGCGATAAACGCGGTTTTTTTATAAAGTTAAACGTTGAGTTTATAACTGAGGGCCTGCACTAATTAATGATTTACCATTGTCAGTATCAGTAAATTTAGTGAAGTTATTTACAAAGCGGTTAGCTAAATCAATAGCTTTAGTTTCCCATTCATTTATATCTTCATACGTATTACGTGGGTCAAGAATATCGCCTTCAACACCCGCTAATTTAGTTGGAACCTCAAGATTAAACATCGGTATTACAGTGGTTTCTTCGTTATCAATTGAACCATCTAAAATAGCATCAATGATTGCACGTGTGGCTTTAATTGAAATACGTTTACCTGTGCCATTCCAACCGGTGTTAACTAAATAAGCATCAGCGTTTGATGCTTGCATGCGTTTTTGTAAAACTTCTGCATATTGAGTTGGGTGTAAACTTAAGAATGCAGCACCAAAACAACTTGAAAATGTTGGTGTAGGCTCAGTAATACCACGCTCAGTACCTGCTAATTTGGCGGTAAAACCTGATAAGAAATAATATTGTGTTTGTGCGGGTGTTAATTTAGCAACGGGTGGCAATACACCAAATGCATCAGCTGTTAAAAAGATAACTTTTTTGGCGTGGCCTGCGCGAGAAACTGGCTTAACAATGTTATCAATATGATAAATTGGGTAAGAAACACGCGTGTTTTCAGTTTTTGATTTATTAGCAAAATCAATTACGCCATTGCTATCAACGGTTACGTTTTCCAATAATGCATCACGACGAATAGCATTGTAAATATCAGGTTCATTTTCTTTACTTAAATCGATAGTTTTAGCATAACAACCACCTTCAAAGTTAAATACGCCGTTATCATCCCAACCATGTTCGTCATCCCCAATTAATTGACGTTTAGGATCAGTTGAAAGTGTTGTTTTACCTGTTCCTGATAAACCGAAGAAAATCGCTGTATCACCATCAGCACCTACATTAGCACTACAGTGCATAGACGCAATGCCTTGTAATGGAAGGTAATAGTTCATCATTGAGAACAAACCTTTCTTCATTTCACCGCCGTACCAAGTGCCACCAATTAATTGAATTTTTTCAGTTAAGTTAAAAGCTACAAAGTTTTCAGAATTCAACCCTTGAGATTGCCAATTCTTATTCGTCGTTTTAGCGCCATTTAATACCACAAAATCTGGTTCAAAGCTGACTAACTCTTCATCTGATGGACGAATAAACATGTTTTTAACAAAGTGAGCTTGCCATGCAACCTCGGTAACAAAACGTACTTTTAAGCGAGTATCTTCATTAGCACCACAAATGGTATCAATAACAAATAAGCGCTTATGTGAAAGTTGATCTGCTACTTGGCCTTTTAAATCGCTCCACGTTTCTGGCGTCATTGGGTGGTTATCGTTTTTACCTTGATCAGACCACCATACGGTATCGCGAGAAGTATCGTCACGAACAATATATTTATCTTTAGGAGAGCGACCAGTAAAAATACCGGTATCAACAGAAACTGCGCCAAGCTCAGTGAGGTAACCTTTATCATAACCTTCGAGACCTGCTTTGGTTTCTTCAGCGAAAAGTAATTCGTAAGATGGGTTGTACACAATCTCTTCAATATCGTTAATGCCATAGGTAGATAAGTCGATTGAGTTTTCCATAGCGGTCATGTTAGTTACACTCCTAAGTGTGAAAGTAAAATATATCCTAAAGACAAGGAGCATAATTTTAGCGTAAATAGTGGTTAAAACCCAAGCAATTTTTTTATACTAGTGAAAGTTTTCAGTGATACTTTCAAATTAAGGCTAACTAAAAAAAATCTTTAAAAATACTGACCGTTTGGACGGTTTTTGAAAAGGCTATAATTATTTATTTATTAAGCAATAAAATGTAAATTTTTTAATACAAAATATATAAAGTATAGTAATTGAAAATGGCATTGTTTGTTAATATTCAAGTCTCTTTGGTTGCTAATAAATCTTTTCCATGTTAAAAAAATGTAAGTGGTGAAGGCTGTCGTCGCTGTACTGCTATTCATTGTAACTTTGCTTAACTAAAATTTAGATAATGTTAAGTGTAAACAACAGATTAAATACAAAAAACACAAAAACACAAAAACACAAAGGGAACAAATAATAATGAACTTTAATAAAACGGCTGTCGCTACTTTTGTCGGAGTAGCGCTAACAACAATGTCTTTTGGTGCTTTAGCGAGCTCAACACATAACACTTCTAAAACATTTAATGTTGCTAACTCTCATTTATCTGCAAATGCTATTGCTTCTCAACAAAAATCAAAAATTCAAACCCCTACAGTTAGCGGTATGCGAAATGAGTTTGATAAAAGTTTGGGCAAAGCGACTTTTCAATGGGCTGGTGTAAATCAAGCTAAACCTGATATGGTAGCTATTGCCCCAGAACACCAATTAGCATATGCCGCTGATTTTTATCTAAATAAATTGCAAGGTGTGTCAGTCACTAAATCATCAAATATTAAACCTGTTTTGAGTGTTGTTCATGATTTAGGTCGCGGTGCAAAAGTTGCCAAATACAAACAAGAAATTGCAGGTATTGAAGTATTCAATCGTGAATTTAATATCATGATGGACCCTGAATATAATTTGGTGGCATCATCAGGCTATTTTGCCGATAAAAAAGCAGCAAATTCTGCTGTAGCGCAATTAAAATTAAAAGATGCTTCCTTTGCTTTTGGTGATGCAGCTAAGGCAATCACTAGTGCTTTTGTCGCAATGGGTGGTAATGATTCCACAATAGCATTATCAGCAAACGGTGAAAAAGGTAAATACGAGCAATTTACCGTTACTAAATCTAATAATGATTTAAAATTAATCGGTGAACCGCGTGCTAAAAAAGTATATTTTGAAGCGAAAGGTCATTTAACTCCAGCATACTATGTTGAAATTGAAACGAGTACTGCAGATAGTGTTGATTCATCTTTATATAGTTATGTTATTGATGCACTATCAGGAAAAACACTATTTAAAAATAACTTAACGAGTCATGCTGAAAAATTTAATTATCGTGTCTATGCTGATGAAACAGGGAAGCCTTGGGATAGCCCACACGGTAATGTAATCCCAGCACCTGCTGATGCTGATCCTGCTGGCTATATTAATGCACCATATTTAGCTGCTCCAATGATAAGTATAACGAATAGCCCATTTAGTAAAAATGATGCATGGCTAGCAGATGATGCAACTGAAACGGTTGGTAATAATGCTTCTGCATATGTTGATGCGATTGCTCCTGATGGGTTAACTAATGGTGACTACACTGCTGAAACAACCTCTACAAATACGTTTGATTATTCATATAATGATAGTGAAGGTGAATACTCAGTAAACAACCGTAAAGCAGCAATTGTTAATTTATTCTTAATGGTTAACTTTTTACATGATGATTTTTATGATCATGGTTTTGATGAAGAGTCAGGTAACGCACAAGCGAATAACTATGGTCGCGGTGGTTATGAAGGTGACCCATTGCGCGCAGAAGCTCAAGACAATTCAGGTTTTAATAATGCTAATATGAGTACACCTGCTGATGGTTATTCACCACGCATGCAGATGTATTTATGGGATAAAGCCAATGCTGCAAATGGTGTTGATTGGGGATTAACCGTTACTGCTGGCGCTGATTTAGGTTTATTGCAATCTACTAGAACATCTAGTTTAGGCCCAGATGTGTTTGCTGAATTTTCAGGTAAATTAGTACGACTTGAAGATGGTACTGACCCAGTAAATGATGGTTGTGAATCGGCTGTTAATGGCGCAGATCTCGCGGGTAATATTGCGGTAATTGATCGTGGTGCTTGTGCTTTTTCTGATAAAATTCTGAATGCTCAAGCTGAAGGTGCTGTAGCTGTTATTGTTGCAAATAACAGAGATGGTGATGTTGCTATTACTATGGGTGGGGATTCTACGGGTATCACTATTCCTAATATGATGATCTCGCAAAATGAAGGTGCAGCTTTATATAGCGCAATGGCAGCCAACGATGTGGTTGTGTCTATGTTTAGTAATCAAACAGAACGTGCTTTTAAAGGTAGTTCATGGGATAACGGTATTGTTGCTCACGAATGGGGTCACTATATTAGTAACCGTTTAGTCGGTAATTCGAATGGTTTAATTAACAACCAAGGGCGCTCAATGGGTGAAGGTTGGGGTGATTTCCATGCTTTACTTGCGTTGTCTGATGCTGATGATGCGTTGATGGCTGGTAATGAAATGTTTGGTACTTCATATTCAGCAACGTCTTATGTAGCAAGTTTTACAGATGGTATTCGTCGTGTACCTTATACAACCAATATGGATATTAACCCATTAACTTTCCAATATATTGAATTATCTGCTGAAGTGCATGACTCAGGTGAAATTTGGGCGTCTATGCTTTGGGATTCTTTTGTTGCTTTAATTAATGACGATCGTCATTCATTTGCTGAAGCTCGTAGCTTGATGAAAGACTACCTTGTTGCTGGTTATAAAATGACGCCAATTGCGCCAACTTATACAGAAGCTCGTGATGCTATTTTGGCCGCAGCTTATGCAAATGATCCTGAAGATTATAAATTAATTCTTGGTGCTTTTGCTCGTCGTGGTATGGGCTTAGGTGCTGAATCACCAAGTCGTTTCTCAACGGATCATCTTGGTGTTGTTGAATCTTATGAAACTGAATTAGCGACTTTTAATGTTACTGCTCATAATTTAAATGCTAATTATGAAGGGTTAACTTCTGGCTATTGTTCAAATGATAATATTTTGGATAAAGGTGAAACAGGTACTGTAAGCTTTACTATTGCTAATAGTGGTAGTGAAGTTCTTTCAGGTGTTGTTGGTAAAGTCGAAGTAGTTAGTGGGCAAGATGTTACTTTAGCTAATGATGGTATGGTTACATTTGGTGATGTTGGCTTATTTAGCTCTACAGAAAGTGCACCAATTGAATTTACTTTAAATGAAGCGGCTACGGCTGATAATTTAGTATTTAAAGTTTCATTTCCAGATTTGGATGCAACGATTAAATCGTCAGAGTATAGTTTTAACACGACTGTGAATTTAGATTTTACAGCACGTGAACCTGTTAAGAATAGTGCTTCTGATGATATGGAAACAGCTGCAACTATGCATGACTTTAGTGAAAATGTTATGGTTGGCGGAGACATGGCTAAAGGAACTGGTTACTTAGATACCACTTATGCTAGTTTCTTTAGAAACAATATTTTAGATATTGGCGATCAATATTTCTTTATCAATAATAACGGATTTTCATCAGATGTAGCGTATGAAACACGTACTTTCCAAGTTGGTTATAATGGTGATTTTGTTATCGATTGGTTCCATTATTATGATTTTGAAGAAAGCTGGGATGGTGGTGTTGTTGAAGTAAGTGTTAACGGCGGTGAATGGGCAGATGTGACCGAAATGGGTGGTCAATATCTAGGTAGTGGTTATCAGAGTGCAATTGATGATCGTGCCGGTACATCGATTTCAGGTAAAGGCGCATTCACAGGATTTGATATTGCTTTTGAAGCGGTAAGTTTTGGTGAATCGTTAAATGGTAACCAAGTTAAGTTCCGTTTTAGAGCCGTTAGTGATAGTAATACTAATGCGTTTGGTTGGATTATCGATGGCGTTAATGTATCAAATGTTGAAAGTAGTGTATTTTCAGATGTTATTGCTGGCGATAGCGTAACTTGTGATAATCGTTTACCTACAGTTAATGTTGGTGATGCTATAGATGTTAAAGGTGGCGCTAGTGTTAGCTTTACAGCTGATGCAGTAGATGCTAATGGTGATGCATTAACATATTCTTGGGTGCAAACTGCAGGTACTTCAGCAACGTTAACTGGTGCTGATACCGCTACTTTGGCATTTACAGCACCAACGGCTAATTCAGGTTCAGAAACATTAACATTTGAATTAACTGTTAACGATGGAACTGGTTCTGTTGTTAAGAGTAAATCTGTAAATGTTACTAATGCACCAGTAATTAAAACTGTACCTAAAAGTTCAAATAGCGGTGGTTCAACAGGTTTGTTAGCCTTGTTGTTATTACCTTTAGCGCTGTTACGTCGTCGTAAATAGTAGAAAATAGTTAAACTTTTTTTAATTAGAAGTTAACTTAGTAAACTTGTTCAAAGCCGATTGTTTTCAATCGGCTTTTTATTTTAAAGGTAAATAAGGAGAATCTATGTTTAAAAGTATATTGTTTGTGACAATCCTAACGCTTGGATTATGTGCTTGTCAGCAAGATAAAAAAAATAATGTCAACAAGCAATTAACTCAAGAGCCATCAATAATTGCTCAAAATCAGACACAAAAAAAAATCTCACAAAAGACTTTAGTGAAAGACAAAGTTACTCAAAACCAAAAATTTAAAAGTAAACTTGAAATGATTCATAATGGTATTGCAAAAAAAAGAGTTTTTGAGATTAATAATGAAAAATTTACGACCAATAAAGGTCATTTTAAAAAAGGGGATCAAATACATAATCTAAATATTAATCAAGACGGTGTTATTAAAGGTTCTATTGTTGTTGTTATGATAGAAAATCAAAGTTTACTAACAGACATTGCAAAACTAGGTCAAAGTGAAAAAATTGCAAAATCCACTTACCGCCTTACTTTTATTGCAGATCAAGATTTATTAGCAATGTATCATCGGATAAAAAAAATGTCTGGGGTAAAAATTGTGGAATTAGAAGTCGATTATACACCCAAGCCAAAAATTGAAGTAATGTGATGTAGCGAACCTAAAGGGCAAAATAATTCGCCCAATAAATTTTTTATAATTTTTATTAAGGTGTTATTTTTTAATGCTTTGTACGTTGAATTAAAGGTGCTAATTTTTGTTCATCAAAATTATATTCTGTTTTGCAATATTCACAGGTCATTGAAATTTTACCTTGTTCGGCTAAAATTTCTTTAATTTCATTCGGTTCTATTTGAGCTATCGCATTTATACATTTTTCAGCAGAGCAACCACATTGATAATTTATTGTTTGTGGTTCATATAAATTAACTTCTTCTTGATGGTATAAACGATAAAGCAGTTCATTAGCGGGTAGAGTATAAATTTCTTCTGCTTTTATGGTGTTGGTTAGCTGCGCTAAATGGTCAAAATCCAATAATTGTTGTTCTTTATCATCGCCGTCAGGTAAAAGTTGCAATAAACTGCCTGCCGCAATATTTTTCTCAAGATCAGTATATAACCAAATTTTTGTTGGGATTTGTTCGGATACTTCAAAATAATGACATAAACAGTCGGCTAGAGTTTCATGTTCTAGGGCGACAATACCTTGATAAGCTTCACCATTTTTAGGTCGAATGGTGATCATCATATTACCTTTGCCAATAAGTTCTTTTAATCCAACAGCATCACTGTGAGTTGATAATTTTGCAATACCTCTAATCTGCTGTATATTTTTATTTTCTGCGGAAGATACTGTGATCATATTGCTATTAATTACTACATAATCAACAGGGCCATCTCCTTGTAATTGTACAGAAATTTCACCATCAATTTTCAAGGTTGCCGTTAATAAACTGGTTGCGGTTAACAGTTCGCCTAATAATTGTTTAACGCCTTGTGGATAATCATGGTTTTTAATCATTGCTTGAAAGCATTGATTGAGTTGAACCAATTCACCACGGGCATGTTTGCCAGTAAATAAATATCGGTTTAATTGATCTTTTATTACAGGTGGTTTTGCGTTAGTCATAATATTAAATTCTATCTTTGAGTTGTCTAATTAAACGGCGTTGTTTTTTATCAGGTTTTTTATCACTAGCAGGACTTAACAAAATTCCTTGTTGGCGTGCTAGGGTGTTTTTTTCTCTTATAGATGCACTACTTTTAGTTTCTTGAAACAAAGTTTGTGCAAAAGTCGCATCACGGCGTTTATCGGCTAAAGCCATAACTTTTACTTCTTTTTCATCAAATCCTTGTCTTACTTTAATTATATCGCCAATAACAACGGCCTTGCCAGATTTAGTACGTTGGCCGTTGTAAAATACTTTACCGCCATCAATCATTTGTTTAGCAATGGCGCGAGTTTTATAAAAGCGCGCAGCCCATAACCATTTGTCTAAACGTGCTGAAAGATCTTTAGTTATATCTTTAGCTTTAGTCATAACGTTCCTTGAATAAACAGCAACTTTAATAGCGCGCAAATTAACACACAGCTATTATTTTTTCCATCTTGGTGTGTTAAAGTGTGCATGTTATTGGAGTGTTAATAGCGTTTTAAGTGTAAATTATAGTAAAAATGTGGTTGGATTGCTTGTTGCTTGGTTAAGGGTCAAGTATTATCGAGTGCTTATATCAACATAACTCTGATTTTACTTTATTATCGTGCTAGCGTGAATAGATAGAAAACGGAATAATAGGTAAAGAAATAATAATAAAATGCTATTGTCTGATCAATTAAATCCTTTATTAGAAGTTTTTGCCAAACTTCCCCAAAAAAAAATCGCGAAAACTATTAGTGTTCTTATGCTCGCTTATATTGCTTATTTGTGCGCGCAATTCACATGGTTTTTTTCATCACAAACAGTTTATAGTACTGCCAATAAAGTGTTGGTTAGTGAGAAAGAAAAATCATCTTATCAAATCAATATTACTAGTATACAAGCGCTTAATTTATTTGGAAAATATAATCAAAAAATTGATCAACAAGCCGTTGAAATAAAAGACGCACCAGAAACACGCCTAAATTTAACATTAAGTGGTGTTGTTGCTACTAGGCATGCCAATATTGGTGCAGCGATCATTGAAAATGCAGGAAAACAAGAAACCTACAGTGTTGGCGATATTATTATTGGTACGCGCGCAACATTAGAACAGGTATTACGTGATCGCGTTTTGATAAAACAAGCAGGTCGTTTAGAAACATTAATGTTAGATGGGTTTGAGTATAAAAAAATTGCCGCGAGTCAAATTAACTCAAGAAAACTTGAACCTGGAATGATCATGAATTCACCTAAGCAAAATGATAAACTCCAACTTGATCAACGAAAAAATAAAGATTTAAAAGAAAAAATGGCTGAGTTGAAAAAAGACTTAGCAGATAATCCCGCCAAAATAACCGATTATTTAAGAATATCACCACAACGCGAGGCAGGAAAAACAATAGGTTATAACTTAATGCCCGGTAAAGATGATGAGTTTTTTAACGTATCAGGACTTAAAGCGGGTGATGTAGCGATACAAATGAATGGGTTTGAATTATCTGACCCTGCGCAAGCAACACAGGCATTAAAAGCATTAAGAGAAGATACTGAAGTATCGTTAACCATAGATCGTCATGGTGATATCATGGAAATACTGTTTAGTATCAATAAATAAAAAAATGACTTACGTGTATAACAATGAATAATTATTTTAAGCGAAAACCTTCTATGATGAATTTGCGTAATACCCTTAGTGCGGTATTGTTAAAAAGTACAATAAAGCGAGTATTGATCAGTGCAACTGTGGCGTTACCCGTGGCCTTAACATTGTCTAGTGTCCCTGCAATGGCAATACAATATTCTCCTAATTTCAAAGGAACTGAAATTACTGAATTTATCAATATTGTGGGTAAAAACCTCAAAAAAACCATCATTGTTGATCCCAACGTTCGTGGCAAAGTTAATGTGCGAAGTTATGATTTGTTAAGTGAAGCTCAGTACTATCAATTTTTCTTAAATGTACTCGAGGTTTATGGTTATACCGCGGTAAAAATGGATAACAATATTATTAAAGTTATCCGCAATAAAGATGCAAAAACATCGTCTATTCCTTTAGTAAGTAAAGAGCATCCAGGTATTGGCGATGAAATGGTGACTCGCGTTGTTGAAGTTAAAAATGTTACTGTTCGAGAATTAACACCATTGTTACGTCAGCTGTCTGATCAAGCGGGTGGTGGCAATGTTACTAACTACGATCCCGCTAATGTTATCATGCTTACTGGTACTGCTGCCGTCGTAAATAGATTGGTTAAAATTATTGAGCGTGTTGATAAAGCGGGCGATCAAGATGTACAAATCATCCCCCTAAAATATGCAACAGCGTCTGAAATGGTCCGCATTGTTGAAGCAATGAATAAATCCACCAATGGAAAATCGGGTACGCCAACGTTTTTAATTCCTAAAATTGTTGCTGACGAACGTACTAATAGCGTTATTGTTAGTGGCGAGTCAAAAGCACGTGAGCGGGTTGTCGGCTTAATTAAACGTTTAGATAATGAATTAGAAAATAACGGTAATACCCGAGTTTTCTATCTTGAATATGCTAAAGCGGAAGATTTAGTTAAAGTTTTACAGGGTGTAAGTAAATCAATTGAAGCGGATAGTAAAAATACAAATACATCAGCCAATAGAAATAATAATAATAAAAATATCAGCATCGAAGCGCATGAAGCAACCAATGCCTTGGTGATCACCGCAAAACCTGAAATGTTACGTTCATTAGAAATGGTCATACGTCAACTAGATGTACGCCGTGCACAAGTGTTAATTGAAGCCATTATCGTTGAAGTGTTTGAGTCTGACGGCGTTAGCTTAGGTGTACAGTGGGCTAATAAAAATGGTGGTTTTACTCAATTTAATAATGGTCCTGCGTCTATTTCAAGTGTTGGTGCAGGCTTAGAAGCGGCACGATCAACACCAGGGACACCAGGCAGTACGGTAACTGACGTAAATGGCAATATCACTGTGAATCCTCCTGGTAATGAAACTAAAGGGGATTATAGTTTAATTGCCAACGCGCTGGGTGCCGTAAACGGTATCATGTATGGTGTCATGAAAAACGACTGGGGCGCCATTGTGCAAGCCGTGAGTACTGATACCAATTCTAATATATTGGCCACACCGAGTATTACCACCTTAGATAATGTTGAGGCTTCGTTTTTAGTGGGCTCAGAAGTGCCGATTATCACAGGGTCTAAAACGGGTAGTAATAACAGCAACCCTTTTCAAACGGTTGATCGCCAAGAAGTGGGTATTAAGCTAAAAGTAACGCCGCAAATTAATGATGGTTCTGCAGTACAGTTAACGATTGAACAAGAAGTCTCTTCGGTTAGTGGTGCGACGGGTGTTGATATATCAATTAGCAAACGTGAAATAAAAACCACGGTTATGGCGGATGATGGTGGTACTGTTGTTTTAGGCGGTTTAATTGATGAAGACGTGCAAGAAAGCGTACAAAAAGTGCCGTTATTAGGTGATCTACCTATTATTGGTCATTTATTCAAATCAACCAGTAATACCAAGCGTAAGCGTAATTTAATGGTGTTTTTAAGAGCAACTATTGTTCGTGATGGCAAAGCAATGAATGAATTAAGTGAGCAAAAATATCACACTATTCGCCAAGTCGAAAAACGTCAACGTGAAATCGGTTTGTCGTTAATGGACAATAATAAGATGCCTTTATTAAAAGAATGGGATAGTTCGTTACAGTTACCGCCAAGCTTTAGTGAATATAAGAAAAAACTATCTGAAGAAGCAAAGGAAAAAACAAAAGCAACACAACCGGAAACAAAGAAAAATTCAACTGAGCAAGTTAATGAGCAATAACATTGAACAATCTGTTACTGAATTATCGGTAGAACAAATAAACCTAGTAAATATTGAAGGAAACGCCGCACAAAATAGTGATGTGGCCAACGAATTTATATTGCCTTTTGGTTTTGCTCGGCGCCATAGTGTACTGGTTAATGTTGTCAAGCATAAAGATTATGATAGTGATCAAAACCAGTACGTTTTGCACTGTATACCAACCGTTAATCCAGCTATTGTTTTAGAAGTTCGTCGTATAGTTAAAATGCCTTTTACGATTGAATTTCATTCCGCTAATGAATTTGAATTGTTACTCACCATTGCTTACCAACGTGATTCTTCAGAAGCGCAGCAGTTGATGGAAAATATTGGTAATGAAGTTGATTTATATTCACTTGCCGATGAAATAACCGAAACAGAAGATTTACTTGAAAATGAAGATGACGCACCGATCATTAAACTGATTAATGCCATGCTCAGTGAAGCTATCAAAGAAAGCGCCTCAGATATTCATATCGAAACCTTTGAAAATACGTTAAAAATTCGTTTTCGTGTTGACGGTATATTAAGAGAAGTTTTACAACCCAATCGTAAATTAGCCTCTTTATTAGTTTCACGTATTAAAGTGATGGCAAAGCTTGATATTGCTGAAAAACGTATTCCACAAGATGGCCGTATTTCTTTAAAAATAGGTGGTCGAGCTGTCGATGTACGTGTTTCTACCATGCCATCAAGTCATGGTGAGCGAGTCGTACTACGTTTATTAGACAAAAATGCAGCACGTTTAGATCTAAAAGACTTAGGGATGACCGAAGCAAATCGCGATAAATTTGCCCAACTTATTGATAAGCCTCATGGTATTATTTTAGTCACTGGCCCGACAGGATCCGGTAAAAGTACAACTTTGTATGCAGGGCTTACCCAAATAGATTGCCATGAGCGCAATATATTAACCGTTGAAGACCCCATAGAATTTGCTATTGAAGGCATCGGTCAAACCCAAGTGAATACCAAAGTAGACATGACCTTTGCACGTGGTTTACGCGCAATATTACGCCAAGATCCTGATGTTGTAATGGTTGGCGAAATTCGTGATTTAGAAACGGCTGAAATTGCGGTTCAAGCGAGTTTAACGGGTCATTTAGTGTTATCTACCTTACATACAAATACAGCTGCGGGTGCAATTACTCGGATGGAAGATATGGGCGTAGAAGCGTTTTTATTATCTTCAAGCTTATTGGGTGTTTTAGCTCAGCGTTTAGTACGTACGTTATGTCCTCATTGTCGTGAGAGTCGTACCCCAAGTATAGAAGAAGCGAAGTTATTATCATTACCTGAAGGGCATACTCAACAAATTTATCGCGCTGTTGGCTGTAGCGAATGTAACGATAAAGGGTATAAAGGCAGAACGGGTATACATGAATTACTGATTGTAGATGATAAAGTGAGGGAGCTTATTCATAACGGTAAAGGTGAGCAAGCCACGGAAAAATACGTTAGAAAAAATAGCCCCAGCATTCGCCGAGATGGTTTTGACAAGGTGCTTGACGGTATTACTACTCTAGAAGAAGTGTTGCGTGTAACGAGAGAAGATTAATGGCAGCATTTGATTATCAAGCGGTTGACAATAAAGGCAAAACCAAAAAAGGGGTGATCGAAGGAGACACGCCAAGGCAAGTGCGTGGTTTACTGCGCGATCAAGGTTTAATGCCAATATCAGTTACCCCCTGTTTAAACAAAAAATCAAGAATGGTTAGTGGCAACAATGAAAACGGCGGACGAAAAAAAGTTTCTGCCGCCGAATTATCACTGATCACTCGCCAACTCGCCACCTTAGTTGAGTCGGGTTTACCTTTAGACGATTCTTTAATGGCTGTTGCCGAACAATGTGAAAAAAACACCATAAAAAGCATGATCATGGCGGTGCGTTCTAAAGTAACCGAAGGTTACGGTTTAGCAGAGAGTATGACTGAATACCCTAATATTTTTAATCATTTGTTTCGTGCGATGGTTGCTGCAGGTGAAAAATCGGGTCATTTAGATAAAGTACTTAATCGTTTGGCTGATTATACCGAACAGCGTCAACAAATGCGTTCGCAAATTGTTCAAGCAATGGTTTATCCAGTTATTATGACCGTTGTCGCGGTAGGTGTTATTGCAATTTTATTAACCATGGTGGTGCCGAAAATTGTTGCTCAATTTGAACACATGGGAGAAAACCTGCCAGCTACCACACAATTTTTAATTGCTAGTAGCGATTTTTTACGCGCTTATGGTTTAGTGTTGGTGTTGTTGATTGTCGCTATTATTTTTATTTTTGGTCAGCTAAGAAGAAAACCTAAATTTGAATTTGCCTACCATAAAAAAATTATTTTTTTGCCAGCCATTGGCAAGGTTGCTCGAGGTCTCAGTACCGCAAGGTTTGCACGCACTTTAAGTATCTTATCTGCTAGCGCTGTTCCTTTACTAGAAAGTATGAAAATTGCGGGTGAGGTGCTCGATAATTTATATATTAAACAAAAAGTTAAAGAGGCTACCGATAAAGTACGTGAAGGCACAAGTTTACGTGTTGCGCTTGAACAAACAAAATTATTTCCTCCGATGATGTTGCACATGATTGCCAGCGGTGAAAAAAGCGGCCAGCTTGAACATATGCTTGGCAGAGCTGCGGATAATCAAGATCGAGAGTTTGAAGCGTTAATGAATATTTCCATAAAAGCCTTTGAACCTGCCTTAATGGTGAGTATGGCAGGTGTGGTTTTATTTATCGTTATGGCAATATTACAACCCATTTTACAATTAAATACCTTAGTAGGAGGTTAGTCGCATGAATACCAGAATTAAAAATAAACAACAAGGTTTTACCCTGCTAGAAGTAATGGTGGTTATCGTTATTTTAGGTATTTTAGCGAGCATGGTGGTACCTAATTTATTAGGCAGTCAGGAAAAAGCTAATGTGCAAAAAGCGGTATCTGATATTAACGCACTAGAAACATCATTAACCATGTACAAAATGGATAATTATAATTTTCCTTCAACTGAACAAGGTTTAGAAGCGTTAACCAAGCAAACCGATATTGAACCTTTGCCTCGTCGTTTTCAAGAAGATGGCTATATTAAACGCCTACCGCAAGACCCATGGGGCAACGATTATCAATTATTAAACCCTGGTGAACATGGAAAATATGACGTGTTCTCAATGGGGCCAGATGGTGAAGCGGGTACGGAAGACGACATTGGCAACTGGAACTTAGGCGACTATCAATAACCGTTAGTTTTCTTCTTTATTTTGATTATGCCGAAAATGCTTGCCAATAAAAAATATAACATTGCTGGTTTTACCCTCATTGAAATTATGATGGTGGTACTGGTGGTGGGCATTATGGCATCGTTAGTTCAATTTAATTTTAATACTAATCGCCCTGAAGAGCGTTTAAAAATTGAAAGTGAACGCTTTGCTAGCATTTTTGATTTGGCGGCAGAGTACGGTTTACTTAATAATATAGATATAGGATTAATACTTACCAACAACAGTTATCAATTTTTAGGTTACGATGGTGTGCGGTGGTCGGAACTTGTTGATCAAAAAATGTTGGCGCTTTATAACTTGCCGAAAGGGTTAGAAATAAAGTTGTCGCTCGATGATTTACCGATTGAAGAACCATTATTATTTGATACTTCCGCGTTTATTGAGCAACAAAAAAACGAAGATGACTTTTCACTTGATGATCGCAATAATAAAAAAGATGAGCGAATAACCTCAGAAAATGCAGATAAAAGTATGGGAAATGGCGAAAACAATACTCGAGAACAGCGCGGTTTTGGAAATCGAAAAAAACGTATTCCACAAGTTTACCTGTTTTCTGGTGGCGATATTTCGGCCTTTAGCCTAACGTTTAGTTTTCAAGAAGCGCTAGCTAACGAGCTGGATTTTGATGTTTCTAAAGTCTATCGTGTTACTGGTTTGTACTCTACCCCGCTTACAATAGAAGCGTTAGGGTTTTCAAATGCTAATGAATAAGATTAAAACTTTGGCGTTATGTTCGACTAAAGGGTTCACCTTAATTGAAGTGATGCTAGCGATGGCTATCTTTGCTATTGCCGGAGTTGCTTTACTGGGTAGTGCCGACACGAGTTTAAGAACATTAAATCAGTTAGAACAAAAAATGATCGCATCATGGGTGGTTTCAAATCAGTTAGTTGAGGCAACCTTAAATCAATCATGGCCACCTAAGAATAATAAAACGGGTAAAAGTGATCTAGCTGGGCATGAATGGTTTTGGCAGCAAAAGGTTATTAAAACGACCGATAAAAATATGCGTGCTATTGTCATGGAAGTACGTGCTAATGAAAAAGATAAAAGTGCCATGGCAATTATGATGACTTATGTCTCAAAGAGTCAGCCATGAACAAAAGTAGATATAAAATAACAAAATTTCAGTATTCGGTTAAACATTCACCATTATCAAAAACAACTCAACGCGGCTTTACGTTACTTGAAGTGTTGATCTCCATTGCTATTTTCTCTTTGATAAGTCTTGCCAGCTTTACCATTTTTAATACTGTACTTGATAGCGAAGAAAATTCGCATAAAAGGATCGCAAGGCTGAATGAAATTCAACGTGCTTTTTTAATTATGGAACGTGATTTTTTACAAATATCGAGGCGTAGCATACGCGTAGAAGGTGAAAAACCATTGCCCGGGTTCATCCATAGTGAACAACGGAATTATAATGCGGATACACAATCTATTGCTTTTGTGCGTGCAGGTTGGCGAAACCCCAGTTTGATTATGCCGCGAGGCGATATGCAATCTGTAGCTTATCGTTTAACCGATACTACTTTAGAGCGTTTACATTATAACTTTGTAGATGCTGTGGTTGGTCAAGAGCCGAAAATAAGACCATTACTTACTCAAGTTAAAAATCTTGAATTTGAATTTTATTATGATAATAAATGGCAGAGTCAATTAACGGATGATGTTATTCCCATGGCTATTGCCATAAATATAGAACTTAAAGATTTTGATATTATTCGGCGTGAATTTTTAGTTGCTGGCGATCCTCCAAAGTTAAAGGTTAAACCATGATCGCAATGTTAGATAAAAAAGTGCGCGGAGTTGCTTTGATCACGGTAATGCTAATCGTTGCTTTGGCAGCGATATTAGCCACACAAATGAATTCACGCTTACTATTACAAATGCAGCGCACAACCAATATTGGTTTAAATCAACAAGCTTATTGGTATGCGATGGGCGCAGAGGCTTTTGCTAAACGTGTATTACTCGATGTTTTTAAAAATGAACCTGATACTACTAATTTAAGCCAACCTTGGGCACAGGGTGAAACCTCGTTTCCAGTTGATAATGGCACTATAACGGGTGAAATAATCGATTTACAAGCGTGTTTAAATTTAAACGCCCTAAGAGCCAAAGCCCCGAGTAATAAAACGAATACGGGTAAACAATCTAATAACAATAATAAACAGTTCAATAATCGAAGTAACAATAACCAAGCAAACAGCGGAACATCATCAGGAAAAAAAACAGCCCCGGCTAAAGAAGCTTTGATTGAATTAATCACCAGCTTAGATGTTGAAGGGGTTAGTCAGTTTGAAGCTGAATATATGGCTGATGCCTTAACCGATTGGTTAGATGAAAATGACGCTATTGCCAGCGCTGGTGGAGCTGAAGATAATGATTATGCTGCGAAGGAATTTCCTTATTTACCCGCGAACAATTTTTTGGCAAGTGTTAATGAATTGCGTGTAATAGAGCACTTTACTGTACCGGTTATTCAAGCATTACGTGAATATGTTTGTGTGATCCCGAACTCTGACTTGTATCAATTAAATGTCAATACTATTTCTGTAGAACATGCTTTGTTATTACATGCTGTATTAAATATTCCATTAGAAGATGCTGAGCAAGTTTTATCAGCGCGAAATGAAAAGGGGTTTAAAAGTGTGGAAGATTTTTTTAAAACACCAGAATTAGCAAAAATAAAAATATCAGAAGATAAAAAACAACAGATTGTGGTTGATAGTGAGTATTTTAAATTAAAAGCGAGCGCGAGTTTTAATGAAAGTTATTTTGCGTTAAATTCAATTCTACAAATTATAGATAATCAAAAAATTGAAGTGATCAGTCGGAGCATAGGAAAATAATGAATAACCTTGCTTTACATAAATTGGAAAAGCGCTACTTGAGTCTGAAAAGCGTTACAACAGGCCTGCAATAATGACAGAAACTTTATATATACGCTTGGGGAGCCAAGCCCATAATGTTATACACTGGCTAGTTTGGGCTGAACAGGATAACGAAATAATTGCCAGTGGTGAATTAAAAACGGCTACTGATTTAACGCAATTAACAGAAAAAGCACAAACACGACAAGTTGTTGCCTTTGTAAGCTCCGCTGATATTGCTTTTAAGTCGTTAAAGGTACCAGGAAATTCGCAACGGGCTATTCGTGCCGCAGCACCTTACATGATTGAAGATGAATTAGCACAAGATGTTGAACAGCTGTTTTTTGCTTATGGAAATATTAAAAGCAATGCAAATGAACATAACTGCTTTGTTGCTGCAGTTGAGCGTCGTCAACTTCAACAGTGGCAAGCGTGGCTTAAGGATGCAAATATTGCCTGCAAAGTAATGATACCTGACGTATTAGCCTTACCTGAAAGTGATAATAGCTGGACGGCTGTGCAAATAGGTGAACAAGTGCTTATTCGCCAGTCTGTTTGGCAAGGTATGGTAGTTGATCTGGCTATTTGGCCACAATTATCGAAAATTTTAGCTGAGCAGGTAGCCAATCAAGAACGTGAAGAAGAGTATATATTACCAATAATCAACCATTATTCTATGTTAAGTACAGAGCATTTTATGTTAAATGCGCTGCCTGAAGAATTACCTTTAGCTATATTGGCTAAGCAAGCGGTTGCGCAAAAATTTAATTTACTGCAAGGTGAGTATCAAGTTAAGCAGACCAAATCCCCCTTAATAGTTACTTGGCTTTCTGCGGCAAGTTTAGCGGCTATCGCACTGTTACTTACTATTGGTTTGAAAGTAGGAAAACTTAGCCAACTTAATGCTCAGCAGCAGCAAGTGGAAGATGAGATTGTGAGCATCTATAAAAAAGCTTTTCCCAAAAGTACGCGAGTTAAAGTTTCAACGGTACGTTCACAGCTAAAAAGAAAATTATCTGAATATGGCTCTAACTCTACTCAAATTGGTTTTTTTCCAATGTTTGAAAAAATACGCCCAGCCTTTGCCGTGGTACCACAATTAAAACCCGACTCTTTAAAATTTGATAGTAAGCGTCAAGAGTTTCGTATTCAAGCGACGGCAAGTGGTTATCAGTATTTTGAAAAATTTAAAAATGAATTAGAAAAAGCGAAATTAACGGTAAATCAAGGTTCACTAAATAATGAAGGTGAACAAGTTTCTGGTTCATTTAGTATTAAAGGTTAATTAAAATGACAAGCTTTATTGAAACTTACAAACAAAAATGGTTACAACTAAATAGTCGCGAGCAAAGTTTAGTGGCGGTAATGTCGATTGTTGTTGTGGTATTTCTATTTTATTCGTTGCTATGGCAGCCATTAAATACAAATTTAATAAAATCGGCTAAAAAATTAGAACGTAACCAAGAATTACTTGCTTGGGTAGAAGCTAAAACTCAGCAATATAAGCAGGTAAGCAAAACAGGAAAACTTGTACGAGGGAGTTTAACGAGTATTGTTAATCGTACTTCAAAACAACAAAATATTACGGTAACTCGTATGCAACCGCAAGGGGATGATTTGCAAATATGGGTTGATGACGTGCCGTTTGAGCAATTATTAGCTTGGCTTGATCAACTAGTAGAACAAGAAGGACTGTTAATTAAAGTGTTAGACATAAATAGTGCAGAAAATGTCGGTGTAGTCCAAGTAAGACGATTACAGTTAGGGAAAATATAATGAAAAAAATGTTTGCTGTAATTTTGTTTTTGTTTTTTTATGGTGTTTTTGTTATTGCAACCTTACCGGTAAATATTGCTTTGTCATGGCTTAATTTACCAAAGAATATCTCATTATATAAACCTACTGGAACCATTTGGCAGGCTAAAATTGATCAAGTCATTGTACAGCAAAATCGTCAAACCAAAATACAAGTAAATAACGTTAATACAGCGTTGAGTTTGTCTTCTTTGCTTCTTTTTACGCCGACTATTGATATCAAATTTGGTGGTAAATTAAGTGATGGTCCAGAAGGGCATCTAACCCTAAGTGGCTCAATGATAAAACCTCAAATAATTAACGCAAATATCACCATAACCGCAGATGAAGTTGCTAATAAATTAACATTGCCAATTGATGTTTCTGCTTTAGGTACTGTTTCGTTGGCGTTAGATTCTTATGTTATGGGTAAACCATTATGTGCTATTGCAAAAGGTAAAATTACTTGGCCAAAAGCGGCTTTAAAGGCTTTTGAACAATCGGTTGAATTAGGTACATTAAACGCGAAAGTTAGTTGTGAGAAAGGTGCTTTAGCATTAGAAATTGATCCAAAAAATAGTTTAGGTTTATCTTTTACCGCATACTTGCGCAATCAAGGACAAATGTCGGGAAATGGTTATTTAACACCGGGTAATAAATTCCCCCAAAAACTTAAAGAATTATTACCTTTTCTCGGTAAGCCTGATAATAACGGGCGCTATCGCTTAGGTTTTTGAACTATATTGAATTAGAAAACGCTAAATTGGATTGTTTTTTATTTCAGGGACTAATGTTCTGAAGTCGGTAACACTATTAAATTCAGTAATAATGTTATCGTCTTTTTGGCTGTCAGGATTAGCAACGGCTAATAAATGCTTGATACCAAAACGTTGCGCTGATTGTAAAATAGCTAAGCTGTCATCAACAAATAATGTGTTTTCATTATTAAATGGCTGTTTTTCTTGTAAGCGTTGCCAAAGTAGTTGTGATTCTTTAGTCACACCAAATTCGTGTGTTGAATATAAAACATCAAAATATTTATCCAGTTTAGTACGTTCTATTTTTAGTGATAATGCATCTGGGTGAGCATTTGTCACTAAAATAATTTCACGACCACTTTCACGCAATGCCATTAAAAATTCATCAGCATCATGGCGTAATTTTATTAAATGTTGAACTTCACGTTTTAGCGTTAATATTGGCATTTGGATTTGTTCTGCCCAATAATCTAAGCAATACCAAGCGATAGTGCCAGTAACATCTTGATAATGTGTCACCAACTTTTGTTTTGCTTGCTCTAGCGAGGTCCCTGTTGCTTCACTATAACGTAAGGGTAAATGCTCAAGCCAAAAATAGGTATCAAAATGTAAATCTAAAATAGTTCCATCCATATCGAGTAAAACAGTTGAAATTTTTGACCAATCAAGCATAGATTTATTCCTGATAAAAGCAGTATCATAGAGGAAGCACATTATAACAAACTAATTTATATTGTCCTTTTAATTAGGAATATTATGACAACTGAAAATAAATTACCTGAAATTACCGCACGGCAGCAAGTTGCAAAAAGTCGATTATTTGCTATTGAGCAAATCGAGCTCACTTTTAGCAATGGTGAACAACGTCAATATGAGCGTATGTTAGGGTCAGGCAATGGTGCGGTAATGATATTGCCTTTACTCGATAACGATACTGTATTGTTAGTACGAGAATATTGTGCTGGCACGCACAGCTATCAATTAGGTTTCCCCAAAGGGTTAATTGACCAAGGTGAAAATGCAGAAACTGCTGCAAATAGAGAATTAAAAGAAGAAGTTGGTTATGGTGCCAAAAACTTAACGTTATTAAAGCAATTACGTATAGCGCCAGCATTTTTTAATGCCAATATGAGTATTTTTGTCGGCCAAAATTTATATCCCAAAACTTTGTTAGGCGATGAGCCTGAACCGCTAGAAATAGTTACGTGGTCATTATCCGATTATAAGAATTTATTGGCGCAAAGCGACTTTACCGAAGCAAGAAGTATTGCCGCATTATATTTATTAAAAGATTTTTTAGAAAACTAAGTGAATAACCCTTTTAGGTTGCTCATATCTATGAATGATTATGATTAGAGTCTACATTATGACAGACGAACAATTACTTGCCATTGCTATTGAAAGTGCTAAAAAAGCGGGTGTTGAGGTAATGAAGTATTATCGCCGTGGTGACTACACCGCTGAGCTAAAATCCGATAATAGTCCGGTTACCAGTGCCGATATCGCAGCTAATGAGGTGTTAATGGACCAATTAAAAACGTTGACTCCTGATATCCCTATTATTTCTGAAGAAATAGGCGCGTTAGATTTTCAGCAACGTAAAAATTGGTCTCGTTATTGGTTGCTTGATCCCATTGACGGCACTGGCGAATTTATTTTAGGTAGTGGTGATTTTGCTGTTAATGTCGCCTTAGTTGAAAATGGTTGGCCAAGCATTGGTGTAATTCATGCTCCTGACCATAAAATAACATATTATGCACAAAAAAATTTAGGGGCCTTTAAAGAGAATCAGCTCTCAAACAAGCAAATAAAAGTTGCACCTTATAATCATGAACGAAAAATTACTGTGGCGATTAGTCGTCGACAAGAACTATCCTTAATGGGACAATATTTAAATCGAACCGATTTTGATTTTGAATATGTATCGTTAGGCAGTTGTTCATTAAAAAATTGTTTAATCGCAGAAGGCGGTGCTGATTGTTATTTACGTGTTGGTCCAACTGGTGAGTGGGATACTGGTGCGAGTCATTGTATTATCGAACAAGCAGGTGGAAGTATTGTAAATAGTGAGTTTAATCCTTTAAGCTATAATTCTCGTCAAAGTTTAATGAATCCCGATTTTATTACGCTAGGAAGTGCTGCTTTGCCTTGGAAAAAAGTGATTAATTCACATAAAGCTGATCGCAATTTAGAATAACCATTATGTTTACCTTGAAAAATTTAACGTTACTTAACTAAAAACAAAAGGAACGAGCCATGCGCTTTTTTATATTATTACTGAGTTTACTATTTTCATTATCTTCTTATGCCAATTGGCACTTAGATAACAAGCAATCACGTTTAAGTTTTATTAGCATAAAAAAAACAGATGTGGCTGAAGTACATCATTTTACACAATTATCTGGAGCATTAGATCATGATGCGAAAGTGAGCTTAGTTGTTGATTTAACCAGTGTTGATACAAATGTTAAACAACGCGATCAACGTATGCAAAAGTTTTTATTTGAAACAAATTTATTTCCGCAAGCAAGATTTGACGCAAACATAAATTCAAAGTCTCTACAAAATATTGCTTTAGGTGAGAGTCAAATAATGAAAATTAAGGGGGAAATTAATTTACATGGAGTGAAACAAACGGTAACAACTGATGTATTGATAGCACGAATTAATGAACAAAAATTTATTGTTTCAAGTATGCAACCGATTATTATCCAAGCAGTGAACTTTAAACTGTCAGCCGGTATTGAAAAATTACAAGAATTGGCTCATTTACCCAGTATTAGCAAAGCGGTTCCGTTAAGTTTTGTATTAACGTTTATTAAATAATTTGAGTTTATCTGAGTCGATATAATATCACTCAGTAAACTGTTCTTTAGACATAATATTTACAGTTTGATGTAATTCAGAAAAGACCAAAACTAGAGTACCTAGCATAAGTTGTTGTTCAACTTGTGCTATTTTTTTATCCAGACTAATTTCAATTTCACCGTAATCGGTGCCTTCACGTAATATAAAAGCTTCAATAACACCATAAAGTGCTTCATTTGAAAGTGCGGTAATAGGAATGATCATAAAAAATCAGCTAAAAAGTTAAGGGCTCTTTTTTCCAACCAATATTGCGGTTTAAAGGGGTTGTTACCCTGAATAAAACCAACATGACCACCATATTTACTTACTTCAAAACGTATGTTTTTAGGTAGCTGTTTAACATTGATAATATCGCTGTTCGATAAAAAAGGATCGTCACTAGCATGTATAATCAAACAAGGCTGTTGTATTTCAGTCAGTACATCAAGCCCACTAGCTTGCTGGTAATAATGTGTGGCATTATTAAAACCGTTTATTGGTGCCGTTATATAATCATCAAATTGCCAAATAGTACGAATATTAGCAAGTTTTTTCGGACAAATTTGAGGCAATAACTGTTTGGTAACTTTCTCTTTAGTACTCTTTTTAAGTAGTTTAACTAAATACGTTTGATAAATTTTTGAAAAACCTTGATTGATTCGTTGACTACAACTGGCAAGATGCAATGGTGCGCAAATACTGATTGCACTTTTATAAGAATTATTTTTATGTTCAGCTAAATAACGAGTAAGTACATTTCCCCCTAATGAAAAACCAATTAAAGCAAAGGGGCATTGTTGATGGCGATGAAATAATACTTGACTGAAAAAATGAATATCACGTGTATCACCAGAATGATAAGAATGCGCTTGACGGTTTGGTTGTTTACCACAGCCACGAAAATGCATTAACACACCTATCCATCCTTTATTCTTAAGTGCTTGTAGCATTCCTTTGGCATAATGACTGTCTTTAGAGCCAGCTAAACCATGTAATAGCACAACGATAGGTCGGGTATTATTGGCTGGTGGTATTTCAGTCCAAGCTAATTCAATAAAGTCGTTGTCGGGTAATTCAAGTATTTCAGTGATGGTGTCTATTTTTTCATGTCGACGTAAATATTTAGCCATCATGGTTTGTAAATGAGCATTGGCTAACCACCAAGCAGGTTTGAAATCACTTTTATAAAGCATTATAGACATTTACAATTATACAAAGGAAAGGTTTACTAGTGTAACATTTCAACGATAAAAAAAGAGAGTTAAAAACTCTCTTTAAAGGGAATAAAAATAATTATATGTCATTAAAAATTGATGGGTTATTTATTGTGACTAATATGATTTATAAAATAGTAAACATAATAAGCACATATTCCTAATACAATAATTAATCCTGTAATCGCTGAAAACACAATTGGATCATTAAATAACATTTCAAAAAAGTTCATTACCAAGTCCTCTATACTTAATCTATACCTAGTATAAAAAATGTAGAGGTAATGAACGCTGATTTAGATCAAATTAAAAAGCTTTATTATTCGCTAATTCTGCTTTTAATTTTTCTTGTCGTAAAATTTTATCGTGAATAGTATTTGCTTTTTCTCTAGCGATTTGAATTTCTTCAACGTTAAGATTGTGTTCATCAATCGTTAAGCTTCGTAACGCATTTTTATAACCATTTCGGGCAGCAATAGTATTCCACACATAAGACATAATATTACTTTTCATAACGCCTTTGCCATCGTAATACATTAATGCAAGATTAAATTGAGCCAAGGCATAATTCTGATCTGCGGCTTTTTGATACCACCTAGAGGCTTGTAAATCATCTTGAGTAACGCCATTCCCTAAATAGTACATTACACCGAGATTAAATTGCGCGCTGGCAAGACCTTTGTTTGCTGCTTTTTGAGTTAATAAAAACGCTTTTTTTAAATCTTTTTTCGTTGCGATACCTTCTGTATACATTACGGCTAAATCAAATTGTGCGTCAGGATAATTTTGATTGGCAGCTAAAGTGAGTAATTCAAAGGCTTTTTTATCATCTTTTATAACACCGTCACCATGCCGGTAAATTTGTGCCATTTCGTATTGAGCCGGAGAATAACCTTCTTCCAATAAAGGTTGTAAAAGCGCTATTGCGGATTTAAATTCACCTCGATTAAGTTGATACATGGCATCATCAAAAGAGTCGGCAGAGGCGTTAAAACTAAGGGTAGAAATAGCGAATAAAATGATCGTAAATAAATATTTTTTCATGACAATTTCTCTTATTTAAATGATTACTAAAGACGGTAATATTTTTTAAGTGTAGCAGTTTATTCTACATCTGCATTGTTCATTATGCTTTCAATTTCTTCTTCTATTTCAAGCCAATGCATTTCAATATCTTCAATGTCACTTTTCAATAACGCTTGTTGTTTTAATAATTTTGTCAGTTGTGATTTATGTTCAGCTTGATAAATTTCACTGTCGCTAAGCGTTGCTTCAACCGCATTTAATTTTTCTTGTAATTGGTGAACTTGTTGTTCAAGCTTTTGTGCTTTTTTGCGTAAAGGAGCTGTTTGCTTTCGCAATTGCGCTTGCTCTTTTCGTAGATCTTTTTTGGTAAAATTGTTACTAACAGTCGTTTTTTTTGCGTCTTGATGAAGTTGTTTTTTATCGTCGCTGAGCCATTGCTGATAATCATCAATATCACCATTAAAGTCGAGCACCTTGCCATTAGCAACTAAATAAAATTCATCAACACACGATTCAAGTAAGTAGCGATCATGAGCAATGAGAATTAACGCACCTTCAAATTCTTGAAGTGCTAATACTAGTGCTTGGCGCATTTCTAAATCGAGGTGGTTAGTTGGTTCATCAAGCAGAAGTAGTTGAGGCTTTTCTAAAACGATTAATGCTAATACTAAACGTGCTTTTTCACCCCCCGACATCGTATCTATTTTTGCTAAAGCTTGATCACCACTAAAGCCAAAACTGCCTAAAAAATTGCGTGCAGTTAAATCTGTCATTGACTTTTTTGCTAATAATATATGGTCTAAAGCGGTTTGCCCGTGGGTAAGTTGTTCTAATTGATGTTGTGAAAAGTAACCTACCTTTAACTCCTGAGCGCAGTAGCGTTCACCTGACAGTAAAGGTAGTTCACCTTCAAGTGATTTTATTAATGTTGATTTACCCGCACCATTACGTCCTAGTAAACCAATGCGGCTACCAGGTACTAAAGTCATATTAGCTGCATTTAAAATTTCAATATTGGGTTGATAACCACAGTTAGCTTCAGTAAGTGATAACAATGGATAGGGCAGATGGTCGGGCTTTTCAAATGAAAAATTAAATTGGCTATCAACATGTGCAGGGGCTAATTCAGGCAGTTTTTGTAAACGTTTTAAACGGCTTTGAGCCTGTTTAGCTTTACTTGCTTTGGCACGAAAACGATCAACAAAAGCGGTTAAATGTGCGACTTCTTTTTGTTGTTTTTGATATTGTGCTGATTGTTGGGCTAAATGTTCGGCGCGTTGACGTTCAAAAGCACTGTAATTGCCAGAATAAAATTTTGCTTGCTGGTGTTCAATATGAATTATTTCATCAATAACATCGTCAAGAAAATCTCTGTCATGTGATATTAATACTAGTGTTCCAGTAAAACGTTTTAACCAACGTTGTAGCCAAATTACCGCGTCGAGATCTAAATGGTTGGTCGGTTCATCAAGTAATAATAAATCTGCGCGGGCGATTAGCGCCTGAGCTAAATTTAAACGCATCCGCCAGCCACCTGAAAATGCACTTACCGCATTGCTCAGTTGTTCCTGGCTAAAACCTAAACCGTGTAATAACTCGCCAGCTCTAGCGGGTAAGCTATAACCATGAATAACTTCAATGTGATTAAGTATGGTTGCTTCTAAATGACCGTCTTCATTTTTCCTTGCGGTTTCTAATGATTGTTCTAGTTGGCGAAATTCTTTATCTCCATCAATAACATAGTCGATTGCACTTTTACTTAATGCGGGTGTTTCTTGTTTAACCGTAGCAATTTGCCAATTATTTGGTAATGATAAATTCCCTGCATCTGGCGATAGTTCTCCTAAAATTGCAGAAAACAATGATGATTTACCGCAACCATTGGCGCCAACCAAGCCAACTTTATGTCCGGGATTTATAGTAAAGCTTGATGATTTAATTAAGCTTTTAAAGCCTCGGTCTAAACTTAGTTGTTCAGCAATGATCAAAAGGAAGAACCTTATAAAAAAAGAAAAAGATGAATTGCTGCTATTGTCGCTTTTCTCTAGGTAAAGATTCAAGGTAAAATGGTATAGTTATCTTAAAAATATTGAAAATAACGAGAAATTTAGTGACTAATCAAACCAAAAAGCGTTTTATTGCAGGGGCTGTTTGTCCAAAATGCAAAGCAATCGACACCATGGCCTTGACGAAAGAAAATAATGTTGAAAAAGTAACCTGCGTTGCCTGTGGAGAACAAATGACGCAACCGGAAGTTCATGTAGAAAAGAAAACGCGTAGTTATGAGCAAGTGATTGGCGTTTTTACCCCAGAATAGCTTTAAGCGTTAACTGCCTTTTGAGGTAAAATAAGACTATAATCCACAACAATTTTGTAACGAAGTAACATAAAATGAATTTTCCAAACGATGATACAGGTAATGTTTTAGCGGAAATGTACGAAGCTGGCATAGATTTGAACCAAGAACAGGTAATTGTTTTTTTTCAATTATTTGAACAAGAGCAACAAGCGCAAGCTATGGCTAAGCATTTAACCGAAAAATTTCCACAAATGCAGTTTAGTGTTCACCCCGATAATGAAACACCAAATGTGTGGGATCTTGATTGCACTATAACTATGGTACCAAGTTATGATGGTATTGTTGCTCAAGAAGCTGAATTTGAATTACTTGCGGAGAAATTCAGTGGTTACAATGATGGTTGGGGTATGGAAGGCTAGTAATACCGATCTTACAAACTAAGTGATCATTTTTACTGGTTAAAACCACCAATCACTGCGTTATTTTATAATTAACGCGGCAAGTTATTAGACAATGCAGACATCACATGGATGTGATTTATTAGAGAATGCAGGATGTATATTCTCCTGAGCATATTGTCCAGAACAACTCGTTATTAAAATAAATGCCTTATTCTTGATGGTTTTTCCTGCGTATAAAGTAGATCACTTAATTAATAAAACTGGTATGATTTTGAGCACTCATTTTTAAATGGTTAATGATGCTGAATTTGAAATTATTCATGTTTGTTTTTATCAATGATTTCAAATGCAGGTAAAGATACTTTCCAGTAAATAGCAGCAAGCCTAAGTGTTAATGCGCCAAGTATTGCTAAAAGAGTGGTGGTGTTTTCATCAAAACCTAGATACTGAAATAACACGAATAAACTGCCGCCTAACAAAGCCGCTGTCGCGTAAATTTCTTGTCTTAATATCATTGGGATCACGTTACATAACACATCTCGGATCATCCCACCAGCAACGCCGGTAATAGCCCCCATAACAATTGAAACCGAAATAGGGCTACCTAAAGCAAGTGCTTTTTGTGTGCCTAATACCGCAAAAAGCGCTAAACCAAACGCATCTGCAATAAGCAAAAATCGTTTAGGAATGCGTTTAGGTTGACGAACAAAAAGTATCGTAAGTAAAGCGGTAATTAAAATAACAGTTAAATACAATGGATTTGCTACCCAAGCAACAGGGTAAGCTCCCAAAACAACATCTCTAATTGTTCCTCCGCCAATTGCGGTAACTGCGGCTAATACAACGACACCAAAAGGATCAAGCTGATAGCGCCCCGCCATGAGTGCTCCAGATAAGGCAAAAACAACAATACCAAATAAATCGAGCCAATAAATTAGTTCGTGCATGTGTATGTTCCGTGGATATGCTATTTTTGTCAGTATTATCGCGCAATACCAAGCTCAGCATTATCATGCAAAGTGTAACGCTACTTTTCTATAGGTAGTTTAGCGTCGTACCAGCCATTCATATCTCCAGATAAATGACGTATTTTAGTAAAACCATTTTTAACTAAAATAGTTTTGGCAATACCAGCTCTATGTCCAGAGCGACAGTAAACAATAATGGTATCGTTTTTATGATTCAACAGTTGAGCTAAATTGTCTTTTATTTTCGTGTGACTAATATTAATGGCACCTGGTACATGGCCTTCTGCATATTCTTCTGGGCTTCGTACATCGAGTAAAACTACGTTTGCGTTTGTCGATGATTTCATCATTGTTTGAAGTGCGGTCTGGCTGATATTATCGTTTGAGTTCGCAAAAGCTAAGTTAACAAATAAGCTGATGAACAGTGTAATGAAGGGAATTTTTTTTAACATATGTATTTTCCGAATGCTAATGGTTACAGGTATATTGTATATAAGTAAAACTTAATGTATCAGTAGTGTGGTTATTGCTAGAAGTATTGTCAAGGCTAATAAAAAATAAAAAATATGTTGAATCACTTTTGTTGTTCGGAGAATATCCATTGCCTCTGGTTGTTTTCCATGATCATTAAAACGCTTTCTTCGCAGCTTTTTACCGTTATACATAGCCACACCAGCAAGTTGTATATTTAAGTTTAATGCTAAACTGTGAATGACAATGTCGTTGTTAAGGTTTAGCCATTGCCTTGATAATTTTTTGGTATTGTTTAAGGCATTATTTCCTACGCTGGTAAGGAGCATCAATAAGGTGAAAATTCGATTAGGTAACCATTGAATAACATTTATAACAAGGTTAATAAAATGGCCAAAATGGTAAAATTTATCTTGTTTAGGATTCCAACAATAATGCATCATTAAGGCTAGCCTAATCATTAAAGCGCTTAATGCCCCCACAGATAAAAAATAAAAAGCAATTAATAAATATCCTTGTAAATAGTGTAATAACTGCATTTCAATAGTGGTTTTAGCAATACCCATAGTAGATAATCGATCAACATCACGTAGTACCCAAGGTTTAAGTGTTTGTTGTGCAAGATTATTTTGTTTTATTGATAATGCCTTGGAAATGTTATTACTTGCTAACGAAAGTTTAAAATTGCCGATAGCCAAATACAATAAAATACCATGCCATAACCAAGTTACGGCAATAAAGTCTTCAAAAATCCATAAAATAATTGTTATCGGTAGTAAGGTTATTAGTGCGGCAATAAACCCTGAAATATTCCGTTGAGAAATACTGTTTTTACTTTTATTGACTTTGCTTTCGAGCTGTAGGCAATACCAATTAAAAAATTGTAATGGCTCGTTCTGGGTAACAAAAGGCAAAAAACGAGTCATGATGATTTTAATAAATACGACTGCTAATAATAGTAGTACATTCAGACTAAACTCATTTAGTTGAGTAAACCAAGCAACCATTAGCTTAGAGATTGGCCGTGTAAGTTATTTAGCATATTTTCGACTAATTGTGATGAGTTAAGCGCAGCGGTTTCTAAATAGGCTTCAAAAGAGCTTGGTGATTCTTTCCCTGCAATATCAGACATTGAGCGGATCACGACGAAAGGGACCTTGAATTGATTACAGGTATGGGCAATAGCTGCGCCTTCCATTTCGACTGCAGCCATGGTGGGAAAATTTGCTCTTGCTTTAGCTATATCTGCGTCCGCAGTCATAAATGTATCACCACTGGTAATTAAACCCACTAAGGTTTTAATGGTTTGTTGATTAGTTTGTGATAATTGTTCAACACCACGTTTTGCAGCGTCAACTAAAGTTGGGTGAGGAATGTAAGCTGCGGGATTCGCGGGTAGTTGACCAATTTCATAACCAAAGGCGGTTACATCAACATCATGATAACGAAGTTCAGAGCCAATAACGATATCTCCTACTCTTAATGTTTGATCAAAGCCACCAGCTGAGCCTGTGTTCACTATATAATCAGGAGAAAACTTATCAATCAATAATAATGTAGCAAGTGCTGCGGCTACTTTGCCTATGCCTGATTGTACAATGACAACATTATTTCCATTTAGCTGACCCTGATAAAATTCAAAACCAGCATGAATGGTTGTTTCTACATTGGTTAGTTTTGCTTTTAATATAGCAACTTCGGGTTCCATCGCCCCAATAATGCCTGCTTTCATGTGTTATCTCATTTCATTTATTTAATAATATTAAGAACATTATAACGTAAATTAGATAACGGTAACGTGAAAACAGCTTAATTGTTAATTAATTAAGCTGTTAACTAAGAACGTAATTGTTAATGAGGTAATGCAGCGATTTGTTGAGCTTGCAGTTTAGCAGCTAAAGGATTCGGTTTTTGACTCGCTAATTTGGTATTGGTTGATTTAGGAATAACCCCCGTACTTTTAGAACGAGCTTTAATCAAGTTAGCCGGAATAGTGCGCCCTTTAAATTTGGGGGCAGATGTCGGATTTCTGAGTAAACGTTCGTTAATACACGAACGAATTTCTTCTAAGGTATAACTGCCCTTAACTTTGATACGTAAATGTGGAATAGCTGCGGCTTCTAAAGCGCCACCGACAAACCAATCTTTTTTTATTTTATAACCTTTACCATTAGTATCAACTAAGTCAATAACACCAGCTAACTCCATCGTTTTTTTATGGCAAATAACAAAATCGAGATATTTACTATTAGCGTTGTTCAACGCAGTTTGGCTAGCTTTTTCTGAAACACCATGGCGAATAGAAACCAAGTCACTTAGTTTTACTCGGTTAACGACACGAAAATTTTCTCCTACAGCTTGTTCTAATAAGCTATGAAAGTTTTTTTCGGCGGGAGTAAAAATAGTTGTTTTTTTATCGAAAGGAAAAGGATAGCTATTATTAGTTAATCGACTTGCCATTACGGCAACAATAACGATTAAAGTGATTAGTGTAAAAAGGATGAATTCCATAAAAAATCTCCGGCATTTCAAATTCTTGACGTTCACAGGTGATAAACGCCTGATAATGGCTCTGTACTATCAGAGTAAGCAGAATTTATGCCAGAGATTAATGTAATTAACTCATATGAGTTATTACTGTGGATAATGACTTTCTAAAGCATGATATAAATCTTGTTGAAAATTTTCAGCGCTAACATCTAAGCTGTTAACAACGCTGGCAAGCACTTCATTGTCTTCTTTACCATGCCACATTTTAATATACGTACCTTCTTTATAACCGTGATCTTGACGGAAAAAATTCAAGGTGTTTTTGCCAACATATTGACGGAATAATTCATTTAAATCCATATTGATTAGTCGCATACAATCGGTAAAGGCACTGGCATTAAAACTTTTATCCGTTACCGCTGATGAGGCTAGGGCTTCAAGTGCTATTTTAAAATCATTTTCTTGACTACCTTGTTGTAGTTGTTGAGCTAACTCACTGGTAATATCCTTAACATTCGCACCGGTCATTAAGCGCAAGCTTAACCCAAAATGAAAAATATCCACTAACTCTAATTGTACTTGTGGTATATCAATTTCTTGATGTTTCCACCATTTCCAGCCATGGTGATCGAGCATTTCAGCACATTCAACCCAAATAGCACGATACCATTCATAATTATTTTCACGCCAATTGTTACTGACTCGTGAATTCATGGCATCTTGCATCGATAGCATTTGCTCAATTTGATGATGTTCAATGGGTTGGGATGTAGAATTAATACTCATAAAAATCTCTATGTAACTTGATTATTGCGACATATTTTGCCTAAGCAAAGCATGATAAACAAGCATATTTTAATTGTTTATAAATACCGACCAAATGGTGCTAGACATTATAAATAATGCTCTCTATGCTTATTAGTAACTTAACTCGTTGGATTATGGCTGTTTAACAGTATAAAAGTGATGAATATAAACTCGGAAGAACAGCAATATGTTAATCAACAAAGCTTATTATTGTTGGTTTCGAATTTAACAAAAGCAATTTATGCCTTTCCTATTACTGCTTCTATTTTAACTTTTCTATTTTGGCCTTATGTAGACCATACATTTATGTTGTTGTGGATGTTAGCTGTTGTGATGATCAGTATTTACCGAGCGGTTATCCATCAAAAAATAAATAGTATTATTATTTCATCACTAAATTACCAAAAAAACTTGAATTTTATGCTCTCCCTCGATTTTTTATCAGGGTTGATTTTAGGCTTAAGTGGGTATTTTTTAGCGAGTCTCCCCCAAGAATATCAATGGTTACTCATTGTGATTGCTGCAACTTTTAGTATGAATAGTGTTGCAGCTCAATCGTCAATAAAAATATCAGTACTTGCTTTTAATATCCCTCTTTATATTAGTTTTATCTACTGGCTTTTGGTTCTTGGTCACTTATCTTATTATGCTCTCACTCTATTTACGCTGATACATGCTGCTTTTTTATCGGGTCATTTTAAAGCGATGCATAGCTATATTTATAACAGCCTACAGTTAACATTTTCGAATCAACAACTTGCTAATGATTTAGCAAAAAAAAATACGGCGTTAAAAAAATCTAATCAACAAGTAAAAGCTGCAAGTTTGGCAAAATCTCAATTTATTGCACAGTTAAGCCATCAATTAAAAGATCCTTTACAGGGCATAATGGAACAATTAAATCACAGCGATCAACTTACTAACTTAACAGAAATGCACACATCGATAAAAACCGTGCAATTATCTGGTATGAGTTTATTGACATTACTGAACGATTTAATTGATGTAAATCGACTAGAAAAAGGTTTATTGGCACGAGTAGAAAAAAGCTTTGATGTGAGGAAGCACTTTGATGATTTAGCCGAGCTAATTGCTTTGAGTGCTGAGAATAAAAAGTTATTTTTTTATTGTGATATTGCTGATGATGTTCCAAGTAAAGTGATTAGCGATCCATTAAGACTAAGCCAAATAACTCTAAATTTGTTAGCCAATGCGATTAAATTTACCCATACAGGTGAAGTTGGTTTAACGATAACCTACCAATTAATTAACCAGGAATCATGGCTAATTATAACCGTGATAGATACAGGTCAAGGTATTGATGAAACAAAACAAAATTATATTTTTCAACCTTTTGTTCGCGGAGAGTCATCTTTAGATTATATTGGAAATGGCTTAGGCTTATCGATTAGTCAGGAATTAAGCAAATTACTTGGCGGCAATATTTCTGTGATTTCTGCCCCTGAAAAAGGCTCTATTTTTAGTTGTAAAGTACCTGTACAACTTGTTATAGAGAAAGAACGGTTTGGAATGTTTAGTAAACAAAAAATATTATTAATTGAAAGTAATATGCGCCAACGACAAGCACTTATTCATCAGTTAACATATTTGAAAAAATCGTATGAAATTGCTGAAAATGCAAAAGAAGCAATGGCGATATGTGCAAGTAATAAGATTAAATACCAAGCCGTTATTATTGGTCATCAAAATAAGCTTCAGCAAAAATTATTACTTAATTTATGTGATCGCATTAAACTTTCTACAATTGTTTTGAAGCCGATAACAGCTGTATCTCAACAAGTTCAGGAACATTCTAAAACAATATACTACCCTGTAAAAACCAGTAAATTAGCGACTGTATTAGATGCATTGTAATGGTATTTTTTTATAGAACAAAGAATAGTGAAAAAATTCGACATAACTTAAGGTATTGAATGTATTGAAGAGGTTGTTGTGTTGGGTATGCTCATTATTGTTTCTTGTAATGATTTTGGGTGTGCAATTAAAAATACACTACCTCATTCTTACGAAAATCAGATACCAGTATCATTAAATAAGCATGAAGTGCTCTTAAATTTAGGGTCAAAACCAAATATTATTAAATCCAAAAGATCAAAGGAAGAAAGTAAAATGCGTTGTCATGAAATAGATTACAAAATTATCGGCGAATCGATGCAAATGGTTGAAGTTGAATTAGATCCACATGAAACGGTAATCGCCGAAGCTGGTGCGATGAACTACATGGAAGAGGGAATTTATTATGAAGCAAAAATGGGCGATGGTTCTAATGCAAATCAAGGCTTAATGGGCAAGTTATTCTCGGCGGGTAAACGTATGCTCACCGGTGAGTCGGTTTTCATGACGCACTTTACCAATCAAGCTCAAGATAGTAATCCTGGCAAAAAGCATGTTGCTTTTGCTGCACCATTTCCTGGTTCCGTGGTAGCAATTAATATGGCTGAAATTGGTGGCAGTATCACTTGCCAAAAAGATTCGTTTTTATGTGCAGCGCTAGGTACAAAAATTGATATTGCGTTTAACAAACGCTTAGGCAGTGGTTTTTTTGGTGGAGAGGGTTTTATTTTGCAACACCTTGAGGGAGACGGTATGGCATTTGTTCATGCTGGCGGTACGGTTATTGAAAAACAACTCAATGGTGAAACGTTACGTTTAGATACCGGCTGTTTAGTCGCTTTTAGTGATGGTATTGAGTATTCAATAGAAATGACTAAGGGGTTAAAAAGTATGTTCTTTGGCGGCGAAGGATTATTTTTAGCGACGTTAAGTGGTCATGGTAAAGTGTGGATCCAATCACTGCCGTTTTCTCGTTTGGCTGATCGAATACTTGAACATGCACCTAAAGCGGGCGGAAATTATCAGGGCGAGCAATAAAAGTGACACAATCAACCGAACAATAACGTTTAAAAAGAAGAATTAGGCTCGTTTAAAAAAGCTAGTTCTTCGGCAGTTGATAGGCGTTTAAGTACTTTATTTCGGTGAGGATAACGGCCAAATTTTTCTATAATGACTTTATGTTTTAGCTCAAATTGATAATTATCTTCAAGCCCTTGTTGTGCAAATACTGCAATGGCTTGTTGATGAATAGTTATTGATTCTGAATGCATCAAGGGCATATATAAAAATGCTTTTTCAGCCGTAGATAACATTTTGTCGGCTTCAGCTCTAATTGCCTCTTGTGTTAAAATAACCGCTAAATTATCAGCTTGAAAAGCTTGTGCAGAGTCTCTAAAAATATTTCTAGAAAACTGATCTAATACAATAATTTCAGCGAGTCGACCCTGGGGAGATTCTCGCCAATGCGATAATTCACCTTGGCTAGCTGCGTAATAAGTGCCAAGAAAACGTTTTTTGATCAATTGATCAAAAACCTGGTCTTTTTTAAACCAAGCAGACGGTTGAATTTCAGTAAACCAAAAATCGAGTATGGTGTTGTAATTGATTATTAAACTATTCATACGGCGTTTAAATTTATCCTGTTCTCACTATGATTTTTTATGGCGTTTTTGATGAGCCTTAAGCTCAAATTCAAATTCATCGGGAAATAACACTAAACCTTCTTGCGTTTCATTTGGAAAAGCGACAATTGATAATTCATCATCCATTAGTCCTGGTGTCCAGCGGCTAAACCATTTATTTAATGAGATAGCCTCAGCTTTACAACTTTTCCAATCACCGGTAGCCCAAAGCTGTGCGAACTCTTCGTTTGGCCATACAGGTACACAATCTTCATCCTCTGTATTAAGCATCATGCAGCCGTGTTCATCGGTTAACAACCAAAGGGTATTATTGAGTACCGCTTGTTCAAGCAAATAGGTAAATCGTTGCTGTTCATCATAATTTTCAATTGCTTTTAGTTGTTTTACATCAATAGCTTGAGTCATTTTTTGATCGTTATAGGTTAAAAAAACGTGTTTATTATATACCTATGACGGCATTATCCATATCACCTTTTTAGGATGTTTTTAATAGTGGTTTAACTATTTTGAATGCGAAAACCAATTTTTATTGTGACTTGAAAATGGCCAACCCTACCATCAACAATATGGCCGCGGGTTTCTACTACTTCAAACCAATCCATATTACTTAGCGTTTTACTACATTCGGCTAAGGCATTATTAATCGCGTCTTCAATACTACTTTGAGAAGATCCCACCATTTCAATTTTTTTATAACTATGATGTTCAGACATAAGGGTAACTTATTGTTTGTGAGCCGTTAGAGTAAACGTAGTTGAGGGAATGTTATTTTTCCAATCGATTTTTTATGAAAAGCGATCATGATTAGTTTAATAACAACGTCAGTAACAAGCTCAATGAAAAAACTAACACGCAATAAATGAGTTTATATGCGCTGCTGCTTAAGGTGGGGTCATAGCTGTACTAAAATAGAGGTTAATGTGATTATCACTTTATTAATAATAGCTTAATTCCCGAACTTTTCCCCAAAATACGCGATAAGAAAACGCGGTATAGCTTAATATTACTGGCACGACAACTATGGTACCCCAAAGAATAAATGAAAGTGATTCAGGCGCGGCTGCGGTTTCCCATATGGTTAATTTTCCGGGCACAATGTAAGGAAAATAGCTAAACGCTAAACCAAAAAAGCATAAAGTAAACAACATGACACCAGAAACAAACGGGATCCAACAGCCCTTATCATCCACTTTAGGTAGGAAGTTAAGTTGGCGGTAGGTTATGGCGAATAATGCAAAGCCAATAATCGGTAATGGCAAGATCAAAATAATATTAGGCCAAGAAAACCATTTTTCAAATACACCCGCATTGATCAGCGGATTGACTACCGAGACCGCAAGTACGCCGATAAAACAAATCCATCCTGTTTTTTTTGCCCACTGCACCGCTCTTATTTGTAATTGACCTTCTGTTTTCATAATTAACCATGCAGCACCAATGTAACTATAAGCCGCGGCAACGCCGAAAGCACTGAGTAAACTAAAACTATAAGCCGCAAGGCTACTTTCAAAGCCCATAACATACATACCCAGCATGTATCCTTGGCTTAATGCGGCCATTAACGAGCCAGTTTTAAATACTTTATTCCATGTGGGTTTATGGCTAAAGACTGCTTTAGCTCTAAAATCAAAAGCTACGCCGCGTAAAATCAAACTAATTAAAAGCAGTGCAGTCGGTAAATAAAGTTGTTTAAAAATGTAGCTATGTGCCACTGGAAAAGCGATCAATAACAAGCCAACGGCGAGCACTAACCACGTTTCATTGGCATCCCAAAACGGTCCGATTGACGAAATCATGGTATCACTGTCGTCTTCATCATTAAGGGGGAGCAAAATTCCAACACCTAAATCAAAACCGTCTAAAATTGCGTAAAATAAAACGGATAGTCCCATTAAACCAACAAAAATAATTGCGAGTGTATGTGCATCAAACATGATGATTATCCTCTTTATCTGTAGAGAGTTGTTTATTAGAACGCTTCTTCGATTGTTTAATTGATTGCTTAGCCAATTGTTTTTCCAAATAATTTTCTTTTTCTTCTTCGTTTATATCTTCTATCTCAATGGCGCGACTGGCCATATTGAATAGTGTGTGTAAATAAGCACTCATTAAAACGACATACAGTAATAAATAAAGTGTTAACGATAAGCCGACATTCGCCGGCGCTATGGTCGTTGCGGCATCTTTAACTGAAAGTATGCCAGTTACCAGCCAAGGCTGGCGGCCTATTTCGGTAACATACCAACCAGATAATGTTGCGATCCAACCTGAAAAACTCATCAACACCACTATTTTTAACATCCAGGCAGGTAATTGGCTTTTATGCCATAATTGCAAACGCCCCCCCCATGAAATTAATAGCATTAGCATACCTAATGCGACCATCACCCTAAATGCGAAAAATACTGGTGCAACTGGGGGATGATTACCTTCAAATTCGTTCAAACCTTTAATTTCACCCTGTAAATGATGCGTTAGAATTAAGCTGGCCATATTGGGGATAGCGATTGCTAAATGGTTAGTTTTTGCTTTTTCATCAGGAAGCGCAAAGAGTAATAATGGTGCACCTTGCTCGGTATGCCATAGACCTTCCATGGCCGCAATTTTTTGTGGTTGATGTGCTAAAGTGTTTAAACCATGTTGATCACCCACAAATATTTGCAATGGTGTCATAACGGCGGCAACGGTGAGTGCTATTTTCAAGGTGAGCTTTGGCGCTTGTTTATCATCACCTTTCAGTAACCGATAGGCACTGATACCTGCGATGAGAAACGAAGCGGTTAAGGATGATGCAATCAACATATGTGTGAAGCGGTAGGGAAAAGAAGGATTAAAAATTATCGCTAACCAATCTACGGGAAATGCTACACCATCACGCATTTCATAACCTTGCGGTGTTTGCATCCATGAATTAAGGGCTAAGATCCAAAATGCCGATAAGCTCGTGCCAATGGCAACAATGAAAGTGGCTAAGGTATGGATTTTGGGTGAAACGCGATTTATGCCAAATAACATGATGCCTAGAAACCCAGCTTCTAAGAAAAATGCGGTTAACACTTCATAGCCGAGTAAAGGGCCAGCGATATTGCCCACTGTTTCCATAAACTTAGGCCAATTGGTACCAAATTGAAATGACATGGTGATCCCTGTGACCACGCCAATAGCAAAAGTTAGCGCAAATATTTTTACCCAAAAACGATAGGCGCGCATCCAAACGGGATCGCCGGTGCGGTCAAATCTAAATTTAAAAAAACATAAATACCAACTCAAGGCGATCGTGATGGTAGGAAATAAAATATGAAAACTGATATTTGCGGCAAATTGAATGCGAGAAAGTATTAACGTTTCTAACATAAGTAACTCCAACCATGTGCGGTAAGTGTATTAAAATTAAGTTATTGTGATTTTTAGAGTTAGCTACTACTTTTTAGTAACTTGTCTTTTATGTCGATAATCTTGCTAACGCCGGCACCTAACTTCATCAAAGTGTTTAATTTATCGGGATTCATAGTTTGTAATTCACTAGCCCAATGCGTGATGGTTTCAAGTAGATCATGAATTTCATGCATTTTATTTTGGGCAAATTGCTCTTGTTGATTCGTGGGCTCATCTAGTAAGTTATCGCGCAATAATGATAATGTGGGATCTATTTCACGTTTGCGGCGTTCTTCAAATACTCGAATAGCCATTTCCCAAATAGATCCCGCGGGTAAGTAATATTCTTTACGATCTTTCGGTTTATGCTGTATTTGTACCAAACGCCAAGATTGCAGTTCTTTGATACCCATACTGACATTACCGCGGGAAATATTGAGTATTTCTGATATTTGCACTGCACTAAGCGCGTGCTCATTAATGACTAATAAACCATACATTTGCCCAACTGTACGGTTAAAGCCCCAGCGACTGCCCATTTCGCCACAGTGCATCACAAAAGAGGTCATTTTTGCTGTCATTACCATTATTGATACCTGAATTAATATGTGTTCTGAACTTTCAGTAATTTCTGAAAGTTTAAATGTTTATTGATCTAAATCAAGTTTTATTTATTTTTTTTGTGAATTGATTCTGGCTAATGAATTTAAGTTTTTGATTTAAAATGGTTTGCTAACTTTACTTAGCCTGTTTTGGGGTTAACTAGGATGGGGAGATAAAATGTCGTACTTTTGTTGTTGCTGTCGTTATAACTTTGCCTGTTGATGTGACCTTGGTTGCAAAAATGTTGGATCGAATGATAAATAAATCGATCCAACAAAGTGCTGACGAGTTGTTATTTATGTGGATTTATTCAACAAAAATTTCCATTTCTTCACCTATTTTTCTACGCATTTCCATTAATTTTATTGCGGTTTCATGCTGTTGTTTGTCTTTCTCTGATTTTGGGTGCCAAGTAGGAATTTCAACCTTATGGCCATTTTCATCCATGGCAACCATAATAACAATACAGTGTGTGGTTAATCGACGATTTAATGATTTTGGATCGCAAGCCACAACTTCGAGGGCAATGTGCATGGATGATTTTCCGGTGTAAATAACTTTCGCTTCAACTTCAACTAAGCTACCAACATGAATAGGCGCAACAAAACGGATACCACCAGCATAAGCGGTAACGCAGTAACGTCCACTCCAACCTGCAGCACAAGCATAGGCTGCTAAATCGATCCATTTCATTACGGCGCCGCCGTGAACTTTTCCGCCAAAATTCACATCTTGAGGTTCGGCTAAAAAACGTAAAGTGATATCGCGTTGTGGTTTGTTCATTAAAATTCCCTTCACAAGAGGTAAAATATTTTATAGATAAGATATAACAAAAAAGCAGCCGAAGCTGCTTTTATTAGAATTTATGCCATTATTTTGTTAATACAAAATCTAAAATGCCTAATGCCGCTTTACGTCCTTGATCTACTGCGGTGACCACTAAATCAGATCCTAATACCATATCGCCACCAGCAAAAATATTAGCTTGTGAAGTTTGCAGGGCAAATTCGCTGTTATCAACAGCAACAACACGACCGCGACTGTCTACTGCAACGCCAGCATCTTTCATCCATTGTGGGGGGCTAGGTAAAAAGCCAAACGCGATCACCACCGCATCGGCAGGCATAATAAATTCTGAGTCGGCAATCGGCTCAGGGTTACGTCTACCATTTGCATCAGCTTGACCAAGTTGCGTTTTTACAAATTTAACACCAATGGTATTACCGCTTTCATCTACTGCGATATCAAGGGGTTGTATATTAAAGGCAAAATTTACGCCTTCCTCTTTAGCATTCTGAACTTCACGTGGTGAACCAGGCATATTGGCTTGATCACGTCTATAAGCACAAGTTACCTCAGTTGCCCCTTGGCGAATAGAGGTACGCACACAATCCATTGCGGTATCACCCCCACCCAGCACAATCACTTTTTTGTCTTTAAAGCTGACAAAAGGTTTTAGGTGTTTAGTTCCATTTGGCGCTGTTGCTGTGTTATTTTCGTGTAAACCCATTAAGTTTTGAGTATTACCAATCAAAAAGTCTAACGCGTTATATACACCTGTTGAGCTTTCATGTTCAAAGCCACCAGTCATATCAGTATATGTACCAAGTCCTAAAAATACCGCATCATATTGTTCACTAAGTTCGTTAAACGTAATATCACTGCCTACTTCGGTGTTTAAACGAAATTCAATGCCCATGCCCTCAAATATTTTTCGACGGCGGACGATAACGTCTTTTTCTAATTTGAACGAAGGAATACCAAAGGTTAATAGACCACCAATTTCTGCATTTTTGTCAAACACCACTGCATCAACACCATGACGAGTTAATACATCAGCACACGATAAACCCGCAGGGCCAGCACCAATTATGGCGACTTTTTTACCTGTTTTAACCACATGTGATAAATCAGGTGTCCAGCCTTGTTCAAAAGCGGTATCGGTAATGTATTTTTCAATATTACCAATTGTTACTGCACCAAAATCGTCATTCAAAGTACAAGCAGATTCACATAATCTGTCTTGTGGGCAAACGCGACCACACATTTCAGGCAGGCTATTGGTTTGGTGACATAAATCCGCGGCTTCGAGTATTTTTCCTTCGGACACTAACTCTAACCATTGTGGAATGTAGTTATGTACAGGGCATTTCCATTCACAATAGGGATTACCGCAATCTAAGCAGCGATCGGCTTGACCAGCACTTTGCACCTGACTTAATGGTTGATAAATTTCAACAAAATTAATTTTACGTTGCTCAACCGCTTTTTTTGGGGGGTCTATACGTTCAACGTCGATAAATTGATATACATTTTTACTCATTTTTAACTCACTACTTATCTTGTTAGGTGTCTCATCAATTCATTTATTGCGCTTGTACACGAAGTTCAGCTGATGAACGGCTATGATGTCCCAATAAGGTTTTAACATCTGTTGCTGTTGGCTTTATCAATTTAAACAGCGGAGCAAAATCATCAAAATTTGCCAAGATTTGTTGTGCGCGAGGGCTATCTGTTTCTGCTAAATGTTGATTGATAATGCCACGTAAATGTTCTTGATGAATACTTAAGTTTTCAATCGGTAGCATTTCGATCGACTCAGTATTTAAGCGGGTCTCTAAATCACCTTTTTCATCGAGCACATAAGCAAATCCACCGGTCATGCCCGCCCCAAAATTAACGCCAATATCGCTTAAAATAGTGACTATTCCACCGGTCATATATTCACAAGCATGATCGCCAGTACCTTCTACAACCGCATGACAGCCGGAGTTTCGTACCCCAAAACGCTCACCCGCACGACCACTGGCATAGAGCTTGCCGCCAGTTGCGCCATATAAACAAGTATTACCCATGATCATGGTTTTATGGCTAACGTATTCCACACCTTTTGGTGGTTTAATGGTAAGTTTACCACCAGCCATACCTTTACCAACGTAATCGTTAGCATCACCAGTTAGTATCATGTGTAACCCGCCAGCGTTCCAAACACCAAAGCTTTGCCCTGCAGTACCCGATAAATGCAAAGTAATGGGGTCGCCAGCCATGCCATTGTTGCCATGATGAAGAGCAATTTCACCTGATAGGCTTGCACCGATTGAACGATCGGTATTTTGAATTGTAAAGCGATGTTCGCCACCACTACTGTGTGCTACTGCTTCACGCGTTGCGTTAACTATTTCTTGATTTAACTTACCTTCGTCAAAGGGGACATTATTTTCAGTTTGATAAAGCGCAGTATTATCTCCAGCAACTACAGGGGCAATAATCGATGATAAATCAAGTTTTTGTTGTTTTGCACTAATCCCTTTTAAAAGCACTAATAAATCAGTTCGACCAATTAATTCGGTTAAACTGGCAACACCAAGTTTTGCCATAATTTCACGGACATCATTCGCAATAAATTTAAAATAATTCATTACTTGATCAGGTAAACCTTTAAAGAATTTTTCGCGTAATACTTCATCTTGAGTGGCAACACCTGTTGCACAGTTATTTAAATGACAAATACGTAAAAACTTACAACCTAAAGCCACCATAGGTGCAGTACCAAAGCCGAAGCTTTCGGCACCTAGAATAGCGGCTTTGACAATATCAATACCCGTTTTTAAACCGCCATCTACTTGCAAACGTACTTTATGACGTAAGCCATTAGTAACTAATGACTGATGTGCTTCTGCTAAACCAAGTTCCCAAGGACAACCTGCATATTTTACCGAGGTTAAGGGGCTAGCTGCTGTTCCGCCATCGTAGCCTGAAATTGTAATAAAATCGGCATAAGCTTTAGCAACACCAGAGGCGATAGTTCCAACACCGGGCCCTGAAACTAATTTTACTGAAATAACGGCTTTAGGATTTACTTGTTTTAAATCAAAGATCAGTTGGGCTAAATCTTCAATAGAATAAATATCGTGATGCGGTGGCGGTGAAATTAACGTTACTCCCGGAACAGAAAAACGTAATTTAGCAATTAACGGAGATACTTTATCACCTGGTAATTGACCTCCTTCCCCCGGTTTTGCTCCTTGCGCGACTTTAATTTGTAACACATCAGCATTCATTAAATAATGAGGAGTTACGCCAAAACGGCCTGAGGCTATTTGTTTAATACGTGAATTTTTTACTGTGCCAAAGCGACGTTCATCTTCACCACCTTCGCCTGAGTTTGAAAAACCGCCTAAACGGTTCATGGCAATAGCTAACGCTTCATGTGCTTCGGGGCTTAATGCACCAATCGACATGGCTGCGCTGTCAAAACGTTTGAATAATTCGCTATCTGCTTCAACTTGTTCAAGAGCAATTGCTGTAGTGTCTTCTTTAAATCCAATTAAATCACGCAAAGTTGCCACTGGGCGTTCATTAACTTCTTTGGCAAATTGCTTGTAATCGTCATAGTTGCCTGTTTGTACAGCACGTTGTAAGTAATTCACAACATTGGGATTAAAGGCATGATATTCGCCGCCGTGAACATATTTAAGCAAACCACCATGATTGACTTTCTGATGGTTTAAAAAAGCGCGACGAGCGAGATTAATATTGTCTTGTTCAATATCACTAAAATCAGCACCTTTAATACGACTAGGAAGATCAGGGAAACAGATTTCCATGATATCTTCTCCTAAACCGATAATTTCAAATAGCCCGGCACAACGATAACTGGCAATTGTTGAAATACCCATTTTAGAGAGAATTTTTAATAAACCTTTATTAATACCATTACGGTAGTTTTCTAAAGCTTTACGTGGTGAGAGGTTGATTTGTTTTTGTTCTACTAACTGTTCAACGGTTTCAAATGCCATATAAGGATATATAGCTGTGGCTCCTAAACCTAAAAGTACTGCATATTGATGAGAATCGCGCACTGAGGCTGTTTCAACAATAATATTAGAGTCACAACGCAGCTGTTGTTCAACAAGATGTTTTTGGACTGCACCAACAGCCATTGCGGCAGGTATTGGTAATAATCCTTGATGAATTTGACGATCAGAAAGCACTAAAATAACGGTATGTTTATTTCGTACTAGATCTTCAGCTTCATTACAAAGTCGAATAACTGCGGCTTTTAAGCCTTCATCAGGATCATAGTTAAGCGTTAGTGTGTCTGAGCGGTAGTGCTCGGGGTCAAGTTCTCGTAATTGTTTTAAACCAGTATACATTAGAACGGGTGAGCTAAAGGTTATACGGTCGGCATGCCCAGTGGTTTCATTGAAAACGTTTTGCTCACGACCAATACTAGTAGCAAGCGACATTACATAACGTTCACGCAAAGGATCTATCGGTGGATTTGTTACTTGTGCAAATTGTTGCCGGAAATAATCATATAAAGTACGAGGTTGGCTTGATAACACAGCCATTGGGGTATCATCCCCCATAGATCCTGTCGCTTCTTGACCATTTTCAGCCATAGTTTTAATAACTTGCTGAATCTCTTCATACGAGTAATTGAATAATTTATGGTACTGCGCCATTTCGAGATCAGAAAAAACCCGCGTGCCAATCATATTGGCTTCACATTCCGCAAATGGTGTTAATTTGCGGATGTTTTTGGTTAGCCATTCACGATAAGGATGACGAGCTTTTAAGTCTTCATTAATGTCTGTTGAGTTAAATACTTTACCCGTGTAAGTATCAATAGCGAGCATTTCACCAGGACCAACACGACCTTTTTCTATTACTTCATCTTCGCCATAATCCCAAATACCTACTTCAGAGGCAAGTGTGATAAAACCGTTACGAGTAATAACATAACGAGCAGGGCGCAAGCCGTTACGGTCAAGATTACAGGCAACATGGCGACCATTAGTCATAACTACACCTGCTGGGCCATCCCAAGGTTCCATATGAATAGAGTTAAATTCATAAAATGCTTTAATGTCATCGTCCATCTGTGTGCTATTTTGCCAAGCAGGTGGCATTAATAAACGCATTGAACGAAATAAATCCATTCCACCCGCTAAAAATAGCTCGAGCATATTATCTAGTGACGAAGAATCAGAGCCATTTTCATTTACGAATGGAGCCGCGTCTTGTAAGTCAGGTAATAGTGGTGATCTAAATTTATAAGTACGGGCCCGAGACCACTGACGGTTTCCGCGAATAGTATTAATTTCACCATTGTGGGCTAAATATCTAAAAGGTTGTGCTAAATGCCATTGTGGAGAAGTGTTGGTTGAAAATCGCTGATGGAATACGCAAATAGCACTTTGCATACGAATATCGGCCAAATCTAAATAAAAGTTTGGTAAATCGATGGGCATCATCAAACCTTTATAGATAGTAACGAGGCAAGATAAGCTTGCAATATAGAACTTATCATCTTGTGTTTCAGTTTCGATACGTTTTTCTGCGCGGCGTCGTGCCATGTATAAACGACGTTCTAAATCGCGATTACGCCATCCTGGAGGTGCATCTACGAATATTTGTTCTATTTTTGGTAGATTGCTTAGTGCTATTTCACCTAAAATACTAGTATTAATAGGAACTTCGCGCCATCCAATAATAGTAAGGGTTTCCTTGCTTAATTCTTGCTCTAATATTTTCTTAGATAAAGTAGCCTGAATAGGATCTGTATTAAGAAAAACCATGCCAACGGCGTATTTTTTACCTAATTGCCAATTGTTTTCTTCGGCTACGCTGCGGAAAAAAGTATCAGGTTTTTGTAATAACAACCCACAACCATCACCTGTTTTACCATCGGCAGCAATACCACCTCTATGTTGCATACGATCAAGTGCAGAAATGGCAGTTTTGATCAACTTATGACTTGCTTCACCTTGTTGATGGGCAATTAAACCAAAGCCGCAATTATCTTTTTGTTGGTTGTGATCATAAAGCTGCATTACTGTTCTCCTAATAAAATTGGTTTCTTGTTAGTGAAGGTGACTAGCTGAATGTAATAAAAAGCACCATATTTTGCATAAATATACTTATACCACTAAGAAGAATCATTAACATTAATGCTAAATTCCACAAAGGTCAAATGAAATAGAGCTATTACTCGTAAATTTATTACATTAAAGGCAATATAAACAGTAATAAATTTAAATTCACACTTAATATCAACGTTTTAATGTGTTTTAATGTGTTTTTATTTGTTTTTTTTCGAATTAACAAAAAAATCATGTAATAAAATTACAATGGCTATTGTTTGCATGAATATGCATTATTTGTATTGAGTATATTGAATGGTATGGTTGTAAATAAAGGTTTGACGTATAAAAAAAGCTAAACTTGAGAAGAAAGTTTAGCTTTTAAAATAATGTGTAGATAAATTATGTTTGCAAAATTTATGGTTGGTAGCCGCCTGCAATACCTTTGGTGGTAATACTTACCGCATCATGAGCGTGTAAAGATTCTAAATGGTTTATTTTTAACCAGAAGTCATCATATTGATCTTCGGCTGCATTCATTACATGTTGTAAGCGGCGAGCAGAATCTTCACAAAACATTAAATTTTGGCCATTCAATCGAGCAAATTCTTGTTCGTCAACACGCTTTACTGCAGCTTGTACAGGGGTTTTTAAAGATCCTTCAATAAGATCGACCAACTGGGTAATAGGAAAATCTTCAATTGATTGGCTCAGTTTTACTTTGATTTCAGCAATTGAACGTTGGCTGTGCGGTGTTGCTACAATACCTTCCGTCGTGCCAAGCCACTGGTGTATTACTTGATGATCAAGATTGTTATGATCGGTAAAAGTTTCATCGAATGCTTTTTGTATTAGCTGACGGGCGAGAGCTGCAGAGCATGGGCATGTTGATGAATAAGTAATATCGATAGCGAGTTCAACTTCCAATTTACCTTGGTTTAAACGACCAGTGATTGTTACAGGATAAGCTTTCCACCCCTGTTTACCACTGATTAATGATTTTCTTCTTAAATGATAATCAAAGCTAAACTTCACTTTAGCATTGTCACTTAAATCGTGATGGCTACTGATAAAATCATCTAACAATGCAACTAAACTTGAATGATTTAAAACACCATTCCCTGATAATTGATCAATTAATAAATATAAGCGTGACATGTGAATGCCTTTCGCTTTTGGCTCTTTTAAGTTAACAAACGCATCTATATGAGCTGAAACCATACGATCGGCTTCATCTTTGGAGGCAACCATTAAAGGCATTTCAATGTTACTCATGCCGACCCAGTCCAATCTGCCTTCGGTTTGGGCTGTGGTATGGTTGGCGATATCCGGCATTGACGACGACATTATTACTCCGCTTTGCTTCAGGTAAAACTAACTTAATTTCAAGGGCGCATATTCTACCCTAAATTTAGTTAAAATCAGCATTTTTATTTTTTTAAGTTATGGGGAATTGTAAAGTATGATGAAAAAAAACCATTTAATATGTGTTATTCTTTAGATATATTAAATATTGTAAAATTAATTTTTAGGTTTTTACTATGAATAATAATCTGTTAGATCTTAATTTGCTTAGTAGTTATTTAACAAACTTGGGTAAACAAACGTTAACTAAAATGATTGATCTTTATATTCAGCAATCAAAGATTTATTTGCAGGATATTGAACAGGCATTAGCCGAGTCTTCACAAACGTTATGGCAAGAACATTGTCATAAAATGAAAGGGGCTTCAGCGAGTGTTGGTTTTACCCAAGTGAATGGTTTGTTAGTCACCATGGAAAAATCAATGGAAGCAAATGCAATGAAAGCAAAAGATTTGCAAAAACTTAATAGGCTAAATCAAGCTGCTATTACTGAATTTGAACAGTGGTTAGCTGAAATAGATTGATTTTAGCCCAATTTATTATTCAGCATTACCCACAAAGCGATAACCTTCGCCATGGATGGTATTGATCAATTCAGGACCATTTTCAATTACTTCGAAATGTTTACGTAACCGTCTTATAGTAACGTCAACAGTACGATCGTTTGAACGTAAATCACGACCTGTCATTTCTTTAATTAATTGCTGGCGAGTAACAATTTGTCCAGAATTCTTTATTAGTAAACGTAATGCTCGATATTCACCACGCGGAATTGAAACAACATCGCCTGTTGGAGAAGTTAGTTTACGAGCATGGCAATCTAAAGTCCATTGGTTAAAGGTAATAACAGATTCATCAATTTCGGTAGCAGTTTGTCTGATACGATTTAAAATGTTTCTCGCTCTAATTGTTAGTTCTTGTGGATTAAATGGTTTAGTTAAATAATCATCAGCGCCAATTTCTAGGCCAAGAACTTTATCAATGTCACTATCTCTTCCGGTTAAAAATATAAGGCCTAAATTACGATTTCGTTTTAATTCTTTAGCGAGTATTAATCCATTTTTACCCGGTAAATTAATATCCATAATAACGAGATTGATCGTGTTTTGTTTTAGTTGTTTATCCATACTGTCACCATCAACAGCTTCTGATACTAAATAACCTTCGGCTTCAAATAAACTACGAAGACTAAAACGTGTAACATTTTCATCTTCTACTAAAAGAATGTGGGGTTTTTGCATTGCGATATCCATTATTTAAAACAAAATAAGCTTATAATTAACTGTCCATTATAATGACAAAAAAGAATAGTGCTATTTAATTTTTTTTACAGTTTGAGTATTTTTTTGAAAAAAGGTAACTATTTTTATTCAATATTATCATCTATTGATGTTGATATTGGAAAGTTAATATCAAAAGTAACCCCTAAATTGGGAGCGCTTTCAAATGAAATAGTACCGTTTAAGGCTTGTGTTATTAAATTGTAAACTAAATGCATACCCAAACCACTGCCGCCTGAACCTCGTTTGGTGGTGAAAAACGGGTCAAAGATTTTATTTTTAATTGATTCATTAATACCAATACCATCATCTTGATAAAGTACATTAATTTGGTTTTTGATTTTTGTTATTATGATTTTTATGGTGCCGTGCTCTCTGCCATCAAAGCCGTGAATCAGTGAATTAATGATTAAATTAACTAAAATTTGATTGATAGCTCCTGGTTTACTGGCGATAATTAAATCATTAGGGCATTCTAATTCAATTTTATAATGCGTGTTTTTTAGTTGTGGTGCGAGCGTCATGATAACTTCTCTTAAGAGCTCTTTAAAGTTAAAGCGGCGTTGCTCTGAACTTGTTTGATCAACAGCAACTTGTTTAAAACTAGTAATTAAATCGGCAGCTCTTGTAAGATTGCGCATAATAATTTCGAGATTTTCATCACCGTCTGAAAGAAACTTTTTAAGTTGACTAGACTTTAATGTTTTATTTTCAAAAGCGTGCTTTATATCTGTTAAGCGATCATGTAATAGACTAGAAGCGGTAACTCCTAAGCCGATTGGTGTGTTAACCTCGTGTGCTACGCCGGCTACCATATCACCAAGTGATGCCATTTTTTCACTCTCAACAATTTGTCCTTGATATTGATGTAAGGTTTCTAATGTTGACAATAACTCTTGATTTGATTCTTTTAAAGCATTTGTACGTTGATGAACTTTATCTTCTAATGATTTATTTAGTTGAATAAATTGTTTTTCAGCTTCTGCTTGTTTAGTAATGTAGCGCTCGGCTCGGCTCAGCATAATATTTATATTTTGGGTTAATATATTAAGTTCTTTGTATGGCATGGTATCGCAGCGGAGTGAAAAATCTTTACGCTGTGATATTAATTGAATATTGCTAACTAACTGTAATACAGGTTTGGTCACTGTTTTAATTAGTCTCACAACGAGAGCTAAAGCGCAAAGCAAAATAAGAGCGAGCGCTAAAACAAGGAATAATGATGTTTTAAGGGTTTTTAGGTGTATTCCTTCAAGACTAACTTGCATATAAAGATAGCCGATTAATTGATTTTCATTTTGAATAGGCATGCTGAACTCAAAATAATTATCATAGAAAATTGGTGTTGTAAGTGTTTTTATTTGCTTTAAATCAAACGTGGGGGTGTAAAAACCAGCCCCTCTTTTGTAGTGGCTAAATAAGGTTAAACTCTGTTGTTTATTCTGATCAATAAGATACACGTATGCATAGTTTAAATCGGTAATGGGTATTAAAGTTTGTAAATCGTCATTTAAACGTTGTTGATCATTATCTAGTAGCGCTTTGATACTTTGGTGGCTTATTACCTTAGCCCATTGGCGTGCGTTTTGAGTGATATTTTCTTTAGATGAATTATTAAGTAATATAATAATAAGAGAGCAACCGATAATAAAAACAATAGAACAAAACAGCATAAACTGGTTATTAACTTTTCTAAAAATTGATTGTGTTTTTTCAGTTGTGCTCATAAATAATTATTTGTTAGGGGCTGTTATTTTGTCAGTGTAAAATCAGTATGGTACATAATTGACGCAAGATAAAGAATGTTTGTAACTATTCTATTTAATAATAGGCTATTCATTAATCGCACCTTTATGATCTATTTTTGGCAATAATAAACACAAAACCCATTTTTGTTCATTATTGTTTCGGTTTTTCCTATTTTTTCCGTCATTATTGACTGATATTTAAGGAAATTATTAGCAACTATAGTGATATCACCCTTTTTCAGTAATGAGTTTTTTATATTACTAAGAAACGCTTCTGTTGAAGCATAATGTGTTTTTAAGCCTTGATGAAATGGTGGGTTAGAGACCACATGCTGATATTTTTCTTTTACATTACTTAGACTATCTGAAGCAAAAATGTGTCCAGATAAATTATTGATTGCTAATGTTTTTTCAGCAGATTTTAGTGCTAGTGCGTTGATGTCAAGTAATGATAATTCAGTTAAGTTATATTTTTTGCCAATGTAAGCGCTTATAACACCGGCACCACAACCAAAATCAAGTATTTTACCTGACATTTTTGCAGGTAAGTTATCAAGCAAAAGCTTTGTTCCAATATCTAATGCATTTTGACTAAACACGCCCGGTAACGAAGTAATAGTTAGTTCTATATCATTTAATGATATCTGGTAGTTTTTGAACCAATCATCTAGGCAAAAGTTAATGATTTTATTGTTAAATTCACCTAAAAATAAGGAACAATGGCGTGCTGAATCAATTTTTTCACAATAATTTAAAAAATCTTGGCTAAGTTTTGGCGCTGATTTTACGCCCCCATTATTTTCTCCAATGATCAGTATTTTGGCATGTGATACTAAGGCATGGTTGATCATGCTTAGCATAAAACTAAATTCAGTTTTTGATTTAGGAAAAAAGAAGATCGCTAAATCATGTTTAAGGGTACTGTGATAACAAGCACTGAAATAACAGTTTACTTGAGGATTTTTTAATTTAGCTATTGCTAAGTGTTCCATGTAGTTAACATTGAAACAATCAATGTTACAGTTAGGATATTGTTGACTATATTCTTGCGTTAAAAAATCAGCCGGAGGATTGACTAATAATACTTGTTTAGCTTCAAGTAAATCAATATTTCGCAGTAATAACTGGCTTGTGTTTGATAAAGACATTACACTTTAAATCTAAGTAATAAGATATTGGTTTTAAAATGATCCTACGTTATTTTTAGCTTTGATGCTAGGTCAGCTAACCTTATAAAAAATAAACAATTAGGCTCAATAGGAAATTTCATAATTGAATATGAAGCAATCATTTTTTAAAAAAAGTTTCATGGGTAAACATATTAAAGGACTTATAATAAAATGGTTGAGTAGTTCAATTAGAAAATCACTTTTAGATTTTCGATATTTTTATTTAGCTAATTTTATTAAAAAGCCACCTAAAGCTAAAGTCTTTTTAGCGTTAAACGATCCGCATAGTTTAATTTTGATCCAAATCCTCCCTGAGTTTGTCAAGCACTTTGAGCTTGAACTTGAGTTGCACCTTATTAGTGAAAGTTTATCTGAGGATGTTTTATATCCAAAAAAATGGCGACAATGGTCACTTAGGGATGCCAATAAATTAGCGCAACATTTTAACTTGCAGGCCATTGATAAATTACCCGAACAAAAAGCTTTGATCACTGGGCAGCAATTGTGGCAAATTCAACGTCGTTCATTGGCAGATGCGCGTGATATTTTTTGTCAAACTTGGTACGGTGAATTTTCAGAACACTTTCAGCCCTCAACACCGGTTATTAATTCTCAATTTAAAAATCAAGATATGTTATTGGCCATGGGGCATTTTTTACCTAGTACAATATTTTTTTGTGGCGAGTGGTTTTTAGGTGTAGAACGCCTCGAGCATTTGAATAACAAGCTTAGAAAATATAAGCTTCAAAAAAACTCGTCGGCTATTTCAGCGACAATGGCTTCACTTAAAATCAACGACTTTAGCACGATTAAAAATAGTCAAAAGCAGAGTGCATTAGTCGATAAAACTCCGTTAGTGGTTTATCTCTCATTACGAAGCCCTTATTCCTACTTGGGTTTTATGCAAGCACTTAAAATATCTAAACACTATCAAATACCATTAATCGTAAAACCCGTATTACCGTTAATGATGCGAAATTTATCGGTATCTAAAAATAAAATGCGCTATATCTTTCTCGATAGTATTCGAGAAGCTGAGCTAAAAAAAATCCCTTTTAACAAGTTTTTTGACCCATTAGGGCAGGGAGTTATCAACTGTTATCAAATATTCGCTTATGCGCAACAGCAAGATAAAGCACAAACCTTTATGGAGGCAATGTACTGTGCTGTTTATGTGGAAGGGCTTGATTTAACATCTGTAAATAATATCGTAAAAATTTGCCAGAAAAGTGGTTTGGATTATCAAGCAGCATTAGATTTTAATCAGCTTTATCCGTGGAAAGTATGGGCTGATAATAATTTATCTGAGCTAGATACATTAGATTTTTGGGGAGTACCTTGCTTTACCTATCAAAATGTTAAGGTATGGGGGCAAGATAGGTTATGGCAAATAGAACAAGAAATTTTAAAAGATCTAGGTTAGACCTAATTATTCTTTTATTTATCTAAGTTGTTATTGACTAAAAACTCTAAAAAATGATTTAATGACCACGTCCCTTATTCCTACTAGCTGGTTTCGATAACCTGTTAGTTTCAAAAAGGGCCAGAAGAGGAGCGTTAACCAGGTAGATACTTTGAGAAGATCAAACTTCATTGACAAGTATTGAGGGGGTTTAACGCCGAGGTAAAGGTAGTTTTGGTGCTATTTTTATCGGTCGACAAAATTGAATTTTTGCGACTGTCACCGGTTAAATATGGTGGAGAGCTTCTGGCCTTTGTAAAACTCACGTTTTATTTTAGGTGAAAAATTTATCTAAAAGGCCTGTTTTTAATGCCGATTTACGTGATGTTATTTACAAACGCCTAAAAAGTTCTCCGAACGAAATGAGTTCGAGAGCAATGAATCAAAATAATTTATCACCACAAAGTAGTGTCAAGAGTTGTGAAAGTAGTACAAGTACTAATTTTGCCAAACACACAACAAATTTCTCCCTTAATGAAACCGTTTTATGGACGGCTTTAGTGACTCCTTTTACAGAAAAAAATACAATAGATTTTGCTAGCTTAGCAACAATTGCTAGTAAACAAGCAATGGCTGGTAACGGCATTGTTTTGCTCGGTAGTACAGGTGAAGGTTTAGCGTTAACACTGACTGAAAAAACACAAGTCGTCGAATTTGTTTGTAAATTAAAGTTAAACACGCCTTTGATGGTTGCTGTGGGCGGACATAACTTAGCGGATCAAGTCGCATGGGTTAAACAATGTAACCAATATGACATAGATGCATATTTATTAGGTACGCCTATTTATGCTAAACCAGGTATTGTCGGCCAAACACAATGGTTTCAAGCGTTACTAGATACCGCCAAATTTCCCTGTATGCTCTACAATGTACCTTCGCGTAGTGGTATAGAAATTCCGGTACAAACTATTAAAAATCTTGAAAAACACGTTAACTTTTGGGCAATAAAAGAAGCCAGTGGTGACATTAATCAGTTTTTAGCCTATCGCCAAGCGGTGCCGAATGTTGCTTTGTTTAGCGGTGAAGATGCTATGTTGCCTCATTTAGTTAATGCTGGTGCCAGAGGATTGGTGTCGGTATGTGCAAACGCGTGGCCAGAGGCAACCAATCTTTATGTACGTTTATCTTTAAAAAATAATACCCAAAGCTTATTTCCGTTATGGCATAACGCCATTGCTTCACTTTTTAGTGTGGCAAATCCGATCCCAGTAAAAGTATTAATGCATTGTCAAAATGAAATTTCATTACCCCATTTACGTGCGCCTTTAACTCATTTAGAACTTGAAAGTACTAATGAAGTGGTTGGTTATGATCAACAAATCAATGCTTGGTTAAACAATCAGCATACAACGGATAAATCCTTAAATATCCCTTCAAAAAACTATCAAGCAATAGGAGTTTAAAATGAGCTGGCAAGAAACGTTAACGCAATTAGAAGCTGGCACAGTACGTTCAGCAATACAGAATGAACAAGGGCAATGGCAGGCAAACATTGAAGCTAAGCAGGCGATATTAGCAGCTTTTAAAGCGGGTGAAAATACTGAATTTACTGATAATTATCATGGTTTTGTAGATAAAGATAATTTACCAGCTCGCAAATTTACTGTTGCTGATAATGTTCGTTTAGTGCCTGGAGGTTCTTCGGTTAGACGCGGAGCACATGTAGCTAAAGGTGTTATTATTATGCCGCCAGCCTATATAAATGTTGGTGCTTTCGTTGATAGCGGCACGATGGTTGATAGTCATGCCTTAATTGGTTCGTGTGCACAAATAGGTAAAAATGTTCATGTTTCAGCCGCAGTACAAATTGGCGGCGTACTTGAACCGATTGGTGCAAGTCCAGTGATCATTGAAGATGATGCTTTCTTGGGCGCTGGGGTAGTTATTGTTGAAGGTGTTGTGGTAAAAAAAGGGGCAGTAATTGCGCCCGGTGTTTCACTTTCTGCGTCTATTCCTGTTTTTGATTGTGTTAACAATGTCATGCTTGAACGTGGTGCGCCAATTCCAGAACGTGCCGTGGTTATTCCTGGTACTCGGCCAATGAAAGGGGAATGGGCTATTGAACATGGCTTAAATATGGCTTGTGCGCTGATTGTTAAATATCGTGATCAGCAAAGTGATGCATCGCTAGAGCTTGAAAGCGTATTGCGTTAGGACGTTTAATGAGTAATTTTCCTAATTGGCTAGATAACGATTTAGCCCATAACTTACTAGCTCAAGTTGCAGTTGAAAGTAATAATGACAATCAGAATGAAAACAATAATGTTGTCGAAAGTGAAAATGGCTATTTTGTCTATCATTTAGATAAACTGAAGCAGCATTTAACGAAGCTACAGCAGCAAGATGTAGTAAAGCTTTGGTATGCAGTGAAAGCAAATCCGTTGTCAGACATCATTCACACGTTAGATCAGCAAAGATTTAATTTTGATGTGGCCAGCGTTGGTGAACTTAACCAAGTACTAGCACAAGATATAATGCCACAACGTATTTTAAATACGGGCCCAGCGAAGTCGAAAAAGCAGTTGCAGTATTTTTTACAACAAGGGGTAAACACCTTTGTGGTTGAAAGTTTAAATCAACTTAAATGGCTTAATGAATGCGCGGTTAGTTTGAATAAACAGCCGACAGTGTTGTTAAGAGTGCAATTACAGTGGCCGGATGGCGAAAAAAATCCTTTAGGTGGTAATAGTTTAACGCCGTTTGGTTTGGCAACACAAGAATGGTTACAGATTAACTTAGCTGATTATGCTGCGCTTAATATTTGTGGCTTACATATTTTTCAATGGGGCAATATGCTCAGTAATGAAAAAATGTATGCGTTATGGTCGCAAATGGTGCCTCCATTAATTGAACTTGCCACACAACTCAAAATGGATTTGAAAATATTAGATCTTGGTGGTGGTTTAGGGCTTGATTATGTAGGACAAAGCTTAAAACAACATGCTCAACAGCACGGCAAACAAATCCAAACCTTAAGTTGGCAACAAATTATTAATGATTTAGCGGTGATTAAAGCTAATGCGGGAGTTGCAGAGCTTTGGCTTGAATTAGGCCGTTATGCTGTTGGTGAATGTGGCTATTATGTTACAGAGGTAATTGATAAAAAAACTAATTTTGGTGAGCAACAATTAGTGTTGGCTGCGGGTATTAACCACATTATTCGCCCAGCAATTACCGAACAAGCTTTTCCTGTTACTACTTTGCGTGCAACGCCACAAACCACGCTAGAAAATTATCATCTGCATGGACCATTATGCACCAGTTTAGATAAATTAGGCCATGTCTCCTTAACTTCTGATATTGCTGTGGGTGAGTCATTAATTTTTGGCTACTGTGGTGCCTACGGGTTTAGTGAAAGTATGCCGTTTTTTTTATGTCACAACATAGCAGCTGAATATATTTTCGAAAATGGCACATTAAAGCAAGTAAGATCTGCGCAAGTTGCTAGTGAGTATCTAAGGTAGTTTTAACAGTGAGTTTATTAGGTAAAAGTCTATGTGTGAATTTTCTAAACAAGTGATCACCGTTGGTGAAATGGCCAGTGGTGCACAGCTTACCATTCCTGTTTATCACTTAAAAAGTGCGACTAAAGGACCAAAAGTATATATTCAAGCGAATATGCATGGTGCTGAAGTACAGGGTAATGCGGTAATTTTTCAACTCTTAGAGTTATTAAAAAACGCGCCATTTAGTGGTGAAATCACCTTAGTGCCTTATGCAAATCCGGTGGCTTGTAATCATAAAAATGGTGAATATACGTTAGGGCGTTTTGATCCCATCACCGGTGTTAATTGGAATCGAATGTATCATTTCAATGCAGACATTATTACGCCATTTGCCGAGCAATATTTACAGTGTGATCAGGCAGAAATTGAAGCCGCCTTTAACGCGCTATTGCAAACTGAAATTACCAACAAACTTGAACATAACCAATATGGATTAACCACCGGGCAACGTATTGCATATCAATTACAAGCAATGGCACATAATGCGGATATTGTTTTAGATTTACACACAGGGCCTATTTCGAGTAAGCATTTATATTGCCCCGAATATGCGCAGGCCAGTGCTAGTTATTTTAATATTCCGCATACTATTTTAATACCCAATGAATTTGATGGTGCAATGGATGAAGCAACATTTTGTCCGTGGTGGAGTTTAAAAACTGAATTTCAAAGTTTAGGGCGAGTATTTAACTTTAATAAAGAAAGTTTTACGGTGGAATTAGGCTCGCAAGAGCAAATTAATTTAGACGTTGCTAAAACCGACGCTAAAGGTATTTTAAGTTATCTAGCCTATAAAAAATTCTTGCCAATGGCACAATATCAAGCTGAGAAATTAGTGAGATATGCGTGTTATTTACAATATTACAAAGCTTTTTATGCACCTATGGGCGGAATGGTCGATTATTTAGCTGAATTTGGTAAACCTTTACTTGCGGGCGAACCATTAGCACGTATTTTACGTATGGATAATTATGAGCAGAACTCTGATGAGCGGGGAGAAAATAAGGCACTGCATTATTTAACCCTTGATCATGACGTTTTGCCGATATTACATTTTGCTTCGGCTAGTGTGAATCAAGGTACTGAGCTTTATAAAGTGTTTAATCGTTTTTTTATGTTATAGCTTTTATGGAATAGTTTATATGTCATGGCTTTTATTGAGTAACCTTTGTGGAACAGCACTTCAATGTTTTTAATAGCGTACCCGTAAAAAGTGAACTAGATTTACATTATCATATGAAATAATTGGAACGTAATTTAGGGTCAACAATGTCTAAATTAACTTTTTTATTTACAATTATATTAGTAACCACAATTTATTCTGCTCACGCAAAAAAAACGGTGATTATTAATGATGTTGGTTGGCCCCCTTATTTTTTTATTGGCGAAAAATCTTCACAACAAGGTTTAGGAAAAGAGTTATTAAATATATGCATTCATCAGGCTGGTTACGATGTAGATTATCGTCGCTTACCTGTTAAACGAACTCATATATATATGAAAAACGGTGATATTGACATTACAGCTTATTCTTATCGTAAACAGCGTGAACAATTTTTAATTTATTCAAAAGAGAGTCTATTTAGTTCCGATTTGGGCTTTATGGTAAAGGCAGATAGCAGCATTAATATTCATGACTTAAAAGATTTAGAACCTTATAGAATTGGACGCTTGGCTGGCTTGTCATATACACCAGAATTAATGAAAATTATTGAGAATAAAGATAAAAAAAATCAAGTTGTAACAGGGTATAATTTTATTTCAATGTTTTCACAGTTATTAGCGCCCATTCCACGTTTTGATATTATTGCTAATTCGAAGAGTACCTTTTACTGGCAAGCAAAAGCGTTGGGTGTTAGTGATAAAGTAAAGGTGCTTGATTACACGCTTAAACACAAAAAATATTTTGTAACGGTCTCAAAAAAATCTAAAAATATTAAAAATCCAGAAAAATTTCTTAAGCAAATTGACTTGTGTTTAAAAACCCTTAAAAGCAATGGAAAATATAGAGAAATTTTAGAAAGTTACGGTTATAAAAATTATCACCAATAAAATCATTTTTTCAAACGAATACCATTTCCTTCAATGCTTATTTTGCCCGTTTTAAGTAAATTACCAACCGTTGATTTAAAGGTTTTTTTACTTACCCCTAAGGTGCGTTTTATTAGTTCAGGTGAGCTTTTATCATGTAAAGGGCTAAAGCCATTGTTTTCTTCTAAATGTGTGATCAGTGTATCTTTAAAATCGATTACTTTTCTTTTACCACTGCGTGTTAATATTAAATCTATGCGTCCATCTTCACGTACTTTTTTAATATAGGCGGTTAGTCTTTTACCGGAACGTAAAGGTTGAAATATTTCATTATCGTACAATAAACCCCAGTGTTGATCGTTAACAATAGCCTTAAAACCTAAGTCAGTTTTACTGGCAATAACAATTTCAACTTTATCTCCTTCATTATATTCAGCAGGCCAAATATCGATAAACTTATCGAGCTTACTTGATGCCGCTAATCGTTCGGTGCGGGTGTCTAAAAAAATTCGAACTAAATAATATTTACCTTCTTCCATTTTTGTGTGCTGTTGGTTGTATGGCACCAGTAAATCTTTTTTTAAGCCCCAGTCTAAAAATGCGCCCATTTTATTGAGTTGCACTACTTTTAATGACGCAAATTCATCAACTTGTGCGAATGGTGTTTCGGTTGTTGCGACGAGTCTATCGGCAGAATCAAGATAAAGAAATATCTTAACCTCATCATCTATTGCTAAATTTTCAGGCGTATATCGTTTAGGTAATAATACTTCGCCCAATTCACCAGCATCAAGATAAGCACCATTATCGGTTAATGCGATCACTGTTAACGTATTATATTTACCAATATTTGCCATGATTTTTCCTGAATTTCAAACGAAAAAGATGAATTACTTATTTTTGAGAGAATAGTAACTGAATTTTGTCAGCGTTGCCGTATTTGCTTTGTTTATTTTGCTAATATTTTTAATTTGCTTTGAACATATTCATTGTGGCGAAGGTGTAATAAATCTGAAATTTTACGAATGGTATGGTGCTCAATTGCTGAAATTTCACCATCGGCATTAGCAACATGCCAAAGCATTTCGACGATTTTTATTTTATCTTCTATTGAATAGTTACTGTTAATTTTTGAAGTGAATTGATAAAAATCGGTAGCTTGCTCACTTACCTGTTCGGCATGATTTAATATTTCGTCAAGCGATGAATCAGTTAATTGGAAATATTGTGAGAGTTGTTTGATTATTGTCGCTCGTTCATTTTTATCGTTGTTACCATCGGCGCGCATTACTTCAGCGAGTAAAACTGCACAGGCAAGTTGCAATGATGTTTCATCTTGCTCTATTGGTTTATCAACAGTAAGGGAAGTAAAAAAAAGACGCAGTTTAGTTATCATATATAACCTACTTATTGTACAAATTCTGCAATGGTGACGGGGATATCCAATAATTTCTTTTTGCGGTATATTTTGAAATTAATTGTTGTGTTTGGTTTCGTTTCAGCAACTATATCTAATGCTTGGGTTATGCTTTGGATTGGTGTATTGCCAATTTGTACAACAACATCACCAGGTTGTAAACCAGCTCTTAACGCTGAACTATTTGGTTCAATAGTTTCAATAACAAATCCCTTATTTTCAGCTAAATATACTTTTGAAGTGATCCCTAAACGGCCTCGTATTACGCGACCATTTTCTATTATTTGTTGCATTATTTTAGCGGCAAGGTGATAAGGTACAGCAAAGAAAATACCTTGGATATTTAATTGGGTATTCGCTTGAGTAAATTTACGAGAATTAATGCCAACTAACTCTCCATTACTATTCACCAAGGCTCCACCCGAATTACCTTCGTTTATTGCAGCATCCATTTGTAAAAATTCTAAATAATTAGTACTGCTTAAACCGTTACGACCGGTAGCACTAATTATGCCTTGGGTTACCGTTTGCCCTAAATTTAAAGGATTACCTATTGCTAAGACAATGTCACCCGCTGCAGATATTTGATTTTTATTTTGTGGGATCACCGGTAGATTAGTCGCATTAACTTTTAAAACAGCGAGATCAGTAATAATATCGTAGCCGATTAAATCGGCTGAATATTGTCGGCCACTTTGCAATAAAACCAGCACTTGATCGGCATTTTCTACAACATGAAAGTTGGTTAAAATGTAGCCGTTACTCGCCATTATAACCCCTGAGCCTAACCTTGTTATTTTGCGCGCACTACGATTATAAGCAGGGCTGTCTTCAATGGCTTCAGAATAAATGTTTACTACTGCTGGGGCGGCTACATTTACAGCTTTAGCATAACTCAATGGAGCCGAATTTTGCTCTACATTGCTAAACAATTGTTGTAAATGAGTATTGCTAGTTCTTAATTGTGGTACGGTCAGTAATAACACTATAGCGATGATCACGCCGTAACCCGCAGAACGCAATATATATTGTAAAATTGATAATATTTTCAAAAGAGTTTAATAAGTAAAAAGATTTAGTTAATTTAGATTAACATATAATTAGTATTTGTTTACTTAAACCTTCTTAAAAAGTATAAAAAAGATCTGCTTATGCAGACCTTTTTTATTGTAGAGATAAAATTATAACAGGGTAATAAATATTGTTATAATACTTAGCGTATCATAATATATAAATTACTTTGACCTCGTTTTATATTTAGAGCAAAAACGCCATCTTTATTCTTTAAAGTATTACGAAGCTCTGCAATGTTTTTGATCCGATTACGATTTATACCAACTATTATATCTCCTGCTTTTAAACCAATATAAGCCGCGTTGGTTTTAGGGGTTACTTCAGTCACTTTAATACCACTACCGCTACCATTGTTTTCTAATTTTGCTCCTTCAAAGGCCGGATGAATACTTTTCGCTTCAACGTTTACCGCTTCATTGCGTTTAAGCTTAACCGTAAATACTTTTTCTTTACCATTATGACGAACAACCGTGATATTTACTTCTTTACCTGCGCCGATAGAGCCTATTCTACCGCGTAACTCAGCAAATGAACTCACCGTTTTGCCATTCACTTTGGTGATCACATCTCCCGCTTTTATACCCGCTTCAGCTGCGGCGGAATCAGGGGCAACTTCTTGCACGAAGCCGCCTTGGTTAGTGGGTAAATCCATGGCTTTAGCAATTTCGCTATCAATACTTCGACCTACAACACCTAATACACCTCGATGTACTTCGCCAAATTCGATGATTTGTGCCACCAAGTTTTTAACCATGTTACTGGGAATAGCAAAACCAATACCGACATTGCCACCGTTAGGGCCTAAAATTGCGGTATTAATACCGATTAATTCACCGCGTAAATTAACTAATGCGCCACCTGAGTTTCCAGGATTAATTGCCGCATCTGTTTGAATGAAATTTTCATATTGCTCTATTTTTAAGCCACTACGTCCTAAAGCACTTACAATACCAGAAGTAACAGTTTGTCCGATGCCAAAAGGGTTACCAATAGCAACAGAAAAGTCGCCGACACGTAAATCGTTGGAATCAGAAATTTTAACTTCGTGAAGGTCTTTTGCATCAATTTGTAATAAAGCGATATCGCTTTCAGCATCAGCCCCTAGTTTTTTTGCGGTAAATTGGCGACCATCTTTTAATGTAATTTCAATTTCATCAGCTTCATGAATAACATGATAGTTTGTTACAATGTAACCTTCTTTAGCGTCAATAATTACACCCGAGCCTAATCCTCTAAAGGGTTGTTCTTGCGGATTTTGTTGTTGTTGACCAGGGCGGCCAAAAAAGAATTTGAATGCATCAGGTACACGTTGTTTAACTTCGTGAGTACCTTTTACAGTCACACTAACCACCGCCGGTGTTACTGTTTCTAACATGGGGGCGAGGCTTGGTAATTTTTCACCACCAATAGTAAATGGCAGACTTGCATGCGCTTGTGGAGGTAAAACTAAGGTGCTTGAAAACAAAGCTGCACTAATTAATAGTGCTAAGCTTGTACGAGAATTTTGTTTAACTGAAAAAAAGTTGTTAGATAATTTATTCATACTTAATAAAACTCCAAAAATAATTTGTTAAGTATGATTCTCGTGAAAGAGAACCAGACCCAATTAAAGACTCTTAGTTATTTAGAAAGTTCAGTGGGTTATGTTTCGCTATTTGTAACACTTTGTGTCTTATCAACAAATAAACCACTTGAGCTATTTGAATAATCTAAAGGTGGTTGTGCTGTCTTCGCTGATTCACTGAGTTGTTTTTTTGGGTGACGCTCGTTTGCAGTTTCGGCTAATTGCTGTTGAGTTTCCGCTGAAAAAAATGGCATTGTCGTTGGTTCTGCTGGCGTTGCTTGCTTTAATAAAAGTGTGCTTTGTTCCATTTGTTGCATAGCACTTTGGCAAGTATTATTCATTTGTACTAATAAATCGGCTGATTGGTTTAAATGCTCTGCAACATCTTGTTTATATTGAGATAAAGCTGATTCACTTTGATTGATTTGTTCAATTAATTTTTTTTCACTGTGCTCTGATACGGATAAAAATCGATTGGCAACATAGCCAAAAACGGTTCCGATGATAAATGTGATAAGTCCTACTGTTAATGTCGACATATGAATTCCTACCTTACAAAGTTATTACTACCTTTAAAAATTTATAAAGTGCTAAGTTGTTTTGCTCTTATTTATTTTTAAATGAAATTGTTTTTAAGTGAAAAATTAGTGAAAATAATACTATCATCTTCCTGCATCATCATAACGTTTTTATTTATAGATTATAGACATTAAATTCATCTCTTGAAGTATAATAATATTGATGCACTTTTAAAATTTTCAAGCACATTTTACTGCAATTTATAACAATGGTTACTAAATGATTAAGCTTTCTCCATTAGATAAATATAAAAAAGATTTAACCGACGATAATTTTCTTTATGACGCGGCACAAGAATATGCCGTAACACAACTTCAGCGTTTATTTGAGGATTTACAAAACAAACCCTTGCCTGTTGCTGGTTTTAAAAAAGTAGTCAATCGTTGGAAGCGCATTGTTACAAAACCTGAAAGTAGAAGTATCAAAGGGTTATATTTTTGGGGAGGGGTTGGGCGAGGTAAAACGTATCTTGTTGATACTTTTTATGACAGCTTGCCTTTTCAAAATAAAATGCGTGTTCATTTTCATCGTTTTATGCATCGCGTGCATCAAGAACTTAAGGGACTCTCTGGTCAAGCTGATCCTTTAAAGATTATCGCTAAACGTTTTGCTGATGAAACATGCATTATTTGTTTTGATGAATTTTTTGTATCAGATATTACCGACGCAATGATATTAGGGACGTTATTTGAAGAGTTATTTGCTCGTAACGTTACGTTAGTTGCAACCTCTAATATCATTCCCGATAAACTTTATTGGAATGGCTTACAGCGAGTGCGTTTTTTACCCGCTATCGCTCTGATTAATTATCATTGTGAAGTGGTTAATGTTGATAGCGGCATTGATTACCGTTTAAGAACATTAGAGCAAGCTGAAATTTATCATTACCCCCTTGATCAACAAGCGGGGAAAAATCTTGATCAATATTTTAAACAATTGAGTGGTGAACAAGGTAATACGAATACAACAATTGAAGTTAATAATCGTTCACTGCTTGCAAAAAATGTTGCTGACGGCGTTGTTTATTTCGATTTTTCTGTGTTGTGTGAATCCGCACGTAGCCAAACTGATTACATGGAACTAAGTCGTGAATATCATACGGTATTACTTGCTAACGTTAAGCAAATGAATGGCGATTGTGATGATAGTACACGTCGTTTTATTGCCTTGGTTGACGAGTTTTATGAGCGCAATGTTAAATTAATTATTTCAGCGGAAGTCGCATTAGAGGCGTTATATAAAGAAGGGCGATTAAGTTTTGAATTCAAACGTTGTTTATCACGCTTACAAGAAATGCAATCACATGATTATTTGGCGAGTGAGCATTTACCTTAACATCCAATTAAAAAGATTAAAAAATAAGCGTGATTTTTAAAATAACTTTCTGTATAATCTTGCGCTCCCAACGTTACACTGCTTTGGCTTTTGGTTGAAGCATTAGGCTCGATACTCGAAGGGGTAATGGCGTAGCCTTAATTAACCGACGATTTAGTTGTTTTACTAACGGATCGTTATTTATGTAACATTTTAAAATATGGGTTTTTTAATGAAAACTTTTGTAGCAAAACCAGAAAGCGTAAAACGCGAATGGTTCTTAGTGGACGCCGAAGATAAAACTTTAGGTCGTATCGCTACTGAAATTGCAAGCCGTTTACGCGGTAAGCATAAACCAGAATATACACCTCATTGTGATACTGGCGATTATATCGTTGTTATTAACGCTGAAAAAGTACGTGTTACTGGTAATAAAGCGAAAGGTAAAATTTACTATTCGCATACTGAATTCCCTGGTGGCTTAAAGCAAATTAGCTTTGAAAAACTAATTGAAAAAGCACCAGAGCGTGTTATTGAATTCGCAGTAAAAGGTATGTTACCTAAAGGACCATTAGGTCGTGAAATGTACCGTAAGTTAAAAGTGTATGCCGGTGCTGAGCACAAGCATACTGCACAACAACCACAACTTTTGGAGCTTTAAGCAATGGCTGATAATCAATATTACGGTACTGGTCGTCGCAAGAGCTCTACTGCTCGTGTGTTTATGAAAGCTGGTAACGGTGCAATTACAATTAACAAGCGTGACATTTCTGTATACTTTGGTCGTGAAACGGCTCGTATGGTTGTTCGTCAACCATTAGAGTTAGTTGAAATGTTAGAAAAATTCGATTTCAACATTACAGTAGTTGGTGGTGGCATTTCAGGTCAAGCTGGTGCAATTCGTCACGGTATTACTCGTGCATTAATGGAATACGATGAAACTTTCCGTAGTGATCTACGTAAAGCTGGTTTCGTTACACGTGATGCGCGTAAAGTTGAACGTAAGAAAGTGGGCTTACACAAAGCGCGTAAGAAACCACAATTTTCAAAACGTTAATTTTCGTCATGCTCAGCATTTATGTTGCGTTGTTATCATTTTTTGCCCCAGCCATTTAGTTTATCTAAACTCAGGGGCTCAAAATTTAATGCCTTGCTTAAATGCCGAACATTTGGAAAAAAAATTAAAAACCGACTTTTGTCGGTTTTTTTATCTGAAAAATTCAGAAATTAATCTACCAAACTTCTCGCAATTGTATTATTTTTACTCAATCTTAAGTTATTTGAGTTTTTATCTAGTGGATCAGTAAATTACCTTGTAAAAATAGGGGTATTTAATTATGATCTATAGGATTTTTTCGTGAATTTTTTGTATTTTTATTTGAACAAAATAATGGTTTTGGTTTTTAGTGAGATTAGCTTTGTTTGAATAAACTAATTTTGGAGAGTTTGAATGAGCAATACGCCAGTTAATAATGGCCGTCGGCGCTTTTTAACTGCCGCTACTTCGGTAGTTGGTGGTTTAGGTGTTGTTGGTTGGGCTGTGCCTTTCATTGGATCTTGGAACCCTAGTGCACGCGCGAAAGCTGCAGGCGCTCCGGTTGAAGTCAATGTAGGTAAAATAGAAAAAGGCCAAATGATCCGTGCTGAATGGCGTGGAAAACCAGTTTATATAGTCCGTCGAACGGAAGAGATGCTGGCTGAACTACCTAAAGTTGAAGACCAACTTCGTGATCCTAATTCAGAAGAGCCGCAACAGCCAGCCTATGCTACCAATAAGCATCGTTCTATTAATCCTGAGTTATGGGTTGGTTTAGGTGTTTGTACCCATTTAGGCTGTGCACCAACGTATGAAAAAGATACGATGGAAGAACGTGTTAAAGGAGTAGAAAACGGCTTTTTCTGCCCATGCCACGGTTCAACTTACGATATGTCAGGGCGAGTATTTCAAGGCGTTCCCGCACCACTTAATTTAGTGGTTCCTGAGCATTCATACACATCCAAAGACACCATATTAATTGGTGTTGGTCAGGGAGATGCATAATGTTAGCTAACTTAATGGCTTGGTTAGACAAGCGTTTACCCTTAACCGATGCTTGGAATAAGCATTTAGCTCAGTATCCAGCACCAAAAAACTTTAATTTTTGGTATATTTTTGGTTCACTTGCTATTTTAGTTTTAGTTAACCAATTAGTTACTGGTATTTGGTTAACCATGGATTACAATCCTTCTGGCGAAGGAGCGTTTGCTTCAATAGAATACATCATGCGTGATGTTGATTATGGTTGGTTGTTACGTTACATGCATTCAACGGGGGCATCGGCATTTTTTATTGTCATTTACATGCACATGATGCGTGGCTTAATGTATGGCTCGTACCAAAAACCGCGTGAATTATTATGGCTTTTTGGTATGCTGATTTTCTTAGCATTAATGGCTGAAGCCTTTATGGGATATTTATTACCGTGGGGTAATATGTCGTATTGGGGCGCGCAGGTAATTATCTCACTGTTTGGTGCTATTCCCGTTATTGGTGATGACTTAACACTTTGGATCCGTGGTGATTATGTTATTTCTGGCGCAACCTTAAATCGCTTTTTTGCTTTGCATGTTGCGGCGATTCCTTTAGTTTTAGTGATTTTAGTGTTTTTCCATATTTTAGCGTTACATGAAGTTGGCTCTAACAACCCTGAAGGTACCGATATTAAAAAACCTAAAGGAAGTATTCCAAAAGAAGAACAAAGTAAATTTACATTTCATAAACAATATACAGATAAATACGATATTGTTGATTCTGTTCCATTTCATCCATATTACTCTGTAAAAGATATTATGTATGTGGTTGGTTTCATCTTTATATTTTGTTGGGTTATGTTTTACCATCCTAGCGGTGGCGGTTACTTTATGGAAGCGCCAAATTTTGAGCCTGCTAATGGTTTGAAAACACCTCCACACATTGCGCCAGTTTGGTATTTTGGTCCCTTCTACACCATTTTACGTATTATTCCTTCTAAAGGTATCGGTGCTATAACAATGTTTGCATCAATTATTATGCTATTTTTATTACCTTGGTTTGACCGTGGTGTTGTAAAATCGGTTAAATTTCGTAGCAAATGGCACTTATTTAATTTAATTCAATTTTCTATTAGCTTTATTGTGTTAGGTATCTTAGGTACTAAAGCACCATCACCAATGAATAATATGATAGGTGTTGTTGCAGCATTTGGCTATTTTGGTTTCTTTATTGCGCTTTGGTTTTATAGTAAAAATGAAAAAACCAAACCAGTTCCAGAGAGGGTTTCAGGCTAATGAAAAAATTAATAATTACCTTAGTTACCGCTTTTATTCTGGCGCCAAGTATTGCAATGGCTAATACAGGTGGTGAACATTTAGAACATGCCGGCAATGATTTGACGGATAAAGCGTCTTTACAACGTGGTTTTAAATCATTTATTGATAATTGTTTAGGTTGTCATGAACTAAAATATCAACGCTATAATCGAACTTTTGCTGATTTGGATATTACTAATGCTGATGGTTTAGCTAATTGGATGTACACTGGTGAAAAAGTGGGAGATCACATTACCAATACTATGCCAAAAAGTGCAGCTAAAAAGTGGTTTGGTAATGCACCACCAGATTTAACCTTAGAAGCTCGTTTAAGAAGTCCAGATTGGATATATACTTATTTACGTTCGTTTTATGTAGATCCTGCACGTCCATTTGGCGTAAACAATACAGTATTTAAAGATGTGGGTATGCCACATGTTTTACAAAATTTGCAAGGTGTTCGTACTAAAGACGAACATGGTAATTTAGGTCCTGCACAGGGTGGTTCTATGACTGAAGAAGAGTACGATAATTTTGTACGCGATTTGGTTAACTTTTTAGAATATACTGGCGAGCCTAGCAAATTAGAACGTGAAAGTATGGGAGCATGGGTATTAGGATATTTAGCTATCCTATTTATTTTCTCATATTTTCTTAAGAAAGAGTTCTGGAAAGACGTTCACTAAGTTATTGACTTAATGAACTAATGTTATTGAAGGGGCGTGATACTAAGTATCAGCCCCTTTGTTAGTTTTACTTATTTAATATATAGGAGGCATTATGGCCGTTGCTGCAAACAAACGCTCGGTAATGACGTTGTTTTCACACGCAGATAATATGTATAGCCATCAAACACGCATTGTTTTAGCGGAAAAGGGTGTTGGCGTTGATATTCATCTGGTTAACTTGGCTAATTTGCCTGAAGACTTAATTGATCTTAATCCTTATGGCACAGTTCCTACTTTAATCGATCGTGAATTAGCATTGTATGAAGCAAAAATTATTGTTGAATACCTAGATGAGCGTTTTCCTCATCCTCCACTTATGCCTGTTTATCCAGTAGCACGTGGACGTAGTCGTTTAATGATGCATCGTATTGAATGTGATTGGTATAGCCTTGCAAAAACTATCCTAACAGGGAATAGTGAGAATGCTGAAAAAGCCCGTCACGAGTTAAAAGAAGGGTTGTTAAGTGTTGCGCCTATTTTTAACGAAGCTCCATACTTTATGAGCGAAGATTTCAGTTTAGTTGATTGTTATTTAGCACCACTGTTATGGCGTTTACCGGTTTTCGGTATTGAATTAGATGGCCAGGGTTCAAAAGAATTAAAAGCGTATATGTTACGTGTTTTTGAACGTGAATCCTTTCAAGCATCATTAACAGAAGCAGAACGTGAATTACGTTTTGGTTTGTCAGTTTAGCTTAATACTGGTTAATTTATGCCTGAACAAATGACTTCCAATAAGCCCTATGTTGTTAGGGCTTTTTACGAATGGATTTTAGATAACAACTTAACACCTTATATTGTGGTTGATACTACTGTTTATGGAGTGTTGGTGCCGCTAGCTTATGTTAAAGACAATCAAATTGTTTTAAATGTTGCACCAGACTCTGTTGGTAGCATTTCTTTAGTGGGTAATGTGTTAGAATTTAGTGCGCGTTTTGGCGGTAAATTAGAACATATTACCGTGCCCTATGGCGCCGTGTCTGCCATTTATGCCAAGGAAAATGGTGCAGGTACGTCACTAGTGATTGAACACCCTTCAGAAGAAGATCAAATTGAACAGTCGAAAACAGAATCACCCGCTTTATCTGCTGTCGATTCTGTTGTTAAAGATAAGTCAGCTAAATCATTAAAAAGTAAAGGTAGAGCAAGTTTAAAAGTAATTAAGTAATTGGTATTACTTGAAACTGTTTGAATGGCAAAAAAAAGCAAGCGTTAACGCTTTAATGCCGTTCACTTAAGGTGAACGGCCTTTTTATTTCTAGCATATCGTTGTGGCCTAGGTTTGACTTGTCGAGGAAATGTACGCTCTCGCCGCGCAGGTAAAATAAGACTTTCCGTCATACAATA